>SL_8KL_010_SEDDRAFT_10001409_pt1 | contig 20878 bp, 20 predicted proteins | sample SodLakKL_010_SED_4_FD_11160 | JGI IMG/M metagenome (IMG submission 11160)
GTAAGTCTCCATTGTGTCTTCTATCGCTTGTTTTAAATCAAACATTGACATTTCTGTATCATGTATTCCCTCTACTAGTTCATCATATTGCTCTATTAATATATCTAAAGCTTCTGCTTCGCTTATTCTATCATCATCATGCTCAGTTTCTAGCTCTGCATATCTATCCATATTAACAACTAGTTCACCAGTAGCTTCATCTAAATCAACTACATGTCCAAATTGTGATTGTAAATCTCTAGAAACACTACGTAATTGTTTAGTTTGTTCGCTATGCAATTCTCTATAATTATCTAGCTGTTCTTCTAGTAATTCAACTTCCCTTTCTGCTAATTCAATTCTCTCTTCTTCTGTTTCCGCTATTTCTTTTTTCGCTCTGACTTGCTCTAACTCTCTTTCTATTCTTGCAACTTCTCGTAAAATATTGTATAGATCATCTAGTGCTTGTTCATATATATTTGTGCTATCTGCCGCATCTGATGCTGAATCTCCTGCATCTCTTGCAGCGCCAGTAGCCGCTCTATATGGACTAGGATCAAAAGGTACGGGCTCATAACCCTCTGCAAGATTCTCATATGCTTTTAGTGAATCTCTATACTCCTCTAAGGCTCTCCTTTCCTCACCACCTACTCCTACGTGAGGAGGAAGTCTCAACACACTGTCTATTGCTTCAATATCTCCCTTAAAAAATTGCGCTCTATTTTTACCCATTGCATCCATTAATACATCATAAGCCTTATTCATAGCCTTTAAATAGTCAACAAAATTTTCATAATCTTTTTCTTGCATTAACCCCTTTTCCTCGAGAGCTTTTGCATCTTGCATTAGTTGGTCTGCACAATAATCACCATGTATTACAAGTTTTCTATTAACATAAAAATCAAATAGTACTAAATCTTGTTCTCTAAGATTATCTACATCATGATAATAATCCTGTAAGTCGACTAAGCTTTCTACTGACATATCATCTTCCATATCTCGCTTCATGATAAGGTCTCTTACAAAACGTGCACGATCTTCTTCTCTTAATACTTCCTGTTCTGCTAAATTGTCTGTTATAACACCAAGTTGTTCACCAGAAATTTCCTCCACTTCTTCTAATTGTTTCCACATTATATCTGAAAATTTCTGATCTGATTCTTCCCGTCTTGCATCTATTGCATCCTGTGTAGCTGCAACAGCCGCTTCTTGCCCTTTTAAGAAATCGACAAAAAGATCTTCGTCCATATCAGCCACTTCAATTAGTATTTTCTCTGTTATCCCTTCTTCAGACAATCTTTTTGCTATGTCTTCTAGACCACTTATTTGCTCTTGAAGATCGTCATATTTATCAATTAAATCATCTACCGACTTATTCACTTCTTCTAGCCCATCTAAGTCAAGCATTCTCTCTGCATCAATCTCTATATCTGTAAGATCTTCTATTTCACTAGCTATATCTCTAACATTATCTTCGTAATCTTCAGCAGCACCATCTAAATTAATAAAGTCATCAATTAGTGCATCTAGTTTTGCCTCCTCTAGCTCATCTAGATCTGTATCTGCTAATTGTGCATTAAGATACTCAAATCTATAGGCAGCAGTTCCAACTGCACCATCTAGTTGCTTCATAATCGGAGTTATCTCTCCTATGTTTACCCCTGCTTCGTCTGCTACCTCTTGCATAATATCTCTTATTTCATAAAAACCTTCTGCTACTTCTACATCTCCAACTTCTACTTCATTCATAACTCTAGTTATATCATCATCAAATTTTTCTATCTCATTTAAAACATCAGCAAACTGTTCCCCAAAAAACTCATCCATGTGTTCAGCGCTGTACAAAAACATCTGGATTTATCTCACCTGCTTCATATTCTTCTTGAAGCTGATCAATGAGTGATCTTCTAAGACTTTCTCCTATTTCATGCCCTACTTGAGATGCTTCATCACTAAGTTCGGCTCCCATCATCTCAAGTTCTGCAGCGCTCGCAGTAGCATCAAACATGTCCTCTACTATCTGTTCAGTATCAACATCAATTAAGTCCTCTTCAACTACTGCTGCTCTTATGCTATCAGTAAAATCAGATATATATTGACCTGCCTTTTGAAGGAGATTAACAATTTTCATTATGCCCTCATAAAACATTGGTAAATGTTGTTCTATTCCTTCCCAAATCTGTCTAAAAAATGAACCAATCTGTTCTCCAGTCCATGATAGTGCATTACCAAGATCTTCCATGTTTTGTTTAACTCCTAAAACAAACGAAGCTAGAAGCGGATCGCGCAACAACATTTGTTCCCAAAGATTTAATTGTCCTCTTATTTCAGCACTTGCTCTTTCTGTTTGTTTTTCTAAATGTTCCATGCGCACTTCTTCTTGTGCTCTGCCTAGTTCTTCCATTAATTGTGTTGTATTATATACATAATTCCCATGCTCATCTAAACTGCGATTCAATCTTCCTATCCGCATATTATATCTATCAGATGTTTCATCAGCTTCTCTAAGTGCATCTATAATATCATCTTGAGCTTCACTAAGTTCTTCACTTACTTCTTGGAATCTTTCCATTTCTTCTGTTGTTAAAGCATATGCATTTGTAAGATCTTCATATTCTTCTATAAGGCTATCCACACCACTTTCAACTTCAGAAAGTGTTCTTTCTAGTTCCTGCAATTCTGCTATATGCTCTTCTAAAGATGCTATCAATCTATCATTAGCTGTAGCAAGAGCATAAAACGCAGCAACAACTCCTGCTATTACAGCAACAATCCAAAACAATGGGCTTGCAAACAAAGCTGCATTTTTCGCCCAAAAAGCCTTTGCTGCTCCTTTTACACTAGGTATCAATGACTGAAAAGCAGCTCTTAATCTTTGTGTTCCTGTAGCTGCTAATACATTACCAGCTGTTATCCTATGTAATGCTGCATAATATGCAGCTAAAACTGCTTGTCCTGCTCGTGACTGCATTCATCATAACATATATTGCTCCAGCAAGCCCTTTCTTTGCCATAGCAGTTGATATTGCTGCATTTCTAGTTTTTATCATTTCATAGCGAACCGTTGCAAAAGCAAAACCAAGTCTACCCATCACAACTAATACAACTGTACTAAGAATATGACCTAGGGTTCCAAATTGACCTCCTAAATAACCAAAAATTTCTAATAATCTAGTAGCAACACTAATTACATTTCCAACAAGACCTGGCATTTCTCTGAAATTCATCATAAATTCTTCGGTAGCAATATTTAAGTCTCTCATTCTTGCATCTAGACCTTCTGTAATCACATCAAACTGTCTAGTAGCTTCTCCCGAGCTTGTTGTAGCAGTCTCTAGTAGCTCATGAGTTCTTCCTGCGTCTTCCATTAACGCAATAAACTGTGTCTGCATACGAGTTCCCGCAGCCACAGAAGTAATATATCTTCTTGTTTCTCTATCTAGATCTTGCCATTTATCAGATAGTTCTAAGATAGGTTCATGTAAATCTCTAATACTGCCTGTTGCATCGCGAATTTCTACTCCTGCACTACGATAAGCTTCTTCAACATCATTAATATCTGTTGTATCTCCCATCATATCATCAACTTCGCCTACATCACGAATTTCTGACATTCTTGCTAAAATAGTCATTAACGCTGAACCAACAGCATCAGCAGAATCCTGAGTAGTTTCAAGCATCTTAGTCAAAAATGCTGCTGTATGATCAAATTCTAAGCCAGACTCCCTTGCAAGAGTAGCAACACGAGTCATAGCAGTGGATATTTCATCAAAACCAGTTGCGGATTCAGCCGCTAAAGCAGCGATAGTATCCATTGTTCCCATAGCTTCTGATGCTTCCATGTTATATCCACGCATTGCCGCAGTTAAATTCTCAACCGCAGAACTCATGTCCATTCCTGCAACAGTAGCAGCTGTACCTGCTGCTTCAACCATTTGTAAAGCTTCTGCTGTTTCATATCCTTGATCGTAAAATTCAGCAGCAGCAGCTATTGTTTCGCGAATACCTATATTTATATCTCTTGCTAAATCAGTAAAATCTCCCATCATTCCCCATAACTGTTCTCTTGTTTTTTCTGTAACAGCTGCTATATTTCCAATTTCACGATCCAAGTCTTGCATAATTTGAATAGCTTCTCTAGCGTATCTACGTAGCTCACGCCATACAAAAGCCGCAGCCGCAAACTTAACTAAATGCTGCAACTTATGTTTAATATTGTCTATAGTTTTGCTCCATCTTCCTGCTTCTCTTTCGCTAGCTTTTTGCTCTTCTGTTACTCGACGCTGTTGTGATTGAACTTCTTTTAATCCTAGTTCATGTTCATCAAGCCTTCGTTTATCAGCAGCTTGTTGTTCTTTAGTTGCATCTCGCTGTTCATGTAGTTGCTCTACAACTTCTCCTTCTTGTTGTTTTACTTCTTCTATGGCATCAGCTTCTTGGCGTGAAATTTCTACTTGAGATGCTCTTCTTTGTTCTAATTCGTCATTTAACTCTGCTATATCTTCTACATGTGCAACTTGCGATTGTAGTTCCTGCACTTCTTCTTGAGTTAATTCTGTTTGTCCTTTTCTATGTTCTTTTAGTCTTTCATAAGCATTTACCGTTCCCTGTATTTCTTCTATCCTTTCTTGGTTAGCACTTCTTTCTACCTGTGCTTGTTGTTGTATTTCTTGTTGTCTCCTCTGTGAATCTCTCCTAGTTTCGGTTTCTACTTGCTTAATACGACGAAGTTCTTCGTCATATCTTAATTTTATTTCCTTTTTCATTCGTTGAGTTGCTTCTATCTGTGCACGTATATCATATTCAGGAGTATCTATATCTATCTCAACAGCCTCTAATTCTTCCATTCTCTGGTGTAATTCATTTTGCATCTGTTGGAACTGTTCTCTATCTAGCTCTACTTGCGGAGACAGCGTTAAATCCTGCGCAATCTGACGAAATTGATTGCCCATATTGTCTACTTCTTGTCGCACTTGTTGTGCGTCTAGTGTTGCTTGTAATCTTATTTGTTCAGCCAATTACTTACTCACCACCTCTAAACCCCTAAGTTCTCCTCCTAATCAAATCCTCTTTTTTTCTTGGACGGAACAGATGGCGGCTGTTCTGTTTTTTCTTGTTCTTTGTTTTCTTCTTTTGGTTTATTATCTTTATTATACTCACTAGACGGGTCTAAAGAAAAAACTTTTTCTTGTAACAGATCCGCAACTTGCTCAGTTTTTTCTGGATCAAGATTTTCTATTCCATTCGCAATAGTATCTACCCATTGTGGTAAATTTTCACTAATAGTATCTAACATCTTAGGCAATTCTTCTTTGATATACTTATCTATTCGATCAAAGAAATGAGGGAAAGACCTTCCATATTCTGCTGTTTTCTCTACGGTTTTTCTACAATCTTCAATCAATCCTTTGTACTCTTCATCAGGAATATTACTAACAACTAAATCAATAACTCCTTTTCTTTCTAAAACATCATATACTTCGTAAAAACTATCTCCTTGTTGATTCTTTCCTCTTTGCTCAAGAACTGTAAAATCAATATCTGTATATTCTCTTACTAAAGCTACATCAAACTCTACCCTTTCTATAAAATAATCTCTTTTGCCATTATAAGCCCCTCCTAAAAGAAGCACTCGCTGTATTATAGCAAATTTTCTTGTTGCTGGTAAATATTGTTTTATTTTAATTGTACCTCCATTAAAAGAAACTTCCTTTTCTGGGATAGTTTCTAATCCCTGTTTAATATCTTCATACTTCATAATAATTCCTCCTTTACTCTAATTATTTAAACCCCTGACTTGAATGGGGTATATATCCTCTTAATTTTACTTTATATTTTAAATCATTTAATATAGTCCTTGCCCATGCTCTATATTGACTTGATGACATCCCTATCTGATTACGAATTGTAGTATAACGAATGTCTTGTTGCCTAGGGATGCCCTGATGATATTTATAATCCCAGATCGCTTCTACTTTTCTCTCATCAAAATCTGAACCTATAACAGATTCTCCTTTTCCTCCACTTGTCGCATATTTTTCTATTGTAACGTGTAAAAGATGTCCTGATCTTCCTTGTGTCGAATCCAATGAATCATATATTGCTCGTAATATAGCACTTTTAGCATAAACAGCATCGCTTAAAAAGAAGAAATCCCATGCTATATCTGAATCCTCCCTAGTTAATTGCTCTGCTGCTCCTGAAAGAGCAATTCGTGCATAATCTAAATAATTATTGATTCCTACTTTTTTATCTTGGTATCTAAATCTAGCAAGGTTTCCCATAATGTAACCTATAACTGGCTCTATTTCTCTTCCTAATACATATTCACCAATTCCCGTTCCCTGTCTTAATGTTGCCCCATATCTTTGAACTACTTGATGATACGATGTTACTTTAGACTGTATTCCAATAGTTATTTCTTCTTTTCCTTTTTTATATTTTGCAACAGAATCAACAGCTTTGTTGCTTCCCGATTTAATCTCAACGTCCATCAATTTACTTTTTTTTCCCGTGTTCTGCAATCCTTCAATAAAAGTCGCAAAACTGTAAACTTGAAATATCTCACCAAAAATTCCTGCGATAATTGGAGTTTGAGCATTAGCCAAGCCTTCTAATTCTGATTTTTTTGGCTTACTCTGCATTTTATTTACTAACTCTAGTTCTAACCTTTTAATCCTATCAATAAGACCTTCAACTTGAGCCATTCCTTCGGCAGCATCAACATTTATACCTCTTTTGTTAGCAAATTGTTGAATTACTTTATTTATATCTTCTATTGCTTTTTCTATAGCAATTGCATAATTAAATAAATGATAGTCTAATTTATCTGGTTCTCCTGCTAAAGCTTTACCAAGAGAAAACTTCATTCCTCTAAGATGACCCATTGCACCTTCTACCATTTCATTCATAAATTCAGCATGTCCAGGCTGTCCTTTTTTATTTGCTTTATCTGCTCTATGCCTACTTACTAGTTTTACATCCTTAGGAAGCCCCTTTTTACCAATTTCTACCACTTCAATGCCTTGTCCCCGATCTATCACAAGAGATGGCGAACCAAACATATTTGGTAATTGAGCATAAATGTTTCCAGGCAAAACTTTTTGTATCTTTTTTTCTCTTTTCGCTTGAACAGCTATATCTTTATCAAGCGAAAACTTAGCTCTATCTACATATGTTCCTACTTGCCCATCTAGCCTTGCATTATAAGTCTTGCTAAAATGCTCAGGTTTAGTATGGGTATAAACCCCCAATTTATCAATAGGATAGATTGCCAATTACCATCACCTCTCATTAAACAAAAAAAAGGAAAGCTAAAAAGTAGAAGGAGTCATACCTATATCTACATTAGCTTTCCTTGGTATCTCCTTCTATTCCTCTGCCACTTGCAGTCGCATCAGTCTCTTTCCTTTCGGATCTTCTCCTACTACTTTTATCTCAAAAATATATAAATCTCGATCATTTTCATTGTCAAAATAAATACTTAGTCCAGGGGTAACTGTTATTTTAGGATAAGAAACAACTATATCAACTTCATCTTCTATAGTTCCATTAACAGGTCTTGCCCTAGCAAAAATATCAATACTATAATATGGCTGTTTCGTTGTTTTTTCTACATCTAAAAAAGAAGCAGTAATTTGAGAATAATAGTATATTAATATATGATCCTGCTCCTCTATTTCAGGATCATTTATTTTCAAAGTCGTATTATTTATGTTATAATCTTCTATTTCCCTTATAATAGTGGCTCCATCATCCGATAAAAAATAAACAAAAACTTTTTTTACTGGAGCTCTTTTTAATTCTACCTCATTTCCTTCCTCAACTTGTCTAATTTCTTTTGTCGGAAAAATAATTTCTTCTTTCTGTATTTCTGCAACAGAAACCAATCCCATTAACTTTAAAGACAAGTTATTAACACTAATTTGTAAAGAATCATTTGTATCAAACTGCCACAAAACAAAAGCAGAGCTGTAAGCTCCTCCTCTTGCGGCTTTTATGTCTCTGTCTAATACCGTTTGAGTTACAATAGTATTATTAAGAAAAAGAATAGGATCTTGTGTCATATAATCTTTTATAACTACATCCGCATATCCTTTGATATAAAAGCCTTGTTGTGATTGCTCAGTTAACATAGATAAACCTCCTTTTTTTCTGTGCCATTTTTTGAAAGAAAAGGGAGAGCCCTATGACTCTCCCCTTCTTAAAATCAGACTAACTGCATATGGGGTATTTTTCTCTGAGCGAGAAAAATCTTAATATTTAACCATTTTGATCATTGTTGGAGAATCTATAGATCTGTATGCAGTCATATTCATGTCGAATACCGCAGGATCTCCTTCTGGCTCCATGTTGATTTCGAAGTTCGGCATAATTTTACATCTTGGTACAATTATTTGGAATCTCTCGTCCACACCATGAAGATTACGCACAAGAGTAGTTCCTACCATTTTGTACTCTCCTGGGAAGGTATCCGCATCGATACGGAATGTTAAAGTATCATCTGCTTCTGTCATAAACTGATAATATACAATTACTTCTGTATCATATAGCTCTGCATCATAATCATCTGTAACAGTAATTGTTGTTCCAGATATGGCTATATTGTCGCCGCTATATTCACCTTCTTCAGTCAATTCTTTCCCTCTTTCATATACATAGACTGTTCCTTCAATAGGTTCATGTGATACTTCTATCTCTCCATTACTGTCTGTAGCTAGAAAATCATAGGTTCCTGCTACAAATTCTTCTCTTATATGAACTTGATCTTCACCTGTCTCCATTTTGTTACCTGTTAAAACTTCTAACATCCTTGGACTTAACAGCGCATCCTGAATTTCAAAGTTTGCTTCTCTGTCATAGTCCCAAGTAATTAAAATAGGATTGCCTCTTCCGCCTCTAGCATGTCTTTGTTCAGCAGTATTTTCCATATTACTCATTTTTAGACTGTCTAGAAACAGCTCAGGTTTTCCTGTTTCAAGGTTATAATAAATTACATCCATAACCTCGGCAATACCAAACTTTGCTGTTTGTGCCATAATATGTAACCTCCCTTTGTATATTTTGTAATTACTCCTTTGTCTCTACATTTTTTTCATCCAATTATCTAATTTTATCTTCTTAGAATCAGCTCCCGCAAGAATCATTCTTAGATTTGTATCATATCCCTCATAAGCCTGCATACGCCGCAACTGATTATAGAAAGCATAGATCGGTAAACTCCATACTTCTATTATATTAAGACTAGTATTAGTGGCTACAATAGAGATAAGATCTGCTAAATCTAAGCCATCTTCAGCTCCTTCTTGTCTTTGCCTTGCTCTTGCTACTTTTATTTTATTTTCTCGCTTCTTTTCTTGAAGTCTTCTGACCTCTTCATTGGCAGGTATTCCATCCTCTTCTTCGCTTTCATGGAAAAAATTTTGCGATTTAATTAAACTCACAATTTCATCAAAAATTTCTTGAGTTATATATATCTTCTCTTCTTTGTCAACATAAAAACTATTATTTTCCGTAGAAAAATCTACTTCTTCTCTAAGAAAAAAAGCAAAGGCAGTTTTTACTGTTTCCCTTGTTTGAGAATCTACTTTACCTGCTTCTATCATAAAGGTATATAGCGTAAAATCTTCATATCCTTCAGGCAAACTCACGAAAAAAACATGCAAGAGCCGCATATAATCTTCATAATTGTCTACCATTTCCCCAATAGTAAAAGGATAAACATATAGCTCCCCATTACTAAGAGGGATTGGATTTCCTTTAAGTAATTGTAACCTCTTTTTCTCTTCTGCAGCGTTTCCTAACATTTTTAATTATAATCAGCAGTTTCATATATAACTGCATACCCCGCATATCCTTCACTAGTAATCATCTCTGCTCTTTCAAATCGCAGCATACCCAATCCTTCCATTTGTTGTCCATTAAATAACTGATCTATTCTTTTTATTATCTCAAAAGGTCTAATGCTATCTTCAAGAAGCCAGCTATTTAAAGGAACAAATACATCAAATCTTACCATATTAATTTTTAATGCTTGATTTTCTGATAAGCTAAAACTATCAAAAATCACTACAATTCGGCTCTCCGATGTATCAGGAGTAGGCAATTCTGGTACTACAGAAATATTGCGGTTTACTAGCTCTCTTGACTCACTTACTGTTTCAAAAGTATATAGTTCTCTGTCGTCATTTAACTGTGATTCCGCAATAGGTTGTTGTAAAGGATTTTTTTGGGGATAATACAATAGCTTGCATAATTCTTGCGATGTTTGCCCTCTTTTTTTGTGAGTTACATCTGTTAATCTACGAGTTATTTTTATAATCTCTCTACCTAAAAAACCAAAATTACTCATAGCAACTCCTCCTTTATCCCCATAAACTAATTACTTTAATTTCTAATATTATAGTTTCTGTTGGCAATGTTAGTTCAATTTCAATGTTTCCAACTTCTCTTTCAACAGCAGTAAGAAGAAGTTTTCCGTCTTCTATTGCAATACTATCAATAAGGTTGTCGCCAACAATAGTTTCAAAATCTACAATATCTACTTGTTCATTGGCATCTTTTGAAAGCACTTTGTATTTCTCAAGCTGCCCCCATACTAATTCTAAATCTCCCTTGATATAATAATCTTCACTCACATAGCTTCCTTCTGTAATATGAGTTACTACAATATTTTCTGACATATCATCTGTGCTGTCATCTCTAACTTGTTCTTTTAGTCTTATTACTAAAACATTAGGAACTGATATGTCATCTATATTATCAATTTCCCACGCCTTATTTGCTATAATTAATCTACTGTGTCGTTTTAAATCTTGAGTAAATTCATTATTAGGAACTATTGCTTCTAAATCTATATCGGGCATTGAAAGAATCTCTCTTCCTCCAACAGTATCAGTAGTAATACCAGACCCTCTAAGATTTTTAATGCTACCAAAAGCAAAGGCAATACTACCATCTTCTCGCCTCCATTTTAACTTATGGTTGCATTGGCGGGCTTTGCCCTTAAAATGTGTTTGCACAATCTTTTCAGTTTCCTTTAAAATTATCCAGTAAGTATCATTTCGAAGCCATTTAAAAACAGTGCCAGCCGCAAAAGGCGAAGAAAGTTCTGCTAGAATTAGCATATCATATTCTTCTCCAAGCTCTGACACTCTTTCGTTTTGCAATATAACATCATACGCATAATCATACTCAGAATCATAGTCATAATAATACTCGTACTCATATTCGTATTCATAAGGCTTTTCGCTGATATACTCCTTATCAACAATAACAACTTGTTCTCTTGTAGGAGATCTATGTAGATATCGTCTAAACATATCTTTTCTTATATTGGTATAATAATCTTTAGTGTTCATACCATCATAGTTGGCTCTTACTTTATAATTACTTATTATCTTGTCGATCATTGACATCACCCTCAGTGAGCCTGTCAATCATATGCACACATTCTAATACAGTTTTACGATGTATTCTTTGCGGCTGTTTCTGTTTTAAAGCTTCTAGTTTTGCCAATAGAGTAGTGAAATTTATTGTATCCGCAAATAAAGAATCTGCTCCACTAAGTTCCACTAAGAGCGTTTCAAGGTGCTTTTCCCACTGTCCATTTTCTTCTCTTAGTGGAAGTAGCTTGAAAATTTGATTCTTCATTCTTTCACAATATCCTTCAAATGTTTCTTGATCTATTGACATCCCATACTTTGTTTGGATTCCATCGTCCACTGTTATCCACCTCCCGCTAACCCAGTGAAATTAGGTTTTCCGTTTATTGCACGATTGTACCATCTAAGAGCACTTTTAAACTCTTCAACGGTTTTTTCCTCATTCTGCAATAAAGCAGTTAAATGGGAAGCTTGAGAGGTTAATTGGAAATCCTTATCAGAAAACTCTTGCCGCAACAGATAAATGTCATTAATTTTTCTTCTTATCCATTCTAACTTCATTCCAATAGACAATACCTCTATTTCCGCATCTTGTAGTGTTTCATAAAAAACCTGCTCTTCATCATTACGATTTTGCAAGTTTTTACGGCAATATGGGAACTTTGGTATTGCTTTTTTTAATAGAAGCAGCATATCTTGCGCTTTCTCCTGTGTGCTTATGTTGGGATCAGCATAAAAATCTTCTTGTATCCTAGAAAGGAACATTTCATACACTGCGGCATAAGGTGTATTTCCCATATTTTACCCCTCCTTTATTCACCGCTTTCTTCTGTCATCTCTATTTGCGATTGTAAATTAAGACCAGTGTAATCTTGAATAACTCTTAATTTGTCCATGTCTTTAATTCGTAATTCTAGTGCTTTATCGGCGACTCTTTGGCGAACTGCCGCAGTACTAGTTTTTAAAAATTCTTCCAATTTACTTTTATTGCTCCTAACTGCTCGAACAATGTCTTCAGTAGGAACAGCCTGTTCTTCTTTTAAGTCTAAGTAAATTAGTACATCATCTAGAGTAAGGTGTGTATCAACAGGTGGCGCAACATTTGTGATCTGTAAATAATTTTTGTAAAGACTTTCCCCGCCTCTAGTGTGCAACATTTCTTTTACTTCTTGTAAAGGCACTTTTTTCACTTGCCCTTCGTTTCTCCACTCTCTGCGGCTCCGGCTATAATCACTATAATAAGCAATAACAGCCCTAGCAAGCGATTTTACCTCTACTTCAGTATTTAAGGCAACATTATAGTCTATCATATATAACTCCTCCTCTTTTTTTTCAAAATGTAAGATAGGTGCCTCAGAGAGGCACCCACCTTAATTTATTAATTTAGTCTCTTTTGTAAACTCCGTCACCTGGATCTTCTGTCCATCCATCTTCAGCTACGTACAGATCAGAATTCTGATATGCAGTGTAATAATTTGTGGTAATTGTTGCTACTCCAAACTTCTTATACACTTGCACTTCCATACTAGCATCTTGATTTTGATAGTCGTTTGCGATTGTTTGTCCTTCTAAAGATACCTTAACAATCTTTTCATCTGCTCTTCCGCCACTAGGAATAATGAGTGCTAATCCTGGGTTCATAACTTTTACTCTATTGTTTCTGTCCTCAAAAGACTGAGGAAGTGCTACAACAGGAGCTCCTTTATACTTTCCAAGATAGCCTACGTCTCTCATTTCTAGAGCTTCTTTTTCAGATGAAAAAGAAACAGGTCCGAAGCTTGCTGAAGGCTCAATAGTTCCAGCAAATTCAGAAGAACAGAAAATGTTGGCATTAGTACCATACGCTCTTGCTACATTAATCGCTTCTGTCATCATATTATGATCAAAACCTGCTACTAGAAATCTATTAGCTGTAGGCATTTGTGATATAGCACCAGTAATAGCATCAATAGTTTCATAGTAGATAGAATCTACAATTTCATCTATAACTGATTGTGTCATAGCTGCAAAATCAACCCTACCATCAAGCCACTCTTCTAATTCTATTATAGCGGCTCCACCATGCGCCATACCAGGTACTTCAATAGTTCTACTGTCTAAGCGGAATACTTCATAAACACCCGTATTACCTACTCTTGTGATAAACCTTCTAGATCTCTGATTTCCTGTTTTCAGCTTAAATATAGGACGCTGTCCCTGTGGAAAGTTTTTTACCTCTGCAAATTGTCCTATAATGTCTACTACACGATTAGGTGCCACTTCATCGATTGTTGTTTGAATCAGTTCAAAGATGATATTCTTGTTGCGTCTAAAGCTATTATAACCATCAGGTAGCAATTCATTAAACTTTGTACGTAAAGTTTCTTCCATTTGCTCTATATTATACTTATCTGAAGGCTTCTGCATGGCTACCCTAATCATTAGTTCTTTTAATCTTTCATCCATTTAATAGACCCCCTTATTTATTATTTTACTATACTCTCTTTCTTCTCTTCTTATGCGCTAACAACTTCAAATTTTAGCCCATAATAATTTACACCAAAATCTGCGCCAGGCAGATCAGTTGCTTCTATTACTCTGAATTTTACTATAATGTCATCATAGTTGTCTACTTCTTGTGTTGCGTCGATCCAGCCTTCATTATTAACACCTACGATTCTTCCTTCGTAAGTGTCTAGATCTTCTATGTCTAGCCCAGAATCAATAAGTACCGCATCTGTAGTAAAAGTATCTCCTACATTTAATTGGTACAGTCTAGGATAAACATCGCCAGGTTTAACTGCAAAACTTGCTAACTCTGGTCTTTGTGAGTCATACAGTTTTTCAACAGAGAAATGTAGTAATACTCTTTCATCTGTTAAGTCTCCCTCTGGTCCTTCAGTTCCTTCAGGCGTTCTTACCTCTCCCGCTATCCTATCATACACTAAGCACATTCCATTTTCTGCAGGTTCATTCTTAGTAAAATCATCAGACAGCGGCAATTGCGCTTTAATCTGTCCAGTTTTTTTCGCACTTAGAAAGTTCCCCTCTAATACGGCATACTGTCCATCATTGCGATCTTTTAAAAGTTCACTCATGTTATTTTACCTCCTTTAAAGATTTTTTTGAGTAATTCAAAATTATTCTCTGATAGTCTCTTCTACTAATGATTCCCAACCACTCTTTTCATCGCCTTCCTCCAAAATTGCAGTAATTATATCGTCTATACTTTCTTTTTCAGAGTTGTCAGGATTACTAGTAGTGTACTTCCCTTTTTCTACCACTATTACTGAAAGCTTTTCCTTTAAAGATGTTGCTGTATAGTCTTTAATGTTCTCTTTAAATGGTTTTAAATCTTCTTCAGATAATAGAGCAGAAAATTCATTAATAGCTGCCTCTTTTTCTTCGTTCAATTTTTCTTCTTCAAATGCTTTTAATCTAGCATTTTCTTCTTCTAGTTGTTGCACATATTCATCTTTGTCTTGATCTTCTGCAGTATTATTCGCATCGGGATCTTCTTCTTCTTCTTCTTCTTCTTCTTCTTCTTCTTCTTCTTCTTCTTCTTCTTCTTCTTCTTCTTCTTCTTCTTCTTCTTCTTCGTTACCATTGTTGTTTGCTCTCATTTCATCAATTTCTTGTTTTTCTTCTTTTGTTACATCAATGAGGAACACTTCAACTTTATCCCCTAATTCTACTTCTTCTTCCCCTGCTTCATAATATTGACGATAAAACTTTTCACTCCAAATTTCTCTAACTAGTACGTAATCATCATAAGTTGCAATAGGAATATATAACTCTTCATCATTCGCATCTTCTTCAAGCTTTATAACAACTTGTGTAGCAACTTCTTCGTAGCTCAATTCAAATTTAAACAGTTTCTTTTCCATTTCTTGCTTCCCTCCTTCTTTTTTATGGAAAGTTTCTAGTCCCACTTTTTTTAGTTGTTCTTTCATCAATGAAAATTCATTCAATAATCTACTACGATCAAAAGCATAAGCAGTAATATTAGCATTTTTAAAAGCAGGCGTTTGATCTTCTCCTAGAATACACAAAGCCGCAAAAACAAACTTGTCTACTCTAAAAGTTTCTCCATTGTCAATCCACTCTCCTTCAATTGTGCCACGATCAATTTCCATTGACTGTTGATTGCCTTGTTCAATTACTCTCCGTGCTTCAGGATATCTGCCTGTCCAAAGATATCCAGTGCAACATAAATATTCTTTTGTTTCACCATCTTCCTCTATTTCTTCCCAATAAATCTCTGCGCTTTCAGGCACAACACCATAAGGATGAGCTGTTTCATAATACTTAATATCATTCTCAGTAATTTCAATTTTTCCCCCATGTGCGCCATAGTCTTCTCTTTCTTCAACATATTCCCCAATAATAGGCAAGTTGTAAAGAGTATGACTAGCCGCTTCCATTACTTCTTTAGAAAAGTAGGTATTGTTTCGATTCCTTCCATGGTGTGCTATCTGTACTCTACACCTAGAAAACAAGGGATTAACTTCTTCTATGTTTGTAATTTTTACATCAAACACTAATGGTTCCACTTTCTCCCCTCCTTTTTCTATTCTTCATCAGCATCTGCCTCCTGATCATCTCTTTCTTCTCTCTCAATAGTAGATGGATCTTTTTCGTCATCATCAAGAGAAGGTCTACCACCCTCATTCGTAACATGATAAGGAGACTGAGGAGGTTCTAACAATGATGAAATTCCCATTCTCTTTTCAAGCTCTAGTAAACTTATTAATGACTGTTGTTTATGCCCAGTAGCAACATAAGGAACAATTTTTGAATACCCCTGACTAAGAAGAGATGAATACATCTTTAGCATCCTTTCTTCATTATACCAAGAGATAGGCAAAACCATCATTTTTAAAGTAATATTTTTAGTATTATAACGCCGACGAAATTGATTTTCCATCCATGTCCCATATTGCGATAATAAAACACTCATCATAGCTTCATCGCTTTGGATAGATTTTTCAAGAGAAGCGCTGCCTTCAGTTGCAAAAAGCATTTTGCTAATACCACTTTCTGTAAAAGTGCTTTTTTCCCCTTTTCCAATGTTATCTCTTAAAACTTTATGCGGCTCCTGTAAGCTCACCATGTCTACTTCAGCAAAAGTAGTGAAGACATCTACTCCACGAGTTTGTTGAATCATATTAAGAGCATCTTTATGGATTTGTCTTGCTTCTACAGGATCAAATAGTAAATCACCTTCTCTATTAGTTGGCATTTTTTGCACTAAAATCTTGACTAACTCCATTCTGTCCTTTGATAGCTCAAGCTCTTTGTAATCAAAAAGATTCATAATATCTGGGATAACTCCCGAAAGTGGCGGTATTTCATCCTCGCTTAGCTTGAAACACATGGCGTTATGGGGGTTCAACAAAGCCCATTCAGTTTGTACTTTTCTATCTTGAAATTTTCGAAAGTGATCTAAGGCTTCTTCAGGCATTTGCTCTAATATTATTCTTTGCTTATCTTCATCCGTGTTCCTAGACATAGCTCTAAAGAAATCAACAATATTAAATTCAACAGCATATCTATTATTTATAGTATAATAACTGCGACAATATTCTGGCGGCAGATCCTGTATAACATAGTTAGAACCCCTCTGCCGCAAGTAACCGAAAAATACTCCATCTTTCACTACTTTTGTAGTAATTTCTGTAAATTTTTCTTGAAAATTAATTTTTTCACAAAAATCAATCCCGCTTTTTAATCGACTAAAAACTTCTTCCTCTTCTTCCCAGTCGTTTACAATAGGAGTTACAACATAAGGTAATTTAAAGAGGGTTCCTAAATATATAACTAACCTTCTATACAAAGTATATCTAAAAAACCTTCTTGAAATTTCCCTTAGTTCTTGTGAGGTTCCAGTTCTTACTTTCTTTAATATTTGTTCTTTATCATCAAAAAACTGATGTCTTGTCGTGACTCCCTCTAAAGCATATTGTAACTGAGTCTTATAATCTGTTAATTCAGTATAATTAGCAATTTTTCTGTCTTTCACTATCTACCCTCCTTTTATTCTCTTATTTTTCCTTTTGTTCTCCATTGTCGTATTTTTTTTATAGCTTCTTTTTCATGTATTGCATGTAACGATACAATCTTTCGAAATCTACCATTTCTGCGAACTTCCCAGTTGCCATATAGCCACTCTAAATACAAGCGCACTGGAGTAAAAGTAGGAAAAGTTCTATCGTAATATTCTACATATTCTACCTCCCCATCAAAGAAAAAAGATGGCATATAAATAGCCCCCTCTGGTGCTAATCTTTCTTCAACTTTTGTCATTTTTAAATCTTCGATGTGGTCTTTGTAGAAATAGAGACACATGCTGTAAGGAGACCTAAGCCTAAACCGGGTATTATTGTCTATTTTTCTATCTAATATGTACCCTTCTTTTAATAAGATTTCTAGAACTTTTTTTCTTTCTTCACTGTCCCCATCAACATTTATTACAATATCAACATCTCCAATTTTAACTCCATCTCTTACTATTCCCAATAAACTTCCATGAGAAAGAAAATAAGGAATATCATGTTTTTCAAAAGTTTCTGCTATATGTAAGAGTTTTTCTTTGTGAGTGTGCTGTCTCCCCTTTTTACCTGTTGTCATAGACACTCCACCTCTTTTTCTCCCATTTTTACTGCATATGCATCAATTATCGCTGAGCGAGCATTTATGTCATTTCTATTGCAGTTACTTCTAAATCTTCATCAACAACTTCTGCTTCTTCTACCATTCCTATTGGATTCCAATTTCTGTCTACTATTATTATAGAGTAAGTATTAGGCAGTGCATTGCCAAAATCAAAATCACCATATTCATCTACGGGTTTTATATCTAAAGTTTCTCTGCGAAATAAAGCTTCTTTCGCATCTTTTCCCCAATCTTCAAAGCCTTCTATTTCTACTATTTCACTCAAATCTTCTGCGAAAAATAAAGTTGCATAAACTGAATCTCCAATAAGACTGCTTTCTACATTCCCTGACAAATTATATTCTAATACACTTTTTACTACATTCATAATACTTGTTAATTGCTGGACACAAGGTGAGTTACCATAGTCTTCAAAGTTATTTAATTCTTTCATATTGTACCCTCCTTCTTGCATTGTCTCCTTTTAGTCTAAAACTGTGTCAAAACAAGGCTGCCGCATTAATAGACATTATGATTGAATTCTAATGGAGCATAATCCCAACCATAAGATACTTTATAGAAATAATTTATACCTATTTCCACTCTATTGATTTTTCCAGCTCCTACTCCGTAAGATGCTGGAACCGCACCTGTTACATGATCCGCATATGTTATTTGATCTTCTGTTCCTACTTTATATCCTCTTGTAGTAAAATCCCATCCATAAAATCCAACGTCTTTTAGTTCAAGAGCTTCATACCCCATAACAGGATCTCCATTATCATCAGTTAAGAAGTAGTCTGCTATAAAAGCTTCGTCTGACAAAGCATTAGATACTACATCTATATCATCATCATATGTAGCTCCTAAACTAGTACTTCTATTAGGATTCAACACCCCTATTAATGCTGTAAATTTAGGTTCAGATGTTTCATCTGCTTTATAGTCTTCATAAGTATCAACCATTTTTCCAGTTATATCGTCATATTCTCCATTCATAAGTAGCAACATTAATTCTACAGGCTCAGGATCTCCAAGCACTGGTGAAGTAAAACTATACTCACCTGCATCTTCTGCTCCTATTATCGTTTCAGAAGTGGCTTCTTCTATGTAATAATAATCTATATTATCGATCATCATCTCTATAAATTCATAATTGTTTTCTAAAACTTCTGAATTAACTTCTCCCATGACTCCTGAATTACGATTTCCTACTACATTCTCATCATCATCAAGAACTAAAGTGCCTTCTTCGTCTTTAACAGCAAGTTTAATTGTGATTTCCATGTTACTTCTATCAAAGTCAACGCTTAAAGAGCGCGCTTCTGAAGTATCTGCATCAATTATAACCTTGCCATCTGATACCTTCGAATATGGGTAGTCAAACTCTTCATCTTTTTCTGCTTTTTGATGATATATAGTATCATCAAAAGAGCTTGAAGATACTACAAATTTGCCTGCTATCTCACAGTAAGACGGTCTAAATGGAACTATTCCTTCTATCTTAAAACCANCTTCTGNAANATATACAAAGTCAGGTNCACTATGTCCTATCATGGGCANCCATAAACTAGCATAAGGATCGAAACAGACAAACTGAGCACCTATAGCTGGAAACTCTATAAGATCATTATTTTCTTCGTCATATATATAGTTCATACTTCTAATTGCAATTACAGGTTGTGCCGCCGCAGCAAGACCAAAGGTTTCTGCTCCATCAAGGCTAATAAATGATTGAGTTTGAGGAACTATGCCTATTTTACCTCTAACCCCGCAAAAATGTTCGTAAGTAGCTTCTGCTCCTATCCTTCCTAAGGCTCCCCAGAAAGGTAGCTCTTCAATTATGCTGTCATAAGAATCATAGAATGTTAGTATTTTATGTTCCACCGCATCTGAATACATATAACCTTCCTGCTGATTGATGTGAAATTCATGTGTATCTACATCTAAATAAACCCCTTCGCCGTGTTCTGCTTCTAAATATTCTATATACTCTTTAAACATCGCATCAAATTGACCTACATGATACCAATGCCGCAAATCTGAATTATGATCAAAAGTATAAGGATTTATATACTCCTCTTCATTTACTTCTGTAAGATCTATATCTAGTTCCAAAGCAATTCTTTGGAAGTTCTTTTCTAGTTCTCTTATAATTTTACTGCTTCCAAAACCTTCTAATATTTCACTCAAACCTACACCTCCCTTCGTTATTTAATAATCGCTTACTCGTTAGCGAAGTAACTCTTCTTCGCCGTCCTCATCATCCCACTCATATCCCAATTCTGCCAACCTACGCTTCCAGCTATCCTCGTCATCAAATTCTTCTAAATTAGCCTGCCCCGTCTGAACCGCCTGCCCCTGCTTTAGTTTACCCTTGTGTATCACGGTTGCCTGTGAGCGTAAACTGTAAGGGTCGGCGTTATGCGATATAAAGTATTTATCATTTTCCATTCTGGCTACTCTCAACCGTGCCATATTATCACTCCTCTGGGTCGTCATAAGTTATAGTCCAGCCTTCCGCCTCCAGCGTGTCAATGTCATCCATACCGTCAGATGATGGCGGTGCGTTATCCTGCAACCGCACCTCACAGGTTACCCTGCCTTCTAAATCAAGGCTGGTTACAAGGTCGCTCAAAACTGCGTCAATGTCAGATTCGGAAAGGTCGTTGTCATGGAGTTGGAGTGTGCGTAAATCAGGCTGTGTGGTAAAAGCTCCTTCTTCATACCCTGTAAAATTATTCTCCCTCAACCGCACATCTTCTAACTTTGTCATGTATTTAATTCCGAAAATAATATTGCCATCAAGATTGTTGGCGGATAACCACAACCACACCAAGTTCGACAGCTGCCCCAGCTCTGCAGGAATATTGCCATCAAGA
>SL_8KL_010_SEDDRAFT_10001410_pt1 | contig 20872 bp, 16 predicted proteins | sample SodLakKL_010_SED_4_FD_11160 | JGI IMG/M metagenome (IMG submission 11160)
ATAACTCCTTTTAAGAATTATATTTATTCTATTAATCTTTAGCCAGAGCAGTGCTATATTTTAGCCTGGCAACACTTGAGCAAACACTTTCTTATTGGTGTATTTAAATGAATTATTAGCCGAGAAAGAATCCCTGTCAAGCCCTGCCTGTTTGTCCAAAAATAAATCCTACTCTAATTCATCCGCGAATATTTTACACATAGCTGATTATAGATTGCAAACTACATGCTTTAATTTCTTAAACTGGACCAATCTGAACCAAAATATGTGCTAAAATACATTTTTAGTTTTTCTTCATGTAAAAGGGCCGGCACAACTATTATTAGTTTAAGCCGGCCCTTCAAGTTTGCTAACCAAATTTACAAGCGGAAATCACAGCCTTTTTCCTGCCCCGTATTTTAGATGACCTCCCAGGGCAGGATTTCAGGTGCAATCCATTCAATAGTGCTGATAATCAGGATTACAATGATGATTACCGGAATTACGTATTTAAGAATCGGCTCATACCAGTTGCCAATGCTAAACTTACCTGCTTTAACGCCGTAATTGGCTTCTTCCCTTGCTTTATGCGCACCCCAGACATGGCCGGCAAAGATTGCCGTCAACAGGCCACCAATGGCAAGGAAGACGTTTTCTGCAAGAAATTCCATAAAGTCAAGGATATCTCCGGCTATCGGTTCAAAGCTGACCTGGTCCAGGACGCTGTAACCAAGGGTGGGTAACAGGCCAAGCAAGAAGATGATTGTTCCCATAGTGATTGCAGCAGAACTGCGCTTCATGTTCTTTTCGTCGATGAGCCAGGCAACGCTAACTTCTAACAGCGAAATAGCTGAAGTTAAAGCTGCCACTGAAAGAAGCAGGAAGAACAGGGTTCCAAATAAAGGCCCTGCTACAGGAATTTGGGCAAACACACCCGGCAGAGTAATAAATGCCAGTCCGGCGCCTGCTCCGGGGTCAAGCCCCATGGCAAAAACGCCGGGGAAGATAATAAAACCGGCCAGGATGGCGACCCCGGTGTCGAGGCCGACAACATAACCACCACTGCCGGGGATTTCGTGATCACGGTTTAAGTAGCTGCCGTAAGTAATGATAATGCCCATGGCCAGGCTCAGGGTAAAGAAAGCCTGCCCGATCGCAGCTACAAAAGCTCCCGCATCAAGCTGGCCGAAATCAGGAATCAAGTACCAGCCAAGGCCTTCACCGGCACCGGGAAGGGTTACAGCCCTGATTAACAGGATAATTAGCAGGACTCCCATTACCGGCCAGAGGTAAGTAACCCACCTTTGAATTCCTTTAACGATTCCGGCTGCCACAATTCCCACAGTTAAAACCATAAATACAAAGTGCCAGATAATCGGCGGCCAAACAGAGGTGATATGGCCGATAAAGGCATCAGCATAATCAACTCCCGGCCCCAGGTTACTGAAAGCAGACTCAAAAACATAAGCAATTGACCATCCGGCTACCACAGAATAATACGATAAGATTAAAACGGAGGTTAGAATAGTTAATGAACCGACAAGCCACCAGGGAGTATTGGGAGCCAGTTCCCTAAACATACCGACTACGTTTTTCCTGGAAGCTCTCCCCAAAGAAATTTCAGTAACCATCATCGGGTAACCAATAATCAAAACAATGATGAGATAGACAAGGACCCATGCTGCGCCTCCACCTTCACCGGCAATATAGGGGAAACGCCAAATGTTTCCTAATCCCACAGCAGAACCGGCGGCAGCAAGAATAAATCCTAATCGGGATAACCAACTTTCGCGCACCACGACAATTCCTCCTTTCTAACAATAAAAAAGTTTCTTCACTTAGGATGAACCTGCGTGCAAAAACCTGCGGAAAAGTGAAACCTTTTTACTTAGTTATCACCCTCCTTCAATTGCAAGGCTTATCCTTAAAAGAGACTTAGCTTCCGGGTAATTTAGCTAAAATCAAAGAAGAAATTGTATTGTTTAAAATCACGCAGCAATGAATTTGAGGTATAAATCTATTGTTTTTTACATTCTATCGCGATTGATCACTATTGTCAATTGTACGCAATAATCTGAAGACACAAGCTTTTAACCTAGCCCAGCAGGGCAACTGCCTCAATTTCCACATCAGCTCCCTTAGGCAACCCTGAAACTTCCACGCAGGCCCGGGCCGGGTAGTTTCCCTCAAAAAACGAGGCATATACCTGGTTAACCAGGGCAAAATTGTCCATACTTGTTACATAAATGCCCACCCTGGCCAAAGCCTTTTCATCCAACCCCGCTTCTTCAAGGATTGCAAGGACATTTTTCATACACTGCCTGGCTTGCGCTCCTACATCACCACTGATCAATTCACCGGTAGCGGGATCAAGGGCTATCTGGCCCGATATAAAAAGCATATTTCCTGCTATTACCGCCTGGTTGTAAGGACCTACCGCTTCCGGAGCTTTAGCGGTGTTTATATGTTTCAAACTCATAAGAGAAACCTCCTTTTCTTAATTTCTTATCAATGTACTCACCCACTTTTAAAAAATAAAGATAGCCGCCAAGCTTAATCATTCACCGTTTCAACTTTTACCCTGTGGAGTTCTGCATTCTCCTCATCAACCTCACCCCGGAAACCACCGATTTCTTCATAATATAGCAGTTTTGTATCACCCACCCTGACTTCATAATCTTCCGGGTCATCTGTATCCAGCAGCACAATTACAAATTTCTTGCCCGGGGATAAACCTTCTTCTGAGATAAACTCATCGACCAAACCGGGTGGAGCATCGGGCAAATCAGGGAACTGCTCGATAACCGCCAGTGCCTTTTGCATAATCAAGGTTGCATCTCGAACATCAATCTCACCATCATTATTTACATCAGCCAGCATGAGTTGATCGTCGTCAAGGAGCTCAAGATCAAGAATATGCCGCATCACCATAACCACATCTTGCACATTAATTGCCCCGTCTTCGTTTATATCCCCATATACTGCTGCCAGCCCCGGAGATGAGACCAGGAAAAGCAGCAGTATTACCGGGATAAAAAAGCCGGCAGTTTTCAACTTGAGCTTCATAAAATTGCAACCAGACATTATTAATCACCACTTTATCATGTAAAATTTTATGGATTCATATTATAAGCCCCGTCAAGGGCCAATACATGGTTTTTCCAAATATGCCTGTACCTTTCTTTATCATCCACCGGTTTTTTAAGCATTTTGCTGAAACAATCCATCTGCTCCGGAGAAGCTCCCGGTTTGCTGTACAGCTGGATCGCAAAACCGGTAAAATCCCTGACCATAAAGTCAAAAATTTGATCAACCAGTTTACTGTCGAGCTCATATATTTCGGCATTTTCCAGGATTAACTGGCCGTAAACCACCAGGGTAAAAAGCTCACCTAAATGCATCAGGAAGTCGGTATCTTTCTGCTGATTCTCATCCGGGGGAGCTGTCATTAAGAATTCTTTAAACAGGCCTACCTGGTCTTTAAAAACCTCCACGTTTGGCAGGTTCCACTGATCGTAAACTTGATTGTAATCATGGAAAGTCACATTACCTAGGCCTTTGGCCGGCCCCTGGTTAAACAAAAAGTCGTCATTTTCTACTTTGTCCTGCTGAGGCACATAGCTATATTCTTTCGGGTTAAAGAAATAGTTGAAAATAAATTTGCTGATCAGGGCCAGGTTCACATGAACAGTCCCTTCAAGCTTGGGCAGGGCGCGGATATCACGGGTGGCCATTTCAAAATAAGTGTCTTTTTCAAAGCCCTTGGCAGCAATCACGTCCCATAAAAGCTCAATTACCTGCTCACCCTGGGTAGTCACTTTCATTTTTACTGTAGGATTATAAAGCAAATACCGCCTGTCATCCGGAGAGGCCACCCTCTGGTAATCGGAAGCTCTTAAGGCAAAAAGCTTCATTGCGACCAGGCGGCAGTAAGCATCGGTGATCATCCGGTTGACATGGGGAAAATCGGTTACTTTCATCCCGTACAGTTCCCGGTTTGCCGCATGGTTCAGAGCTTCATAAAAAGCATGGGTGCAGATCCCGATTGAAGCCCAGCCCAGGTTATACTTGCCCACATTAACTGTATTAAGCGCTGAATCCCAGGCCTCCTGTCCTATAGATAAAATATCATCCTCCGTAACCGGGTAATCGCGCAGAGCGAAGTCAGCCACGTAAGACTGGGAATTGATCACGTTATCTTTTAATTCATAATTCTGGTTCTGATAATTAGCGACAAAGAAAACATAGTCTTTCGTGTCGGCCATCTTACCAAAGGTAGAAACCATTTCCGCTACATTACCGTTGCCGATATAATATTTTTCCCCGTTTGCGATGTATTCTCCGGGCCCCTTCGGCGTCAGGGTCATATCCGTAGAATAGATATCAGCCCCGTGTTCCCTTTCAGATAAACCAAAAGCAAATACGTGGCCGTCCTTAAGAAGGTTCGCCGCCCTGTTGCGAGCTTTTTCATTGGCACTCATCCAGATCGGGCCCAGGCCGAGAATACTTACCTGCCAGGTATACCAGTAATGAAGACCGTAAAAGGAAAGGACTTCGTTATAAGCACAGTTCCGCCAGGTATCCCAGCGGCAATGCTCTTCTCCTTCACCTGCCGGGGTTAAAAATTCATAAAAAATCTGGTTTTCCTTGATGAATTCAAGCAGGTCGGCATACCAAACCCGGTTGCGATCATCTTCTTTTAACTTTCTTTTTCCCTTGGTTTCAAAAAAATCGATGGTTTTCTTAATCATATCCCGCGAGCGTTCATCCAGGTGCTTCCCCTCGAATGTTTTTGGGTTAAATAAAAGCAAGTTATGTACCTCCCCGTAAAATTACTGTCAATCTATAGTATACCATCATTTTATCAATAAAGAAGCACTTTATTTGTTTTTTTCCCCAAAGTGTAAAAAAGTAAAAGGCTTGTTTTAAACAATAGCATTTCCCACCGGAACAGCAGGGTGCTGAAATTATTGCCGAGTTATGATAACCTTAATTGGGAAGATCAAAAAAGCATATATATTTATCTGCATCCAAACGTTAATGGAGGGCACATAATAAAAATCCACCAAACAAAAAACAACAAAAGGAGTCTCCATAAATGCAGCAGGCAAATAAAGAAAAATAAACACTGGGTAACTCTATTAATTATTTCCACAGCATATATTGCCGTTTTTGCTAATATCCAGGGGTTTAAAGCCATGCTTCCCCTGGTGCAGGACGAATTCCTGGTTAGCAGAACCATGGTAGGTCTTTATACCAGCTTTTATTTTTTAAGCACCGTGGTTATAGCGATTTTTAGCGGCAAGATCGCCGATTATCTGGGCACGAAAAGAGGACTGGTCCTAGGTGTCGGAGTAGTGAGTATTATGATTATCCTGCACTCATTTGCCCCATTTTTTGGGATGATTCTTTTTCTCGCTTTTTTTACCGGAATTGCTTTCAGCATTATCACCCCATCGGTAAATAAAGGAGTTATTGATCTCGCAGAACCTTCGAAAAGAAGCTTTTCAATGGGCATTGTCCATGGTGGAGGTGGACTTGGCGGTTTTTTAGGCGCTTTCATGCTCCCCTTCATCGGTGAGATGGTCGGCTGGCGGATAGCCCTGCTATTTGGCGGCGTTTTTGCTGTTATCGTCACTTTGTTTATCCTCCGATTTTACCAACCACCAGCCAGCAGCACAAATTCAGAAACTCCCACCAATGAGCGTTCAAGCACATTAAAAGAAGACCTGCTTGCTTTAATAAAAAATCGCTATCTATTGAGTGTTTTTGCTATGGGAGTTATTTTTGGCATGAGCATATCTTCAGTTACCGGCCATTATTCTCTTTTCCTGACCAGAGACCTTGGCACTACTGCTACCTTTGCCGGGCTTGGCTTAGGTATTTTTCACATCGGAGGGGTAATTGGGCAACCCTTGTGGGGTCTGATTAACGAAAGGGTTTTTCACGGAAACAGGCGCAAAGGCCTTATCCTCCTGGGACTGCTCATCTCAAGCCTGGCCTTGTTTTTTGGACTGGTTGTAAGCAGGTATCCCTTTTCCAACCCGGTTTTGCTGCTGTTTTCTTTTCTCTTCGGCTTCTGTATAATGGGCGTGATCGCTATTTACTTTACCTCGGTAAGTGAGCTGGTCCCAAAAAGTTACATCGGCGTCGCCACCGGCCTGGCCCTTTTATTCCCGCGCACCAGCACGATATTTACTCCACCCCTTTTTGGCCTTGTCGCTGATATAACCGGAGTCTATGCTTACAGCTGGATCATTTTGGGTGTGCTCGTGCTTAGTTTTACAATTTGCTTTATCTACTGTAGCAATAAATTTTCCGGGGATATCACCAGTAATTAAGAAGCTGTCAGGGCTAACCCATAAAAATATAACCATTCTTCAACTAACCCTGGAATAAGTTTTATATGATCTTAGAATTACATATGGAGGCTTGAAGATGAATACCTATGACACTGATGTGCTAGTTGTGGGAAGCGGCCTGGCCGGTTTAACAGCGGCAATTTCCGCAAAAGAACAGCGCCCCGACTTGAAAGTAATGTTATGTTCAAAATCTCCGCCGGGCCGGGCAAATTGCACGGCAGTAAGCAAAGGAGCATTCAGAAACCCTTCAACTGATTATTCACCTGAAGAATGCGCAAGAGAAACTTTAGAAAGCGGCTATTATCTAAATGACCAAAAACTGCTGGAAACCCTTGTAAACAAAAGCGAAAAAGAATTAGATCTGCTTGGAAATTATGGGGTTAAGCTGGAAAAAAGAAAGCGAGGACGGTATGTCTATCGCAAAAGCCTAAGCAGCGAGGGAACCGTAATAAGCAGGGCACTACTGGAACAAGTAACCGCTAAAGGAATTAAAATTGTTCATCCCTTTTTTGCTTGGGACCTGATTAAAAGTAATGGCCAGGCTGCCGGGGTATGGGGCTTTTTTGTTAACAAACCCGAACCAGTTGCCCTGTTCGCCGGAGCAACAGTGCTCGCCACAGGTGGTGCAGGTGCTGTTTACAGCAGAACTGATAATCCTCCGGGGGTTACCGGAGACGGTTACACACTTGCCTACCGGGCAGGGCTTCCACTTATGGACATGGAATTTGTACAGTTTTATCCCCTTGGTTCTGCCTTCCCCGGCTCCAAGGCACGGTTTCTTTTACCAATCCTGGCCGAGGCGGGCAGATTTATCAACGCCGAAGAAGAAGATATTGTTAAAAAGTACAAAATCGACAAGCATCCACTCGCCAGTAATTCCCGCGATGAGTTAAGCCGGGCAATGGCCCTCGAGGTGGCAGAAAACCGCGGTGTAGATGGAGCAATCAAGCTTGAATTTGATTTCTCCCCGGACACTTGGCGAAGGGCGCAAAACACTTTTGGCTATACTGATGTAGAGCCCGTAAAGAAATGGCTTGAAGATTACCTGGGCAGCAGAAAGTACATTCCAGTAATGCCGATAGCCCACTTTTGTTGTGGTGGCATAATAATTGACAAACACTGCCAAACCGATATCCAGGGGTTATTTGCGGCCGGTGAAGTAACAGGCGGATTGCACGGTGCCGATAGGCTTGGAGGAAATGCCCTTTCCGAAGCACTGGTTTTCGGAAAAATCGCCGGGAAAAACGCTGCAGATTTTAGCGTGGAACAAGAATCTAAAACAAACAAAAGCTTTAACCCTAAAACACTAGAAAAAAATATTTTTCATGAAGCGGAGAAACTACTGGCTAGGAGCAGTAAGTATGAAAAACCGAATAAACAAGATTTCCGGAAAATGAAAAAACATCTTGCCGTCGAAATGATGGATGATGTAGGCTTGATCAGGTCCGAAGCATCTTTGCAACAAGCGAATCAAACAATCACGGAAGGGCTAAACAACCTGGCATGGAACAAAAGAAAAGAGCACCTTCGTTCTTTTTTGGAATTAAACAACTTGTACCAGACAGCAAGTTTGATTAGCAGGGCAGCAAAAGTGCGCAAAGAAAGCCGGGGTACTCACTACCGCACCGATTACCCGGAGTTATCAGAACGATGGGATAAAAACATTATAGTCAGCCGCTGGCTTAAATAAAAATCCGGCTTTAACTTTAATCAGAAACTAAACATTGGACTGTCCAAAACCGGGATCAATGAATCCACTTCCGATTCACATTATAGATGCTGTAAGCAAAAAGCAAAGCACTAAAGGCAGCCAGAAGCAAAAAACTGAGCGGCACGGAGATAATCCCGTTATCATTAATCGCAGTTTTCAAAATATCTGCCCCATAGGTGAGCGGCAGGGCATAGGAAACCGGCTGCAGAAAAACCGGTAAATCCTGGAGCGGGATAAACAGGCCGCAAAGAAAAATCATCGGGAAACGGAAAAAGTTAGAAAAGGTTTGTGCTTCGAAAACCTGGCTGACAGAAACAGCTATAAACAAACCCAAAAAAGTTGAAGTTACGGCAATAAAAACGACACTGCCAAAAACCATGAGCCAGTTTGTCCCCGACAAGCTGGTCATAAACCCGGCAAAGATTACCGGAACAAAAGCATTAACTACCCCAAAAATTATGGCCCCCGCAGTTTTAGCCAGCATTAAGAGATTTAAACTGATCGGGGCCAGCAAAAGCCTTTCGAAAGAACGGCTTTTGCGTTCAAAAGTAATCGTAACCGCCAGCATGGAAGTAGTGCCAAATAAAATGGACAGGGCCATTACCCCGGGAAGCAGATCACGCACTTCTACAGCCACCGGCGAGCGCAGAAAAAACATCAAGGTCCAGGCAACAGGAAAAATCAAACCCCAGCTGATATTAGGCGGCTTTAAATAATAACTGCGCATATCTTTCATCAAGATATTCAAAAAAGCAATCCAGGCTTTCATTAATTACCCTCTTTCTGGTTTTTCATCTTTTTAAGTTCTATGCCGGTAACCTTTACAAATACTTCCTCTAAGGAAGGACGGATTATTTTTGCTTCATACACCGGCAGCCCTTTCTTCTCGAAAAAACTGACCAGGGGCAGCAGGGTAAATGCGTTTGGTGAGTGAATTCGAACCTCGTTGTTCTTCATTTTCGTAAAATCATAGTCGGGGAAATTTTTTCTGAAATCTTCTTCAACCAGGCTAAAATCTCCCTCCAGGGCAAAGTTGACCAGATTTTCTTCCTGTGCCTCAGCCATCAATTCGCTTACCGTGCCCTCACGGACAATTTTGCCCCCTACAATAAAAGCGATGCGTTCACAAAGCCGCTCTGCTTCTTCGATATAGTGGGTGGTCAGAAATATCGTGGTGCCTTTCTCGTGAAGATTGGTGATCAGGCTGCGGATCTGCCGGGCAAAAGCCACATCAATACCGGTAGTGGGTTCATCCAAAAACAATATTTCCGGTTCATGAATAATACCTGCAGCAATAGTAAGCTTTCTTTTCATTCCCTTGGAATAAGCTTTAAATGACTTACTGCCGGCTTCCTCCAGGCCAAACTGGTGCAGTAATTGATCTGCTCTTTCCTCACGATTCTTTTTATCCATCCCGTAAAGAGCGCCACAAAAGCTTAAATTCTCCCTGCCGCTTAACTCCTCGTAGAGATTACTTTCATCAGGAATTATCCCCATCAGGGCCTGGGCTTTCTTGGGATTGCGGGTATAATCATCCCCCATAAGTTTTACCCGGCCGCCGGAAATTCTGGCTAACCCGGTGAGCATATTAATAGTAGTGGTTTTCCCGGCCCCGTTCGGACCGAGAAAACCAAATAATTCTCCCCGGTTAATATGAAAATTAACCCCGTCCACAGCAGTAAAGCCGTTATATTTTTTAGTTAAGTTTTCAGCTTCTATAATTCTCAAATGCTGCCCTCACCTTTCCGGCAGTAAATCCTTTAGCCTACTGGTTCATCTGCCAAGGTTCATGCAAAATAAACAAAAAAGGATCTGCAAAAATAACTTGAAGCTTCCTGTCCATTGCCTTATTTACATGGGTGATCGCTGTCATCACCGTGACATTCCCGGATTTGCTCCGGTGTGCATTCTTCCGGTTTTGTTTTTAATTTATCCGGCTGTTCACACCCGCTCTCACAGGAATGACTTTCCACATCACCGTGACATTCTTTAATCTGTTCCGGTGTACACTCCTCGGGCTTTGTTTTTAATTTTTCCGGCTTTTCACAACAGTTTTCACACATCTGCAGAACCCTCCTTTCTGAAGTTTGCTCATCCCCCGTATAGTTAGCTGCCCCGTCATTCTGTTTTCTCAAACAAACAAAAGCACCTTCCTGCCCGGAAACGCGGCTTCCCTCCGCCAGTTCCTGGAGCTTGAAGGCTGCCTCATGCAGCAAATCCTTTTCTACCATGTAATGAGTAAAATACCCGCGCTTTTCTCCTTTTACCAGGCCGGCTTCTCGCAGCACTTTCAAATGTTGGGAAACCGCCGGTTTGGAAGTATGCAAAATGCGGGCTAATGCTCCCACACAGAGATCGCTTCCCAGTAGCAGCCAGATTATCTGAAAGCGGGTATCATCACCCAGGGCCCGCAGAATTCTGGTAATCTTGGAACTTTCTTCATTAATCATTTTAAGGCATCCTTTAATCAATTAATGATTTGCTTAATCAGATTATAATACAAGTATTACTAGCATGCAACCCCCCTCTACCCCGGGCAGCGCTAAACCACTGACCAAATATCTCCAGAGCCACACTGCAAAACTCTCTTTTATCGAAAAAAACGCAGAAAAACAGTGAAAGGCCAGGCATCCTTAAATTTTTAATTGCCCGGTTGATTGCAGACATATCATTATTTGATATTGGAACAGATTTATAAATGAAGGAGTGATTTGCACATACGTATTCAGCTAAACCGGCACCATGGAAACACTGTTAACCACTACCATCACAGGTGTTTTCATCAGCTAAATATATCTCAAGTAAAAGGTTTGTCNCTGATAAGGTGAACAGAGGATAACTTTTATCATGAAGGTGAATAGTTTCCTCGGTGAGATCCGTAACCCATAGCCTGATGGAATCTCGAGGTTCTTCTTCATGATAAACCGTGATTACCCCATCTTTAATTTTCCAGTCAACATAGCGTTCAACCGGTAACCCCGGTCCATAAGCAGTGTAGGAAGTAGTTTCTGGCTCAATCTTTCCAGTGCTGGTTAGAATAAAAGTACCTTCAACTATGGAGCGNCTAACCGAATGCCTGTAACTTAAAGATAAAATATCCCCCGGGTCGATGGGGAGGCTATAAAAGACAGTTTCACACCGGGGGTCTTCAATAATCAAACACCAGTCTGTTTTATTACTCCGGCAAGCTGGAATAAACAAAACCCCTAATAGCAACACTACGAAAAAACAGTAACCGTAATTAAGCATTAATTGACTGCTCTTATTCCTGAACACCAGTGCCCTCACCACCCGGAAAGAAGCGAAAATATGGCAAATCTTATTTCTCAATGTTTTCCGGCACCAAAAATGCTTTCCAATAACCTAAAGCAAAGTTAAGATGAAACTGTGCTAGGCCCCGGCTATAGCCTCCTTATCTTCCCGGGTTTTTACAGCTCTTTGATGTAGATAGATAGTTAAAAATAGGGTAATGCCAATAATATCGGTGTACCAGGTAGGCCAGATCATAGAAATAGCCACCCCGAGAAGAATAACCTGTTCCCATATTTTCATCCTGGTAAACAACCAGCGCTGAATTACCGCCGAAAAACAATAAATCCCAAATAACGATGTTGCAGCCACCAGTAAGGCTTGATACCAGGTGGTATCAATAAGCAGGAATTCCGGGTTATAAACAAACATAAATGGCAATAAAAAAGCGCCCAGATCAAACTTGAATCCCAAAAGGCCTGTTTTAATTGGTTCCGACCGGGCAATAGCCGCTGCAGCATATGCAGCAACACCAACGGGTGGGGTATCATCAGCCAGGATCGCAAAATAAAGAATAAAAAGGTGAATAGCAATAATCGGAACTTGAGGAGCAATAGTAGAAATTGCCGGAGCAACCAGGGTTGCCATAACCACATACTTAGCTGTTGTAGGCAAGCCAGTGCCAAGGATAATGGAGATAACTGCAGAAATCATCAGTAAAACAAGCAAATTATCACCGGCAAGGGCTGAAAGAAGCAGAATCATGGCCTGTCCCAGCCCGGTCATTGTTACTACTCCGACGATAATCCCTGCACAGGCACAAGCAACAGCAATCCCGGACATGCTTTTGGCTGCACTATTTAGCCCTTCTAAAAAATCACTCACCAGTCCCCTGACATTAACTAAAAAACTTTCACTTAAAGAAACATTTCCGCCTCTAATGAGTTCTATCAATTTAACGATTCTCATAACAACCATAATGCCAATAATGGTAAGAGTAGCATAAAACCCGGCAGTAATGGGGGTTAAGCGAACAATAATCAGGTAATAAATCAGTATGCATATAGGAATCCAGTAAAAGATACCGCTGACAAGGGTGGATAGAAAAGGAGGTATCTCTGATCGCTTCATAGCCTGCATCCCTGTTTTAGCTGCCTGCAGATGCACTATCGCCAGGAGAGCAAAATAACTGATCACCGCCGGAAGAGCTGCGGCAATACATATTTGCCAGTAGGGAATACCGGTGTATTCAGCCATGATAAAAGCCGCTGCTCCCATGATCGGAGGTAGAAATTGCCCGTTCGTGGATGAAGCCGTTTCCACCCCACCGGCTACTTCCGGAGTAAACCCTCCTCTTTTCATTACCGGAATGGTTATCGATCCGGTGACCACTGTGTTGGCAACCGAACTACCGGTAATGCTGCCCATGAAACCACTGGCAATAACTGAAGCCTTAGCCGGCCCTCCCCTGTACCGACCCATCACAGAAAAAGCCAGTTTAACAATGTACAAACCGGCCCCAGAAGCCTGGAAAAATGAACCAAAAAGAACAAAAGCAAACACAAATGTAGAAGTTACCCCGATAGGAATGCCAAAAATCCCCGTATTAGTCAAATATAAATCATTTATCACCCGGACAAAGCGGTAACCACCATGCCCAACCAGAGGTGGCAAGTAAGGCCCGATAAATGGGTAAGTCAGAAATAATATTGTCACTATAGGCAGAATATACCCGAAAGCACGGTGTGCCGCCAGTAAAATTAAAATCACCGCCATGCCGCCCATTACCAGGTCAATCGTGGCAGGTGCTCCAACTCGCCAGATTAGATCTTCATAAAAGTAATAAACATAAAAAATTGAGATGAATCCACCAAGTGCAAGCAAGATATCATACCAGGGAAGCCTGCTATAAGCGCCATCATCTTTTTTGCTTAATGGATAATAGATAAAGCACAAAAAAAGTCCCACGGATAAGTGCGCAGAACGTTGCAGGGTTGCTGTCAACAGTCCTGCCCCGGCAGTGTATAAATGAAAAAAAGACCAGAGCACTGCAATGATGAAAATCACCCATCCCAAAGACCCGGGGGGCACCCTTACTTTACCTTCATCAACTAAATTCTTTAATTCCTGGTTATCTTTACTCTTTATGGCTTCATCCAGGCTCACAGGCTATCACCTCTAACATAAACCATTAATTAAAGAGTGGTACAGGGCAAATGATACCCTGTACCATTCCTTTGGTGCCCAATTAAAAATTACTGCATCCCATGTTCTTCAAAGAATTTTTCAGCACCTGGGTGCAGGGGAATCGACATACCGTCTAAAGCGGATTCCAAAGTGACATTCTTTCCTGCATCATGAGCTTCGTGAATTAATTCAATGTTGTCAAAAATCCCTGTCATGAAATCATAAATCAGGTCTTCAGGAAGGTCTTCCCGGCATACCAGCATGGCCAGAACTGTTATAGTATTAGCTTCAGGTACATTTTCGTAAGTTCCTTCTGGAATAGTTACCGTGGCATAGAAGGGATATTCTTCCATTAGTTTCTCCGCTATCTCGCCCTCGATATTAACCAGAACCACATCACTCATCAGGGCAAGCTCGTCAATAACCGATGCCCCGATTCCAGTAGTGTAAAAAGCAGCATCTATCCGGCCATCTCTAAGGAAATCTGCAGATTCCTGGGCTTCAAGCCGCTCCGCAGAACCCAGATCGTCTTCAGTAAGGCCTGCTGCTTCTAAAACTTGCATTGCATTAATCTCTGCACCACTACCCAGTGGTCCAAGAGCAACATCTTTGCCCGCCAGATCTTCAGGACCCTCGATCCCGGCATCTGCGGCAGCTACTAATTGAACCGGTTCCGGATGAAGGGTAAACATCCCCTGCATGTTCGGAATTGGATCTGCTACAAAATCTTCACGCCATACGCCATGAAAAGCATCATATGCCACATCATTTTGGACAATTGCCAGGTCCAGGTCACCTGCACCGATCATTTTTACGTTTACCGCTGAGGCACCGGATGATTCAACAGTCAAAGAAATATTATCCATGTGAAGGTGAGCAATCCGGGACATTGCTCCACCCAGGGGATAATAGACTGCTGTAACCCAGCCGGAACCAAGATTCAAGCGGGTTACATCGGGGTCGCCTATTTCTTCAGGTTCATCCACTTCTGCTGGTTCTTCAGGTACAGCTGCTTCATCTTGACATGCAGTTACTGCAAATAAACCCAAAACAAAAACTGCCAACAACAAAAACCCGTACAAATTTCTTCTTTTTACCATTACAAGCCCTCCTCATTTTTTTTACTTAAGTAACGGCACATACAGATCTAGAAGTTGTTAGCTTTATCCCCCCCTGCCCTGATTGTTTTGGCTACTAAAACCCGTCTCTGCCTGTTAAGCAACCACAAGTCAAAGCCTGTCCAAGTATTATTCCATTTTTTGACATTCATAATTAAAAAATTTTAAGACTATATATAATTATACTTATTTACAAAAGACAAATCAATAAATTATTTTTGAAAACTTTGGGTTATTTGAAAATGACACTTAAAGCTAAACCCGGAAGGCTTAAACCAAAGATTAACAAAACACCCTCCACAGGAAGTGGAGGGCAATTAATATTCTGAAGCAACTAAATAAGCTTTCCAGCTCTCAAAGAAATAGATTTTTAAAACAATCAGGAGTGAGAAAATCTCATGAAACATTTATCTTTTTCCCGTTCCGCCTGGTACAACCTTGCTTCACTTTTCAGTTCCTTTTCCAGATATAAGCCGCGATTACTACCATTTTTTCTTTCCATGGTTAACTGGAAAATCAGGCTACGCCTTGGCAATCTTACTGTAAAAAGCATATCTATCACTCCGTTCTTATTTAATAATTAATCATCTTCAATATTGTCCTTCAATATCTTACAAACTGCCGGCCCCTTTTCTGGTTATAATCTTAACCTGCTTTAATAAAGTTTTGACCCACCAAAGGTTGGGTTATCAGGCTAGAGGGCAAAACCTAACTTTAGTCAGGCTAACAATTGGTTTTGCCCTGATAAAAATTTTTTCCTTCCCTTTTTTAAAAAGGAATAGCTGCTTGCTAGCTCGAATAAATAACAATTCAAACAAAAGAAAACAACCAGGAGCATAGGACATGACTGGCAATCTCCTCAAAATAAAAACGACCATCCCACCTCTCGGTAAAAATATCCTGCCGAGGCCTCAACTTGCCGGACGCCTGAATGATGAAATATTGACTGCTGAAGGATTTACCCGTCCGCTAACCCTGTTCTCAGCTCCAGCCGGATTTGGTAAAACTACCCTGGTCAGGAAGTGGTTGTCCGGAAAAGAAGACCGGACTGCCTGGCTTTCACTTGATGGAGAAGATAATGAACCAGAACGTTTTTGGGTATACCTCATGACAGCCCTCCAGGTAATAGACAATAACATTGCCGGAGAAATGAGGGAATCTCTCCGCTCTCACAATCTTCTTTCCAATTCCAACAGAGATAGCATCAGTTTTTTGACCACTTTGCTTAATGATTTGTTTTCCCTGGAACACCCTGCATTCCTGGTGCTGGATGACTATCACCTGATCAACAATCCCCGTATCCATGAAGATATAATCTTTTTTATCGAAAATTTACCTCCAACCCTCCACCTGGTAACAACAACCCGCTCTGATCCTCCCCCCTGGCCGTTGTCTAAATGGCGGGTAAAAGGTAAAACAGTCGAAATCCGCCTGGAAGAACTGAAGTTCTCAGAAAAAGAAGCCGGGGAATTATTTGCCGGGATTAAAGGCCTCCAGCTAAAAGAAAAACAGCTAAGCGCTTTATATCAAAAAACAGAAGGCTGGGTTACCGGGCTGCAGTTGGCTGCAGTTTCACTTGCTTCTAGCCGGGATAAGGACCAGTTTATCAAAAACTTTGCCGGGAACCACCGCCACATCCTTCATTTCCTAAGCGAAGAAGTTATTGCCCAGCAGCCGGAACCGGTCTGTGATTTTTTACTTAAAACCTCAATTCTTAACCGTTTTAACGCTTCCCTGTGTAATGAGGTTACCGAAAAACAGAACAGCGAGGAACTTCTCGCCAGGCTGGACCGGGAAAATTTGTTCGTGATTCCACTTGATGAGCAGGGAAATTGGTACCGCTATCACTCTTTGTTTGCTGATTTGCTGTTCTTCCACTTAAAGGAACAGCCCCCGGAAGTAATAAACCAGCTTCATCAAAAAGCCTCGCGGTGGTTCTTTGATTCCGGCGAATACGGGCAAGCAGTTCACCATGCCCTTGCAGCAGATGATTTCCAGGAAGCAGCCCGGATACTGCATGAAAAGTACGACCGGGTGATTTATGCAGAAGACCCGGGGCAACTCAACCGTGGCCTGGACGCCCTGCCTCCAGGGCTATTGAAACAATTTCCCCGCCTGGTAGTGCAAAAAGCTTTAAATCAGTTGATTTACAAAAGCAGCAGGGATGCGAAACCCTACATTGACTTAGCGGAAAATTTAGAATATGAAAGCAACCTGGAGCAAAAAGAATTTACTGGAATGCTCGATGCAGTTAAAACTTACTACTATATTTATTCCCAGCAGCTCCCACTTGGTCTTAAACATGCAGACAGGGCCCTTGCACTGCTGCCCACCCACAATTATTACTGGCGCATGTATGTAGCAATCTATTCGGGAGATGCAAGGCTATTTTCCGGCAACCCTAAAGAAGCATACCCATTTTACCTGGAGGCACACCATAACAGCGAAAAAATGCAAAACAAATTTTTTGAATTGACCATTGCTTTTAATATTGCCACCTGCCTTTATTACCTGGGAAGGCTTAAAGAGGCAAAAGAAGTGATCGAAAGGACCCTCCTGGCCACCAGGGACACAGCCCTGTCCAGGGTTCCCCGAACTGGATTGCTATGGGGATTGCTTGGAGAACTGTATCGGGAGAAAGGAAACCTGGAAGAAGCGGAACGCTGCGTAGAAAAAAGCTTATTTTTCAGCGAAGCGGAAAAACCTTCTCTGGGTTGGAACAGCCTTTTTAAAGTGGCCGTTTCTTTCTCCAAGCGCGATTATTTAAACGCTTTAAATAGCATCAACGGTATCGAAACCATTAACCAGGAAAGTAAACTGCCCTTTTTTGTAACTACTGCTGCGGTTACGTGGAAATCGCGGATTTTATTAGAACTCGGAGATATTTCCCGGGCAGGGGAAAGCCTCGCCCAGCTGGAGGTTACAAAAGAAGAAGAAGATATTAGTGGTGGACTGGAACGTGCCTATTTAATCCTCTGCCGCTTACTGCAGGTAAAAAACGGCTACGAGATGATCAACCTGAACAAGTTGATTAACAAAGTGGAAAAGCTGGCCCTCCGGGGAGAAAATAAAAAGATAGTCCTGGAGATCATGCTCATAAGAGCCATGCTGGAAGAACAGGCAGGCAACCAAAAAGACGCAGAAAAACAACTGAAAACCGCCCTGGAAACCGGGTTTTCCTGTGGATACTTCCAGTTCTTCCTTGATGAAGGTAAAACCCTTGGGCCTGTTTTGGAAAGAATAATTAATCAAATAAAGGACAAGGGGGATCTCCTGCATGAAGACAATTTCTTGGCTTACATGGAAAAAATCTACCGGATGCTTTCTGCTGATCTAGCACCAGGTAAGATGGAAACCGAAAAAGAAACAACTCCGGAAAACTACCTGGAACGATCCATGGGTGCCGCAATACCACCCATTTCTACGAGAGATTTGCCTCTTCAACAGAACCCTGCCGAAAAGAAACTCTCGCCGGAACTGGTGGACCCCCTTAGCAAGCGGGAAATGGAAGTCCTGGAACTGATCAGCCAGGGTTTGTCCAATGAAGCGATTGCCGAAAAAATGTTTCTTTCTCTTGGCACGGTAAAATGGCATACCACCAATATTTACGGAAAATTAGGGGTTAGAAATCGAACCCGGGCAGTGGCCCTGGCCCGCGAATTAAACATAATTTCCTGAAACTAATTTCATCTAAGATTAAAACCTTTTCCACAGATTTATGGGAGTATTTGACCTTTATAATTTACAAAAAAAATGATAAACTGTCACAAATTAAGGTCACGAGGAGGATACTGCATGTTTAAATTGTTTGCTTTCTTAATGTTTACGTTAAAAGGCTGGGAACTAAAGCAAAATGTTAGTTCCGAAACCATAAAAAAGTCGATTGTTTTAGGAGCACCGCATACCAGCAACTGGGATTTGATTATCTCCATGGGCGGTTTTCACAAGATGAGATTCCCCTTAAAATTTTTCATCAAAAAAGAATGGTTGAAAATATTTCCGCTTAACAAGATATTGATCGCTGCCGGGGCAGTCAGTGTGGACCGGGGCAAAAAAAGCACAATGGTTGACAGTATGGCTGAGATGATCAGGAATTCCGAGGAAGATATTGCTTTAATGGTAACCCCTGAGGGGACCAGGAAACGCAATTGCAAGTGGAAAACCGGTTTCTACTATACGGCACTGAAAGCGCAGGTTCCCATTGTGTTAACCTGCCTGGATTATTCCAAGAAGCTCGCCGTATTCGGCCCTGCCTTTATGCCCAGCGGCGATTTTAAAAAGGATATGGAAATAGTCAAAGATTACTACAAAGACGTGGTCCCGAAATACCCGGAAAATTTCTGCCTGGATATCTACCAGGATGATGAGGATATAGCTGCCGAGAGTGATAGCACAGCGGAAGAAACGGTTGGCGCAGGCCATTCTTAAAAACTATAAAAATCGTTCCAAAAGGGGGCCTTTAAATTGATCATTGCCCAACTGATCTACCTGCTCCGTATTATCACGGTTGCCATTGCCAACGGCTTAAAGAAACCAATGCGCCATCCCGATTATGTTACTATCACCCTGCATGGCAGTTACCCGGACCTGCGCCAACCGCCGGAGGGTTTCCTGCAAAGACGATTTAAGGGCCTGCGAAAAAGCATCCAGGAGCTTGAAGAAGATTTCCGGACTGTTGCTAAAAGCCCGCATAGCAAGGGGATTGTCCTGCACCTGGGAAAACCTGCATTGAGCCTTTCCCAGATCCAGTCTCTCTCCCAGGTAATCAGTGAAGTGCAGGCAAAGGGAAAAGAAGTAATTACCTGGTCAACCAATTACGACATACAAACTTACAGCCTGGCAGCCTCTGCAAACCGGATCCTGCTCCAGGAGGGCGGGATGGTTTACACCCTTGGCCTTGCCAGCAGACAACTCTACATGAAGAATGCCTTAGACTGGTGCGGCATTGAATTCGATGTTGTCCAGATCAGCCCTTATAAATCAGCGGCGGATAGATTTATCCGTTCGAATATGTCAGATGAAGTAAGAGAAATGTACAACTGGCTATTAGAGTCATTTTACATGCAGTTTGTGAAGACCGTCGCCGGGGGACGTAAAATGGAAGAAAGCAAAGTCCTTGAAACCATCGATAATACTCCCCTTTTTGGGGAAAGTGCCATCAAAGCCGGATTGGTCGATGCCCTGGTCAGTGCAGAAGACCTCCCCGGATACCTGGGAAATCCGGAAAAACCTGCACGTCTCGCCAGCTGGGACGAGTGCAAAAAAAGCTACCCCCGCCCGCTACCGTCGGCACCCGGTAAATATATCGCTATTCTGCGAGTGCAGGGTAATATTATCGACGGTAAAAGCCAGCGTCCCCCTGCCCGTCCACCCCTGCCGGTTCCCTTTTTATTCAACGAACAAACCGGCGACCTCACTTTCGTACAGCAGGCCCGCCAGGTCTTAAAAGACAAGCGAGCTAAAGCGGTTTTGCTTTACATTGACTCAGGTGGTGGTTCAGCTGCTTCATCTGAAGCAATGTCAGCGGCTCTTGACAAAATAGCAGCGAAAAAGCCCCTGGTGGCAATGATGGGTTCAATGGCCGGTTCCGGCGGGTACTACGTAGCCACCCCTGCCAATTACATTGTTGCTCAACCGGCAACCTTAACCGGCTCGATCGGCGTAATCACCGCTAAAATTGTAAATTCTAAAATGCTAGAAAAGCTGCTTCTAAACCGCGAAACCATTGAGAAGGGGCAAAAAGACTTATTCGGTTCCCCGGAAAAACCCTTTACAGAAAAAGAAAGAGAAAAGGCCTGGACCTTCATCAACCATATTTATGATCAATTCGTTAACCGGGTAGCCGGCAGCCGGGAGATGGAAAAAGAAACGGTAAAAGAAGTAGGCGGAGGTAAAGTGTGGACCGGTGAACAAGCCTTAGAACACGGCCTGGTTGACGAATTGGGCGGACTGGAAACAGCTCTTACTAAACTGCGTAGTTTGGCCGACCTGCCTGAAAACACTCCCTTAGTCGACACACCTTATCCCAGGCGGGAAACTGCGCCGTTGCCAGACGCAGCTGCCTGGGCTGATTATGCCCTGGGCAACCTGAACCAGATCGGCGAAGGAAGGGCTCTATATGCCGGCCCCCTTTATTTCAGCGAGTATAAAAACCACTAATCCTTTCAAGAGCGGTTCTGGTCAAAGTGGTAGGGGTTTATTTATTTCTCCTGCCTTTCTATTACTGGTAATAAAAAACAGCCTTGAAAAATATACCAAAAATATTT
>SL_8KL_010_SEDDRAFT_10001411_pt1 | contig 20859 bp, 18 predicted proteins | sample SodLakKL_010_SED_4_FD_11160 | JGI IMG/M metagenome (IMG submission 11160)
GGCGGTAGTATTGAGATTGAAAGTAATTAGCAAAGGAGGAGAATAAAATGGCTTCTGGCTTTACTGCTTTGGGGAAAAAGAAAATGTTTGAGCACATGCTCGAACCAACCAGATTCGTGCATAGAGTTTATGCTTCAGACACTACTGGCCCCCAGGACCCGTTAGATTATGTGAGAGGTTCTAGTGCATTTTGGAATAATTGGGAGTATGATGACCCTCGTGGGACAGTTTCTAATGACATGACTATAAATTTTGATATTCCTGAAAGTGAAGATGTAAAGTATATTACTTTTTTAANTGGTGNTCNTGATACCCCTGTTTGGCTGCACGAGTTAATCGAAGCAATAGATTTTCCAACAGGCGGAACGTACTCAATTAATAAACAAGTACTTGAGTTAAATATGGGGGGAAATCATGTAAAGCTATCTCCCTTTGAAGATTAAATTTGGTAAAGTAGGTTTATAAAGGAGGTATTGCAATGGCGTGGACTGAAATTGGCAAGAAAGTGCTTTTTGAAGGTTTCGCAGAGTCTCTGGCCTGGTGGAATGTTTGCAATGAAGCTGGAGTTGCTTTAGATATGAAACAAGTGGGCTTTAAGTTTAAAGAAGAATTAACGCAACAAATAGAACCTGGCGAATTTGGTATGGACCATACTGACGAGAGCCTTCCAGCCGAATTTACCATTCCTGCTGGTGAAAATGTAAGATATGTAACTTTAACCTCTCCCTCTACCGTCATTGGTGAAAGTGGGGACGAATTAGCTATCTTTGATTTAACAGACGAAGGCAGCGTAGAGGAATTTCCTAATGGTGGAACCTTTATAATAGATTCTATTAAGTTTGATTTAAACCAGCCCGAAGGTACGCACACTGAACCTGAATTGCCGGATTAAAATTCCCTCTGGGGAGGGAACTAAATGAGTTATGAAATATCAGGAACTATAGTAAACGAACACAATGCTCCCATTGAAGGTGTAGAAGTAACCATCACTGGACACGACAGCGAATATACCGATAGCAGTGGGGAATGGTCTGCCACGGTAGAGGGAGAGGTTAGTGTTACTCCTGAAACCTTTGGGTGGGTATTTACTCCTATTAGCCGTACGGTTAGCTCTCCTGCTAGTGATTTAGATTTTGAAGGTAGGAATATGACTCGGCATGAATATGTTGAGGGGCCGTTCTTCGGAGTAGAAGATATTGGTTGGAGCTATGAAATATCGGGAACGGTAACTGACAACGATGGGAACCCGCTTCAAGGGGTGAAGGTGAATTTTGATTGGCCCGGTTGGGGGCACTGCCCTTTAACTCCTGAATATACTGACTCTGATGGGAATTTTGTTAAAACTCATTGTTATGGAAATGATGTTAAGATTTGGTGCGATGATAAAGAAACTGCCTGGCCCGGTCCGACAAAGCCCTATCACATATTTGCCCCTGAATATCATACTGTTTCCGAAGCCGACAGCGAGGTTAATTTTCAATCTACTACCGAAACCCACGAATGGGAAGAAGAGGAACCCACAGAAACTTTAGAGCCAACATTTGGGGTTGTAGATATAGAATGGTATGAAATACAACCAGAGCCAATGGAGCCTGAAGAAATTTTAGAACCAACCTTTGGGGTAGAGGATATAGAATGGCAGGAGATACTTGATGTAGAAGAAGAGGTAACGGAAACGCTTGGCGGAGCTACCTTCGGTGTAGAAGATATACAATGGCAATTTATAGTTACTGCCCCTCCCTATGAAGTTACTGGAGTAATAAGAGATGTTCAACATAATCCTATTGTTGGAGTTAAGGTAACAGCGATCAGAGTGGCAGATAATCACAGCTATCCTTCTGTTCATACTAACGCTGCTGGAGAATACTTAATACAAAATATCCACCACGAGTGTCAAATTGTTGCTGCTAAAGAGAATTGGGAATTTACTCCGGGAGCCCATTTAGTTGACTATTACGAAAGCGGTATAAATTTTGAGGGGCTTCCTGTAGGCTTTGAAGAGCCTATGCTGCCCGAAGTAGTGGGCTATTCGATCTACGGCATAGGCATAGATTTTCAAGTGTTAAATAATTACGATAACAAGGTGGGCAATTTAGGGCCAACACATAACATAGATATAATATTCCCCGATAAAGCAAGAGAGCCCAGCCAGAAGTTGTATGGTATAGGTATAGACTTCCAGGTGATAAATACTTATCAAACAGGTATTTTAAGGAGGGATAAGTGATGCCCGGGCCTAAGATAAAGTATAGAGTGGTAAAGAATAAGCCTAAAGAAAATAAAGAAAAGCCGGAGAAGAAAGAAGAGAAGTAAGAAAGGAGGGGAAGAGTTATGCCCTGGGGACAGCTGATAGGAATGGCGGCGAGTTATCTAGCCCCACGAGCTTTAGATGCTTTATTCGGTGGCCAGCAGCAGATAGACCACCAGCAGGCAATGAAGCAGGCCCGTGCAGCCCTTGATCCACAGTTTCAGCGGACTTTAGATGATACCTTAGCTGGCTTAGATAGGCAGGCTATGGGAAGAGGGTTTTATGGCCAAATGCCCGCAGATGCTTTAAGAAGATCAACCGCAGCAGACCTGGCTATGCAACATCAGGGGCAGTTAGCTCAGTATGCTCATGGGATGCACGACAGGCAATTACAGCAGGCACAGATGGCTTTACAAGGCTGGCAGGGGATAGGGCAGTATGCAGGGCAGGCTGTTCCAGAAGTTATGGACGCTATACAGCAGAGAGATACTCCCTGGCCCTGGCAAAGACAGACTAATCCATTAGACCATTCTCCTGAAAGCCCTGCCTTAGAAGCTCCGGGAACTACAGGGCCCCATAGCGGAGGAGCAGCAGGAACTCTGTTAAGAGGTTCTCCAGTGAGGCCTCCAGGTGTTCCTGGCACTGGCAGGTATGGGTATTAAGCGGAAGGAGGTGAGGACGTGGTTGTGCATAGCTTAGGGGCTTACCTGGGAGGAGTAGCCCAGGTGGACCCGTTTCAAAGACAACGAGATATACAGGACCAGAGAACTCAAAGAGAACAGCAGGAGAAGCTATTTAACCTCCAAAGGGCAATGCAGGAATTAGACCTGGAGAGGGCCCAGCACGATTTTGATTATAGGACAAGCCCTGAATATCTAGAACGGCAGGCGATTGACGCAGGGTTTTTGCCTTATGAAGATATTGAAGGGATAGACCAAGATAGATTTAGATTAACTGAATTTCCAGGGCTGGAGGGTTTTCACCGCAAAGAACAACGCCCTGGCTGGGAGGACCCCCGGGAGCATATGGCTCGTGCTTTACAAGGCCAGGCAGTCCCCCTGGACCCTGCCGATGTTAAGCAATACGAACAGGAAGGATTAATTGTAGCAGAGGACCCCTACGCCGAAGGAATGTTCCACGTTAGTTTTCCGCCAGGGTATGTTGATCCTGCTTCTTTATATGAAGGTGGCTGGCGGCAATATACAGATGATTATATGCGAAGGATGCAAGAGGCTGGAGAAGCGATATATCACCCTCACCCTCAAAAAGAAGGTTACTGGCTGGAAGAAAGGTTAGGCCCTACCCCAGAAGAACAGTTGCAAATAATGGGGCAAATGGGATACCAGCCTATCACACAAGAGGAAGCTGCCTTTATACAAGAACAAGGCGGGCATGTTGAATGGTCCGGGTTTGATTATGAGGGGATACCTTTTGGGAGAGTTACTGAACCTTTAGGCCCAACACCAGAAGAACAGATGAGATTCGATTTAGATTTAATGGCGAATTATAATATTCTTAGCCCTGAAATGGCAGAAGCCTACGGTTATGAAGAAGATCAATTGATGCCCTTAGAGGGGAACTTAGAAGGCTATTATATGCCTATAATGACTCCTGAAATGGAAGCGGAAATGGGGATGGAGACCTTTTTAGAGGACCCCGGCTCTTTTGGGGATTGGCTAATTTCCGAAGGAGTACCCCCAGATGCTGCACTGCAATTAGTTGCAGGCTACGGGGATAGATATGATATGGGAGATATACTCCAGCAGATCAGACATTTTGGAGAAGAGCCGGAAGGGATACCAGGAGTAGATACTCCAGAGGGGCCATTAGGGGGTATTCCCATGCCTGGAACTATAGGATCAGGGTACCAATATACAAATTATTCCTATTTTGATGGCCAAAATTTTTGGCCTGTTGTTTCAAGGGTAGAAGAACGACCCGTTCCAGGAACAGCTTTAGGAACTGAGATGGTAGAAGAATACTATGCAATAGACCCAAACCAAAAAGAACCTATATTAATCCCACAAGATAGAGTTTTTGAGCAAACGCCTGAAGGCGGCTGGCAGCCTGTTGGTATGGGAGAACCTGTTGTTGATGAGGATGGAGATGAGCCTGGTTTTTGGGAAAGACTTTGGGCCTCTATTGCAGGCGGAGAAGCCTCTCCAGAACCAGAGGGAAGAATAGGGCAATTACAGGATGCTCGCACGGCAGCAGAAGGGGATATTCCTGATGAAATATTAGAAGATTATGCTGGAGAATTTGCAGAGCAAATGTTGGAGCAGGGCCATTCGGTTGAGGACTTAAACCGTATTAGACGGGAAGATTTGAAACAGACAACAGGACTTACTGATAGAGAAATAGATCGGTTGTTGGAAATGGTAAGAGCAATTATGCTTCAGTAGGGGTGAAAAAATGGACTGGACGAAGTTTATCCAAAAACCTGAAGATAAAGAGGGAATAAGCTGGACTGATTTTATTCGTCCTGATGATGAGGATAGGGACTATGCTGCTGAGCTTAGGCGGATTAGGGGTATTGCCGAGCCTCCCGAGGAAGCTCCAGATATAAGTTTTACTGATATAATGAGAGGAGCCCTTGCCTTCCCTCAAAGAGCAGGGCACGAGGCTGCCCGGGTTATAATGGGGATGGGAGGCCCGGAAGCGGCCGATGAATGGTTTGGAGCCGAGCATCGTCAGCCTCCAACAACTGGCTGGGAAGCGGCTGATATTACCGCTGATATTTTAGGAGAATTAACAGGGCACGTAACCGGATTAAAGATGATAGGCGGGGTAACAAGACCTGCTGTTAGTTTATTGGGCAGAGGAATTACTACTGCCGCCCCTACTTTAACCAGGACCCTACAACCATTTACTGCTCCCTTAGCTCCAGGAGTGCCTTTTGCAACAACAATGGCTGCAAGGACCGGAGTAGAACACCTTGCAGGAGAAGAGAAAGAAGCTGTTGATTACTTAGCCTCTGCTGCCTGGGGATTTGGGGCAGGAGTTACTTCTCCATTGGCGAGCAAATTAATAAGAGATATGCCTACGCAATTTAAAGGGAACCCTTATGCAGCAGCTGAAACCGTATTAAGCGGAGCTGCTGCTGGTTTAGGCGGGGAAGTGGCTCAATCTATAGCAACAGGAGAAGTCTCCTCCCCTGGCGATATAGGTATGAGTATGGCTATGATGGCCTTATTCAATCTTTCAAGCATTATAACTAACCCTGCACAAAAAGCGGCTGTTATTGGAGCCCGTGATAAAGTTTTAAGGGATAGAGCAGCCTATGATGAATGGCTTAGAATAATAGGAGCATCACGTAAAGATTCACAACAAGACATTTTTAGAAAAGAAAGAGAGTTTTGGAAAGCACAAGAACAACGCTATGATGCAGAAAAGGCAGAACAAGCAAGGAAATTAGAAGCTCATATGAAAGAAATGATTAAAAAGTATATAGATTTACCCCCAGATGCTACTGATAGACAAATTAAAAACGCATTATATAAAACCTTCCACCCGGATATAGCCAGGGACAAGCCGAGTTTTACCGATTTTGGTAGGGCAATCAAAGTAGCAAAACAAGTTATTCGGGCTACCCCTATGCCTGAAGGGGCTAAAAAGACTGCAGAACAGATGGTAACGAAATCACAAAAGACTTTGTTCCCTTCTCTTACCCACGGGGCCCGCCCTGTTATTTCGGTAGGCGATGACGGCAAAGTAAGAGTAACGGGCTTTGGAGAGGACGTTCGCTCTCCAAGAGATATTGATTTAGCTAAAGTACCGACAGTTTACGAGGAAACTCCTGCAATTACCGGAGATAGACCAACAACAGCAGAAGAAAGACAATTACAAAAAGATATGGTTAGAGATGCAGGGATTAAATATATTGCAGACCAGCTAAGAACCGCTGAGAGAGCAACCTTTACGACTGACGTGAGCCTTGAACCTGATATGCACGGCAAAGTGCGGCGAATAGGGGAATTTGAATTTTCCAGAAGTGATGAAGGGAAACCGTTTAAGGTTATTTCTTATGACTATGAAACAGGCGAGCCTGTGCCACGCATTAGACATAAATTTGATAGATTAGAGCAGGTTGCTGAATTTATACACTATTTGACGCCACATCCTTCTTATAAGGAAGTGAAAGAGTTAGAAACAGCACCGAGAGAGGTTGAGCCGTTTACTGTTCCTAAAGATAAGGTTTTAAATCAGTTAGAAGGTATTATTGAAAATTGGAAAGCAACCGGAATAGAAAAGATTTCTCCTGATGACCCCAGGAAAGGGGCGGCTGAAGAAAGGCAAGTCTATGATCAATTAAAAAGTTTGGTTAGAAAGCTAAAAGACCCCAGGGTTGCTGCGGAATATATTGGACCAAAAGAGGAATATTTAAAGTTACGAGGAGATCTAGAGAGATTTACAATTGGTACAGCAGAAAAGTTTGTTGAAAATTTGGTAGCAAGACAAAAAACTCCAGAAGAAGTTGCGGCAGACCAGATTCGGGAAGAAAGAGAAGCTATTGCTGAACCAGAACCTACTCCTGCCCCAGAACCTACTCCAGAACCTGTTGCTGAACCCGTGCTTACAGTAGAAACAAAAGATGATACCTTTGAGCTTAAAGTAGGCGATTGGGTGCAGCTTCCTGATAGAGCTGCTCCTGTTAAGGTGGTTGATGATACAGATACCGCCACGCTATCTTTAGAAACAGAACACGGGGCCGTGATGAAAAGGGGTAGAGGGGCTTTAGAGGGAGCACAAAAGATTGAAGAACCTCCCGCTGAGCCTGCTGCTCCAGAACCTGTTGAGGACCCCCCGGCAACAAAGGAAGCCCCTGGGCCTGAAGATGCTCCTGCCCCGGGTCCACTTGAACAGAGGGTCCACCAGGAGATTACTGAAAAGGACACCGAGTTAGCAGATTATATGGTTCAAAGGGCTATGGACTGGTTAGGGAAAGAACCATTATCTAAATTACAAGAAGCAGGTCCTGATGACGATATTATTGGCGAGGTTAATGCCCCGCTTTTAATTAACAAAATTGGTATAGCAGCCACCGGAACTACTCAGTTAAACAAGGCCAGAGAAGCAGGAGTTATGAGGTTAATGTTGGAGAAAGGGGATATTACCCAGGAAGAATGGGACGACTACCTTAGCGGCTTAGGATTAAAAGAACCGGAGAAGGAAAAGTTTATACAACGCAGGGTTGATGCTGAGGCTTTTGAGCGGACGATGAAACACTTTGGGTATGAAAGCCTTTACGACAAGGAAAGAGCCGAACAAAAGAGGCCTATGGTAGCCAAATCAGATTTTAAGTTATGGGAAGAGAGGTATCTGGAAGAAGTAAAAAAAGATGAACCCTTTTTAAAAAGACTAACTGACGAATGGGAGGGCCAGGTTGCGGAAACTGAAAGGGCACGGATAATTGACGAGAGCTTCGGCAAAGAGGATTGGGAGGTCCCTCAATGGGTAATAGTTGAAAGAAGTGGGGGAGCCCGAAACGTGGTTATAGAAAGACACCAGGCCGAGGTGAAAAAAGCCCTGGAAGAAGGCAAACCCGTTCCCCAGGAAGTATTAGAAGAATACCCTGATTTAGTTCCAGAAGCTCCTGAACCAGAGGTAGCACCCACAAAAGAGCCTCCTGCTCCTGAGCCCGCCCCTCCCAAGCCTGATATAGAATTAGACGTTAAGGGGAAAACCTCAAAAGCAAAAGCTGAAAATATCGAAATCGGAACTCAATTCGCCCTGGTAGAAGCTGACAAATTAATATCTTCCCACGATATTATGTTAAGAGAGGACCCCAGGTTTCCTGAAGAATTGCAGCCCCGGGAAAGAACTGAAAGAATGGCTACCGAAGCACAAATGTATGAGATCATTCAAAAACTGGACCCTGAAAGATTAGGAGAAAATATCATAGCCGCACACGGCAGTCCGATAATAGGTAAAGATGGCATAGTTGAAACAGGGAATATAAGGACTATTTCTTTAAAAAGGCTTTACAACGATGAGCACCCCAATGCAACTAGATACCGTCAATGGCTGAGCGAGAACGCTGAGCAATTTGGCTTGTCTAAAGATCAGTTAGATAAGATGGAGAAGCCCATTCTTGTAAGGGTAAGAACTTCTGAGTTAAGCAGTGAAGAGCGAGTAAATTTTGTAAGGACCGCAAATAAAGAAGAAACTGCAGCGATGAGTGCTACCGAGCAGGCTATGGTTGATGCTGATAGGGTAGATGCTAACCTGATCAGACTTTTTGTCCCTTATGAAGACGGGAGGATAGATCACCCGGCTAATCGTGATTTCATTACTGCCTTTTTAAATAAGGTAGTTGGTGTAGCTAAAAAGGGAGAATATATTGATAAGACTGGCCGGATTTCCCAGGCAGGGATAAAGAGAATACAGAACGCTATCTTTGCCCGGGCTTACCGGGACCCTGCAACCCTGGAAAGACTGGCTGAGGACCCGAGTAGTGAAATTAAAAATATTACAACTGCTATGCTGAATGTTGCTCCCAGGGTAATTCAATTACAGGAGAAAATTAAGAAAGGGCTTGCGTATGACCTTGATTTAAGCCCTGAGATGAAAGAAGCAGCGAAGAAAGTATTGCATATGAAGGCGGAGAATTTAACTCTTGATGAGTTTTTAAAGAAAAAAAGTCTATTCGATGAAGGAAGAACCGACCCATTAGTAGCTGATATTCTTATTATGATGGATAATTTTAAGCGGTCTGCCAAGAAGATGACAAAGGTTTTCAATAACTATCTGGGAGCAATGGAAAAAGCCCCGGACCCCAGGCAGCAAACATTTATTGGCCTGGATAAGAAGTTTGAAAGACAACGGCCCGATAGAAGAGAGGTTCTTAGAGGGGCTGTATATGATGTAGAAGGGAGGAAATACGATGACCCGTCATTATTCGATGAGAAGAGAGCCGAGGCCGTACGTAGTGAGGAGCATCCAAAAACGGATAGAGACCCAACGGCAGGTGAAACAACAAGCCCGAGATTCCTTAGAAGAAGGCCGACAGAAGAAGAAGCCTTTAAGCCCGAGGACCGACACAAAATAATAGAAGAGCCCATTGACCCGGACGCTGAGCCTGCTTCTGCCAGGGATATTCGCAAGTATATTACAGATGAAATAGGAATTTACGTAGGCAAGAAGCGGCTGTTCACCCCAGGAGCTGAAGGGGAATACAGGCCTTTTGAGCGAGTTATGAGGGTTAAAGATACTACCGACCTGCACACCATTGCCCACGAATTTGGCCACGATGTTAGAAAATATCTTAACTTAAATCTTGAAAAGCATAGGGCTGAATTAATACAGGCCTTTGCACGGTCTGACCTGGACGAGACAAAATATAAACCAGAGGAGCTCCCCTATGAAGGGGCCGCTGAAGTAGTCAAGGCCTATCTATTGAAAGGCCGGACTGGAGCTATTGAAATGGCCCCCAGCTTTACTTTCCACATTGAAGATCAGATGACTAAGGATAAGGAGTTTGAGGAAAAGTTTGAGGGCCTGGTGGATTTATACCAAAGGTTTAGAACCCAAAATGCAAAAGAATATTTAAGGGGATTTCTTGTTTCCGGCTTTAAGAAGAAAGAGCCCCAGCTTACCACTAAAGCGGAAAGGCTTTATTTTTACTGGTGGGATGATTTAATGTTTTTATACAAAATCCCATCGGAAGTTTTGGGATTAGACCCCCGCAAGCTAGAAATGCCTATGGTAGAAAACCCCTATCATCTTGCACTTTCTACTAGAGTTTTAGGGCCGCCCCTTGAAACAATGTTTTCTAAATGGGCTTACGACCCCTACTATCGTGATGCAGGGCCGCCTCTCAAGAAAATCCTGGAGCCTGTAAAGGATTATCTTTCTGATGGAGAAAAGGTTGGAGATTTCTCATTATATATCTTTGCAAAAGCAGCACAGGAACGGCAAGAGTTAGGTATTAGAGTAGGGCCTGACCAGGCAGCCCTTAACAAAGTAGTAGCGGAAATTGAAGCAGAACACCCGGACTGGATTGAGGTAAATAAACAGCTGCAGGACTTTAAGAAACTCCTTCTTGATTGGGCAGTTTGGGGGGACCTGATCGCTCCAGGTGCAAAGAAGAGAATGACCGATAAGTACGAATGGCATATGCCTCTATATGTTTTCCTGGGAGAAGAGCAGCCCATTACTCAGCTAACAGCAGGAAATAGGTTTGTGAACCTTCCAGAATCGTTTAAGAGAGCGATTGGAACTAATGCTGAACGCCTGGACCCGATTGAGTCAATAGTTAAAGATTTTGTTTATATAATGAACAATGTTTACAGAAACAAATCAGCATTAAAATTTCTGGATACTTTATATAAATCTCCAGAATTAGGGAAAATGGGGCATAAATTACCTAAACCGACTGTTGTTGATGAAGTTTCCTTAAAGGCATTAAAAGGTGATCTGAAGAAAGCTGGATTAACCGATGAAGAGCTGGAAGAGTTGGACCTTGATACAATGGTAAAGACCTATTCAAAGGTGCACTATGCACGAATGAAAGAGCATCGAGAAAATATTGTTACCGTAAGAAGAAAAGGAGAAGTTGAGTTCTGGCAGGTTCACCCGGAGATATACGATACTTTAATGAGTATAGGATCAAGACCCGAAACCAGCCAGATAATAGATAAGTTGGTTGCTCCCTTCACTAAACTTTTTGCTAAAGGCTCCTTGCTTTCTCCAACATTTAGCCTGGTTAGAAACCCCGTTCGAGATGCAGTCATAGGATTTACTCACGGCGGGGATTTAGGTGTTAAACCGTTTGTTGATTTAGCCAGAGGAATTACTCTTATTGCTAAAAAAGATCATAAGGTAGATTTGTTTAATGCGGCCAAAGGAGCACGTTCTGGTATTTCCAGAATAATAAGCCAAGCAGATGAGTTTACTGTTGATAAGTTAATGAAAGAGCCAGGCATAGGCGAGAAGGTAAATCCTGTTAAATTCTTAGAGACCTTGTTATCATCAGTCGAGCACGGCTCCAGGATAGGTTATTTTGCTAAAAGAATTGATCAAGTAGATAAAGACTCTTTAACTAAAGAAGAATGGCAGGAACACGTTTTAAGAGCAGCAGCAGAGGCTAGAGGATTTATAAACCAGGATTATGCAATAAAAGGTAAATGGGCAAGTAAAGCAGACAAGGTTAGCCCCTTCTTTACTTCAACTGTAGGAGGACCAAGAACCACTTATGAAGCTATAAGAAGGGACCCCTGGGGACATGCCTGGAGGACTTTTGTGTCATTAACTTTGCCCTCTATGATCCTTTATCTCTTTAATCGCAACGACCCCCGTTATCAGGAACTGGAACAATGGAAAAAAGATTACTTCTGGACTTTCCTTACTCCTAATGGGATGTTCCATCTCGTCAAACCATTTTTACCCGGCCTCTTATTCGCCTCTGGCCCCGAACGAGTTATGCAGGCGATTGATGAACAAGACCCTTCTGTTTTAACAGAATGGGCAAAAAATGTAGTGAAGTTTGGAGGCCCGGGCTGGGTTATTCCCTTACTAATGCCTACAATGGAATACTTAGCTAATCATAGCTTTTTTACAGGACGGTCAATAGTGCCACGATCTGAAGAGTATTTAATGCCAGCCGACCAGTATGGACCTGGTTCCAGCCTGGCAGCAAGAGTAATAGGTGCAAGAACAAATCTTTCCCCACGTAAATTAGATCAGTTTACCAGAAGTTTAGGTAGCACATTATCTACGAATATATTAGATACCATTGACTTAATAGCTGGAGAAATGCCCCTTTCAGAATACGCTGCTTCTTTAGCAGGTTCCAGGCAAACAGATTATGCTGGAGCCAGGAGTGTTGATGAATTTTATGATGAGTTACGAGAATTGGAGACTATTGAAAACACCATTCAGTTAAGGCACGTTCGGGGGCAGCCTATAGGCGACTTGCAATTAGACAGGCAAAGACTTGATCTGTTACGGAGATACAATGATAGGATGACCACTATTCGTGGAAGGATAAGAGATATTCAGAACGACCCCAACCTTGACGATACTATAAAAGAGAGGCATTTGGAAGAGCTCAGGCTTATGATGGTTAATTTAGCAAGAGAAGCTATGGGCCGGGAGCTCATTCAGCCTTAGCTGGCTTAAAAGGTGGTTGATATATTTATGGAAAACAACAACAAAAAGAATAGCGGGTGTACCTTTGGTAAGCTGGTCCAACAGGAATTAGGCTTTATCGGAAAGGATCATAATGACTTGAAGGAAAAGGTGGAGAAGCGAATTGATGAAGAAATTATGCCCGCAATTGATAAGCAACGACAGGAAATAAGAGAACTAACCAGGGTGATAGATAAATCTTCGTGGGTTCCGCCTGTTATTACCGCTGTTGTTATGGGTATTGTGATGTGGTTTATTGATGCTATCGCCAACGGGATTGGAGGTTAAGAGCATGTTATTAGTTACCTGGGATAACTACAAAACCCTGGACTGGGGATTTAACCACTTCAGGCCGGAGGAGTTACTGCGTGTTAGCCATTATAATTGCTTTATCTGGTCCCCTGAATTAGAAGATACTTTAACCGGAGCGGATCTGTTAAGAGATGTAGTTGAAGCTCCCTTGATAGTTACCAGTGCCTGTAGATTTAGAGGTAGCGAAACCAGCCAGCATTTTTTCAAACAGTTTAATGCCCTGGATGTGTATAATCCGGATTTAAATAGTTATGAATTAATGCAGTACGTGGAGAAGTTAAATATTTTTACTGGCCGGGGAGTGTACCCGTATAATAATACAGGCTTTATTCATATAGACACCCGATTTGGACTTCGAGATAAAGAAAACGGGAGGGTGATCAGGTGGTATTTTGACCAAAACGGTGCAGAACATGTAGTTAATGAATTTTCAGAGGAATTAAACGTCTAAGATGGGGCTTTCATTGCCGTTTGTTATGGTTCTTTAAAAGTGTAGTTTGGGCAGGCCTAATCACAAGGGGCACTATCCTCAAGGCCCTTAAAACGGCTCTGAGGGCCTCTAATAATTAAGGGAGGTAAATTATGTTGGAATCTGTAATGGATTTTATCGGCGGATCACTTTTTGAAGCTGTTTCCAGTCTGGCAGTACTCTTAATCACTATTTTATTAGGTTATCTTTCCAGGTGGGCCAAGAGGCAGACTGAAAAAGTGGAGAATGAAACCTGGCAGAAAACTTTATCCTTCGCAATTATGGAATTACACAACGCAACCGCCCAGGCAGTTAAGGTAGTCCAGGAAACTTATGTGGAGAAACGTAAAGAGGCTGATGAATGGGATGATGAAGCTAAGCGGGCTGCTCTGGAGAAGGCAAAGGCTAAAGTATGGAATTTGATGAGCGATGCAAGCATAGCGATTTTGAAAGAAGTTTGGGGTAACTTTGAAGAATGGACTGAGGATTTTATAGAAGGCAAGGTGGCCGACCAAAAAAAAAGCAACGACTACCACGCTTCCCTATATCAAGGAGCCCAGAACATTCCCCAATAACTGATGTAAGAGTTAGAAAAGAAGGTGGATCATACTACCTGGATATAATAAGATAGACTATAAGCCCCGATGCCCCCGGGGTTCTTTTTTCTAGACGCAGATAGCCAATTCATTTTAAAGCAACAACGAGTTAATTAGTAGTAATCAAAGGGTGTAGCCTTATACGCTATTTGCTTTCCGATGGCATATGGCGTATAGTTGAAGAGTCAAGGAGGTGAATGGATAATGAAGAAGCATAGAAGTGATTTTTCCCACCACGTAAAAAGAAAGCTAAAAAGATTTGACAGGGGAATACCCTGGCTGGCCGCTTATACTGGCATAAGTAAAAATTACCTGTGGGACCTCATCGCAGGAAGAAGGAGGTGGAATGAGGAGAATATGAGGAAGGTAGCGGATGTGCTGTTGATAGATATTCGCTACGTGGACCTGGAGGATGATTTTGTGTACCAGGCAATTATAGGAGGTGAAGATAAACCGTGAAGTTGTTGGAGTTAAAGCTGGAAAACTTCAAGGGTATTAAAGAGTTTACCCTCAATACAGAGGGCGAGGACGTAGAAGTATTAGGCACGAATGAAACGGGCAAGAGCACCCTGTTTGATGCTTTCCTCTGGCTGTTGTTCGGTCGGGATAGCAGGAACCAGGCTAATGCTCAGGTAAAAACTTTAAAAGAAGGAAACCCTATTCACGGCCTGGACCATTCGGTTGAGGCCTTGTTGGAGTTAGCTGACGGGAAGAACATCAAGCTGAAAAAGATATATAAGGAAAAATGGGAGAAGAAACGGGGGCAATCGGAGGCTCAGTTTTCAGGGCACACGACTACTTATGAAATTAATGACCGCCCTGATATTAAGCAGAAAGAGTTTAACGAAAAAATCTCCGAAATAGCTGGTGATGAACAGGTTTTCCGGTTAGTAACTGATCCTTTGTATTTTAATGAAGGGTTGACCTGGAAGGAACGCAGGAAGCTAATATTTGAAGTTTGTGGAGATATTCCCCCGGAAGAGATAATAGAAGCTACCCCTGAATTGGAGGGGATCGAGCAGGAGTATATGGACGTGCTGCTTCCTGGGGATTATGAGGAGGCACAAAAGGCCCTGGCAGCCAAGAAGAAAAAGACTAACCAACGCCTGGAGGAAATAAGGGTCCGGGTAGATGAGAACAATAAGAATATGCCGAAGGAAGTAAATTTTAACGAGGGCGAATTAAAAACCATACAAAAACAGATAGATGAGTTAAAGGAGAAACGCTCCCAGGCCTTTTATACTGGCTACGATGAAGAGCTGAACAATAAGATAACAGAGTTAAAGCAGGAAATATCCGACCTGAGAGAGCAGGCCCGGAAAGAGTTTGAGGAACAGGGAGAAGAGCTAAGGAAGGCACGTAACGATGCTCAATATACCCAGGATCACCTGAAGAGCCTGATCAACCGCAACAAGAACAGGCTCCAGGAGATAGCGGAAGAGAAAGCGAAGGTAGAAGATAACTTAAATAAATTAGCCCGGGAATGGGAGCTATTATATCACCAGGAGTTTGAATTAAATGCAGAAGATGATGATACCCACTGTCCTACCTGCGGCCAGATGTTGCCTTACGATGAAGTTCACGAAGCACAGCAAAAAGCAGAAGAGAATTTTAAGAAGAAGAAGGCCGAGGATCTAGAAGAGAACGAGCAGGCAGGAAAAGCCTTAGCAGATAAGAAGGCCACCCTGGAAGAAGAAGAGGCCAAGCTGAAACAGGAGAAAGAGCAGAATGAGAAGTCTTTAGGTAGCACCACTACTGAGATTTCTCAAATTGAGAAAAAGATAGACGATAACGACAGGCAGCGGCTACAGGTTTCTGATAGCCCTGAGATAAAGAAGATGCAGGAAGAGATTGATCGCCTGGTCCAGAAGCAGGGCGAGGCGAAAACTACTGATACCACTGAATACGATGAAAAGATTGCTAAACTACAGGAACGAGAAGAGGAGCTTCAAGAGGTTGCCAGGCAGCAGAGGCAGCTAGAGGAGATTAAAGATCGGGTTTCTCTACTGTTAAAAGAAGAAAGACACCTGGGAGAATACCTTAATGAGCTGGAGAAGCAGGAATATCTGATTGAAACATTCATTAAAGAGAAGGTAAAGCTAACAAAGGAGCGAGTGAACCAGTTTTTCAATCTACCACAATTCAAGCTATTTGAATACCAGATTAACGGTGGGATAAGAGAAACCTGCGAAACACTATATAAAGGAGTGCCGTATTCGGTAATGAATTGGGGGGCCAGGATAAACATAGGCCTGGATATTATTAACACCCTGAGCAAGCACTATGACTTTAGAGCCCCTATATTCGTGGACAATGCTGAGGCGGTAGCTGAATTGGTAGAAACAGAAGCCCAGCAAATTCCTCTATATATGAAGCCCGAATACGATAGCCTGGAGGTTGTTGTTAAGGGTGAAGAGAAGAAAGAGGATAAGAAGGCTACTTTATTTTAAGGAGGTTCCTGAATGAGTAAAGAGAAGGAAGAAACTCAATTACAAGAGCAGACGGTTTCTGAAAGGTTTGTAAGTATGGTGGAACGGCAATGGAAGGCAGAGATCGGCCAGGCCGTGCAGATGGATGATTACAAAAGAACCCTGGCCCAGCATCTGTTCCTGCACGCTGACAGGGTATTGAAAGAACTGAACCAGAAGCGGAAAACCAGCCACAAGGAATTGTGCTGGCAGAATGTAAATATGAATAAAACCGCCCTTGATGCAGTCCATAGGGTAAACCTGGGAATTGACGCATTACAGCCGAACCACGTAAATGTGATCCCTTACTACGACAGCAAGTTGGAGCAGTATAACCTGGACCTGCGATTGGGTTATGAGGGCAAGCACTACGTTCATAAAACCCTGGCCCTGGAGCCCCCGGAGCAGATTATATATCAGCTGGTCCACGAAACTGACCTGTTTACGCCTTTGATGAAGAATGAGAACAGGGAAGTAGAGTCGTACGAATTTGAGATAAAAAACCCGTTCAACCGGGGAGAGATAGTCGGCGGATTTGGCTACATTGTGCATAAGGAAAAAACCAAGAATAAGCTGGTCCTGGTCTCCCGAGAAGAGATAGATAAGGCCCGCAAGCAGGCTAAGACAGATGATTTCTGGAACCGGGAATTTGAAAAAATGGCATATAAAACTGTAGTCTATAGGACCCTTAAACACGTTCCCCTGGACCCCAGGAAGGTTAATTACAGCAGCTATGCCGTTGTGGAGAGCCAGGATCAGGATATGCAGGTTATAGAAGAGAAACAGAGGGAGGCGAATAAAACTCACATTGACTTCGGGAGTGATGATATTCAAGATGCGGAGTTTTCTGAAGTTGAAGAAGAGGAACAAGAAGAGCCACCCCCACCTTCCGAGGAAGAAGCCCCGCCGGAAGAAGAACCCTCAAAGAAACCGCCGTATTACAGATGAAGGTTAAGAGTTTAGCCTCTGGCAGCGGGGGGAATTGCTATCTATTAGATGATGGTGAAACCTCCCTGCTGCTGGAATGTGGGCTACGCTGGCCGGAAATTCAGAGGGGCCTGAATTTTGAAACCAGTGCGATTAAAGGTTGTTTTGTCTCCCACGAGCATAAAGACCACTGCAAGGGCATATTAGACCTGCTGAAAAGGGGCTACCAGGTATTTCTCAGTCAAGGGACTGCAGACAATATCCCAGAATTAAAGCAGCTAACTTCCCATCACAGGCTGACTATAATACAAAGGATAGAGCCTTTAACATTCGATAAATGGAGGGTAATGCCCTTTGAAGTGCAGCACGATGCCGGAGAACCCCTGGGATTTTTAATCTTTAATCAAAGGGCCCATAAAAAGATATTATACGCAACCGATACCCATTACCTACGCTACACGTATTCAGGATTAACCCATATCCTGGTGGAAACTAACTACAGTGAAGAGATAATAATGGAGAAAGTCAAAGATGGTCAAATGTCGGCAGAGCAGGCAAAACGGGTTAGATCAAATCATTTTAGCCTGGAGGGAGTGATGGATTTTCTAAAGGCTAACGATCTAAGCGACCTGGAAGAAACCTGGCTATTACATTTATCGGCGATTAACAGTGATGAAAAAATGTTTAAAGAGGAGGTGCAAAAGCTCACAGGTAAGCCTGTCTATATTACAACTGAGAGGTGATTGGCATGGCCTGGTCAAAGGCTCGTGTATTGCAGGAGTTATTGAGGTTAAGCTCCGATGGAATTGCCTGCTCTGCTAATGATCAAAGCTGGTTGTATAGGCAGACGGTGGAGGTATTTGGTTCCTGGGAAGTAGGGTGTAGGAATGCGGGCTTATATCCCAGGAACAATTTAAGGAAAGGCGGTGAGAGTGAAGAGGCCAGAAAATTCAAGCTGGAGCAGAACAAAATGACGCCGAGAATGTGGGAATTTTGTAGAGCTCTAGTATTGGAGGCCCGAAATCAATTATGAATATAATCTCAAAAGCAGATCCAGAAGTGTTAAAAAAGGTAAAAGAATTGAAGGCGGAAATAGAAGGACAGATTGAGGAAACTTCAGTCCAGGACTACTCCCAAGAGAATTTTCCCAAGTTGCAGCAATACATAGAAGGGATAGAAAAAGAGCATATACTGTCAAACTATTTCTCCCTGCGAAGTGCTGAGTTGGAGTTTATAGATTGCGAGAACTGCCCTGGGTTAGAGAGCTGCCCGAAAACTGCCAAAGGAGTTTTGCTGTTGGTCAGATTGTTGGACGGCCAAATAAAACCTTTTGCCAAAAAATGCACCCACAAGAAACGGGCTGAAATGCTCAATGGAAGCGGCCTGGGCAGCCGATTTAAGAGTCGCACCCTGGAAAACTTTGAAATACATCCCGGGAATAAAATAGCAATGGAAAAAGTTTCTGAATTTATCCAAAACTTTGAAGCAGATAGGCCCTCTTTATTCCTGGTGGGGCCTACCGGGGTAGGAAAAACTCATCTGGCAGCAGGGGCTACGCAGAAGATAATAGAGCAGGGTTATGAGGCAATGTTTATGCCCTGCCCGGATATGCTACAACGACTGAGGAATGAGTTTAACGAGGACGGCCCCAGGACCTTGATGGGCAAGCTACAGAAAGTGCCTTTGTTGGTGCTGGATGACCTGGGGAGTGAAAATATTACTGGATGGGCTAAAGAAACATTCTTTAACCTGATCAATTATCGGTATGAGGGATATAAGCCGATTATCGTAACCACCAACTGTAGCAAAAAAATGCTGGAAGATAAGATAGGGAATAGGACGATCTCCAGGCTTTTGGAAATGTGTGCCTACAGAGCAGAAATGTCCGGGCCGGACTGGAGAATTAAAAAATTATAAAAAGGAGCGAATGATAAATGGCATCAGGAAGGAATTATATTGAGCTCCCGGTATTGGCTATCTATGATAAATCGCAAAGGGGAACGAAATCCGGGAGGCAAATGGCTGAAGAATATGGGGTGAGCAAGCAGACTATTTATAATCGGATAAAGACAATGGACCAGAATGTAAAGGACCTGATCTGGATTAGAGAAAATGCGAAAAATGTTAATACCCAGCTGGTCGAGGCTTCCCTGGATGAGCTGGAGTTTTGTGATGAAGCCCTGCAGTGGTTAGGGCATAATCGGGAAACTTTTATCCGGGAGTGCTTCAAGGGGCGATATGGAATGAAGATAGAGGCCCCCGAAGAAAGCAATCCCTTCTACAGCAGGATACCTGCTAATAATTTTATATATTTAGAGGAAGAACCTCCCCGATCTCTATGGGGCAGGTTTAAAGCTAAACTACGCCAGGTAATCGGAGGTTAGTATGCAACCATTATGGGAAAGTATTATATACGGCAGGCCTGTTCCTAAAAAAAATTCGGCAATTTTAAATACCAGGGGCAAGAGGCCTATAATCCTACCTAGTAAAGCATATAAAACGTACCGCTCAGACTTCCTCACGCAAGCGAGAAGGCCTTTGAGCCCCATTCAGATACCTATATGGGTCAAAGCAATTTACGTGCTCCCAGATCGCCGATGGTGGCCTGACCTGGTAGGATTATTGCAAGCAACCGGGGACTGTCTGGAAGATGCAGGAGTTATCGAAGATGACAAGCTGATTAGAAGCTGGGACCAGTCAAGGATAGCAGAGTTAGATAAAGATAACCCCCGGGCTGTAATAACGGTATATCCTCTGGGCGAGGAAATACCCGACGGGTGAAGTTACGCCTCCAGTGTTCTAGGCATTTCTGGGATCGCTGGAATGAATTAGTCGGCCCTGGGGGAAAGGGGGCAAGGGATGAAGTTCGCAGGAAGCTGCACGCCTGCCTGAAGGTAGGGATCAAGCCGGATAAGACAGGAGCTTACCATTTACGGGTCCGGTCCCGGGCCTGGGTGGTAGTCGTCCCTACGAATACAGGATGGCGGGCGGTAACTGTGCATAATGGGAGAAAGATAGAGGAACGCAAAAAAAAGGCCCGGAGATAATTCCGGGCCTTATATATCGTCCAGGGAGCCCTGATTATACCAATCAGTGGGCAGCCAATGGATATGCCGGGATATAGGGTCCCCGCCCTGCCTTTTGATTTCCTCATAGGCGGTTAATTCTGCTGCCTTTAGGGTCTCAAACGGGCCTACAAAGGGTGTTACATATACTCTCCGGGTGTCGGTGTCCGTGCCCCAGGTAGAATAATAATAACCATCGTGGGGCCTGAACTTTATCTCCACAAAACCGTCCTGGGTGTCCGGGTGCGTAAATCGAATATGCCCCACCAGGCGGGAGATCAGCCGGAGCTCCTCTGCCTCTTGTTCCCAGGCGAATATGGGTATTCCAGGCCCGATCCTTTCATCGAAATCAGGTATTTTTTTTGTGTCAAGGCCCCGGACCATACGGTCCGAGGCCTCCCCTTTTTCGTGTTGTTGTGCCCGGTCCTTGTGAATGCATTTCTGGGCGTGCTCCGGGGTCATATGAACCTTCCCACAGCATTGTCTCCTGGGGCCCCAGCAGGTGAACCGCTCATATTCCCAGGAAGGTTTTGTTTGTTCCGGGAATATTTTTTTGTGCGGATAGGCGAAGTTCTTTTGCCTATATTCCTTCACCCTTTTTTGAATACGCTCAACCGTGCTGAATACAGGGCCTTTTCGGACCATA
>SL_8KL_010_SEDDRAFT_10001413_pt1 | contig 20824 bp, 22 predicted proteins | sample SodLakKL_010_SED_4_FD_11160 | JGI IMG/M metagenome (IMG submission 11160)
TCGCTAAGAACAAGCCAATTCATCGATGTAGGATTCAAAAACAGCATTGTATTCTTCAGGATGAGTCAGGAATCTAAAGGCCTGGTTGTTTTCTTTAAATGCACTGTAAAAAGGCAAACCAGTGATCAGGGAAAATTCTTCCATCGTAGTTACCGAACAGCGTTCAAGGGCCGGCAGTTTTGAGTAATTAGTATTTGGGACAAAGACCGGCACTTCTTCCGACTGCAACTCATAATAAGCGCCGCCCTTCATTTGTTGAAAGGGATTATGGAGGGAAGAAACCCCATCAGCCACCCAGTTACTCATAATCAAATAATCATTACCGGGATTAATTGTAACGTGTCCAAACCTTGGTGGTATCAAAACCTTATCACCAGGCTTGGCTGTAATTAAAATAACCTTTTCTAGTTGATCAGGATGACCGGGAAAGTGGCTCTGTATAAGATAATGTGCCCGACCGTTTAGTACTTCGTAAACTTCCGGCCAGGTCACACTGGTCCCCGGTTTATAGGGATCATAATGCCCTGCTGTTTTTACATATTCTCCTCCGATTGTCCCCGGACTAAGAACTGTTAGATCAAATCGCAACCCGGCTTGCCTGATAATTGGGGCATCTTCATCAACAGAAACCCCCCTGTACATGTAATAAAGATTAGACATGCCATATGCTTGACTGGCATCATAGAAGACATCCTTTATATCCTGAAGCCTTCGAATCTCGGGCTGATATTCTTCAGGAGTAATCCCTTCACCAAATATAATGCGCTCCTCTCCCGGGTCCCAGGTTAAAGAAAGGCCGCTGCTCTTGTATAAATCAACCATCTTGATTATACCTTCCTATCTCCTAATAGCATTTTTATTTTGAAGCAATCAGCTCAGCCAGATCAATTAACCGGCAGGCATAAGCCCATTCGTTGTCATACCAGGCTAACACACGGACCATGTTATCACCGATGACCATAGTTGACTGCCCATCAACTGTTGAAGAATAGGGATTTCCAGTATAATCAACCGAAACAAGGGGCAGATCGCTATAATCAAAGTACTGTGAAGATGATGCTTCCTTTTTAAAAGCTTCGTTAACAGCACTTGCAGTAGCATCTTTTTCTAACTCGGCAACAAAATCGACCAGCGATACTGTAGGAGTTGGCACGCGAATAGCACAGCCGTCAATTCGTCCTTTTAATTCAGGAATAACCTCGCCTACAGTCTTAGCTGCGCCTGTCGAAGTCGGAATGATTGATAAAGCCGCTGCCCGGGCCCTGCGAGGATCAGAATGTGGAAAATCAAGCAGCTGCTGATCATTGGTATAGGCATGGGCAGTATTCATCAATCCTTTTTTTAACCCGAAATTCTGATGGAGAACTTTAGCGACCGGGGCAAGAGCATTTGTCGTACAGGAAGCATTTGAAATTAGAAAGTGCTCTTCGGGATCATAAAGATAATCGTTCACCCCAAGGACAACCACTAAATCAGCTTCACCGGGGGCACTGATAATTACCCTTTCAGCCCCGGCGTTAAAGTGGGCAGAAGCAGTTTCACGCGACCGAAACAGCCCGGTAGCTTCAATCACTAAATCCACCTCTGCGTCCTTCCAGGGAATCTCTGCCGGTTCCCTCTCAGAAAACGCCAGAACCTGTTCATTGTTGATCAAAATACCCTGTTCATTAGATTGCACATCTTCATTCATAATCCCATAGACTGAATCATACTTTAACAGGTGGGCAAGAGAATCGCTATCTGATAGATCATTGATGGCGACAACTTTTACCTGATCCTGTTCCATCGAGGCGCGCATCGCCAACCTGCCAATCCTTCCAAAACCGTTAATGCCAATCTTCAGCACGAGAATCACTCCTTATATAAAATCAAAACCACTTTGCAGGAAACATCCTTAAAATTATTTTTGATAAGAACTTCTAAACTGATCAAAAATATTTTCCAGTTTACATAGTATATCATTAAAGCCTGCCTGCAACAAAGTACTTTTCCTAATTCTGAATCTTCCTAAGTCTCAGCATGGATGAGATAAATTGGGTTGGAATAAATCCAGGGACGAGGATTGCCGATCAGAGGCTTATAATATACTTCTACCCTGTAAACTCCGGGACCGGAAGGCTTGTATTCAAAACTGGGGGATGTTTTTTGGGCAACCAATTGACCATTACGAATCATACGAATCACTGCCCTTTTATGAGGGGCCCGCACATGCAAAGTTAACCCGGGATGAAAAATGGTTTCACCGCCCATTAAAACATTAGACCTGTCCAACGAAGCATAATAAGCAAAATTCCGTCCGGGAGAAAGACTATCAAATGATATATAGCAACACCCCTCCCGCAGGGCACTAAGAATTTGTTTTCTGGCTGTGTCAAAATCCGCGCTAAGCTCTTCATCTAGAACAATATAAGTATTGATCGTTTTAAAAATATAGCGGTAGGTAAAAACCTTTACTTTCAACAGGCCAAATAGTTTGTAGACTGTAGCATGTGCATCGCTGCTGCCGATCGCAAATACCCGGTGCCCCGAAATATTATAGCAGTCCCATAATTGTAATATTTCCCGGGGAGGAGCATCCATAGCTGCTTTACGATTAAAAAAGAACCGGTACAGGGTTTTAAAAAGTGAGGGATCACGGCCCCGCCAATGTGAAGTGTAATTCCAGATTTCAAGGCCGTTAAAGCAAAACACAGGCCAGTGCTTCCAGGGATAAGCTTTTCCTTTTTCAATGTAGGGGTGGCCTTTTTCGAAGGGATGGGAGATGAACCCTAGCCCGCCGGCTTCCCTGACCCGATCTATAACTACCTGGGGATTATTCTCATTAGATTCTATCAGGTAGTCCAGATCAAGAGCAAGGTAATGGCTGTGCAGCCGGTTAATTTCGGATCCCACCAGCACAACAACTCCGTTAAGAATTGATTCTTCAGACAGTCCTGCCAGTGTTTCGTGATCTGTAATGATCACAAAACTGAGGCCGGCTGAAGCAGCATCAGCGGCTATTTGATCAAAATCTCCACTCCCGTCAGAATAAGAGCTGTGAACATGGATATTACCGGGATAAGTAAACATAGGGCAACCTGTTTGGTGGTCGTTCATTTTATGAAAGCTTCAGGCTGTTCGTAGTTTTCTGAAGGCAGGCATTCTAAGCGGGCACCAAGACTGGCGAGCCTTTCTTCAAAACTACTGTAACCGCGCCACAAATAATCAATATTCGATATTTGCGTTTTCCCTTTTGCCGCAAGGCCGGCCAACAATAGAGCAGCTGCAGCCCTTAAATCTGAAGCTTCAACTTGAGCGCCGCGAAGTTCATGGCATCCCTGCACTACTGCACGATTGCCTTCTACCATAATATTGGCATTCATTTTTTGCAACCCGGGCACGTACCTGAACCTGTTTTCAAAAATTGTTTCTGTCACCAGGCTGGTCCCTTCCGACAAGGCAAGTAAAATCATAAATTGCGGCTGCAAATCAGTTGGAAATCCGGGGTAGGGAAATGTTTTTAAATCTACACCTTTAGTACGGCCTTCTCCTCTAACTCTAACAGATAATCCATCTTCTTCTACTGACACACCGGTTTCCCGTAATTTTGCCAGCAAAGGCTTGATATGCTCTGGTAAGAGATTTGTAACAGTAACATCCCCACCGGTAACTGCAGCACTTAAAAGTAAAGTGCCCGCTTCAATTCGATCCGGAATTACCGCATGACGGGTGCTGCCCAATTCTTTTACTCCTTCAATCCGAATGTTATTTGTGCCGGCTCCACTAACTTTTGCACCCAAACTATTTAAAAACCCGGCCAGATCAACGACTTCCGGTTCGGAGGCAGCATTTTCTATAAAAGTGGTTCCCTTAGCCAGTGAGGCAGCCATTATAATATTTTCAGTAGCCCCCACACTTGGAAAATCAAGATAAATGCGGGCACCCTGCAGTTGTTTAGTTTTTGCTTCGATTATTCCCCCGGAAAGAGTAATATCAGCACCCATACTGGTTAAACCTTTCAAATGCAGGTCAACCGGACGGGAACCAATCGCACAGCCTCCAGGCAAAGATATCTTCGCTTTTCCAAAGCGGGTCAGAATAGGTCCGAGCACTAAAAAAGAAGCCCTCATCCTCTGAACTAAGTGACAGGGTGGTTCAATCGCATCTAAACGCATAGAATTAATGCGGAGTATTTCTTCTGCAGAATTATAATCGATAGAAGCACCCATCGACTCAATTACTTCAAGCATAGTCCGCACATCATGAAGATCGGGCACATCATCAACTATAACCGACTCCTCGGTAAGTAACGAAGCTGCAATAATTGGCAAGCTGGCGTTTTTCGAACCCTTTACCTTGACACTGCCACGGAGGGGCATCCCCCCTTGGATAATCAGGTCGTGCATTGTTTGATTGATCCTTCCATTAGCTTAATATTTAATTACAGTAAAGTCTTCTTCAGTTAGTATTAAAGCATATCCTCGAAGCAGAGCAATGTACCTAAGCCTCTCCCGCTTTTACCTTCTAAAGTTACATTTTGGCCCGCACGACATCTTTAATTTTCATCAACCGGGTTAAGGCACCTCGTTCGCTTTCGTCAAGCTTCATAGTGATAAATTTGATGGTATCCTCAAGTTTCGGGATCAAGACATATTCAAGGGCATTTACCCTCCTGCGGGTTTTCTCGATTTCCTCTGCCATGAGCTGAACCGACTTTTCTACCTCAGCCAACTCCATTAACTGAGGTAATATCCCGGATAATGTTTCAATCGAGGTATCCAATTCAGCAGAAGTATCTACAAAACCATAAGGGTATATGCTGCTTTCCTCACCTCCGCCGGTATCTGCTTCCGCCCAATCTAACTTAGGAGTATAAACACTCATGATATTCTGCTTGCTGATTTCCAGGTTGATAGTTTTAGTTGGATACATCAGGGCTTCTTCGAGATTTTCCGCAGGCATAACTGCCCGGGCAAACAGAAACTTGGAAAATGCACCGGAGAGTTCCTGTTCAATATGCTCGCGTAAATCTTTATTCTTGCGCACCAGGATCAAAAACTGGCGAATCAATTCATCCCTTTTGTCTTTAAGCAATTTATGGCCCCGCTGTGCCATGGTTAACCTTTTTTTCAAACGGTTAAGCTCCATGCGGGTTGGATTAACCTGGATTTCCATTACTTAATCCTCCTCCTGCGGCTGCTCTGGAAGATATTTCTCAAGATATTCGTCACGAACTCTTTTCAATTCAACACGCGGCAGGAGTGATAATAGCTCCCAGCCCAGGTCTAANGTTTCCTCAATNGTTCGGTCTTCTTCCTCCNCCTGGACAATATAGCGGCTTTCAAANTCATCGGCAAAACGTGAAAANTTCTTGTCAGCTTCGGAGAGCGCTGCTTCACCAAGAATAGCAGCCAATTCTTTAGCTTCTTTACCACGGGCATATGCAGCATAAAGCTGGTTCATTGTATCTGCATGGTCTTCCCTGGTTTGACCGGCTCCAATCCCCTTATCTTTAAGTCTTGAAAGTGAAGGCAGCAAGTCCATCGGAGGGTANAAACCTTTGCGGTGCAGTTCCTGNCTCAAAATAATCTGNCCCTCAGTAATATAACCGGTTAAATCTGGTATGGGNTGGGTCTTATCATTTTCAGGCATGGANAGNATNGGAAGCTGAGTAATCGAACCATTCCGTCCCTGAATTCGCCCGGCCCTTTCATAAATACTGGAAAGGTCTGTATAGAGATAGCCCGGGTAACCTCGACGTCCGGGAACTTCTTTACGGGCGGCTGATATTTCCCTCAACGCCTCTGCGTAATTGGTCATATCGGTCAAAATAACTAAAACATGCATATCCTGTTCGTAAGCCAGGTACTCCGCAGCAGTGAGGGCCATACGAGGCGTTGAAATTCTCTCAATAGCAGGATCATCAGCGAGATTGATAAAAAGGATTGACCGTTCAATAGCGCCGGTCTTTCTGAAATCGCTGATAAAAAAGTCAGCTTCTTCAAAAGTGATACCCATTGCGGCAAAAACAACCGCAAATTTTGTTTCAGTGCCAAGCACTTTAGCCTGCCGGGCAATTTGGGCTGCCAACCTGGAATGGGGTAGTCCGGAGCTAGAAAATATAGGCAGTTTTTGCCCCCGGACCATCGTGTTCATCCCGTCAATAGCCGAAACACCGGTTTGGATAAATTCAGACGGATAGTCCCGGGCATAAGGATTGATCGGAAAACCGTTAATATCAAGCCGCTTATCGGGAATAATCCGCGGACCCTGATCACGGGGAGAACCCATCCCGCTGAATACACGACCAAGCAGATCCATAGAAACAGGCAGTTCAATAGATTTGCCCTGGAAACGAACTTTGGCAGAACCTATATTCAATCCCGTTGAACCTTCAAAAATCTGTACCAACGCTCTATCCTCGTCAACTTCTAATACCTGACCTCTTCTAATCTCTCCTCCGGGCATTTCAATTTCGGTCAATTCACCGTATTTAATTCCTTCTACTTGATCAACCAGCATTAGAGGGCCGGCTACATCTACAATTGTTTTATATTCTTTAAGCATCCTCATCTCCTCCTTCACCGGCTAATGAGGCTATCTGCTCTTTCACTTCGCNTTTGATTGNTTCGACTTCNTTTAATTGTTCTTCCGGCAGATACCTGATCCGGGCAATTCTTTCCCGGACCGACAANGCGAACATCGCCTCAAGGTCCAGATCAATTTCTGCTTTNTTTATNACAGCCTCTGCTTGATGGTGAAACANTAATATTGTNTCCAGCATNTTAAACTGCTTCTGTAGAGAACTGTATGTGTCTATTTCGTGCATCGCNTTCTGATGAAGAAAGTCTTCCCGAAGTGATTTGGTAGTCTCCAAAGTTAACCTTTCNTTTGCAGAAAGNGCATCAACCCCGACCAGGCGGACGATTTCTTCTAATTCTGCTTCTTCCTGCAGCAAACGCATTGCTTCCTTGCGCATGTCGTTCCACTGCTCACCAACGGTATCCCGGAAGTAAACAGCAACATTATCCAGATAAAGCGAATAACTGAGCAGCCAGTTAATCGCCGGGAAGTGACGGCGATAAGCCAGCGAAGCATCCAGACCCCAGAAAACCTTTACAATCCTTAATGTAGCCTGCGAGACCGGTTCTGAAAGATCCCCACCGGGAGGGGATACTGCGCCAACCAGGGTCAGGGCACCTTCTCTTTCATCACTGCTTTGACAAATTGTCCTGCCTGAACGCTCATAAAAGTCAGCCAAACGGGAGCCCAGATAGGCCGGATATCCTTCCTCACCGGGCATCTCTTCGAGACGACCGGACATTTCACGAAGCGCTTCCGCCCAGCGCGAAGTAGAATCTGCCATCAGGGCAACGCTGTAGCCCATATCCCGGAAATATTCGGCAATCGTAATTCCAGTATAAATTGAAGCTTCCCGCGCTGCAACAGGCATGTTTGAAGTATTGGCAATGAGCACCGTTCGCTTCATCAGCGGTTCACCAGACTGAGGGTCTAGTAATTCGGGGAATTCCAGAAGTACATCGGTCATCTCATTACCGCGCTCTCCACAACCGATATATACGACTATCTCAGCATCAGCCCACTTCGCCAACTGGTGCTGGGTTACTGTCTTTCCACTGCCGAAAGGACCGGGAATGCAAGCTGTTCCTCCCTTGGCAACCGGAAAGAAAGTATCGATAATACGCTGACCGGTAATCATCGGAATATGAGGCCCCATCTTCTCCTTGTAGGGCCGCCCCGCCCGGATTGGCCAGCGCTGCATCATTTTTACATCAACTAAGCCTTCTTCAGTTTCGATCTTAGCCACGACATCGGTTACTGTCGCCTGACCACTGCTTATTTCCTTAACTGACCCGGTGAGACAGTCAGGAGGCACCATGATACGGTGCTCCACCAGGGTGGTTTCCTGGACAGTTCCGATAATGTCACCGGCCTGAACTGTATCGCCTTCCTTTACTTTTGGCACAAAGTCCCACTTGTGCTCACGGTTTAAAGGGTTTACTTCAACTCCGCGGGTGATATAATCTCCAACCTGCTCCCTGATTTTATCCAACGGACGCTGCACACCATCAAATATTGCTTCAATTAAACCGGGACCCAGCTCAACACTGAGCGGTTCACCGGTCAAATACACAGGTTCTCCGGGTCCGATACCACCGGTTTCTTCGTATACCTGTATGGATGCCCGGTCACCATGTAGTTCAATAACCTCACCCATCAGGCGAGCATCACTAACCCTGACCAGGTCATACATCCGAGACTCACCCATTTGGTCTGCTACGACAAGGGGGCCGGAAACTTTTACAATCCTGCCAACATCCAAGTTATCAACCTTCTTTCCTGAAAAGTATATCTGCACCGATCGCTTTTTCTACATTTTTTTTAATTTGCTCAATTCCTATGCCCAGAGTTCCCTTGCTATTCGGGATCAAAACAACTGCCGGCAGGTAACGACTATTAAGCTCGGCAATTACATCCTCTAATTCCCTGGCCAACTCTTCGGTTATAAAGATTACTCCGTAATCTTCTGACACCAGCTTTTTTAAGGAAGTCAAAGCTGCTTCACTGCTGGTAACCGGAAAAGTTTCCACACCTATAGTTTTAAAACCAAGGATTGAATCCTTATCTCCAATTACAGCAATTTTATAGTTAGACATTGCGTATTCGCTCCCTGATCGCTTCGGCAGGCAATTTGTTAATCTTGCCAACCAAAACAATACGGATATTTTTTATCTCAATTTCCTTGGCCCACAAATAACCAACCAGGGGTTCAATACCAAAAGTCACTCTTCTGCCCTGCTTGAGATGATTGGTAATATAATCGTCAGAAAGCTTTTCCAGGAGGGAGGCGGATCCTTTATCCAGCCACTCTCGTACTCCCTCGCTGACAAGTTCAGCATAATCACTAATGGCCAGCATAGATATCAAAGACTCCAGAGGTTCATCAATCATAATTGTTAAACGATCAACGCGTATTGAACCATGCGGTAATAAAGCAGTTTTTAAAAAATCACGGGTTAGTCCCATTCTTTTAACCCGAATCAACGTTTTCAGATTGATTAAATCAACCTGCCTGATAAATAAGTCCTCTAGGAAAGAAGAATTATTTTCTCGGGCTGCATAAATCATCTGTTCATAGAGGATTCTGTCCAGGTTAAGGTCTATAACCTGTGGATCCCGATTAAGCAAAAATTCTTCAGTTATTTTCCCTACAGCCCTTCGAAGCTTTTCTTGAAGGTAGCGATAGTCACCTTCGTTTACTGCATGCTCCAATTTATCAAGTTCATGCGTCCCGACCGGGATCAGGAGATCACTTTTGATGCCTAAAAATTTTGCCTTAAATAAAACCTTCAGGTTATGTATGTCATAACGCAGGGCTAACATGCCAATCAGTTCGGGATATGGACCGATTTTCATAACCATATCAAAAGTATCTTTTAATTCAGCCGCTAAAATTGATTCAAAATTATGGATATCGGTTAATTCGGCCGCGGCTCCAGCATAACCCGACTCAGTGAGCACTTTAAATGCCTCTTCGCTAGATGAAGCATTGATCATCCGATCGAATTGTCCCTGATCAAGCAGACGTGTTTCAATAGCTTTTATACGCGCCACCGAATAGGCGTATACTGTATCATCAATGGGCATTCGCTTTTGCTCTCCTTTCCTGGAGGAAAGCTTCCCTTTATTTAAATAGCAACTCAGCTACTTCAGGTTCCAACTGGTCTCTTCTCATCTCCAGCAGTGATTCAAATGAACAGTTCATTTCCACGCCACCGGCTTGAAGAATAAAACCGCCCTGAATGTCCCTAGTTTCTTGTGAAAGCTTAAGTTCTCCTTTTTTACCCTGACTGATCAGGTTTTCATTAATCTCTTTCCAGAATTGATCCGAAATCCTTTCTTTATCCCGAGCAGCACAGATAACAGATTCAGTGCCTGTTTCCACCATACTGAGTAACAGTTCGCGGATTACAGAAAGGTAATTGTCGTCATCAAGGTTCGTTAGTTCATCCAACGCTTTATTAAAAGCTTCACTAATCATTTCCTGCTTAGCAGCGAGTATACTCTTACGGGTTTCAAGCTGTTCCACACCGATAATACGCCCTTTTTGTTCATCGGCTGCTTTACGAGCCTGTTCCAAGATATGCTCTTGTCTGCGAGCAGCCTTTTGCCTGGCTTCAGATTCTATAGCCTTTGCTTTTTCAGCAGCTTCGACTCTGATCGACTCAGCCCTGGAATTCGCATCATCCAAAATACGCTGGATAATCCGGTCAGCTCCCTCACTCAAACTTCTCACTCCTTTAAGCGGCTTAATCTATCAATTTATAGATCTATACCGAACAGAATCAAGACTGTAGCCAGTAGAGCAAATACAGCATATGTTTCGACCATAACAGCATAGACGATACCTTTACCCATTTCTTCAGGCCTTTTAGCAATCAAATTAATAGTTGATGAAAGCACCCTCCCCTGATAAATGCCTGAGCTTAAACCAGCAATGGCTATGGGGAGCGAAGCCATTAAAAAGGCATAACCCTGGGAAGTAGTTAATGTCACGGTCTCGTCCCCGATTACACCGACATTCTGCATGATCAAAAAACCAGTTAAAAGCCCGTATATACCCTGGGTGCCAGGAAGAGCCTGCAATAAGAGAGTTTGTCCAAATTTATCAGGATCCTCAGATATAAGGCCGGCTGCACTTTGACCGACAATCCCAATTCCGATAGCCGAACCACTGCCGGCAAAACCAACTGCTAAGGCTGCCCCTAATAGCGCTATTTCAATTCCTTCCATTCGTAAAATCCTCCTTTTTTCATGCAATTGTTTTGAGCTGTTCAGGAATCAAGGGTAGAGTAATACACACCAAAACCATCTGAAACCTGTAATTTCCTATCCTTCTTCATTTTCAACGATATCAGTGTAGCTATTTTTTGCCCTGAATGGTTGAAAAGACCTGCCGCCACCTTCGAAAAACTTGTTAAAAAACTCCAGGTACTGCAAACGACTGGTATGAACATAGGCACTTAAGGAGCTGATTATAACATTAAAGAAATGTCCTCCAAGCAGTATTATAACCAGGATTAGATAGCCAATAACGCTACCAGCCACCAGGTCGCCTACAGCATTTATAACCATGCCAATAACTATTGACGCCAGGCCAAGTGCAAACAAACGGGAATAAGACAGAACATCACTTAGATATTGAGTTATATTGTAAAGACTCAACAAGCCACTTAAAAACTTTAGAACAAAACTGCGCTGGGCACGTCCCTGGGTTAGGATTAATCCGACAGCGCCAATAATAGCCATCCACTGCCCTGCGAATGGAAACCCGACCAGGAGCAAAATCAAGCCATTTAAAAATATAAACCAAAAGCCCTGATCATATAATGCGCTTAAAACCTTGCCAGCTTTTATGTTACGATATGCCTGCAAGGCCATCCCAAAATATATATGAATCACACCTAGCCCCAGAGATCCAATAAGCATCACCATTGGTTCCTCAAGGGGATCAAACCAGAGGGGCGGAAGATTAATCAAATCACCGAAATAACCGCCAAGTATGAGACCAAAAACAAATGCCGATACTCCGCTGTATATTAATAAAGTAACCAGCTGCTTTCCCATACCCTCCAGCTTTAATTTACGGGAAATTAAAACAGCTAGCAGGGTTAATATAAGCCCATAACCGGCATCAGAAAGACATATACCGAAAAACAAGAAGAAAAAAGGAGCCATAAAGGGCGTGGGATCCAACTCATTTCTTTTAGGAGTACTGAAAAGTTTTGTAACAACTTCATAAGGTTCTACCGGGCCACTATTATGTAACAGCACCGGTACATCTTCATCTGGGTTTGGATCACGCGATACTATTGCTGCAGTTTCAGTTCTATTAGCAATAGCTGTTTCTAAATCGCCCAGGACCGGAACAGGCACCCAACCTTCCAACAAGAAACTGCTTTTTGTGCAGCCCAGATTTGATGTTGCCTGATGCTTGGCATGCTCATTATCCATATAATCATAACAGGCCATTAACATGGGCCTGTGTTCAAGTAGTGCTTCAATTTCGCTTAATATTGCTCTTTTTTGATCATTAAGGATTTTTAGTTTTTCATGCAAAGACTTTATACTTTCAGCGGGAGTAGCGGTAAGATCTGGAAAAGATACCCTGGTAACAGTCTTTTCTTTAAACAGATCATCTATAACCGGTTTATCTTCAGAAAGACCGGAAAAGAAAAAGTGAACAACATCCTGATCAGGAAAAACTTCTTCCACGAAATAATCGGAAATATTAGCGGCAAGCGTATCTTGCAGTGCAGGATATTGCTCGGCATTAACCGTATAGAGACCCATCACAGTATAACTGCCGTCCTCAATCAGCTCCAAAGGAATTTCCAGGGCTGACCAGGGCTGAAGGTCTTCAATTAAATTTTGAGATTGGATCACTTCATTGCGAATGCTAACCAGCTTTTCTTCGGCTTCGCAGCAAGATTTATGAATCTCTTCAACCTGATCGAGTGAATCAAGATAGCTAGCAAATTGATCTGCTGTCAGGTCCAATGAACTGCCTGTAAACTGCTCAACTATACTTTTGCGAATGGGGTAGTGACGCTGGAAAATATCGAGACAATAGCGAATATCGCTCCGCCTGGCATCTATCTGAGAAACATTCTCGGGTAGTTGACCGGGTTCAAGATAGCTTTGGAACTCATCCCATGTTTCACTGGATTTCACGTCAACCATTTCCACAATGCCCAGATTGTGAAGGAGGTTAAATATTTGCTCTCTTTCCTGGTAGTGTCCCAGAAGAAAAACCTTTTTCATGTCAATTATCGGCATTAGTCTTCACAACCCTGTTAGTAAGCATTGCTACTGCCTCCTGCATACGAGAGGCAGCTTTATCTTTCAACTGCACTATCTCATCATGCCTTTCTTTAGCTATCGGCTCTGCTTCTGACCTGGCTTCTGATTCAGCTTTTTCGATTAATTCTTTACTCTGTTTATCAGCTTCAGCTATTGCTTCCTGCATAATCGATTCGGCTTTAGCTTCAGCATCCTTCTGAGTTCTGCGCGCTTCATGCTGAGCTTCCCGTATAACCGCGTCGGCTCTGCTTTCAGAATCTTTAATTGATTTGACCAGTTCTACTGTCAACGTTCTTCACCACCTGTAGCTTTATTGACTTCTGTGGTTAAAAAGCAATGCAATTCAGTACACCGCTAAGCGATCTCTTACAACTACGAAAATTAAAAAATCACTAATCCATATTTAATCAAATTCTTGCTATATTATATTTATTTTCAGACATTTTAAACATAGGTCAATCAGCATTCAGAAAATATTATACTATAAAATTAATTTTTATGCCAGCCTCAGAAAAAATTTTTTTTGCCAGCTCATCCGGGTAGTTATCTTTTAACACCACCATCCTGACCCCGGCATTAATAATCATTTTAGCACAAACCGCACAGGGATAGTGAGTGCAATATAATGCCGCCTCATTGATAGCCACCCCGTGAACAGCGGCCTGAATAATTGCATTTTGTTCAGCATGCAGTCCTCGACACAATTCATGCCTTTCTCCAGAAGGAACTTTCATTTGCTGACGGAGACAGCCGGCTTCCCGGCAGTGGCTTAATCCTCCCGGGGCCCCGTTGTATCCTGTAGTCAAAATCCGCTTGTTTAAAACCAGCAGAGCCCCAACCCTGCGGCGCTCACAGGTTGACCGGGTAGCTACGACAGAAGCAATCTGCATAAAGTATTGATCCCAATCCGGACGTTCAGTCAAGTATTCACCTCTTTCTAATTACGCTGTTCCAAAAAGACGATCCCCGGCATCCCCCAGGCCTGGAACAATATATGCTTTGTCATTCAACTTTTCGTCAAGTGACGCAAGATAAATTTTTATATCAGGATGATCTTTTACAATTGCATTAATTCCTTCAGGCGCAGCAATTAAACTGAGCACCTTGATCCTTTGCACTCCTGCCCTTTTTAGCACATTAACAGCATAGGCTGCTGAGCCGCCTGTTGCCAGCATCGGCTCCAGAAGGAAACAATCAACATCATCTATATCAGGAGGCAGATTACAATAATATTCAATCGGAACATGAGTGTCATGGTCACGATATAAACCGATATGCCCGGCCCGGGCATAGGGAAAAAGGCGTAGAGCACCAGGCACCATACCTAAACCCGCCCTGAGGACAGCCACAAATACAGGATCCGAACCGCTCAACATTTTTACTGTAGCCGCAGTGACCGGTGTAACCAGTTCGGTGTCGGTCATGGGGAAATCACGGACCGCTTCATATAGTAAAAGGGCCGTTATCTCTTCCACCAGTCCCCTAAAGTGCCAGGCTTCTGTTTCAACCTGACGACACTGGGCCAGTTTATGCCGGACCAGTGGATGTTCAACTACGACTAACTGATCCAACGCATTCAGCTCCTTTGATATTCTTCGAGCAAAGTGATTTTGTACAGGCGATTGCTGTGCCTGCCTCCTTCAAAGTGGGTTTTTAAGTATACATCGATGATATCTGCGGCAAGGCCGAAACCGACCACCCGTGAACCCATTGTTAAAATGTTAGCATCGTTATGCTCCCGGGCACAATGGGCAGAATAAGTATCCCCACATAGCGCCGCCCGGATTCCCGAATGCTTGTTAGCCGCTATAGACATTCCAATACCGGTTCCACAAATCAAAATGCCGCAAGAGCATTCTCCGGCTTGAACAGCTGAGGCTACTAATTTGGCCAGATCCGGATAGTCAACGCTGTCTTCGGAAAACACACCAAAATCTTTAAAGGTCAAATCAGAGTTTTCAAGATGCCTGGCGATACTTTCTTTTAGAATGAATCCGGCGTGATCACTACCCAGGGCTATGTTCATCTCGGGTTTCCTCCTTAAATTTAAACACTATCTTCTGAATACAGCACCGAATATCCTCCATGACATGAAGATATTTATCCGGACCAAATCCCACTGGATCTTCAATATCGAAATCTAACTGTTCCGGATCGGCAAACTCCTGCAATAAGTATGTCCTAGTTGCTGCATAAGGAAACATGGAAAGCAGCTGCTGCCGCTGTTCAGAGGTCATCACTAAGATTAAATCAGCGTCATCAATTTTCTCCTGACTAACATTAGATGCGGCATGATTCTCCAGGCTATAAATACCTTTCTCTGACAGTAACTGCCGTGCAGTTTCTGAGGCCGCATCACCCGTCTTGGCTGAGAGGCCGGCCGAAGAGACTATTACCTTGAAAGGCAGGTGAGTAGTTTCCAGCGCATCATTCATTAGCTTTTCAGCCATCGGACTGCGGCAGGTATTGCCGGTACAGACAAAGAGCACTTTTAACATGTTAATTAATCCCTCCTTAGACTCTCAAAACCCTTGTGGCGGCTTTTCTAAGGCGATTCATCACTGCCAGTCCAATCCCTGTGGTAACAGTTTCTTCGGCAAGGATAAGATCCACTCCCTGATGGTCCAACCTGCGAAGACTCTGAAACAAGTGGGCAGCTAAATATTCAACGCTTAGGTTGTTAGCTAACTCTTCAGTGATGATTGAATTCAGCAAACCAACTTTTAATCCCTGTCCTTGATAATATGCATTAATTGCTTTAATCAGGTGCTGACGCCTTTTTACGGGTCCGGTAATTAAGATCAGGGGCGCCCGAGGTGAATAATGTCTATATTTCATACCAGGGGATATTGGACCCCCACTCGAGATTTTAAGTCCTGCCACCAGAACCGAACTGCCTAAAGTCATTTCAATCTCTTCCCGGGAAACTCCCCCGGGCCTGAGGATAACCGGCCTGATTGCTGTCATATCAAGCACAGTTGATTCAATACCAACTATGCAGTCTTCACTTTTAATAACGGCATCTATTCGACCGGACAGATCTTCAATGACATGACGAAAAGAAGTGGGACTTGGTTTACCTGACCGGTTTGCGCTTGGAGCAGCAATTGGTACTGCAGAAGCCTTGATTAGATCAAGGGCTGCCTGGTGATCAGGCATTCGCACCGCTACCGTAGACAAACCTGCACTTACCACCGCCGGAACATTTCCAGCCCGGGACAAGACAAGGCTGAGAGGGCCGGGCCAAAACTTTTCAATCAACCTGTAAGCCGCTTCAGGCACATCCGTGGCAACTTCATCCAGCTGGGCTTGGTCACTAAGATGGATGATTAAAGGATTATCCTGGGGTCGCCCTTTTGCTTTGTAAATACTTTTGATCGCATCAGCATTAAAAGCCGAAGCGCCCAAACCATAAACGGTCTCGGTTGGAAAAGCAACCAGGCCGCCCTTTTTAATTATTTTAGCTGCCCTGGATATCGATAAACGATCTTTTCCAAGCAGCAAAGTGCTTTTTCGATTCACCAGGGAGCGGGACATCCGGTATCCTCATTTCTCAGGGTAAATGTAACAAATGATCAGCCAAAACAGGTAGCCTATATTACTCAAGGACTAACTCAGCAATATTCTTTGCATGATCGCCAACCCGCTCAAGATTACTCAAAAGATCGAGGTATATGACTCCGGCAGATGGATAGCATTTTTTAGTATTAATCCGGTTAATATGATCATTGCGCAGTTCTTTTTCCTGTTTGTCAACTTCTTTATCTTCATTAGAAACCTCCAAAGCAAGTTCTCGGTCATCAGTTTCAAAGGCTATGATGGCTCTTTCAAGCATAGAGCTAATCTTTTCACTGAAAGCAGATATTTCTTCCAAAGCAGTATTGGAAAATGGCAGCTTATCTTCTACCTTCATTTCACCAAGCTGCATGATATTCTCCGCATGATCACCAATGCGCTCCAGATCATTGGCTGCAGACATCAGATTGCTAATTATTTTGGTTTGCTGCTGAGACATAGAATGCTGGGACAGTTCTGATAGATAAACATTGATTTCTTTTTCCAGCCCGTCTACTAATTCTTCCATTTGATCAATATGTTTCATTTTCTTTAAATCTTTTTTTAGGAAAACCTGCAGTGATTCATCCAACATTTCCCGGGCAATACCGCCCATACGCAGCAATTCCTGTTTCGCTCCCCCGATAGCTACGGCAGGAGTTTTCAAGATACGTGAATCGAGATATTTAGGACCAAATTCAACTTTTTCATCTTCACCGGGAATTATACGGCAAATCAATTGGTTAAAGTATTTTAAAAAAACAAGAAAAACCACAGTATTAAATAAATTAAAAGCGGTGTGCGTATTGGCAACCTGGCGGGGAACGCTATCTGCTGTTTGTACAACAAGGTCAGTGAACGGACTGAGAAAGATTAAAACCAGGATTACACCAACCACATTAAATGCAACGTGAGCTGCTGCTGCGCGACGCGCAGCCACATTAGCTCCGATACCGGCAATAATAGCTGTTATGCTCGTGCCGATATTGGTGCCAAGAATCAGGGGCACTGCCGAATCAAAGGGAATCAAATCCTGCATGGTCAGGGCGATGACAACTCCGGTCGCAGCACTACTGCTTTGAATGAGAGCTGTAAAAATAGCGCCGGCCAGAATACCTAAAATTGGATATCTGCTGAACTGCATCAATATATCATAGAATGCATCTAGTTCCCTCAGGGGACTCATACCGCTGGACATAGTTTGCATGCCCAGGAATAGTAGGCCGAGGCCAAGGATTGTCTGCCCAAGATAACGTTGAAACCTTCGGCGGCCAAAAAAGTTTAACAGCGAACCAATACCAATCGAGGGAAGCGCTATTACCCAAATCTCAAAGGAAACTAGTTGGGCAGTAACTGTTGTCCCGATATTAGCCCCAATAATTACACTGATCGCTTGTGAAAGGTTCATCAACCCGGCATTGGCAAACCCAACCACCATTACACTGGCAGTGCTGCTGCTCTGGACCAGGATTGTGACCAGCACCCCGGTTAGCACTCCTATAACCGGCTTGTTGGTTAATACTTCTAAAATACGCCGGAACCGATCTCCTGCTGCTTTCTGCATACCGGAGGCCATGATCTGTATACCGAACAAAAAAAGACCCAGGCCGCCTAGCGTCGTGAAAGCGATCTCCCAGAACAATACCTAACCTCCCAGTTAAAGCTGAGCTGTTTTGCTAAAGCATCGTGCCGTAAACATTATAATGCACCTGCGGTTCTTTTTCAATGCTTCAGGCCTTCCTTCCTTCCTCCCTTCCAATAATTTAAAATAATCTATTAATCAACCAGGCAGGTAAAAACAATATGTTATAATTACAAAAGCAATTTATGGAGGTGTTTAGCTAATGTCCGGGTTAATCCGTTTCGGAATATCCATGGAAAAAGATCTTTTAGGCCGCTTGGATCAGGAGATCGTAAAACGCGGTTACCCAAACCGCTCAGAAGCGATTAGAGACTTAATCCGCGCCCAACTTGTAGAAATTGACTGGTCCCGGGAAGATGAAGAGGTTGCCGGGACGATTACCATTATCTATAACCATCATGTCCGGGGGTTAAGCGACCTGCTCCTGGAACTGCAGCATGAACACCACGGTATGATAGTTTCAGTTATGCATGTCCACCTGGAGCATGATCATTGTCTCGAAGTTATGGTTGTTAAAGGGAAGGCATCAGAAGCAAGGGATTTAGCAAGCAGGTTAATCGGGGTTAAAGGGGTCAAGCATGGCAAGTTGACCATTACTTCAACCGGAGAAGGTTTAAATTAAAGCTTCGATGACCCTGGGCCATCCGCTCAGATCATAACGCCAGGATATTGACTTAAAAAGTCCGATTTTGGAGCATAGTTTTTCAATCTGTTCTTTTTGACCGGCACCTGCTTCCATGAGAACGAGGGCAGGTTGAGCAGCGAACTCCGGCAATCTCTCAAGGATCATTCGGTAACTACCCAAGCCATCTTCCCCCCCAAACAATGCTTGAACAGGTTCATATCGTTTTATATGATCTGGTAAATTTTCCAAATCATGGCTGGTCAGGTAAGGGGGGTTGGAAACTACCAGGTTGAATTGTGGTTTATTAGCCAATCCGTCAAGGGGATCAAAATAGTTTCCACAGCACCAGCGTATTTTTTCCTGAACATTATATCTGGCAGCATTAAGCCTGGCAGTATGAAGAGCCGCTTTTGAAATATCTATAGCCCACACTTCTGCTTTGGGCAGCAATAGAGCTAGAGTGACAGCTATTACCCCACTGCCGGTTCCAAGGTCAATACATTTAATCCCCTGCCCATTTGCCTTATATTGCTTCCCTGCCCGGTCCATAACGCCATCAATAATCAGTTCAGTTTCCGGCCTGGGGATTAAGACTTCTTCATTGACAATAAACGGCCTACCATAAAAATACTTTTCACCGCTTATATACGCTGCCGGTTCACCCTGGCACCGGCGTTCTATAACTTCTTGATAAAGGGAAGCGGATTGATTTGTAATTTCCCGGGCGTGATTAAGAAATAATTGCAGCCGGTCAAGGTTCAAGATTCGAGCCAGTAGAATTTCTGATTCATCAACATGTTGTTCTATCCCGGCCTGCTGCAAGCAAAAAGAAGCTCTCTGCAGAGCTTCCTTAATAGTTAGAGCTTTCAATTCCTGTTCAGCTCCCTGTTTCTTTCAGCTTTTCCGCACGTTCATTGGCAGTCAATTCTTCAATGATCTCATCAATATTCCCATCTAAGACTAAATCCAGCTTATGCAAAGTAAGATTAATCCGGTGATCAGTAACCCGGTTTTGCGGGAAATTATAGGTCCGGATCCTTTCACTGCGGTCACCACTGCCAATCATAGTTCTTCTCACTTCAGCTTGCTCGGCATTCTGTTCAGAAATATATTTATCCAGCAGCCGGCTGCGTAAAATACGCATTGCCTTTTCCTTGTTCTGCAGCTGTGACTTCTCATCCTGACAACTAACCACGATTCCGGTCGGTTCGTGGGTAATGCGAATAGCTGACTGGGTTGTATTGACGCTTTGTCCTCCCGGGCCGGTTGAACAAAATGTGTCAACCCGCAAATCCTGTTGATTGATTTCCACTTCAACATCTTCAACCTCAGGCAGCACCGCAACAGTAGCTGCAGAAGTATGAATCCGTCCGCCGGATTCAGTGCTTGGTATGCGTTGGACCCGGTGAACACCACTTTCATATTTTAAACGGCTGTAAGCTCCCTTACCAGCCACACCAAGTGTCACTTCTTTATAGCCACCGATATCAGTGGGGTGCGATTCGACAATTTCAACCTTATAGTTATTCTGTTCGGCAAAACGTGAATACATCTTCAACAAATCAGCAGCAAAAAGCGCAGCTTCATCTCCGCCGGTACCGGCCCTGATTTCAACAAATACATTTTTCTCATCATATGGATCCTTGGGAAGCAATTGTTCCCTGAGCTCGGCTTCTATTCTTTGCTTCTCTTCTTCGAGTCCCTCGACTTCAGCTTTGAGGTAATCTTCCATCTCCTTTTCTTCACTGCCCCGCAGCATTTCTTCAGCTTCTTCAATCTGCCTGTTCACTGCTTTATGTTGTCGCGACAATTCAACAACCGGGGCAATAGAAGCTAATTCCTTAGACATATTTCGCCACTCATCGCGCTGCTCCATCATTTTTGGATCACTGAGCATTTGTTCGAGATCATTATAGCGCTTCTCAATTAGTTCCAACTTATCCTGCATTTACATTCACCTCGGCATTACTATCAACGGACGCGGCACACTACAAGAAAAAAGCAGAGCACGGATGCCCTGCTTCCGGCTTACATACCATACTTACGGTTAAAACGTTCCACACGCCCGCCGGTATCAACAAATTTTTGCTTACCGGTGAAAAACGGATGGCATTTGGAACATATTTCCACTTTTAGGG
>SL_8KL_010_SEDDRAFT_10001414_pt1 | contig 20814 bp, 20 predicted proteins | sample SodLakKL_010_SED_4_FD_11160 | JGI IMG/M metagenome (IMG submission 11160)
CTATTGCCCGTTTCCACGACATCTTGAGCATGTACAATCTTGCCGGCTCTTTGGTGCAGTATGGCGAGCATGAGACGCCACTTATAAATGAAGAACAGCTGCACAGTAACGTCGAATTCGTCTCGAACCTGCCGTTTATTATGCTCAACCGGCTAATCAAGCAATTATCTTTGTTTGACCGTGTCGTGGCCGTAGCCACAAGCGATTGGGCTGTCGAAAATTTTTCAGAACCCCAGTCGGAAAAGTAAGAGCGGAGATCCTTGCACAGGCTGGGGTGCAGTATGACATCGCAAGCGTGGAGTTCAGGCTGCTGAAGCTGAAGTTCCAGGCAGAGCGAAGTTATACAATCAGCAAGGACTACCTGGAGGCCAGGCGATGGGAAATATTTATGTCGTCGCAGGTTCCCCAGGATAAAGACCAGGCACTGAAAAACGTGATTGGTTCCCTGCAGGACTCACTTTCGAAAATGATTGACCTGCTGGAAGGGAAATATATGGCCTCCGGGACGGCGAATACGGAAACCACTCACAAGGTGCCTCCCCAGCAATACCTGGAGCTGCTGGGCAACAAACCATTTTCATCGTTAAACGAGATTATCGGTGAACTTAAATCTGTTACACAGGAACTGACGGACGCCGTATGATTACTCCAACTCCTCAGGATGCGCATCAAGGCATGACGCCGCCATATGACCCAATGGCAGTGCGGTTTATGACGCAGGATCAAATGCAGTTCATGCCGGAAGCGCAATATCTTTCCCCTTCACAATACGGTGCATTCCGGGGAATGCCCGGTCCGCATCAGGGTATTATGCCTCAGCAGCAGATGAGTCTGTGGCAGGCTTATATGACCTCCACCCGGGGCAGCCCGCTTGGCATGCTGCCGGATTACTCTATGGCCAGCTACCAGATGGGGCACGATCAGTCCATGCACCATGTCATGGCGCAGCGGCGGGTACAGGATGCTGGTGGCGTAGCGGGTGCTATGGGCGCGAATTACGGCTTAAACGCTGCGTTGAGTTTGGGCTTGTCCGGGGGTAACCCTCTCCTGATGGCAGGGGCTTCGGCCATGATGCCTGATTTCGGGGCACCCATGACAGACCGTATTGCCCGGCAAAGGGAAATTCAGGACATGTCCATGTCCCGTATCGCCCTTGGTCCGGATAGGGCAGAGGGGCTCGGTCAGGGATTCGCAGCCCCTGCCGCGGCGGACATCGATGAGTTTATGAGAGGAGCGGGCGCCGGTGATATTCTTTTCAAGGAGCAGGATTACCGGGAAATTATGCGTACGGGCATGCAGGAAGGCCTGTTTGATTTTGACCACTCGTCGCATGAATACAAGCGGACAATTGAACAGCTTCGGGACAATATCAATATTATGGGTGAGATTCTCGGATCAACCGATTTTCGGGAACTCACGCAGGGTATGCGCCGCTTGATGACTATGGGTGCGGAACTTGACCAGATGGGGGAAATCACCCAGACGGAAAGAATGTTTTCCCGTATGACCGGTATGCGTCATGATCAGATGGTTTCCGCCCACGGGCAGCAAGGTGCGATGATTTATTCCCAGGCTGGCCTGACGAATTACCAGGGGTCTTTAGCGGCGATGTCCCATGCAGCGGACGTAACCATGGCGCAGAGACTCGGGATTCTCGATCCGGGAACCCTTGCACGGCATGGCGGGGTATCCGGTATGACGCAGGAACTCACCCAACAACAGGCCATGAGCATCGGCCAAACTCAAGATTATTACCTGCCGCATCTTGCTAACGAGGATTTTACGGGCCTGAGAGACGATTTTCAGGGGCAAATGGACGGCCTGCTTAGAGGAGAAATCGGGTTTGACGATCTTGCCCAGGGTGCCCGGGGGATTCAGGATGTCAACGATTTCGCTAGGTATGAGGCGAACCGGGCACGAATTCAGCAGGAACTTCAGGATGAGCTGGGACCGGTCGGATTCCAGATGTTTCAGCGGCAACTGGCGCAGGACCTCGGTTCACAGATGGGCGGAGGCACCACGGAAGAGCAGTTGATGATCGGATATCGAGAGATGGGCTTCGATGAAGAGATGTCCCGTCAGCAGGCTGAGCAGTGGAGTGACCCGGAATTTGTACAGGCCCAGCGCGATAATCTGGAAACTGAACGCAGACGTGTTGCATATTCTGCAATGGAGCAGAGACGCCATGAGGACAGCCCGTTAAACCGCATGGCGATCTGGGCGCGTGAGTCCATACATGATCTTCATACGCCGTACAAGCGCTGGCGGGATAGAAGGGATCAACGAACGCAGCGGGAAGAGGATGCCCGGCTGGGAGTCCACTCGGTTCCCGGCGCAGAAGGGATGGCCGGTCTCGGGGAAATGGGGTACGAGGATTACCTGCGGTACACCGAGGACTGGGACCTCGATGAGATGATTGACTCACACCTCGGGACCCGGGCGGATCAAGATGAAGTGGATGTGATGCTCGGCGGCGGCACCGGAGTTCAAAGGGATCTTTTACGCCAGGGCAGTGTCGCAGCTCAACCTTATGTGCGCCGGGGCCGGGAACTACGAAGGGCCCACGGGGCTTCCATTGATAGCTGGGACGAATTTGACGAGGCCATCCGCGGATTTGATCCGGCTTTGTCTCCTGCCAGGCTGCGTGAGCGTTTAGGAGATATAGACAGTATTGAGGACCTTACCAGGCGCGATATCGAACAACTTACATCCGACGCTATAGTCGACTCCCGCGATATGTCCGGCTTCACAGACGAGCAGCGCCGTATTTACACGGAAGAAATTGCCCCTGAGCGGGCGACTGAGCTGGCTGGAGATTCCAGGTACCAGGAGCTGATTTACGGGGCGACGCGTCAAGCAAGTGAAGCGTTTGATATGGATGTGCTGACCACCTTTGAAGACAGGGCGCGGGAAGCCTACGGTCAAAGAATGGATGACTTGGCAGCGTTTCGTGAAGAATACAGCAGGGATCTCAGGCAGTTTGTCGGTTCCGGTTTGTTTGGCATTGCTGACCGTGAGCAGCGGGCCATGCTGGAAGACTTGTTGGAGCGGGACCCCCGTGGTGCAGACTTGTACAGTCTCCAAATGCTGCAGGTTCGATATGCCCGAGAAGAGGACCCCGGGGAAAGACGACGGTTGCGAAAACGGTTTTCCAAGATCGCAAGGCGTCTTGGCTGGTCCAATGAGCAGATACGAACCACCCTTGAGCATTCTGCGGGCCTTGAATCGGACGGAATGCTTCAGCATATCCAGGACGAAATGGGGTACAGCGAAGAAGAAGCCCGGGAGTTGCTTTCCATGGCCCGGGAAACCGGTCGTGATCTACAGGATGATCCCCATGAAATTCCCGGATTGCATCGCACGGCAACGGATCAGGCATTGGACATGGCTGACGAACTCGGTGAACGCCAGCAGCGCCGTGCGGCTATTGAATCCGCCGAGATTGAAGGGCGGTTCAGGGACGCATTGGAAGGCGCCGGGTATACTGCGGATGATCTGAGGGACGAAGAATCCCGACAACAGCTCCTTCAGGACACGGATGATGTTTACATTGAGCAGGCCGTTCAGGCCGCTGACCGGCTACAAACCGGTGCTGCGGATATGGCCCGGCGGGTGTTTGAGGACTTCGGGGTCGACATCAGTGATGTCTCGTCCATGGAGGACTTGGATGCCTTGGCACCGGACTCGGAAGCCGGCAGACAGGTAGTCGACGCAGCGGGCCGCATATTATCACGGGACGGGGATCTGACTGCCGGCTCCATTGCGGGGGAAATGACCGAAGGCGATCTGGTCCGACGGATCTCGACGTATACAGCGCACACGGACAGTGATCCTTATAGGGGCCCTGATTCGACGCCGGAGCATGTGGCAAAGGAAGGCCAGGAGGAGACATTGCAAAACCTTGACTCTACCATCCGCGGGCTTCATCAGGTACTGCACACAGTAAACGACACCCTTCAGCAAAATGCAGAAGTAAACCGTAACGTGATCAGAGAGCTTCAGTCCTAATTATGGGATCTTCACTTATTCGTAAACCGCTGACCATGTCTCCGGGGAACCAGCCTTACGGCCGGTCTTCACTGGATGAGTACGCCTTTGAGGTCATTTCCGCATTTTATATTGATATGGAAAGCCGCCAAGCCTTGGAACGGTCGGGGCTGCAGGACAACGAGATTGATGAGTTGCTGCACTGGGGCATGACCCGGTACGTGGTCACAAGTTTACGGGAACAGCATGCAGAAGGGTATTACGTGTCCAACCCGGTAGCGGATACTTACGCCATGTACACGACCGGTGCGATGCCGATCCAGATCAGCATGGATGGGTTCTTATACTCTACGAAAGACCAGGACCACCGTATGGAGTTCCTGATCTATTACCTGTCTTGTATGCGGGGAACCGATCTTACGCGGGAAAAGTTGATCATCGTGTTTCTTTTGAAAAATACAATGATGAGGCTACGTATTCAAAGCATAAATTTAAACCAGACGTCGCAAATTCAGGATTTCGCCCAGATGGGAATAACCGGTGTTGGGTTTTCTTACGGTATTAACACGGAGATGTCCGGCTAATGCATATCCATGATCTGTTTACCAGTATCCAGCCCTGGGATTCTCCGGAATTAAGCGGCAGTGCCCATTTTTATCTGCCGGCGGACGGGTACGAGTGGATTCTTGACCTCGATGAGCACATGGGCATTTTTTCGGACTTTACACGGGAAGCCATAAAGCCCGACCGTATTCACCTGGACCTGGTGATTGATACGGCAACCTTTGCCTATGCGGAGTTCGAGCAGATAACCCCGCATGTCGGGGATTCTTTTTCCCACCATTTTTACGGGAAACAGCCGGTTGTAATGAATGTGTCAGGACATTTAGTAGATACCCGGCAGTCCATTGGCAAGGCGGCTTTTATGGAGTTATACCGCTGGGTTTTTCGTGCAAGCCGGGTTGCCAGGACAAATGTGGTTCCGTGCCTGTATATTAATGGTTGCTTGTTTCAGGGGGCCATGCTTGGTGTGAACACGCGGGAAACCGGAGGCATACAAGACATTGTGCAAGTACAGTTTCCGTTTTTCATCTTTGCCCTGTATTACGAAAAACTGGAAGGGGTCAATCTGGCCAGTGCACACGGAGGGTTGTTGTGAGTTCAGGAAAAGCCATAAACGTAGACTACCGGGTGTATATCGCCGGCATATTGGTTCCGAGTTTGTCCGTAAGTATCACCACGGCGTTCAATTCCCCGCCCACGGCCACGATCTCGCTTCCTCCGTACCCTGAACTGTTTGGCATCGGCAGAGAAGACCGGCTGCCAGTCCATGTGTTTGCAAGGGAGTCCTGGCTGGATGGTTTAAACGGGGACTTCATTTTGATCTTTGAAGGGGAAATCCAGAGCTTTTCATACACCAGTACAAAACTGGGCAGGGAAATTGTTGTCAATGCGCAAAGCCTGCTCATTGTGTTGAAAGACGTAAATATTCGCACATTGACGTCGTTTCAGGAGGTCGCCCATAATACAATGACCCGCGGAGAAAACTCCACGGCCAACAAGCCGATTACCCCGGGGTTTGTTTTCCCCATGAGTCTTTTCATGCGGGGCATTGCGGAAGTGGATGAGGGCAATTTGATTCAGACGCCCACAGAATACCTGGAAAATATTTATACCTTCTTTCAGACACGGGGAGAAGGCATCGAAAAACTCAAGGGTGATGAAGTAGAGCTCGCGGGATTTTACCAGCGGTATGCAGAGTCAATCCGGCTTTTAAAGCGCTACACAAAGTTGCCATATTTTGACGAGATCGACAGTGGCATATGGTCCGGCGGGGAGGACAAGGCGGCTGCGTTTCCGTTGATTGACGGCATGCAGCGTCAAAGTGCACTCCGGCAGCTTACGTCCGTATCCAATGCTGCAATGGGGGTTGAGGGGCCGACTCAAGGCTCGATGTATGAGCTGGTAAATTACATCGTGTCTCAAATGCAATATGAGTTCGCGTTTATCAACTCTCCCCGGTTCGACGGAGAAAACCTTATAAGCACGTGCCTTAAGCCGATTCTCTACGAGGCCCCGCCACCGGCATGCAATATTATTTACCGGTCGATGGTGGAATCGATCCGCACCATGGAAAACGTATATCAGGTACCCACCCGGGTCAGGCTTATGAATACCCGTGGCCCTACGGGGATTTTGTCAGACGGGGGCCGGTCGCCGTATGCATATTGGAGCATTATTGATTATTACCCCACGGAAGAATATGCGGATAAAGACCCTTCAACCAATGACATAAAAAATTGGTTCGCCACCGAGTTGCTTGAATCCGAAAATTTTACCGGTACGTATACATTTACTACGGAAGCGCCGGCCTGGATGTCGTATATAACCCCCGCAAATGACGGGGAAGAAGTGGGACGGGAAGTAAAGCATCGGATAATGCGGTATCTGCTTACGTTAAAGAAATACGAGGCCAGACGCCTTGAGGTTCAGTGCAGCTATTCTCCGTATATTACCCCTGGATTTCCTGCAGTGGTATTTGACGCGGATGATAAGGCCTTTGTATTTGTGGGGCATGTCGTTGCAGTGCAGCATACCCTGTCTAAAGAAGGGCAGCCGTCAACCCAGGTCACCATGAGCTTTACAAGGCCACTCCACGAGGCAATGGATGAAAAGTCCAGGCTGGAAAACCCTGTACCGGAAGTGGATAAAATAACGACAGACCCGGAAGCCGTCTCCAGGATTTATCAGGAGATATTGGGGTGTGGGGCGGTGTCCTTTAGCGAGCTGGTTGAGTTGCAGCACAGCGATGATGCAGACTCCCAGATTAACCGGGGGGTAGCCTATGAACACACGGTGCGCGATATCGTTACATTCGAGGATTATCTGGACTTTATGGGGTTGGAGGCTCCGGATTCCGGAAAAGCGCTTGACGCAGAGGGGCAGGAAATCCCTATGGTATTAACCGGAGAATTCGTTGAAGACCGTAGGGATACGACGCCGGCAGACGAGTTGGAAGAACAGTGGGGCGGGTATGAATTTTCCGGCTCCATGGCAGGCTTAGACGGTATCCGCTGGAAGCTCAAAGCCATCGCAGACAGGGAATTCACTAACGCAATATACAGGTAGAATAATGGTGCACAACACGTTCAAAGATGATGATTTTACATTGTGGCAGACTTATCAGAAGTCGAAATCCCCGCAGGATAAACAGTTTTTGCTCAACCGGATGGATCCGCTGATCCAGTCGCAGATATCTAAGTTCAAAGGGGTGGTGCCCGACGAGGTTTTAACTAACCAGGCCAAGGTTTTGGCGTCAAAGGCATTGGATACCTACAATCCGGACAAAGGCACAGCCCTCGGGACACATGTGGTGAACAATATAGCACCAATATCCAGAACGATCTATACCCATCAGAACACGGCACGGCTGCCTGAGAACCTCACTTTAAAAATGCGCTCTTACCAGAACGCGGAAGAGGAGCTTACATCGAGACTCGGGAGGGAACCCACGACAGACGAGCTGCAAGATGAGCTGGGATGGACCGGAACGGAAATAAACCGCATTAAGCAATACAACAGGAAAGACCTGGTGGAGTCTGCCGGGGAAGTAAGCGGGGACTTTTTCCATTCGGATGACGTCGACGAGGACTCAGAGCTTGCAGCCATCTTTTACAGTCTCACCCCAAACGAAAAGGGTTTGTTTGAGGACTTAACCGGGTACAACGGCGCCAGAAAACTTTCCACCCCGGAGATACTTGAAAAGCATGGGTTGACCCAGGCGCAGCTGTCCTACAAAAAAACGCTTTTGACCCGGAAAATTGATAACATCAGACAAGGAAAATACGGCTAATGCTGCATGAATTCCCGGAGTTTCTGAAAACAGTAAAGCAGATTCTCGAGCATAACCAAAGTATCGCAGACAATGGGGATGTGGATTCCATTGATTTGTCGGAGTTCGATGTGGAGCCCGCGGACCTTATCAGTGAAGCGTACAACAACAGCGGAGAAGTAACAGCCCCGTTGATTGTAGGTCTGAGAGAGGCACATGATTTTATCGTTTCCCACAGAAGACTATCCTACGAGTTCGGGAACGGCCGGGAACATTATTATACACAGGCAAGCAAGGACTGCGACAGGCTTCTGGAGCAAATGGACTTTATGGATGCCTTAATTCGAAGATATGTGCGACAGGGGGACCGGTAATGATCAGTGATATTCGCCTTTATACGGTTGATTCTGTACAGGACCAAGGCGTGCAGATGAAATCCGCGTATCTGAGCAGCACTCCGGCAACCGGTCTTGAGATCCTTGGTAACAAGGTAGTCAAGTTTCTCAAGACAACCCGGGGCAGCGATGCGATGGATCCTTCTTATGGAGGTAACGCGTTTTCCACACCGCAGATCAGCCAGGAATACCTGCCAAAATTCCGTATGGAACTGGAAAACGATATTGCCCGCTGCACGGCGTATATAAAAAGCTCCGAATTTAAGCACCGGAGTATTTTAGACAGGCTTGCACGGATTACACTGCGGAGGATTGATTACGACCCTGCGGTGCGACCTACAACGATCCACATCTATCTTGAAATTTTAACGACCTATCGAAACAAGGCCAAAGTTTCGGTGTCTCACATTATGGGGTAAGGAATGGCTGAACTGAATATCACAAAGCAGAGTGTTGAGCGTGCAAAGGAATTTATTCTTCAATACATGATTGATTCCGGGTACGAGGGCAGCCTGGAGGACGGGACAGGGGTTCACGATGTCCTCGTAAAGGGTTACTCCCTGCTGTACGCCATGCTGCAGGAGCAAATGGAAAAAACCAGCGGATATCTCAGCTTGAAGAACGCCCAGGAGGTAAAGAGTCAGCTGGGCGCCGAATACGATGATGCAGTCGATGCGGTGCTGAGCAACTGGTTTGTGGAGCGCAAGGAAGGGACTCCGACCCAGGGCCGGCTGCGGTTATGGTTTACCCGGCCGGTTGGCTTTCTGCAGCTTTTCAAGGATGACGAGGTGTTCAAGTTCGATGGTAAGTTTTTTGCCCCGCAGCAGGAATATATTTTTACGCAAGATGATTTTGAGCTGGTGATAAACAAACCGCAAAACGCGGAAGAGTATTTCGTGGACGTTAGCATTATTTCCGTGGAAAATGACAAGATTATCATTGAGGACGGGGATCAGTTCACCTCATATATCAACAATATTTACTTTATTCGTGGCGAGGCCCTGGGTGATTTTGAAACAGGGGCGTCGGCGGAGTCTTCCGAGGATTTTATCGACCGCACGTCCCATGTAATTACGACGCGGGAATTAATCTCCCTGTCTGCGTTTGCAACGGTCCTGCCACAGGAGTTCCCGGGGGTTCAAAGTGTTTACGTAGCCGGACACGGGGACACGGAGCAGTTGAGGGATGTTGTGAATTTCGGGGATATTGAGATCCACACCGGGAATAAGGCGGATATATACATTGAATCCCCGCTGAACAAGATATCGGAAACATATGCAGTAGGCGGGAACAACACGGTTGATCTGAGCGGAAAGGGCGTGGCTACTGTACTCGATGTGCGACGTTTAAACGAGGAGCGCACCTCCGTAGAGTTTTCAGTGGGTACGGACGAGACGCTGTGGCTTACCGCAGCGAGCCCTTGTGAGATTACTGTGCCTGATGTCAGTGAGGGGACAGAAGTTGAGATTATTTATCTGTATTCCCCGGATATTTTTCCGGTATCAGATTTTATAACCTCGCCCGGGCAGCGGGTATCGTGCTATGACCCGCTGGCAAAGGCAAAGCACCCGGTGGTGTTGTCTTTCATGTTTGCAAGTACCCGCCCTCAGGAATACTTGACCCCGCTGGAGACGGAGATAAAAACCATTGTTCAGGAATATATCCGTTCTCTCAGGCATCAGGACAACTACATTGAATCTGTTTTGATCGAGTACCTGCATTCACGGCTTCCGGCGCTGTCCGGAATAAAAGTGCCGGTTAACGCGGAGTTTCTCTTGTTTGATGAGGCGGTCGGACGGAGTGTAACCGGGCATTGTGTCTCTTCATTTCGGGTGCCTGAAGTCGGCAGCCTTTCCAAACAAATCTCAGCCAACACGATTCAGTTCTATACAGATTCCAGTTTCATCACTGTTCGATAATAAGGCGCTATTATGACGATAGGATACGGCCCAAAAGCAGGATCATCCATATCGGGGTTCGAAAAGACTGAACTGCGGGGATTGGATCAGCACCTTGAAGGGGTGACCAAGACTTTATACCTTGTCAAGGACGCCTCCACCCGGGGCTCCCCTAATATTGGGTATGATCCTGCGGATCCACCCACAAAAGATCTTCGGCTGCGGATGCTCAAAGGGTTTTTAAGTGTTGAGCATGATATCATTAATGAGGAAGTAAAAACCCTTAAACTGTTCGCCGATCCGGGCGAAGTCAGTTATGGTAATCCGACAGACGGCATAACCAAGGAATTCACATTCCTTACAGACCCTGGATCGATTCAAACGGGGTTTATCGGGCAAAGTCCCGCATCCTGCGATTTTATACTTGACCCGCTACAAGGATCACTGGTCCTCAGCCAGTTTATGCACGGGTATACCCGGTCGTTCTGGCTCACAGCCACTGTGGGGGATACAGAGTTCAGGGTAGGTGGGGATCTTGGCGCGGACCCCAAAGAACTGTTACTGGATGCGCCTCTCGGGACTTTGTTTTGCGGCGTGGCCACTGACAGCCCGACCAAAGATCTATGGTGGGTTGGAGACCCTGGTGTTCTCAAGACTGGTCAGCGGTTCGGCGAAGACCCTGATCCGGGAGGCGATCCCGGTGATTCAAGTTTCTTTTTACCCCCTCATGCCACACTTACGAAAAATCTGTTTCTGGACCGGCCATGTGGTCAACTCCAGCACGGTTACCCGCTGGGGTATTTTACGAACGTATTTGAGTATGAGAAGTCTTTTGTCCGGTATGACATACCGCAGCAGCTTCAGACCGCTTATATTTACGGTACGGAAAGGCGCTCCCTGCTTGCAGCCCTCGGCGATTACTGGGAGGATTACTTTGATGATATCGAAAGCCTGGCGGTTATTTCAACCAGTGCGGCCACTTTGTCCTCCGAGGTATACTCCCGGCTTTTGGAAATGGTGCTGTCCGCCTCCATTGACAGTGTCCCCACGCGCCACCCCACGAAGTTTAATCTGGTGGTGTTCGCGGAAGAGGACTTTGTCACGAAACACAACTCTGATGGAGATGTAGGGCTTTATTTCCTGCCGGCAACCGGTCTGGAGTACATACAGCTTCTGACATCCTCCCTGTTTGAGCCGGATGTGGTCTTGGAACACGGCACCCACTTTGAAGTGGACGCTAAAGGCGTGTATTTTTACGTGGACCTGTTTAATGACCAGAACATCTTTGAAAGTGCATACCTTGCCGGGCCTGCCCATGGACGGAAAATGCTGTTGTGGGCAATGAATATCCAGCACGAAAGCACTATGGTCGCCGATAAGTTCGGTCACCTGGTGCATCATGAAGCCCTGGATGCGGAGACTTACCGCAAGACTGTTCGGGCTTTGATGGAATATTACACGTCCGCAAAAAGTGTCAATGGCATTGAGACTATACTCAATGTGCTGGCGGGATTACCGTATACCAAGTCCAACGAAGAAAAGGTCGAAGCGATCCATGGTCTCGACAAAGACCAGTCGCGGGTGAGCGGTTCAGAAACCCCTGTGTTTTTCCGGGTACGGACATCCAAAAACTCATACATAGTTCCTGCGGCGAATACCGAATTACAGGTTTCCGTTGGAGAGTACCTGTCCCGAAAAACGCTTATCGCGAAAACCCATTTTGTGGCCGATTACATTACGGATCCGGACTGGTACAACGGTGCAAGGTTCCCCCATGAGCTGGTGCATGGGTACGGCGACCACTTGATAGGTGCCCGCATGTACCCCGACGGCACTGAGTGGGAACAGCGGCTCTACGAGCTTATGGATCACGTGCTGAAATATAATATACTATATGTATACACATATTACAGTGCCCGGGAAAACAGTTTATGTGATTCCCTGTATCTTGACATCCTCAAAACCATACAACCGGGCTTGCCGGTCTATCTTTATCCACTGGTGGATTCGATACTCTGGGAGTAGGAGTAATATAGCAAATGAGTAACTTAGCAGGGCCTACAAGGCACGTAAAAATTTTAACCCGTAGTGGCACATTCGCTATCTATACGGAGGGCCTTCCTGCTTCGCTCACGGGGCCAGGAAGGCACATTCAGGTAAAGACGTTACCCGGTGAAGTGGCGTCTGGTGGTATTGGAATAACGGAAACAAGTGCGTCGCGTGTTGTCAAGATAAAACGCCCCGGCGGCCACCTGGAACACTTGCCGAGAGCCGTGCTCCAAGGCCCTACCCGTAAAATACGGATGCGCACGGGGTACGGTATTGTACCGGAGTTCCGGGTGGCTTACGATCTGTTTGCCATGGGACCTGGCATGGAGGCGCTATGGTTGCTTCTGTTGTATGAAAAAGCCGTGGACGAGATCCGTGAAAAGCGGCTGCCGGACAAAAAAGACGGCGCCTTGAAGGTGCCGGCGCCGTCTATGGAGAAACAGGCAAATAAGATGCGCTTACGCTGATGCCCAGACTTCCTTGTATTGCTTGGTAAAATCATAGTCAGCGTCATTCATGTCCAGCTCCGTCGAATACAGTATCATTGTCTTATTGATATAAGACACCGAGTCCTTTCAGGCTGGGCGAAAAAATACTGTACCCGAATGGTACAGGGGTCATCCCGAGGGAGTCGTCCGGGTTAAGGAATAATTCCACAACACCGGCCAGAGAAATGGCCTGCTCGTCCATCCCCTTGTAAACTCCGGCAAACATAGGTCCGTGAACAACTTTAACGATCATCAGAGTGTGCATACTGCTCCTTTTGTAAAATGTCTTTTATCAGCGTTAAACGGGGCCTGACAAGACCACGGTGAGGGTCTTTTGCCGCGGCGGATTTCGGGGCCCCTATATACCAGGCGATCTTGGCCAGAAAATAAGCGTCGCAAATGTCTGAAGTCAGCTCTTTTTTATTGAGATTAGAGAAGTAGCTGTCCTCTTTTTTGGCCTGTTCAATCATCTCATCCTTGCCAACATTTGCGATGCCGGTCGCAAACTTCTTCACCCTCAATGGCTCTACCAGATACAACGCATCAAACGCCTTAACAAGTGACAGTTTCAATACCCCGCCCAATTCTCCGATTGTAAACGCGAGGTTGACACTGTTGTATGAGTAGTTCTCATAAGCTGTGAATACTGGCCCTTCTCCGCAACTCCGAATTGACGCCTCAGTAAAAACAGCAATCTCCTCATAACGCAGCAGTTCCTGGTACAAAGACTTTGGGGGTCTTTTGTTCTGCCGTTTTGAACTGTTAAAGCAGCCCAGAATCTCCCCTTTTGTTCCAAGAACAACAATCCCGGTATTCGTAATCGACGGATCGACTCCGGCAAACATCATTTTGTGCGTTCCTTAAAACGCAGTCTTTTAAGGGTTTCATTCGTTTTTGGCATTATCTTGGTGCCGCACGGGCTTCTCACAAACTCACTGCTTCTATTCTCAGAAGCGAGAACAAGATCAATTTGCTGCCGGAACGAACCGTAGCTGAAATAAATGAGATTGCCGCAGTATACGCAGCTCCAGGAATGCTTCATCTCCGTGTTGCTCCAGTAGCTCTTGCCGCATTTATGGCAAGACTCGCTCGGAAATCCGTCCAATCGCTTTACCTCTCGTCGGTTTAATAATGTTGTATACATGTGGTGCCTAACTAAAAAAATGAGTATGTACTATCCTATTATGGGATAAATACTCATTTTTTTAAGAAAAAAGTTTTAAGAATTTAAGAGTTTTCGACGATTCGCCTAAGTCTATCTAAGTAAGCGTCGAGAGTCTCATTATTATCAGTGTAGCGTTTCAGCGCCGTAAAGAGCCCCGGCCAAAGCGAGGGGTTTTCTACGAACTCATTTAATTTGGCGAACTTGTACACGGCGTATGCCGGGCTGCGGTCGAACAGCTCACTCGCAGCAAGCAGTTTCTGCAGTTGCAGGCCCTGCTTCCGCGATACATCGTTGATGTACGCGATTTTTCCCCTCATGACACTGTTCAGTTTTTCCTTCTTCATCTTCATCTGTTGAAACATGTTGTACATGTCCCAGACAGATGTGGGAAATTCCGAGAAGAACCGGTTTGCCTCACTTTCAGAGCCATTGGTGCAGCAGTTGAACAATGTGGCCCTGACTTTCTGAAACTTTTCATTGTCGATACGCGCCTGTTTGTTCACCACGATACCCAGAATTTTCTGGGCACGGCGGGGGCTGTCTGAATAAGTGGTGCTCCACTTGTGCGTCCGGAACCGGGCCTTAGACATTATTTCCCGACATCCGGCCTTGTACCGTTCAGGCATATCGATTCCAAACTCGCCGTCCACGGCAAGGATTACGTTATCTCCATAACGCATGAACCGATGGAGCATCCTGGGGTTTTCCTGGCGAAGCTTCTCAATTAAGCGCAGGATTTTCCTGTCAAAGAAATGGTATCCCACGATGTTGGAAACCTCACCGCTAATCGGGCTGCCCGTTTGCAGAACCATGCGTTTGCCGTTATGCACGGTCATTTGGCGCGCCAGCAGCTTTGCACCGGAATTCGTGAAATTGAAGGAGTCCCGGAGGGCTGTTTTGACGTGCTTGAAATCGATATTCTCAAAGTATTTTACGATGTCGAAATGGATGATGAGTTTCCAGCCCGTGAAATACTCACGAACGGCCTGGCGGACGTTTACACCTTCCTTACAGTACCAGATATGTTCCATTTCGGGCCCGGACTGTAATTCCTTTACCAGCGGGCGCAACGCATACTGGGCTGTTCGCCGGGATCCCATGGATACATAAACCGTACGTTTCCCGCCTTCCACTTTTTTCCGGTAAACGAGTTCCCCCTTCTTGTGCAGCGTGTCGCTTATTGCATGAGGCCAGGTGTTGAGCATTGCGGCCTGGGTGTAATAGTCGGTAATAAACTTGTTCGGATGGTCTAAGACTTCATCGCTGAAACTGCGCTCTTTCATCTGTTCCTCCTGCTTAATTTATTTTGGCGTCAAGAATCGACTCTTCACACGCGCACATGATGTGTGCAAGGCTGTTTGGCCTTTGGTACGTCAGCGCCATATCCGAAAATACATGATAGCTCCGCTGTATAGATCTTCGCCGTACCGACCCCGGCACATTCCGGGCCGCTATCTCTACATGCCCGAACATATTGACGGCATCGACCAATATTTCGTAAGCGCTCAGTCTGTATCTACCGGTAAGGTGACGGACTTCCTTTGGAATCCATGCGCCAATGAAGGTTATTTTAGCGGGACTATCCCTTGTAAAGGGCTTCAGTTTTTTAAAGGGTAAAATGACCATGCGTGTGGTGAAAAGCTCCCTCAGCCGATTGTAGATCGGCAGTTTGTCGGGGTCCTCCGGTTCCCTAAACGGACACGGCATTTCAACCAGCATAAAACACGGGATCAGTTTGGACAACCGTTCGAGGTTGCCTTCCGTATAGATCCACTTGCGGTCTACGAAAAAAATGCTCCACATTGTTGAATAATGATCACGCGCCGGTATCAGGTCGCCCGGGCTCAGGCGAATGTGAACCATAAAGTTATCGTCTTTTGGAGGGGAATTGAATTGCCGCAGTAATGCTGCGGAGTCAAAATTCCCTTGGATCTGCAGGGGAAATTCTGTTTGAAACTGTTCTTCCATGGTACCTCCTTGATTGGTTGATTTGTCTATAAAATGGGCGGAAATCTGAAAAAGTTAAATTCTTTTTCCGCTGCTTTGATTCTTTTAACAAAAAAATTATTAATTTCTGTGTTTTACGCCCCATATTTTGAGTGAACAGCAATAATTATAAGTTAACAGGAGACCAATATGTTGCACGATCATCGATCCGATAAAAGCATGTCAGTGTTGTACCGGGCCCTTGAAAAGCTGGCGGACCAGGAATTTGCCGGGCAGGTAAAGGATATGGCGTTCAGAGCCGTTGCGGATGGCAGCGAGAAAACCGCTTCCGAGCAAGTCTATGCCGACCAGTTCAACGCCAAACTCCCCGTCTCTTCTCTGGAAGAAACGGTTCTCAGCAAGATCTACTTCGACTGCCAAACGGAGAAGCTGGCTGAGCACCGGGAAGCGGGGATAAGAAGCCGTCTGGATACGTATCTAAACTTGTACGAGGTGCCTGAAGACCTCTTTAAGCATAAAGAGGCGGAAAAAACTGCGCACGATACGGAACCGCGTTACCTTCTTCCGTCACTTCAGCTTTGCAAAGTGGCTTCCGGGGTGGACCTGGAAAAAGCCTCGCAGTTGTTTGACACTGAGCATCAGAAGCTAAACGTGGCCGAAAGGGTGGAGTTTGCGAAGAATTACGTCAAGCTTGCCCGGGAATGGAACAAGTCGGAGTACACGTATAGTATCGCGAAATACGCAGGACTGTTGGACACAGACCTTGAAAGTCTTCAAGCGATGCTTGAGGCCCGGGCCGCTGCTGTGTCGAGGCGAAATGAGGACGGAAGCCTGTATACAAAGCTTGCCTTTGATCTGAAGCAGCTGGACAGTAAGCCGGACAAAGAAGAATTGGAAAAACTGGCAGGGCTTATCCAGGTTCTCGATGAGGACCACGGACTGGATTCCCCTCAATACGATAATCGACTTCCCTGCGCCTATGGTTCGGTTTTCAACAAGGAAGCTCAGGAGGACGGCTCTGAGGGGCAATCGACAATACCCAAGGCTGAAATTGTTGCACAGTACGGCGACGGCGTTCTTGAGATGATCGAGGATGAGGACGGCGAGATTGATGTTGAAAAATTTAAAGAGATAAAGAGGTTACATGGAATCGATTAATTCTCAGCAGGTGCTGAAGACCCATCCTATCGGGTTGTATAGTAATTTTGACACGATTTGTGGGGATGAGGACTGGCTGGACTGGGAAACAGACACGCTTCTTGAAACCGTTTTTGAAGAAAAACCGGATGACATCGATCCTGTCGCCATGGACAAGGCCCTGGCGGTTCAGGCAGCGGCTGCCAACAGCAATCTTGTGGTAACAGATGCAGTTGCCTTTGAAAAGCTGGTCCATGCCTTCTGCAACAATCCCTGTAACACCGATATATTTCAGCCGCCTGAAGTTGAGGAAGTGGTGTACGCAACCGAGCAGCTTCGGGAAATCATCAAGGAAGTCCACGGCAAAGCCCCTGAGTTTTCCTGTGAAATCCCCGGGTATGTTGCGGCGGTGGCCATCCATCACGGCTGGCTGGTATTACCGCGGCCCCTGGAGTTCGCCCAAAAAGCCTTGTTCGGGCTGGCCGGTATGGAAGAACATTCTGTTAAATGGCAGGCCTCCCGTCCGTTGATAGATGTTGGCCGCAAAGCCATTGATATGTTTGAGCTGGGCGAGTTCGCGGACATCGATGAGTTAATAGGGGATGATTTTGCGGCGTCTTTTATCGGGAGAATTGTAGGGGCTTATTTATTTGACCCGACAACTGTATGAAAGAGCTCCGTACTGAAAAAACGCGGGCGGACATCGCCCAGGCCATACTGCGTCTTGAAGGCAATACGTACAGTCTTGTAAACTACCCAATGTTCGAGGGTATATTTAACACGCCTGCCGACCGGATAGTTATGCGCTCGGGCCGTCAGGTGTCCAAGACAATAACGGAATCCGCTAACATTATCCTCGATACCAGCCTTAATCCATATTACCCTGTAATTTACGCAAACTCGTCGTCCAAGCAGACCCAGGCATTCAGTTCATCCAAGCTCGACCCCTTCCTGATTCAAAGCCCGGTGATTTACAAGAGCTGCATGAAGGCCGCACACGTTATTAACAATGTGTACAGCAAACGCCTGAAGAACTTCTCCGAAATACACCTGTCTTATTTTTCCGAATCAGCTGACCGGGTTCGCGGTACCACAGGTAACAGCATCTACCTCGATGAGGTCCAAGACATGCTGTACGATGCAATTATTGACGCGGAACAGTGCCTGTCCGCAGCAAGATACCCAAAATTTACATATGCGGGCACATCCAAGAGTATGTTATCCGCCCTGGAATACTTCTGGCTACAGTCCTCGCAAAATGAATGGATTATTCCGTGCGAGGGATGCAATAAGTGGAACCGCCCGTACATGGACATCATCGGCAAGCATGGGATAATCTGTAAGAAATGCGGTAAGTCGTTGAATACCTATAAAGGCCGCTGGTATTCTTTCAGCGAGGAGGATGAGCCGGAAATCGACGGGTTCTGGGTGCCCCAGATTATTATGCCGATGCATTGCCAGGTCCCTTCGAAATGGGCGCAACTCTTGTCCAACCTGGAAAAATATCCGGAGCATAAATTTCTCAACGAGGTCATGGGCCTGCCCATTGGGGAAGGCAGCCAGACCATTACGGAGGCAATGCTCCGGGGGATGTGCAACGAAAACCTGCCGATGTACCAAAAACGATGTCCGGAAAATTCACGCAACGCCATGCATGTGGCTGCCGGCATTGACTGGGGCGGGGGCACCAGCGCATCGAGGACGGTATTGTCGATTTACGCGGTGTACCCGGAAAAGCCCAAGTTTGTAAAGATTTTCGGCAAAATCTACGATGCCGGGGAGCCTTCCAAGCACGTTGAAGACATTGCGTACTGGGTAAGGCGGTTCCGTGTGATTATGGCTTTCGGTGATCATGGCGGCGGCAACTTTGCCATGAGCCAGCTTCGCTCCATGATCCCAGATATCCGGGTCGTGCCGGTGATGTATACGGAACAGAACAGGCCTTATCGCTGGGATGACGCAGCGGCAAGGTATACTGTCAACCGCACGATCATGATTGATTCTTTCTTGATGGACATAAAGCAAAACATTGTCGAGGCAGTTCGTTGGGAAGACTTCGCGGAATTCGCTGTTGACTTTCTCAACGTATTTGAGGAAATCATCGGTGAAAAAAGCGGAATCCCGCGTCGTGTCTGGCGGAAATATCCGGAAAAACCCGATGACTCCCTTCACAGTATGGTTTTTGGCTGGTTTGCATGCCGTGTGTTAAGTGGCATGCTGGACTTCACGGCCGCATCCCCCTCCACAAGCATCTAAAAAAATGCGCCCGTTGAGGTATATCCCCAACAGGCGCATCTATTCTTTCGGCGTTTGCTGCCTCCCTTAGTGCCTGCGCGGACGCTCCGCAATAATAAGTGCCTCGCTTAGCAAGGCAGTCTCACGTAGTGAGTGCATAACGCAGCAAAAGCCAAATTCTTCAATTGATAGATTTCCTCCGTGGCCAAACGTGTCCCAGGTGTAGACGATGGTCATCGAATTCGCTCGCCCGCAAGGGCGCAAAAATAAATGGACAGCTTAGCCGTCCACAGCAATACTTGCTTAACGAAATCTACCGTTGTGAGCTACCCACATCTAAAGAATGTGGGCTTCCTGCTTCAAAGAAAACCGCCTGCTGAGTCAAAGACACAGTAGGTCTTACGTAATCTCCACAGGCGTTACTTCCCGCCACTCCGGCGGTAGTTTGATTAAAAGATTTCCTCCTTTGGCCTGGGACCGATCGCTCCCACTGGGCCCGTCTTCTCGCCCGCAAGGGCGCAAAAATAAATGGACAGCTTAGCCGTCCACAGCAATACTTGCTTGACACTTGCTTGACGAAATCTTTTAAGTTGGTGCTGGTTCTGGTTCTGGTTTCACAATCCTCCATGGGCACACTCTTCTCTTGCGCACCGCGGCTCGATCACCCGGCCGAAGGCCTGGGTGGTGTTTGAAAATAGGAGACTTAGTCTCCTGGTTGATAATCCCTCAAAACGATTGTGAAGAATTTTACGTTGTCAAAGATTTCCTCCTTGGCTTGGGATCCGATGGTACCACTGGACCCGTCTTCTCGCCCGCAAGGGCGCAAAAATAAATGGACAGCTTAGCCGTCCACAGCAATAATACTTGCTTGACGAAATCTTTTAAGTTGGTGCTGGTTCTGGTTCTGGTTCTGGTTTCACAATCCTCCATCGGCGCACGCCGGCGCCCGCCTTCTGGCTTGGTGGCCCCCAGGCCTTCGGCCTGGGTGGTGTTTGAAAATAGGAGACTTAGTCTCCTGGCTTGATAAATCATCAAAACGATTGTGAAACTCTTGAAACTCTTAGCGTTGATCTGATCTCTGCTCCCTGATGACGAGCCCAGGGGTGCACTGAGGATACCCGGAACTGCAGGTCCGAGCTTCGAAGAAGCTCGATAAAATAGTGAGCGGCTTAGCCACTCGACTTTTGTAAGAAAAGTCACCAGAGATCTTTTCTATAACCTTGAGATGGAAATAACGTGGGCCAGGTTGACAAACGACTCCCGGTTCTGCTGCTGGTTGTGGATCAGGGCCTCATGGCCTGCCACACGCCTTAGCGTCCCAGACAGAATCGTTCCGGAGGTCAGGTACATCTTAACGGTTTCCCCGACGTACTCCTTTGCCAAACTTTCCCGCATTGATTCCGTATGATTTAACGGATCATCTGTCATACGAATAATACTCCACCTCTCGGTATTGTAATTTCTTGTAACAAATAACTACCGATATTTTTAAGCAGCAGAGCGTTTGGCGTCGTAGCGAGAATCTCTTAAAAAGACCGGCCCCGCCACAGGTTTAAGGGGCTCTGAATTTACCCCTCCAGGAAGTGCTTGAGCAAAAGTGCCACCTTTTGCGCCTTATTTTTTAAGGCAGCTTGTCCTGGATGCTATTATCCCCTGGCAGGTGGGGTTTGGCTGTCTTTTT
>SL_8KL_010_SEDDRAFT_10001415_pt1 | contig 20811 bp, 18 predicted proteins | sample SodLakKL_010_SED_4_FD_11160 | JGI IMG/M metagenome (IMG submission 11160)
AAACGGGATGTTCGAATCTGGGGTTAGCAAGGAGGGTTAAGTCGTAACAAGGTATCTGTAGGGGAACCTGCAGATGGATCACCTCCTACGTAAATTAATCCTATACAGGCTTGGTGAACAAACACCAAATTTCATTATACGTCTGCAAAAAATTCTGCAAAAAATAATTCTTAACAGCTTTTTGTATTCTTTTTAAAAAGTGTCTTTGCTTTCTTCATAATTTTTGATTCAGATTATCATCACCTAGCAGAACGACTCTGCTTCTCTTTTTTTCTTGAAGCACCTCTCGTTCGATCAATCTACTCAATTTTTCAGCGAAACCTCTAACAGTTTCGTGAGAAGGCATATTATCGATTGACATCCTTCTGCGCGAATCGCCTACGAATACGTACCCTTTCGCCTCTATGAAATCTGGGTTAGCTTTTTTCAAAAGTTCTGCGTATTCGGATTCCCAACCGATATTCCATCCGTCTACAAGTGTATGTCTCACCACTGTGCGGGTATCCAAACTACTTAATATCTCTAAACTTTGATTTAGTTTTTTCCATAAATCATTCGTCTTTGGAACACATAACTTTTCAAATACATTTTTATTAGGCGCTGCTAGAGTGACATATAATTGCGTGGGGAGCGTATCGAGCTTTTCAAGTATATCCGGTCTTGTTCCGTTCGTCACAAGAAATGTTGTCATACCTCTAGTTTCGTATTCTTTTATCAATTCACCAAGCCGAGGATACATGGTCGGTTCTCCAGCTAAACTTATAGCTACTTGGTTCGGATTTCGTGTTTCCTCCCACATCTTTTTTGAACACCTTTCTTCGCCTCCAAACCCACTGACTAATTCTTTTTGAGCCTTTAGACTTTTTTGTACGATCTCCTTTGGATCGTCAAAATCAATTTTATCTTTATCATTATGGTCCTGATATCGCCAGCAGAAGAGACAAGACTGATTACATATATCTAAAGCAGGAGACATCTGAAGACATCTGTGACAATCTATACCATAAAAATCTTCCTTGTAACAAGAATCGCCGTACATCAGTTTTTCTCTTACCCAATGACATAACTTGACGCCGCTTTCTTCACCGGTCAAAGCATATCCGTGCTTTCTCAAAATTTCTTTTTTTCCTTCTTTCATATATTAAAACTCCAGTAAGGAACGTTGTTCTTCTCCTTTCTTTTCTTCCTCTTCTTGTTTTTTTACTTGTCCTCTTTCTTCTTCCCTTTTTTTCTCCTCATCTTCACTAAATAATGATTTCACTTCTTTAGAGTCCTCTTTTTTTCCTAAGAGGTAAGCAACTTCCTGTGGGTTAAGGTTCCACTCTTTAACTACACGTTCTCTAAATACTGGTTCTTCACCCATCAGATAAACTACATAATGAAATATTTGTGATCGGAACTTATCTGTTGTGGTATGTAGTTTCGGGGCTATCTTTTTACTGATTACTCTTTTTATAGAGCGTTTTCCTTTAGACCTGCTCATCTTTCTTATCCATTGAGGGAAAGAGTATCTAGTCCATCCACTGTGTCTGTGGTTTTTGGCCGAACAGACACCAGCGGTCATCAATGAAGTACTATAGTTCCAAAGACGATAGGCCTGTCGCCTCCTCACTCTTCCGAGATAAACATCAGATTTCGATAACCATCTGTATCCCTCATATAGTTCTGAATCATCCTCATATTCGCGGGGAAGATTCTCATCTATCCAAGTTATCAGGTTAGAAGGTTCTTCATCGAGATACCGAACGGATTTTTTAGCTTCTAATATGTTTTCACTCTTTAGTATTGTTTTAAGAGTCGGAAATATATCAACTTCTCGATTTCTACTACCTAGGACTGTTAAGTCATCCAATTTTATTCTTTCCTTACCGGCAGATACACTTTCGAGATCCCTTACTGCGGACCTCATGTCTCCTTCAGAATATTCTGCGATCCTATCCAAAACTTTTCTTTCGTATTCTATACCCTCTTTTTGACAGATTTTTTTCAAGTGCTTCTTGATATCCTTTTTATCAATAGGTTCAAAGTCTATTTTTTTACATAGATTCTTCAGTTCGTTTGACCGTCTCGTCAAATCATAATAGTCATTGGCTATCAAGACCACGGGTTGTTCTGTTTTTCTTATAACGGAAGAGATCTCACGTATCCCACCCTTATCTTCTTTTCCAAATATATTGTCTGCTTCATCTAACAAAAGTAGGGTTCTTTTTCCCTCTTTATATGGAGTAAATTCTCCCGATTCTGAAAAGGTGTCGTCAACTGCACTCCTTCCTACAAAATTTTTTATCGACTCTCGATTTCTTTGATCAGAGGCATTCATCTCTAGAACTTCCCAATTCATATGATTGGCTAAGGCAAGAGCTGAAGACGTTTTTCCTATACCTGCTTTTCCGGCAAGTACCACCGCTTTTTTGGAAGGTTTACCTGACACCCACTTGCTAGCCCAACTTTTCAACTCTCGAACAGCAGTTCGATTTCCAACCACTTCAGATAAATCTCTAGGTCTATATTTCTCAGTCCAATCTTTGTTCTTTTGTTGTATAGTATCTTTATATTTTGCTTCCATTCTACATGGAGATTGCACTCTGTATTATTTTAACTTAATCCTTTATAACCCCGACGATAGCGATTACTAAGCCAACTCCAGTTATTCCGTAAAATAGATAATCAACGGTCCTTTTAGAGTTTAGCTCGTCATCAAGTTCCCAGTACTCATATGTTAAAATAGTGTTCAGCCTTATTCTGCCGTAAACTTCATCCCCTTCCTCAAAATCAGTAGAATCAACATCAGCCAAAATCAGATTTATTTCATCATCTATCTGTACGAAAACGCCCAACCCCTCATCAAGCCAATTAGGCGGTTCACCGATGGAAGTTATGGTACCATAAACAAGCACTTCGTCACCTTCATCATAGGACTCATACTGGAGTCCGTCTCTATCTTCCGCTAATTCGCTACCAGAAACACCAAAAATCGGCCAAAAAGCTAGCGTCAAAAATAACCCAACAATGAGTAAAACTCCCCCTCCTGCTAAGAATCTCTTATCCATATCATAATTAATATCTTTCCTTTCTAAAAAAGTTTTACTCTAGATACCGAAAGATTTTTCATCTCTAAAGAGATAAATCATAACCATGAAAGAAGTTGATTATATTTGGATGGATGGTGATTTCGTTCGTTGGGAAGAGGCAAAGATCCATGTCTTGAGCCATGTAATCCATTACGGTACTGGTGTGTTCGAAGGTATAAGAGCTTATGAAAATGATGGTGTCCCAGCGGTTTTCAGGTTAGATGAGCATATGGAAAGATTTGTCAATTCAGCCAAAATAATCAATATGGAGCTAGACTACGATAAAGAGGAATTGATTTCTGTAATCGATGAATTGATATCGAAAAATGAACTCGAATCCTGCTATATACGACCTGTGGCTTTCCGAGGTTATGGTAGCATGGGAGTCAATCCGATGGATAATCCAGTCAATATAAGTATTGCAGTTTGGCCTTGGGGTGAATATCTTGGAGAGGGAGCTCTTGAGAATGGTGTAAAGGTTCAAACAACTTCTTGGACTAGACATCATCCCAATATTTTCCCGACTAAAGCTAAGTCAAGCGGTAATTATCTAAATTCAGTGATGGCTAAGATGGAAGCTGTAGAGAATGACTACGCCGAATCTATAATGCTAAATCCCACAGGTTATGTTGCCGAAGGCACTGGTGAGAATCTATTTTTGGTGAGAAACAGGGAACTTTATACGCCTCAAACCGCAGACGTGTTAGAAGGTATAACTAGAGACTCGGTGATAAAGATAGCTAAAGATTTGGGATTCTCTGTTAACATTGAAAAGATCACTAGAGATCAAATCTATATCTCAGACGAAGCATTTTTTGTCGGTACAGCGGCTGAGGTAACTCCTATAAGAGAGGTTGATAGAAGAGAGATATCAGATGGAAAAGGTCCTATTACAGATGAGATACAAGAGAGATACCTAAAAGCTGTTAAAGGAGAAATTAAAAAATACCAAGGATGGTTGCACAGGGTAGAGTGAAGTAAATCACATTATCTTTTTATTTTATTTAATTCTAGACCGTATAAAGTCTCAAAAAAGAAATTCTTTTGTTCGGTATTAACGATTTCATATCTTTTTTCAATAACTTCGTCAATACGGCCTTTGGGAGAAAGACTCGAATAACATATAAACAATTTCCCATCCTCTTTTAAATAGTCTTCGGCTTCTTCAAGAAATCTCAGGATTATTTCGTCACCTTTTTTACCGCCGTCCCATCTGTCATCTTTGGATAAGAATTCATCTCTAGGAAGATATGGGGGATTGAAAATTATAATATCCCAATTCTTATCAGTGATGTTCGAAAAAAGACAGCTTTCTTTCAAAGATAGATTTAAATCATTCTTTTTTGCATTCATCTTTGTGTTCTCAAGAGCCTTTTCGTCCTTATCTGTTGAAAGAACATCACAGCCTTGAGCTCTACAATGGAGAGAAATTATTCCGGAACCACAACCGATTTCTAGGACTTTCTCATTTCCTTCTACTTTAATCATACTTAACAATAGAAACGTATCGTCCGAAGGTGCATATACACCCTCATTAATTTCGATGTTCAATTCAATATCGACTTTCAAATTAAAATCAGACCTCTTCTATGATATTCCTATATTCTCTCATATACCAAGAGGCTTTTTCCACATTTTTCTGATCTAGACTCGACTTCATATCTATCAGGTTGCTAATAGCTACAACAACCTTTTTTCTTGATAAGTCCTGTAGTCTTTCATCAAGCTTTTTTATTTCATCATCCATAGTATCTTCAAGATATTCCATAACATTCTCTTTAATCTCATCAAGAGTTTTATTGAATACTTCTTCATTTTCTTTGTTTTCTTTTGCTTTATTCAAAAGCTCTTGTATCCCTTCTATCTTATCTCCTGATTCTCGAATGTCATCAACCAATTTCGAACTCATATAAATCTGTTTATCCCTCTCTGTGTCCTTTTCCTGCAGATTTTGTATAAAACTTGAAGCGTAGATTAGTGAATTAAGTGCTTTTTCATAAGCTTTTAAATCCCATTTTCTTTCTACATTTTCCAATATAGCTTTCCCTCTTCGCTGAATAGATGTTATACCTACTTCATCTAACTCATCATTAAGCATCTTTAATCTATCTCCTAGTTCATAGTCCAATCTATCTATCAAACTTTCTTTCCAATCAGTAAGTATTTCATTAGCTTCCAGGTACTCTAGATCTTTTATCTTTATAATAGCTTTTTTTAAAGGTTTCCTATTTACCTTTATCTCAATTTGGGCTCTTTCTACAAGGTTGTTCAGTTCCTTTACATTTCTTACTTTTTCTTTTATTTGGGTAGGTATTTGGGTTGCTGATTCATCTAGTTTTTCTTCTGGTGGAGGGATCATCTTTTCTTCGTCTAGAGCCTCTTCTAGTTCTTCTAAAGTTTCGGATAAAAATTTTACCGCTAAATCGTATTTTTCTATTTCAATAAGTTTTAGGTACTGATCGGTTTCATAAGTGATCCTTTCTTTATCGATGAGATCTTTCTCATCTAATTTTTTGATTTCATTATTGATTTTTTCAATCAATTCAGATAAATCGATCATTTTATCTGCTGAATCTATGAATTGTTCTGTCAAAGCTATACTTTTTTGAAAATCTCCTTTTTTTCTATGCTCATTTGAATTCTTCAAAAGTTTTTTCAGATTATCAAGATCGAAGTCGGTTTCTCTCAACTCAGACAGTCTTTTTCTAGCTTCGGCTAGTTTATCTTCTGCTTCACTTTCGAGCTGATCTCTCTCTTCGACGCTCTTAATCTCCTTTTCCAAATCCTTCTTTAATTGCTGAGAGATATCTGTTGCTTTCTCAAAATTTTTCTTCTTAAGTCTTCGCTCTATCTCTTCTATTCCTTCTTCATACTTGCTTGTATCCAAAATATCTTTGTGTTTATTTATCTCATTTTCTATATCGGAGATGTTAGATCTTACCGAAAAAACCTTTTCTGCTTTTTGCTTTACTTCCCCTACCCGCTCGAGCATCACTTTCTTACCTTTTTCTCCAATCTCTAAACCCTCTTTCAGTTCTTCAAGATCTTTTTTTACTATTTCTAAATTGAGACCTTCCCTTTCCCCTTCTTCCACAATTTCTTCTATTTCCTTTATCTCCTCTTCTTTTTCTTTTCTTTTTATTCTATTTTCAAGTTTCTCAATTAATTTTTCAAATAAGTCTTCAGCTTTTTGATAATCATCGGCTTTGCAAAGTTCCTCAACCTTTTCAAAATCGTGGTCTATACTGTTCAGAAATTCTTTCTCGACATTTATATTTTCAACCTTATCTTTCAAAGATATCATTTCGCTCCAATTATTAGATATATAACTCAAACTCGATTTGTTTTCGATATAACTTGAGATCAGTTCTGATGCTTCCTCAATTTCTCCTTTTTCTTTTGCCTCTTCTGCTCGGGAAATTCTTTCGTCTATTCCGGTAATCTCTCTAACTTCTTCAGAAAGTTTTTCTGAAAGCTCATTAACTTTTTGTATCTGGTTTGAGATATCTTTTATCTCGTCCTTCATCTCTGTTAACGACTGACTCTCTTTAATCACTTCTTTTACCATTTTTCGGGCTTTTTCTTTGTTTCCTTTAATCGTCTCTTCAGTAACGGTATCTAATTTAGCTGTTAGTTCTGAAATATTTTTTTCTCCTTTATCCAAAATTTCAAGAAGATTTCGTGCTTTAGAAATTTTCTCATTTAATTCTTTATCGAATTCACCCTTCTCTTTCAATTCTACTGCCTCTTTAGTAGTCGATTTTTTTAAATCTTCGATTTGATTTGCAATGTCTTTAGGTGCTTTCCGCGCATCGAAAGCGAGTTTATAAGCTTTAGCCGCTTCTTCTGTCTCACCGATTTTTAAGGACAACTGAGCTTTAGCGTTCCAAACATAATCAAAAAGAGGGTCCAATTCTATAACCCTATCAAAAGATTCCAAAGCTTTGTGGTAGGCACCCATACTTTCTAGTATGGAACCTCTAATAAACCAACTTTCAGCATCTCCACCATCATTCAATATTTTCTCCTCTACTTCGGCTAGCGTCTTTTTCGGGTCTTCGATTATTCCTTTTTCAGGCAGGACCACACTAGAATAAAAATCGATAGGTTCTTCGCACTCCTGGCAATTGGCCCCTTCTGACCAAGTAAACCTATCACAAACAGGGCACCTGAATTCAAAAGATATTTTTTCTTCTTCCTTCAGGTCTTCTAAAGATTCCTTATTAATTTCTTTAATAATAATATTTGCAAGGTTTTCTCCAATGTGATCAATAGAGGCGAGATCCTCAACATCGGCTTTTTTTAATTTAGATATAGAATCATAACCCGCCTCAATCAAACTTCTGGCAGTCAGATTCCCAATTGAAGGGACGCTTTTTAAATCCTTTAGGTTTTCATCCTTAGAGGTATTATTTTCATTCTGCATAAGTTTTCCTCGTAACTATTTTTCGTGCCTGAAACATATTTATAATCTGATTATTTTTCATACATACCAACTCATTAATAACTTTTTGTGAGAAAATACAAACTGTTAATCCCAGAATCTTTTCGTCCGAGCGTATAGAATCTCGGCTTCTAGTATATCCCTTAAAAAATTCTCCTCCTCTCGGTGTCTTTTTGAAAGTATCCTACCAGCTTTCTGATGACCTACACCCCTAGCAGATAAAGCCATAGCTGCCCTTTTTTTGTGCACCCTTGCTAATTCAGCCAATTTGTAGTACTTCTTCAATTCTTTTTTTTCATCTTCGGTCAGCTCTTCATTCTTTTTATCGACAAGACCTTCATCATCATAAGGCCTTAAAGGAGCTATCATCGATGATCCGCATCGGGGACAATTAGGTTTTTTCACATCTTTTACTCGTTTTCTTCTCCTATTTCCACATCTTAAACATTTCATGATTATCTTTTCGGACTCTAATCTTTCCTTCAATGAATCTAAGACTGCTTTACTAACTCTATCTGGTTTAAGAAATTCTTTATGTTTTTCTAACCCCGCCTCCCCTATTGGAGATATACCTTTCTCAGATATGATTACATCAATTTCACCCGTATCTATTTTCTTCAAAATTTTCTTTGTATTGATGATATCCATATTGTCCCGAAGGGTTTTTCTAAGAGCCTCTCGGTAAAGTATAGTGTCCTCAAAAGTATCTATTATCTTATCCATATTTATCTTACGCCAATCTGCATCTTTTTCAATAGCTCCGAATTTTTTTCCTACATGTAGAAATTTCCAGTTGAAAAAATTTGAACTTCTCAAACTCTTTTTCATCAACTCTTCAAGGCTCTCGGCTTTCGTTTCGTACAATATGTCCTTTATAATTGAAGGGTCTATCCTCCTTGGAAGGTTCATCATTATCCTGTAAGGATCGGTTTGAAGGCCTACACTTTCTCCCAATCTTGCAGATAAAAGCGAAGCTAATAGATGACCAATAGTTTCATTAATTAAAGTACCAAAACATGCATTGACTACCGCCGTGTCTTTTTCTACTTCGATCACTATCTTAGAGTCTGTTGCTATCTCATGTTCTTCCTGACTTTGTAAGTAATTCTCATAGCCCTCCTTAGCAGATTCACTGACAGGGTATTCATCCAAAGTTTTCAAGGACTTTTTCCTCAATCTCCCCACTTCCTGAGTCACTTCGAAGGGCACAGGTATATCTTCCCCTGTCCAATCGGGTATCTTCCCGATATTCCCCACTTTATCAACTAGCACTTCTTCTTCCTTCATATCGACTACACGCCAGGCTTTTCCCTGAAGCGTGATGACTTCCCCTTCCTGTATATTACTAGCTACAAAACTCTCGTCGAGAGTCCCTATAACAGAATCGCTTGAGATGTTTCTAAGCAGATAGGTTTTTTCATCAGGTATCATAGATATGTTATCGTAAAAGTAATTTAGAGAAGCTCTTCTCTTCCCTATTTTTTTGTCTTCCTTCCATATGACTCTGATCTCCGCTAATTGTTCTATCAACTCTTCAAATGTTTCTTTTTTCAAAGATTTAAAGGAATAGGACCTTTTGGCTAGTTTGTAGAAGTCATCGGACTTGATCTCTTTTTCTGTATGAACAGTGCTAATCAATTGGTTGGCTAATACACTCAAGGGTTCCTCAGGTATATCCGTTTTTTCTAGATCTCTCACTTTTGCTTTCCTCGATATAACCGCCCCTTCTAAAATATCGTCTTCTGTGGTGGAGATTATCCTACCTTTGGAAATCTCATCGATTTTATGGCCAGATCTTCCCACTCTCTGGATCAGTCGGGTAACCTGTCGAGGGGATTGGTACTGCAATACGAGATCTGTCTTACCCACGTCTATGCCTAGTTCCATAGAAGAGGTACAAATAAGACCTTTCAATTCACCACTCTTGAATCGTTCCTCCATATCTATCCTTGCGTCTTTAGAAAGCGATCCGTGATGAACTCCAATAGGAAAATCCTCACTATCAGGATCTTCTTCCTTCCAGAGGGTATAAGAAGAAGAAAGTGATTCTGCGGCGTCTCTAGTATTTACGAAGAATAGTGTAGAGGTATGCCCTTCTATAAGTTCTCTACATAACCTCAAAGAGGCTGCCTTCTCTATGTCACACCTCATTATCTCGGAAAGTTTTTTGTCCTTATCCTCCTTTTTGATTGGTTTTTCTACCTTTACATCCAATTCTCTCTTACCGGAGGTTTCTATGATTGTTCCGTCTCTGTCAACTCCGACTAAAAAATCCCTAACCTTCTCAGGAGACCCTACAGTTGCTGAAAGCCCTACTCTTTGAAAGTTTCTTCCGCAAAGTTCGGCTAGACGCTCTAACGCGATAGATAACTGACTGCCCCTTTCATCTTCCGCAAGTTCATTCAACTCGTCTACAATAACATGCCTAACGTTTTTCAGTCCTTTTCTCAACTTATGGCCTGTAAACATTATCTGGAGGGTTTCAGGGGTGGTTATCAATACCTCTGGTGGATTTTCCGCCTGTTTCTTCCTCTCTTTACGGCTCGTATCACCATGTCTGACCCCTACACTGAAATCCAATCTATCTGAGAACTCCTTAACCCTTCTAATCATATCTCTGTTCAATGCCTTTAGTGGAGTTATATAAAGGAGTAAAAATCCATCATTATCTTCAGATAATATGTTATGAAGGATAGGAAGCAACGCGGCTTCTGTTTTACCTATACCTGTTGGAGCGATCACCAAAGTATTTTTACCATTTAAGATGGGTGGTATAGCATCCTCCTGGGGTCTAGTTTCCTCCTTAATATTTAATTCCGACAGTACTGTATTTATGTCATCCGAGAGAAGATCAAAAGCGCCCAATTTATATTTCACCTTCTTTCATGAATTATTAGATGTCTTAGGTGTGGGTTCGCCTGTTGGGAAGGGTATAGTTTTTATCTCTAAAAGCGAAGCTAATTTGTCAAGCAATTTTTCTTTTTTCTCACCAACTAATGCATGTTTTAGTACTTCTCCTAGATTCTCGACAGGGATGATCTCGATCTTATCCTGGTATTTTTCTTCAATCACTATATCCTTCTCATTCATCTTTGGAATCAAAACTTTATCCATACCTACTTCGGCGGCTGCTTCGATCTTAGAAGTTATCCCTCCGACCGGTAAGACCTGTCCCCTAACACTCAGAGAACCAGTCATGGCTACGTTTTGATCAATAGGTATATTTTCCAATGCTGAAATCACTGCAGTAGCGATAGAGATGGATGCAGAATCTCCTTCTACGCCCTGTTGAGTCCCTATAAATTGAATATGTACATCATACTGAGATATGTTTTCTCCCGTGTATTTCTTGATCAAAGCTGATACATTCTGGACAGCTTCCTTTGCAATGTCTCCAAGGCGTCCTGTAGCAATCACCCTACCTTCTTCACTCGAATGTGCAGGGGTTACTTCGGCCGCGATGGGAAGAACTATACCAGAATATTCAGACATGCCTTCCTGTTCATCACCCATAGCTGCGAGTCCGTTAACCACGCCTACCATATCTCCCTCAGTTCTATACATGCTGTATTCTTTTCTCTTTCTGATGAATTTATCAGTGACCTGCTGTTCAAGCGACCTCGCTGTCGATTTTGCGTTGACAACATCTTCAGCAGTGGTCATTTTGTGTCCTCGTTCTACTGCGAGGTCTCCAGCTACTCTGACCAATCCTCCCAGTTCTCTAAGTCTCAATGTTAGTTCTCCACGCTTGTTGGCTCTACGCTGTGCCTCTCTTAACATCTCTTTGATAGCGCTTTTAGTAAAATGAGGTATTTTTTTGTCGTCTTTCTCGATCTCCTGAGCTATGAAGCGTATAAGTTTCCTACGATTTTCATCTGTATCATCCATAGTGTCGTTAACATATACCTCATATCCGTATCCTCTGATCCTTGATCTTAAAGCTGGATGCATCCCCCCGTGCTGCATACCTCTTTCATCTGTTTGTCCATAAACTGAGTCAAGATTTCCTGCAGCAACAAGGATAAAATTAGTTGGAACTGGTTCTGTTTGGACCATAGCTCCGCTGCTTCTCTCACTTTGACCTGTTATAGAGAATTCCCTTTCCTGCATCGCTGTGAGTAAACTATGTTGAGAATCCATACCGAGCATGTTCATCTCGTCTATGAACAAGACTCCATTATGTGCCTCATGAATAGCTCCCACTTCGACCCTTTGATGAGCAGGGGTTTCGAGGCCACCGCTCTGGAAAGGATCGTGTTTAACGTCACCTAAAAGAGCACCTGATTGAGCACCTGTAGCGTCAATAAAAGGCGGCTTCTCACCTGGATTACTGCTTTTCAAAAGCTTTGGAGTTTGGTTTTCGCCGTCCTGTCCAAAGCCTCTAGGGTTAGCCCTCATCGCTATCATCAACATAGCAGCCGCGAGAATTCCAAAGAACATGATAAGAAAATTGCCCGTCCAAACTGAGATAACTATAGCCGCCCCCACAATCAAGGCCAGGATCATCAACATGCCTCTGTTTTTCTGTTTTTCTCTCTTTCTAGCTTCTCTCTTGTGTGCTTGGACTATTTCTTCGCCTTTGCCAGAAGGTACTGTTCGAATTTTAGGTTCGTTTTCATCCTTTTCGTTTGGAAAGCATAAAATATCCTCAAGCTCTTGTTTAGGTAAAAAATCGGTCATAGCCTTAGCTATCATGGATTTCCCAGTTCCTGGTGGACCTATAAGCATTACATGACGGTGCTGTTTAGCTGCCTTCTTAGCTACACTGACCGCTTCATCTTGGCCTATCACTTGATCAGCCAAAAGTTCAGGTACCTCAACGTCCTCTGTGCTGTTGATGTCTATCTCTTCTATCCACTCATCTACTGGAGTTACGTCTACTTCCTGAGTTTCTGCTTCGGAGGAATTTTCATCCTTTGGCCTTTCTTCTGAGGATTTATTCATCAATTACACCAACAATGGATTTCAATTCATCTCATCTATCGCCGTTATAATTAAAGTTTTCCTTTATTTATGCTTTTAATGTGTTACAATCTATATCTCTTAGAAAAAATACTTAATCTACCATGTCTTATTTTATTAATAGGTGAGATTGATGGAGACTATAACTACAGAAGAATTAAAAGAAAAATTAGATGATGGAGATGATTTCATACTGGTCAATGTGCTTTCAGAAGAGCAATTTAGAAAAGAACATATCCCTAATTCTATAAATATACCTCTAGGTGAGATCGGCAGGAGACGAGATGAACTTGATCCCAACAAAGAGATAATAGTATATTGTAAAAATTTTGAATGTGAAGCTAGTCCAAAAGCGGCTAAAAAATTGGAAAAGCTTGGATTTGAAGATGTGGTGGACTATGAAGGCGGCATCGAAGAGTGGAAAAAGCAAGATCATCCCATAGAGACATCTATGGGTTGAGAAGTTAGCCGTTTACAGAGTACAAAAGGTTTATTTACAATACTCATATTACGCTGTAATGGTGATATTATGCCGGAATGCCATGATATGGAAAAAGGACAAGTGTATTGGTGTGAAGAGTGCGGTTTTGAGATGAAAGTCATAAGTGAATGCGGAGAATGCTGTGAGGGTGAAGAAGAAGGGACTTGTGCAACATGCGAGTTCATGTGTTGCGGTGAAGAGTTGACACTCAAGGAATAGACAAACAGCCACTTAAAAATTCTTTACTATTTTCTTCTTTTACTATTTCCAGAAGGTACATCTCTATTCAACTTTGGAGTCCAAACAAATTGAAAGATATCATCGTATTCTCTGATCATATCCGCGATAAGAGGTTTAGAGAACCAAGTTTTATTTCTTTGAATAGTTTTGTTTTCTAGTCCGATTATCTTTTTTACTACTTTTCCTTCAACTCTTCCTTTAACATAACATCGATCGAGGGAAGGATCGTTATAAACTACTATCGGGAGCTTCAACTCGTCTTTTTTGTGGATGGGAACAATCTCTTCTAATTTTTTAAGATGTTCTTTTTGAAAATGATGTTTCCCTCCATCTCTTTTTTCGACAGATGGTTCTTCTTCTTCTAAAAGAGTACTAAGTCTTTTTTTCTGAGATACCATACCGGTATTCAAGGTTTTAAGTTGAGAAGTGATTAACTTTTTGAATCTACTCTCTTCCATCTTTTTTTAGTTAGACTGGAAGGGTTATATAATACTTGATATTTCGATCTTAATCATCAGTTCTTCTTACGAAAGCAAATTCAAGTTCCCTATCATTATGCCTTACGTAATTGCTAGTTATCTCTACTGGGAAAATCTCACCCTCTTTACTTTTTTCTTCAGTCTCGAAGGTCATCGATCCCTCTTTCTTGAGTTCCTTCCAAATTTCCTTTCTTTTTTCTTCTTTAAAATGAGGATCGATATCTGAGATAGATAGATTTTGAAGCTCTCTTTGACTATAACCCAACATCTCCCTGACAGTCTTATTTCCATATAATATTTCACCCTCTGGTGTTATCCAAAAAATACCATCCTTTGCCATCTCGATAGTATCCTGCATAAATTCTATAGTTTTTTCGTTTTCGTATTTTTTGACTTCATTGACTATTTCTTTTGCAAGTATATCATACTGCTCAACCAACTCATCTTCTTTTTTGTCGTAAAGATTTAGCTCTTCTTTTTTCCATATGTACTTATCCGCTCCAAGGTTCAGAGCGTTCATCGCCACTTCTTCCCATCCTCTCCCTGTAAATAATATGAAAGGGATTTTGTTTTCTTTTTCCTTTCTTAAAATTCTAAGAAATTCGATTCCATCCTTTTCAGGCATCCGATAGTCTGAAACCACTGCGTCGATATTTTCATTCTCTATAATGTCTAATGCTTCTTCAACACTAGTAGAGGTCTCGATGACAAAACGATCGTCTTTTTCTTTTAGTATACTTTTTGCCTGCTCTAAAAAGTCTAGTTCATCATCCACTAACAGTAAATTTATCTCTTCAAACTTCATCGACGGCCTCCAATTTTTTATCCTAATTCCTTCTATAAGTAATTTGGGTGCTTATCGGAATCAACCTTATATTAAAAATTGGAAATCGATCTGACTTAGTGGATTAGTAGTCCTGCTAACATATAAAATTTCTAGAGATAGTCTTCCTCAAAATAGATTGGTCTTTGCTCCCCCTCTGCATCTTCTTCGACTCCCTCGGGCATTTTTTTCTTTTTGATCCAAGGCCATATCCTTGAGATATGGTCTGTTCTGATGTAGACTTCTTTCAAGTTTACTCTAGTCCAATTGGCAAATCCTGCTTTTTTATCACTCTGGCGTTTTTTTCTAAATTTTTTAGAACCGAATGAAATTTCTTTCCAATCTATCTCTTCAAAACTAGACTGCAAGACTTTTCTCAGAACCAACGTTTTTTTATCGAACTCTTTCAACTCACCTAGAAATCCCAATCCATCGTCCATCACTACTAGTATATCTTCATCTTTCAAACCATTCAACTTCTTTCCTAACAGTCCTTCTAACATACTTATTCCTCTGTCTAGAATTTTATCGTATTATCAGTACTAATAATTTTGGATATCTTAAAATAACTTGGAGTTGACAGTCCCAAGAAAAAGAAAAGATATTTAAACAAGTATGTATACAGATTGTCGAAATCGTGAAGATGAATAAAAAATTTAAAGTGTGTTCATCGAAAGAGGTGGGAATTTGGACTTTATAGGAGGATTACTTGAAAATAGTCTGTTTGTAATTTCACTAGCGGTTCTTGTGGGTATATTACTTGGTAGATTAGAAATCAAGGGATTCAGATTTGGGATCTCTGGTGCACTTTTTGCTGGTCTAGTTATCGGTCATTTTGGAGTGAGAGTACCAGATGCATATTTCGTAATATCCTTGGCGCTTTTTGTAGCAGCTGTTGGTTTGATGGCTGCGAGGGATATAGCAGGGGTTGTCAAAGCGCACGGTTTAAAATTTATCATAGCGGGTTTCGTCATGACCACTGTAGCCGCTATATTGACTTATATCGGAGCTCAAACATTGGGTAGTATAGGAGTTGTCGATCCTAACTATATCGAAGGCACATTCACTGGAGCATTAACTAGTTCACCTGGTCTTGGAGCTCAGCTAGAAGGGGTAACTGAAGACATAGGAGAGAGGATCACTATTGGATATTCTGTAGCTTATCCCTTTGGCGTGATCATGGTTATCCTTCTTCAAGAATTTTGGCCCAGGATTAGAGATATAGATATGGAAGAAGAAAAAAGAAAGTTCAAAGATAGCATCGAATCAGCCAAGTCTAGTGGAAAAGAAAAAGTCACCCGAGAAACTGTTACTTTTAGTGTTGGTGGTTTTGCCTTAGCAGTGGTTTTAGGTGGTATATTGGGAGCGATACCGATACCTCTAGGACCGTTGGGGAACGTTACATTGGGTATAACTGGAGGGATACTACCTGCAGCCTTAGCCGTTGGTTACATCGGAAAGATCGGTCCAATAAAAACTAGGATGTCCCACGAGGTACTTTCAGGAATAAGATCATTGACTCTTGCTCTCTTTTTAGCCGTAGTTGGAATTCGTGGTGGCGAAGGGTTTGTAGATGCTGTGTTTGCTGTTGGTGTCGAATTGATATTGATAACCTGGTTTGTTGGAATTGGAACTATTGCCGCAGGTCTTTTTCTCTTAAGGGGTATTTGGGAACTTGACTGGATTGTAACAGCGGGCGCTATCACAGGAGGTATGACTTCAACACCTGGTCTTGGAGCTGCTATAAAATCAACTGGAACAGAAGACGTCGGAGCGGGATATGGTTCGACTTATCCGTTTGCTTTACTTGGGATGGTTATATTCGCAAGGATATTGAGTCTCTTGATAGCTTGAGGTTAAAAAGTATATCAAGGAACGAAGAAAATTTTTTAAAGATCTCTTTCTTACCTCGATAAAATCTATATTCAATCAATGCTGAAAAATTGAGATGATTCGGAGAAAAATATGATCAAGTTAAACAGGAAACTGATGATTATAATACTCACCTTTGCGATAGCTACTTTTTTCACCCAACTACCTTTACCTCTAACTTCTGATCAAAAGATAATGATCGCTATAGCTTTCTCCGCAGCAGTATTATGGGTGACTGAGGCTCTCCCGATTTCTGTGACCGCTCTTTTGGTGATTATTCTCCAGGGAGTACTTCGAATACAACCCTTAGATGAGGCTCTCGGATATATAGCGACTCCCGTAAACACTCTCCTTCTTGCTGGCTTTATTATAGCGGCAGCACTCAAAAAATATGGTCTAGATAGAAGGATCGGGCTTCGTTTCATATCTTTCATGGGTGAAAAGACGGATAATCTGATTTTAGGCGTTATGATAGCAACAGCTTTTCTTTCAATGTGGATTTCGAACACGGCCTCAACTGCTATAATGCTTCCCATAGGGATAGGCATCTTGAAAAAAGCAATAGATGATCCAAAAGGGACAAACATGGGTAAAGCAATGGTGATCGGTATTGCTTTTACAGCCAACCTTGGAGGGATGGGGACTCCAGTCGGAACACCGCCCGTGCCCATAACATTAGGTTTCTTAAGAGAGGAAGGGATATACGTCTCCTTTGCCGGTTGGATGATCAGAGCCGTTCCTGTTATTCTCATCACTATACCTTTAGTTTGGAAACTTATGGTTACAGTTTATAGACCTGAAGTAGAGAGGATCAAAGGCGGTACAGAAGATATAAAGAAGGAACTTGCTGAGATGGGGAAACTCACTTGGAAACAAAAACACGTCATCTTACTTTTCTCAATAGCCGTGGTTATGTGGTTGCTTGATCCTTTAGATGCCTTTTTGCCTCTTCCTAGAGATTGGATATATATAGCATCGCTTCTGATCTCGATGATGTTCATCTTCCCTGGTATTGGGGTCCTTGAATGGAAAGAAGCATCAGACGAAATTGGTTGGGGGGTTTTTGTTCTAGTAGGTGGAGGTCTAGCTCTTGGCTCAGGATTGGAGAAAACTGGAGTTATAGGTATCATAACAGGTCAGATGGAAGTGTTTTTGGCAGATGCAAATCTTTTGTTGATAGTTGGCACTGTGGCATTTATAACTGCCTTCAGTATAACTTTATTTTCCAGCTTGACAGCTACTTCTAGCACTTTCGTACCTGTATCAATATCACTAGCGGGTACTCTCATGGTAGATCCTCTTTTATTGGCTCCAGTAGCTGGTATGGCCGCCTGTATGGCTTTTTTATTACCAGCCAATACACCTCCCAACGCTCTTTCGTATCAGACCGGATACTTCAAAACTATCGAGATGACAAAAGTAGGGATACTAGCTACAATATTGTGTGCTTCTGCATTAGTATTTATAGTGCTAGTTTATTGGAATCCAGTATTCTGAGAAAGTTTTTTACTCAACTTATCTTTTTTCCAATATATCCACTATTTTCTGTGCTGCCTTTCCATCACCATAGGGAGAAGTTTCAGGCTCCCATTCTTCTTTTTTAAAGTTCTCTACCGCTTCTAAAATATTATCCTTATCTGTTCCAACCACGGTACAGTAGCCGGCTTCGACGGCCTCAGGCCTTTCTGTAGACTCTCTAAGAACGAAAACCTTCTTCTCGATGCCCGGTGCAGTAGCCTCTTCCTGTATCCCGCCAGAATCTGTCAGGACGTACTCACATCTTTTCATAAGCGTAAGAAATTCCAGATAACCTTGAGGAGGAACAAGATTGATTTTTTCGTTTCTTTCCAACCTTTCGAACAGATCAAAATTTTTGAACATCTTTTTTGCTCTAGGATGGATAGGATATACTACAGGATTATCGAGATTTTCGAATACCTCTGCGTAATTATTGAGTACATCAGGATCATCCACATTTTCAGCTCTGTGGGCTGTAACTAATATGAACTCGTCTGGTAATTCGAAATCGAGTTCAGCCTTCTTTTCAGCTATCTTAGAGTTTTGGATACATGCATCGATAACTGTGTTGCCTGTAACAAATATCTCACCCCAAACGTTTTCATTTTTTAATATCTCTCTATTTTCCTCAGTAGGAGCAAAAAGCATATTGGAAGCGTGATCTGTCAATCTCCTATTGTACTCTTCTGGCATGCGGTAATCGTAGCTCCTCAGACCAGCTTCCACATGACCTACTTCTAAGCCTAATTTTATTCCCGCTAGTGCCCCCGCTAGGACCGTATTCGTATCTCCTTGAACAAGTACTGTTTCTATCTCTAGATCCTGAAATGCCTTTTCTAATTTAATTAAAGCATTACCAGTCTGCTCAGCCTGTGAGCCAGAACCAATCTCTAGGTACCTATCAGGTCTTCCTATCTCTAGTTCATTGAAAAATATTCCTGAGACTTCTTCATCGTAATGCTGACCTGTGTGAATTAAATCATATTCTACGTTTCTACTTTCTAGTTCCCTTATCACTGGACTCATCTTGATGATTTCAGGTCTGGTCCCGACAACTATACCGACCTTTTTCATAGGTCGTTCTCCTCTTTCCTCTCAAGTTCTAACTCATCAGCCTCTCTCAGAGATTCAAACGTCCCTATATCGAATCTTTTCCCTTCAAACTTGTATCCATAGAATCTGTTCCCATCTTTTCTCATCATCTCTATGGAATCTGTCAGCCAAATTTCTCCTTTTTTACCTGGCTCAGTCTTATCGATATAAGAAAAGATCTGTGAATTGACTATCATCAAACCAGCTATATTCAACCAGTAATCATTGTGCTTGTAAGGCTGTGCTTCCTCCAAAGTTGGCTTTTCTATCATGCCGTGGATCTCATTGTTCTCATCGATATCTACTACGCCGAACCTTGTTGGGTCATCGACGGGATGTAAAACTAGAGTTCCCTGTCCTCCTTTCTCTTTGTGAAACTCTACTATATCTTTCATCGTTTCATAAGGCGTGAAGTAGTTGTCTCCATACATTATCGCAAAATCCTCATCATCCTCGATGAAATCTTCACCAAGAGATACCGCGTGAGCTGTACCTTTAGGCTCTTCCTGCATCCTGTAATATATTTTGAGCCCTAGCCTTTCTCCAGACCCTAGATAGTCTATGAGCGCATGCTTTTTTCTTCCGACTATTAGAAGAACATCTTCTATGCCACCGGCTTTTAATACTTTCAAAACGTGCTCGATAGCCGGATTTTTTCCTACGCGGATGATCTCCTTAGGGATAGCTTTTGTTATCGGGCTCAGTCTGGTTCCTTCACCTGCCGCCAGTACTATAGCTTTTTTTACCACTCTATCACCATTATCTGATAGTCCCAATCAGTTGCTCTTTTATATATTTTTATAATCATCAAGCCGTTTCAATGTATCGTTGAGCCTCCGTTTACCCCTATAACTTCTCCGTGGACATAGTTTCCTTTTTCAGAAGCTAAGAATACGGCTGCATCGGCAATATCTTTTGGATCACCAATTCTTTTAAGAGGTATACTTTGAGCTCTTTTTTTCCTTTTTTCCTCCGAATACCCCGATATGATATCAGTGTCGATAGTTCCCGGAGCTATACCATTGACCGTTATCCCTTCAGGCCCTAATTCTAAGGCGAGTGCTCTAGTCAACCCCAACAAAGCGGATTTACTGACGACATATGAAATTCCGTGATCTGAACCGCTGAATGCTAGTTGAGAAGACATATTTATTATCCTTCCAGACTCTGATTCCTTTAGATGTTCCAGCGAAAATTTACTAAGCATAAAAGGTCCTCTTACATTCACATCCATTGTCTCATCGAAGTCTTTGATATCAGATTCCTCCAGACTCTTACGTTTGTAAATGCCGGCGTTATTTACCAGGATATCTAGTCCGTTATATTTCTCTATAAAACTAGAGATGATCTTTTTACAGTCTTTTTTCTTGCTCACGTCACCTTTCAACAATGTTCCTTCAGAATTATTTTCTACATTTTTTAATACGCTCTGTGCTTTCTCATCACTTGATTTATAATTGATACCAACGATGGCTTTTTCTTTAGAAAATTTCTCAGCGATAGCTCTGCCTATCCCTCTAGAAGCACCTGTAACTATCGCCTTCTTTCCTTTCAATCTATTAACCATATTTTAAAAAGAGTTTGTTACCTTAAAAATCTTTTTCAGATGATATTTTTTTAAAATCAAATTTATTAAGCCTATCAAAATTTTTATATATCAGAAGAGTTTGACACGCCTAGATTCTAGCAAAAAAACAGTATGAGGATATAAGGATGGATCATGTAGAAAGATTAGACAGGAAATTTGAGCTTATGATAACTATTTTTGTTTTGATGCTAATATTTACCACGACATTGATGAGCGCTTTTTTTGAACCAGAAATCGATTC
>SL_8KL_010_SEDDRAFT_10001416_pt1 | contig 20810 bp, 18 predicted proteins | sample SodLakKL_010_SED_4_FD_11160 | JGI IMG/M metagenome (IMG submission 11160)
CAGACTGTTGATGGTAAAATCCCGCCTTTTGAGATCTGACCAGGGAGAGGAAGAAGAAGTCCGCGTAAACTCCACACCCTGCCAGAGATAAACCGGAAAATGCTCACCGGCTCTTTCCGCCAGGCAAAGCAGATCATCCATCTCCTCTTCTGCCACATCTGTGAGCAGAAAATCATAATCTGCCGGCTCTCTGCCCAGAATGAGATCCCGGACAGCACCGCCCACAATCCAGACTCTGTCTGTATTATCGCGCAGAAACTCTTTTATATCCTCAGGTATGTCAAAATCGGCTATGCTCAACTGCAATCTGCGGGGGGAAAAATTTTTTATTGCAGACACCTGCCTTCACGGCAGAGAACTCCCGTTATAGAAACCGGGAGTTCTCTGCCTGCTGATTCTATATGTGTTTTAAACAGAGCTCAATTTTCCCTGGCCAGATTTTTCAATTCATCACCACATGCCGTGCAGATCGCCCTGCCGCGCATCACACTCTCCGCTCCGGATTCGGAACAGAAATAGCAGTTAAACTCTGCCTTTTTCAGAACTATCTCTTCCTCTCGAAAGACCGCTTCCAGTGAATCATCGGGGTTGATATCCTGATTCTGCAGGATAAAATCGGGTATTTTGATTCTGCCTTTCCGGTCGACCACAGTTGCACAACTTCGATAAAATTTGATTTTCTCACCCCCCCGCAGTTACTGATGGGCGGCAGTTCGATCATCAAATTCACAGCTAAAATACCCATTTTAGAAGTGGATTTATATGCCGGCTGCAGCCCTGATACATATTAAGTATATTAAATCACAAAAGTTGATTTTTGTCAATAAATTATTCCATTTTAAAGCAAAATTTACACAAATGCTTAATATTCCTCCACGATCTCATCATAGGAAAGCCTGGTCTCACGGGGGGAGAGTTCAGCGCTTTCATCGAAATAACCCAGAGATATCAGCACCGTAACCTCCATGCTGTCAGAGAGATCGAAGAGCTCTTTGATCTTTTCAGGAGAAAATCCTATCATGGGATGAGTGTCTACACCGTAATACTTGGCGGTATACATGATGCTCATGGCCATCAGCGAGCTGTTGCGCACGGCAAATCCCAGCTCCTTATCATCTGTGCCATATACTCCATTGCTGACGCTCTCAATAATATTCTGCACACTATCCTCATCAAGTTTACCCAGATCTTTCTTAACATCCCACATGGGATTATAGCGCTTATAGCCCTTCCGGTCCCCTAAAACCACCAGAAGAACTGGCGCTTTGAGCACCTTTTCCTGTTCACAGGCCCCCGTATCATATACCTCCTGGCGCTTCTCCTGGCTTTTGACCGCCAGTATCCGCCAGGGCTGGAGGTTAAAACTGGAGGGGGCCAGTGCCGCCTGCTCTATAATCTGTTCCAGCAGTTCATCATCAACATGTTTATCAGGATCAAAATTGCTGACAGATCTTCTGGCTTTCTGCAGTTCGTAGAAATCTCTGTATTCAGGTTCCATGTAATATGCACCCTCTCATTTATGAGAATTTTTGTGAAAATTGACTCCATCTATAACAGGACAAATAGATTCAATCTCAAATATTATTAAGGACAGAGGAATAGCAGACAGGAGGAGTTTTCCCCTATGCTATCACAGGAAAACAAACAGATTTCAGGCCCACTTCTGGCATTTATAATGATAATGGGGGCCTTTGGCGTGATGGGAGGCGGGCTTGTAGCCCCAGGGCTTCCAGCCATAGGGTCTGCCTTTTCAGCGCCGGAGGAACAGCTCGGACTCATTTTGAGCGTATACACCATCTCTGCAGCTATAAGCCTGCCTCTTATAGGCTATTTCATAGATGCCGTGGGCAGAAGGCGCACAGCGCTCGTCTGCCTTATAATAGACGGCACAGCCGGCATAGGCAGCAGTCTGGCCCCGTCTTTCTCCATACTCCTGGGCTGGCGCTTTTTGCAGGGCATAGGTGTAGCGGGATTGATCCCCATTGCCATGACTGTTATAGGCGACTGTTTTCAGGGAAAAAACCGGCTCAAATATATGGGATTTCTCACCGGCACGATATCACTTGGAGCTGTAATCATACCTTCGCTGGGAGGATTTCTAGCTGCTGTTGACTGGCGGCTGGTTTTCATGGTATACGCGCTCTCGCTGGTCCTGGCCCTCATCTTCTTTTTCAAACTTCCGGAAACTGCCGCATCAACCGGTCAAATCTCTCTTAATAAGCTCCGCCAGCATCTTGTATCTCTTTTTAACATACTTAAACTGGAAAAAATACGTCTGGTGCTCCTGCAATCCTTTGCCGCCTATTTTTTCCTCTACGCCCTGGTCACATTTTTGCCCGTCTATATATTTCAGGTACACGGCATGGGTGAGGTTTTTTCCGGGCTGTCCCTCTCCCTGCAGGGGCTGATCTCAGCCATCTTCGCCAGCAGAGCCGGCTTTTTTGCCGGAATTATCGGCTGGAGAAAAAGAACTGTTCTGGGATTTATGCTCATTGCCATGGCTTTTATACTGCTGCCCTTCTGGCCTGAAGAAAGCTATCTGATCCTGCTGAGCATGATCATCTACGGCAGCGGTATGGGGATATTAAACCCCACCATATATGACAGGATCACCGGACTGCCCCCGGAGAAACTGCGGGGATCGGTGATCTCACTTTTCAATGCGCTCAAATACCTGGGCATGTCCAGCTCTCCACTGCTGCTGGGGTTTCTGCTCATCTTCTTTGAGATGCAAATTCTGTTCTTTTTCACCGGCATCACAGCAGCCCTGTGGGGAATAGTGATCCTTATCGCCGGCTGATAATTTTCAGAGAGAAAATCCCCGGCTGAGGCCGGGGATTTTGCTCCTGGCTCATGAGTTATACAGTGCTCAGTACTGACAGCTCTTTCCGGGAGAGATCGCTACAACCTCCACAGATGGTGCCCTCTCAGCGACCAGCTTTTCAAACTCATCACTGTCGGGAACCAGAATGCCAAATGTTCCATAATGCATCGGTATCACAACTTCAGGATCGATCAGGCTGGTTGCCAGTGCAGCCTGTTTGGGATCCATGGTGAATACGCTGCCTATGGGCAGCATGGCCACATCTATATCGTAGAGCTCTCCTATTTCTCTCATACCCCCAAATATGCCTGTATCTCCGGCATGATAGAATACTTCACCGGAAGGAGCGGTGATAAGATAAGCAGCCGGACTGCCCACATCAGAGGAATGAAAGGCCTGGATCATTGTTATGTCAACATCGCCCACTGTGACGGTTCCTCCAATATTCATACCCATACCGCCGTTGAGCAGATTGTCCTCACTCAGACCGCCGTTATTCTCCTGTACCCTGGCCAGCACCTCCGGCTGTCCCACGACGGTGCCATCCTCAGCCGTCAGATCACCTATGTTCTCCATGTGATCAAAATGATCATGGGTGATGAGCACTATATCAGCCGGTTCAGGTTCGGTATCTGCCACCGGATTCTCCTCAGTGAAAGGATCGACGAGAATTTTCTCGCCGGAATCCAGAGTAATCTCAAAGCAGGCATGACCTATCCAGTTGAATTCATGGGCCATAAATAACCCCCCTGTAGTTTAATTTAAATTTTCATAAAATTTTGCTCCGACTCCAGGACCGGAGCCATATATTATATTCTCCTCTCGCCGGAAAATTCCTCCCCGCTTTCGACCTGCATCATCCTGGCGTCATAAATGTGAAGAGCTCAGCCAGCAGACCGAAGAAGGAGCCTGACAGACCGTAGAACTTCAACCTGTTGAGATACCTGCCGGCAAATGATTGGAATAGCTCCTCTATGGCGGCAGGATCCATCTCCTCCACCTCTCTCACAGCTGTCTCCTTGACGGCCACGGCTTCCAGCAGACTCTGGAAGTGAATCTCAAGGCCATCCAGCCCGGCCTCACTGATCCTTCCCAGCACAAAATCAACCGTGGCCGGTGAGAGAAAGCGGGGCAGACGGGCGGAAGACCTGTGCAGAAAATCCGCCAGTGCAGTTTCAATATCGCTGTTGAATTGATCATGCTGTTCGATCTGATCGAGCCATTGCCCGATATCTTCGGCCAGTATATCCTCTGAGAGCAGTGGTGAGGAGAGCACATCCTGTAAATCTGATTTCTGCAGTTCAATAAAACGGGCGGTGCTGCTGAAAAAATCGGCGGCAGGCCGGATGAGATCTTTATCACCCGCGGTGAACAGAGATTCTATTTCCCGCATATCTTCTCCCTGCCTGCCGGTGAGAGCTGCCAGCAGCCGGGCCGGTGACAGCTGTTCTCTTATCGCTCTGAGCTGTATCTCTAACAGATCGGCCAGCAGCCTGTCAGCTTCCGCTTCTTTGTCGGAATCAGGCCTGAAACCGGCGGCAATATCTGCCAGAAATCCGGAGCTGATTCTCTCAAATCCTCCGGGCAGAACAGCGGGAGAGAATTCCATCCGCCAGAGCAGGCTGCTGAAGCGGTGAACAAATCGCTGCAGATTTTCCACCACAGCAGGGCGGGACGATATTTCCGCGGCCAGCTCGGCCCAGCCGGCAGGATCGCTGTCCGAGAGAAGCTCCCGGGATATCTCACCGCTCACCTCCACCAGCACCGGTTCCAGCTTGCTGCCGATCTCCTCCCGGCTCTGCTGCATATAGGGCGGGAGTCTGTTATCTATTAGGTCATCGATGATATCCCTGATAGTTCCCCGCCCGTCGGTGAGTCGATAGGCCCCCTTCATCAAAAGCCCGCCCACAAGGCCCTCCTCAGCTTCGGAGCGCTCTATCTCTTCTTCCACAATATCCGCTGCCATATCTTTGATATTCTCCCGGTGTGCTGATAAAAATGAGATTATCCGCTCCAGAATCACATCCAGCAGTGAGGTGAGGTTATCTCTAACCAGATCGGGCATGATCTCCAGAAGCTCCCGGGACAGTGAGCCCTCAAATAAGTCATCCTCCATGCGGCTCAAAAACTCCCCCAGCTTCTCACCTCGCAAAAACTGCAGCAGCCTGGCCAGGAAAAACTCCTCCAGCTGTTTCTGATGGGGGCGGGAGATCAGATCTTCAACACTGACTGTGCCCGAAATTTCTGTGAGCTCTGTGATCAGCTCAGCTATGATGTCAGAAGACCGGCTTAGCTCTGAAAGGTCCAGATCCAGAAGATTTAAGACAGTCTTCCCCCCATCTGATCCCGATAGGAGGCGGCCAAAGCTCATATCCAATTCTCCTGCTCCGGCAAAAATTCTGGCCAGCGCCCGTCGAAATTCATCCGGCCTGCCGGCAGCATAATTTTCCATGATTGTGCTGAATCTCTGCAGTGACCTGCCGACTGTTAAATTACTGCTGATGCCGGCTGCCAGCAGATCTCCGGCCCTGGATGAGTTCTGTGATAGCTGATTTTTGGTCAGCCTCTGCAGCCTGGCGGCAAAGCTGTCACTGCTGATCCTGAGAACCATGCGCAGGCTTCTGTAATCATCTCCGGACAGGCTCTCACTCAGGACAGATTCCAGCTGTGAACGGTTCTGCTGGAAAAGTCTGCTCATGCGCCTGGGATTGAGGAGATCCTCTTCCACAAATTCACCCAGAGCAGCGGCAAAGCGTTTTTGATTTCTGGCTATTAGCCCCGGTGTGAAGGGAAGACGCCTGCCGGCAAACCTGTACTCACCGTAGGGACGGAATATCATGCGTATTGCCGTAACATTGGTTAAAAAACCCACCAGACCGTAGACAAACATAGAAATTCCCAGCCTGGTTGTCCCCCCGGCAGCTGCCATCAGACCTCCTCCGGCGGTCTCCAGCAAAAGCCCGGCGATCAAACCCAGCAGTCCGCCAAAATAGGTTAGAGGTTTGAGTTCCCTGCCCATAAACTCCTCCACGACACGTCTCATATCCTCCACAGAGAGGTCGAGAAGATTATCGGAGACTGCCTGACTTATCCTGTCCTCGAGCAGAAGTGAAAGATTATCCTCCAGAAGTTCCAGAGAAAAATCCGTTAACCTGTTCTGATAGTCAGGTAAATCGAGAATCCTGTCCAGCATATCTGTTATCTGTCTCTCACTGAAGTCATGCAGAAAATCGCCCAGCCGCTGGCTGATGATATCCTGCAGTGAGCTGATGATATCCTCCTGAGGAAGAGGCTGCAGAAGATGGCGGAGCTCCAGTGAAGACATCCGCTCATAGAGAAGCGGGGACAATCCGGGCAAAATTCCGTCATCTAACCCGCCTTCCTCCAGAAGAGCTGCAGCGTATCTTAACAGGGATTTCAGGCTGTCAACGCCCCTTTCAGACCCGAGATAACCCTGCAGATGATCGTGCAGAGCTGAGCTTAAGATTTTGCTTAGCTCGGGCAGCAGCAGCAGATTGACGGTAAAATCAGCCGCAAGCCCGGGCAGAAAAAGGGCCAGCCTGCTGGAAAACTTTTCAGCATCGATAAAATCAGCGGGTTTAAGTGAGGGAAGCTGTATCTCCCCGGCCTCGGCCAGCATATCTCCCTCCTGCAGAAACTGGAGCAGAAGCTGATGCAAAAGCCGCCAGTCCACGACTTCCAGCTCTTTTAGGCGATAAAAAAACCAGCCCACCGTCTTCTCCTCAACCATCCCGGCTAACTGCCGGGTAAACTGATGGGCCAGTCTGGTTCTATCCCGGTCCCGGCTCATATTTTTGATAATTCTGTTCAGTATACCATAACGCCTGGCCACATTTCCCTGCAGTGCCCGAAATAATATGTTTTTCAGCCGGTTGCGCAGTCCACTGCCCGCACTCAATACTTCCTCTATCGATTCGTCTATTATGGCCTCAAGCTCTTTTCTGTTCTCCTCCAGCCAGACGAGCAGTGCCTCCAGAATTTCCGGCAGCCTTTTTTCCAGCAGGGGAAGTACCGATCTCTGCCAGCTATCCCCCAGAAGCTCGGGCAGTGTCAGCTCCACCTCCTCCAGGGCGGAGCCCACAGCTCTGACAATATCGCGAAATAAATCCTCACCCTCCGGCTTCTCCAGAAAATCAATCAGCAGCTCACCGCTGCCGGCCAGAGAGGAGTTCTCGAACCAATCTGTCAGGGGTCTGTCGAGCAGTTTCATTATCTCTTTCTCGGCCCCGCTGCTTAGATCGAGCTCTGTCAGCAGCTCCTCCAGGAGCCTTTTCAGCCTGCCCCTGTGGGCAGAGATTTTTTTCTGCAGTTTGAGAATTTCCTCTTCGGTAAGTTCCGCAGCTGCTCCGGGATTGTGCAGATTTATAATAACACCTGTCAGCAGCTCGGCCAGATCCTCAGCAACCTGATCCTGCTGCAGAATCTCAGCCCCGGCATTCAGCAATTTTTCCAGAACATTTTCCAGCTGCTCCTCACTGATTAGATCAGATAGCTCTATGTTATCCGCCCCGGCTGTGAACAGATCGGAGATAAACTCTTCCTCTGCAACCATATCCGTCAGCCCTCTGCTGCTCTGTTCCCATCCCGGCAGCTCATACCAGCAGATGCCCTCGAATTTCTCCTGAAGCTGGACAGATATCACCTCGGTTATGAATCTGTTTATCTCCTCTCTGACCCGGGGATTTTCCAGCTCTCCTGAGATGGTCTCATAGTTGATTATCTCATCCTCCACCAGCTGGCTCATATTTACTATAAATTCCTCTCTGGTCGATTCCAGCACACCTCCGAAAGGACCGAAGCTGCGGAACAGCATGCGTACAGCCACATCGTTTGTAATATATCCTGTAGCCGCCCCGGTCAAACCGCTCAACAGCAAAGCAGATAGATCCATCATTTATTTCCCCCATCCAGATTAGCAGATCTCACTCATATGTCAGATCAAACTTTTCGGCCACAGCGCGCAGCGCCTGTTCCTCGCTCCCTGTCGGCACAAGCCATGATATCTTTATCTCTGAAGTTGTCACCATCTTAACCATGATATCCCGGGCGGACATCAGATTAAAGACATCGGCTGCCACACCGGGCTGGGAGCGCATCCCGGGTCCCACCACTGAGATTTTGCATACCTCTTCGTCAAGCCACCAGTCGGAGATTCTCAGCTCCTGCTCGAGTTTATCCATTATCTCCGCGATGCTGTCCCTGTCAGATTTATCTGCCGTAAAACTGAGCTGCATTGTGCTGCCGCCATTTAAAAGCTGGGAGATCATATCAATATTTATATCTGCTCTGCCGCAGAGTGTAAAAATTTTTCCCGGCATCTCCTCACTTGCTTCTACACCGCGTAGATTCACCTGTATATCGTCCTCACTTAGGGCTAAGCCTGTTATGACACTCTTCTCCAGATATTCGCTCTCAGCTCCTATCTCGGTGCCCTCATCCTGTTTGAGGGCCTGGCCCACATACAGAGGCACCTCATATTTGCTGGCCAGCTCCACAGCCCGGGGATGAACAATCTCAGCACCCAGACTGGCCATCTCCATCATCTCCTCATAGGAGATAGCTTCCAGCCTTCTGGCGCCTGGAACGAGGCCGGGATCACAGGTGTGAATTCCGGGAACATCTGTGTAAATCTCACAGCGGGCATCGAGTTTGGCAGCCAGGGCTACCGCGGTAGTATCACTGCCGCCCCTGCCCAGTGTTGTATACTCCTTTTCGCCTGTGACACCCTGAAAGCCGGCGGCCACAACAACTCTATTCTCATTCAGCTCCCGGTTTACCCTCTCCACATCTATATCTATGATGCGGGCCTTCTGATGCTTTTCAGTGGTGGCCACACCCAGCTGTGAACCGGTCATGGACACCGCTGGAACCCCCAGTCTCTGCAGGGCCATGCTCAGGAGAGCTATAGAGATCTGTTCACCGGTATTCAAAAGCATATCCATCTCCCGGGGATCGGGTTCGGAGGTTATCCTTTCTGCCATCTCGATCAGCTCATCGGTGGTATCCCCCATGGCCGAAACTATGACCGCCACCTTCCCCTCTTCCTCCCGGGCTTTTTTTATTCTCTCCGCCACAGCTTTGATCTTCTCCTCATCTGCCAGAGAACTGCCTCCATATTTCTGCACTATAACTGCCATCTATGCAAATCTCCTCTCAATAACTATATTCTCTGCTGTCATATTATTTTACCTTTTTCCCTCTCTAGCTATTTTTATCATGGATTTTATATAGAATAATATCTCTTCTTCGAAGATCTGAATCAGTCTGCCATCTCTTCCCTGCTGATAGGCTATAAGCACATCCTTCACAGCTCGCTGATACTCGCGCAGCTCATCCTGAAATGTGAGCTTAATCTCCTTATCTTCGCTGATCCTCATGATTTTGACCAGCGTGCTCTGCATCCATTCCAACCCCTCCAGAGCTGATCTGTACTGCTGTCTGGCCTCCTGTTTTTCTCCGCTGCCAAAATACTCTATCATATCCTCTATAATGCCCTCGAGCTGGGGCATATAATCCTCGGCTCTCTCCAGCTCCCTCTCTATCACCTCATCGCTGTCCGTGAGAATGAATTCCACCTCTGTCCCCTCATCCGCCTTCTCCGCTTCTTCCTGGAAATAGATCAGCGGCACCTCTTCATCCTCATAGATCACCTCCTCTATCATACAATCAGGCCAGCACTGATATATCTTCTGCACGATCTCCCGGGCCGATAAGCCCCTGTATTCCTCTGTTGGCTGTTTCTGGCCATTCACATAGACCTCCATAAAATCACTTCCTCATCATAAATTATTTGGGGGCAGCTGCAGCCAACTTGTGAGTCCGCTACCCGGCGGTGAAAGCAAAATATTTTAAATTTTGCTCAAAATAAAAGGCGGGACACCACCTCTGTAGATACAGCAGCTCGGCTGCTCTGCGGGCTGGAATCCGGTGTCCCGATGTCAGGACAGATCAGACGATTTTAATCACTGGACTGTATGATCTCTATATCATCGTTGACTGATACCTTTTTAAATTCATCGGGATCACCCTCCAGCCTGCCAAAAACCGTCACAGGACTGGCGGGCCGGGGTTTTTCTCCTGTGCTGGAAGGAGTGGGGCCAAAGAATATGCAGAAGGCATTGCCCTGATTCCAGTAGCCCAGCTCGCCGATCTCGACCTCAGCCTTTGTCTCACCCTCTCCCTCTTCGATGGTGATGGGGAAATAGATCTCATCACCCCAGGTGCGGACCTGGCCGGACAGGGGAAGCTTCTCCCAGATCTTCTCCGCCATCTCATTGTCATAGAGCTCAGCTTCGGTCTCCAGGCCATCGATTAAAATCTTTATCCTCTTTGCCATTTTATAACCCCCTTTTTCCTTCTCTGAGAAAATTATAAAATACTCATGCCAACTTCGCAAGTCTCTGACGATATTTTACTGCTTATGACGCTCGGCAATCATCTCTTCCGCCTCCTCAATCCAGCTGTCGGTGAGAAAACGCCTGCCCACCCACAGGAACTGAAATCCATAGTCAACAATCAACCCGGCAAAAATCCCCATCAGCCCCAGCCCCAGCGGCACCGACAGCAGATAACCCAGGCCGAGCTTGAAGAGTGTCTGGCTTATGACCAGACCGTAAAAAGGTGTGCGGGTATCCCCGGCTGCGGTCAGATGACCGGATATCACCCGGTAAAATGTGAGCAGGGGTGCGGCCAGACATAAAGCCCTCAAAAAACCTATGCCGGTGGCAATGGTGGCGGCATCATCGCTGAAGACCGAGACGGCAGCGGGAGCAAAAACAAAGAGAAGGAGGGCCAGAGCACCTATCGTCACCGCCGTCAGCCACAGCATGCCCTCGGTGCTCTCACGACTGGCCCCGGGATTGGACCTTCCCAGCTTATGACCGGCCATTATGGTGGTCACAGTGCCAAAGGCCCTCTGCAGGGGAGCCATCAGCTGCTGCTGGATGCGCCTGGCGATATGATAGGCAGCAGCAGCCTCAGTACCAAATAAAAGCACCAGGGCATTGAAGGGAAAAGTTATCAGGCTCTGATATCCACCCTGCAGACTGCGGGGAATGCTGACCTTAAAGAGCTGAACTGCAATGGTTAAATCCCAGCCGGGGGAAAAGGGTTTTAAAGTGAGAGATGAGATGGGCAGCAAAAATATGGCCAGATAGATGACGGTGGCCAGAAATTTAGCCGAAAAGGTACCCCAGCCCACACCTCTCACACCGAGTTCGGGAAACCAGAAAAGCCCCAGTGCCAGCAGCACCGAAAGCACTATATTGACAGCATTGCTGATAATATCCACAATCATGGGAGAACGGGTGTCACCGGTGCCCTGCAGACAGCGGGCCGAAATAATCGTTATCAACCTGAAAGGAGCGGCGGCAAATATTATAAAGAGATAAGCAGCGCCCAGCTCTATGACCTCCTGCTCGGCTCCCAGCACTGAGATCATGAGATCAGAAAATGCCCATCCGATGAGTATAAAGGGCAATCCCAGCACAAAACCAATCAATATCACCTGGCTCAGCACTTCTTCGATGTTATCATCTGCACCGGCTTCAATCGCCCCTGTCTCCTGGGATACCAGGGAGATGCTGCCGGCGCCCAGGCCCAGCCCCAGCCTGAGAATTATCCTCTCCCAGACATCCCCCAGCCCCACCGCCGTAACGGCGGCCGGGCTGATATATCCGGTGAGAATCATATCGGTGGTGCGCATGGCTGTGACAAATATATGATTTATTATCAGAGGCCAGGCCAGTATAAAGGCCTCCTTCCAGATCGATATGTATTTATAGTAAAAAGCCAATAAAATCACAACCCGGATTTAAAATAGATAATCCAGCCCGCACAAGGGAGCGAGCGGGCCGGATCTCTGCTCCAGCTTGAGAATATCCTGTTCTAAATTCAACGAGCTTTCTCATCTCTTTCTTCAATAAAGATCTTTTCACCTGCTGAAAGAGAACCATCGAGCAGAATTTCATTTCCGAACTCATCTTTGACCAGCTTTTCCCGCTCTTTTACGGCCTCATATTCCTCCCGGGAATAACCCAGCAGCGCATTTTTAACCCTGGCACCTGCAAAGATTTCTATCTCTTCCCCGTTGACATATACCTTCACGATAATACCCCCGGCTATCTGGCGCAGTTTCAAAAGATCCGGCCTTTTAGCCTTTTAATACAGCACCTCTCAATGGTCATTATAATCTAAATACCTGCTCAAGTCAATTCACCCGGAGTTGAACTGTTCCTCTATCATCCTCAGAAAAAAATCAGCCGCCAGAGCCAGCAGGGCGACGGGCAGCGCCCCCGACAGAATGAGGTTAAAATTGAAAAAGCTGATGCCGGTAAAGATCTGCTCACCCAGGCCTCCAGCACCTATCAGAGCACCCAGAGCAGCGGTGCCTATATTGAGAACCAGGGCCATGCGTATCCCGGCCATTATAACCGGGATAGCTCCGGGAATCTCAACATGTATGAGAATCTGCAGGGGCGATAAACCCAGTCCCCTACCGGCATCTATTAGCTCCGGTGGAACCGAATTAAAACCAGCCAGAGTATTGCGGGCTATGGGCAGCACAGAATAGACGGTTAGCGCCAGCACCGCGGGCCTGCTGCCAACTCCCAGAAAGGTCATCGATAATGCCAGCACAGCCAGTGAGGGGACAGTCTGGCCCAGACCCACGAAATACATGATCAGATTCTGATACTTCTCCAGGGGGCCGCGGCTGAGGAACAGCCCTGTGAAGAGCCCGATTAATAGAGCCAGAGTAAAGGAAATCCCCACCAGATAGATATGCTGCTGCAGCAAATAGTAAAGATCTAACCTCTCCTCCCACATATAGCCGAAGAGGCCGCTGAAAAAGCCATAGATGAGCATAACCAGTATGAACCCCAGTACAAAACGGCGGTAGAACCTGCTCTGCCTTCCCTGTTTTTTGCCCGCGTGCTCATCAGCTCCTCTCATCTTCAACACCAGCTTTCAGGCCTTCAGGTTTTAACCAGTGCTCAAGGCGATAAAAGATCAGTTCCACCAGGATGGCCAGAAGTGCTACCAGCAGCGCACCGGCCATTATCTGCTCACGATGAGCCTGGTCGATTCCCCTCTGAATAAAATGGCCCAGACCATCTGATCCTATATATACGCCTATCGTCAGTATTCCTATATTCATGACCACGGCTATTCTCACCCCGGCGATGATGACAGGCAGAGACAGAGGAATGAGCACCTCCCTCAGCTGTTCGGAGAAGGAAAGACCCAGCCCCCGGGCCGAATCGACAACTTCGGGATCTACCTCCTTTATTCCCGTATAGGTATTCCTGATTATGGGCAGCTGGGAATATAGTATCAGAGCCACCACGGCCGGCACATTTCCCAGCCCCATGTTGAATACCGCCAGCACAGGCATCATCAGGCCGAAAAGGGCGATGCTGGGAATGGTGATGAGAACATTGGCCATATCCAGAACCAGGGGGGCCAGATTCTGCCGGTCGCTGATAATTATGCCCAGAGGGATTCCTATCAGAGAGGCTATTGCTGTGGCAGCAGCCACCAGCAGCAGATGTTCAGCGGTCAGTATCAGAGCCTGCTGCCAGTTATCAAGCAGAAACAAAATCATCGTCATAACCCGCCCTGTAATCGCTGTGCAGATAGGATTGAATATCGCTAAAATTTATGCTTCCCACTCTCTTACCGGCTTCATCTACAACTTTCAACCTCTCTTCCTCATTAAGAATCAGCCGGTTTAGGGCCTCTTTGAGAGAAGCGCCCCTCTTTATTGGCGGCCCCTCTTCCCCATCCACAGGATTTATTTTTTCACCCTCCGTCTCCTGCATTATCTCCTTCACGGCTATCAGCTCCAGAACCTTCATGCCGCGGTCCAGCCCCACAAAATCCCTGACAAAATCTCCGGCCGGATCGAGCAGCAATCCCTCCGGCCGGGCAAACTGAACCAGCTCTCCCTCACGCAGAAGGGCAATTCTGTCCGCAAGTTTGAGAGCCTCCTGAATATCGTGACTGACAAAAATTGTCGTCTTCTGCAGTCTTTGCTGGAGCTGTAAAAACTGCTCCTGTATCTCCTGGCGGTTGATGGGATCTATGGCGGCAAAAGGCTCATCCATCAGCAGCAGATCGGGATCGGCTGCCAGGGCTCGGGCCACTCCCACCCGCTGCTTTTCACCCCCGGAAAGATGAGCAGGATAGCGCTCTTTATAGCGTTCCGGGGACATATTCATCATCTCAAGCAGCTCATCCACACGCTCAGAAATTCTCTCACTGGACCAGCCGCTGACCCCGGGAATCAGGCCGATGTTCTCAGCCACATTTTTATTGGGAAAGAGACCTATCTCCTGGATGACATATCCTATCCGCCTCCGCAGCTCGATCTCGTCCTCCTCCTGAATATCCTTTCCACCGATGAGAATGCTGCCCTCATCCAGCTCCTCCAGCCGGTTGGTCAGACGAAGGAGTGTCGTCTTCCCGCTGCCGGAAGGACCGAGCAGAACGACCAGCTCACCCTCTTTTACGGTCATCGAAACCTCATCCACAGCCAGAGTTCTGCTGCCATCACTTACATATTCCTTGCTGACATTCCTGTATTCTATCATGAGATCACTCCCGCTCACAGAAGACCGTTATCCTCCAGCCATTCTTCGGTCACATCCTCAGCCTCTCTGTGCTCGATATCGACCTGGCCGTTCATCTCCCTGATCTCCTCCTCGCTGAGATTTTCTGCTAGGGGCTCCAAAATCTCCTCGATCTCAGGATATTCTTCCAGCACACCGGCTCTGATGGTGGGAGCAGGGTTGTAAACCGGGAAGAAGTCCTGATCATCCTCCAGATTGACCAGGCCAAAGGCTTCGATGCGGCCGTCAGTGGAGTAGCCGGTGCCGCTGTCTATCTGCCCTTCCTGCAGGGCCTCGTAGATAATACCTGCAGACATGCGGCTCACATCAGCAAAATCCAGATCATAGGCCTCAGTCAGGGCATAAAATCCGTCCGGGCGTTCATAGAATTCGGTGTCGGTGGCAAACTCCAGGTCCAGCTCATCCTGCTCCGCCGCCAGATCGGAGATCGACTCCACTCCCCATTCTTCCGCATCTTCCTGGCGAAGCATTACGGTATAGGTGTTGTTATAATCGAGACGATCCAGCCAGATTATATCCTCCTCTTCATCGGCTTGACTAACCCATTCATAGACTTCCTGGCTGTCGGTCATGATATCCTGATCTTCCTCTTCATGATAGAGCGTATAGGCTGTACCGGTATACTCATAATAGAAGTCAACCTCCTCTGTCTCCAGAGCCTGTCGGACAAGCACCGACTGCATGCCCAGTTCTTTTTCCACTGCAAAACCCTCTTCTTCCAAAAGCTGTCCGGCCAGATTTGCCAGCACTTCAGATTCCGTATCAGCCTTGCCACCTATCGTTACCTCCCTCTCTTCACCGAGCAGTCCACAGCCGGAGACTATAACAGAAAAAGAGATCAGAAAAACCAGCAGAATAAGCTTTCTCCTGGACATGAGTATAACCTCCCGATGATTTTTCCCATAGTTTAACTCAGGTTTATGCTTAAAAATTTTACTTTTTGTTCCTTTCTAGAACAGCCATAAAAGCCTCTACAACCCGGGGATCAAACTGCCCGCCGGCACAGCGTCTGATCTCCTCCAGTGCAACCTTTTTATCCAGGGAAGGACTGTAGCTGCGATCATGTACCATCACATCATAGGCATCAATGACAGCAATTATACGGGCCAGCAGCGGAATCTCTTCACCCTGTAAACCCCGGGGGTAACCACAGCCATCCCAGCGCTCGTGATGGGCCAGTATCTCCTCGGCCACTGGTGAGAATTCCTCGGTGGCTGAAGCAATCCTGTAGCCCTTTTCCGGATGTTCTTTGATCATATCCCATTCCTCAGCTCGGAGCAGACCTGATTTATTCAGTATATGCTCAGAAATTGTGGCCTTACCTATATCGTGGAGTGTGGCCAGCATTGAGAGCCTGTTAATCTGCACCCGTGAGAGTTCCATCTCCTGACCGATTTCACGGGCCAGCTCCGCCATTCTGGCAGCATGCTCTTCCGTCTCATTGCTCTTTGTCTCCAGTGTATTGAGAAGACTGCTCACAATTCTGTTCTTGACACTTCTGCTCTCGCTGAGTTTGTCCTGATACATATTTTCATCGGCTCTCTGGAGAATATCATCCATATCCTCCTCCGGCCTTTCCTTGACACCTATTCCCATCCCCAGCGAAATGGGCAGCTCATCATTAACTGTATCCTCACATCTCTTTCTTATCCTGTCATAGATTCTCCGGGCCTCGGAGCGGGGAGTTGATGGCAGCAAAATCACAAATTCATCCCCACCCCAGCGGGCAATTATATCCTCACTGCGGACTGACTCCCTCATAACCTGTGCAGTCTTCTGCAGCAGCTCATCTCCTTTGCTGTGACCGTAGCTGTCGTTTATGAGTTTGAGGCCGTTTACATCGAGCATTATGAGGCTGAGGGGAAGCTGCCTGGGAGTATCGAGCCTTTCCATCTCCTCCTTAAAGAATCTCTGATTGTAAAGACCTGTAAGCTGATCGTGGTAGAGAAGATAGTTTATCTTCTTTTCCCTCTCCCGCTGCTCACTTATATCCCTGGCATAGACGAACTCATACTCAGTTTCTTCAAATCTCAGATAGTGCCCGGTTATCTCAACCGGATATTTTCTGCCCGAACTGGTCTCAAACTCTGATTCCAGTGTCCGGGATCTCTCCTGTTTAAGCTGTTTCCATCTCTCATGATGCTCATCCGATTTCAGGCCGACATCTATCTCTGAAAACCTCATATCCAGCAGTTCATCGCGCCTGTAACCCAGCATCTTACAGGCTGTATCATTGACAAACTCCAGCTCACCATCAGGTTTTATCCAGAAGATAGCCAGTGAGGCATTATCTATGGAAAACTTCGTCAGCTGAAGCTGTCTCTGGCGCTGTCGGCGCTCTGTTATATCATCATAGACGGCATATATGCCCTTCACCTGGCCTTTAACCCTGATGGGAATGCCCCTGACAGAAAACCGCCTGGCCCTGCCCTGACGATCATAGCGGGTGGCCTCAAATTCCACCCTCCTGCCGGCCATCACAGCATCGGTCTTTTCCCTATCTACACTGCCCGCGGCCCCCCTTTCCAGAACATCATCCAGATCCTCGCCTCTGATCTCCTCCAGGCTGTAACCAAATGTTTCCTCAAACTCATCGTTGATATCTAAAACCCGGTGATCTCTATCCAGCATGGCAGCTGCCGAGGTCGTATTTTCAAAGAGGGCATCCGAGCGCAGCTTCTGCTCTTTGATAATATTGACACCCATCCCCATGCCGGCGGCCAGAAAGAGCAGCAGTGAGAGCAGAATTCCCAGCCCGGGCAGATCCAGAATCAGCTCGCGGCTGGAATTTAAGGTGGTATAAGCGGAACCTGCCAGCAGTAAAGCTCCCAGCAGGAAGGAGAGCATTCCACCGCTGAGACCATAACTGAAGCTGGATAGGAGCACAAAAATGACCACACCTATCCACAGCAGAGAAGGAGGAAGTATAAAGGTCAGTATAAGCAAAAAAACAGCATATGCTGTCAGAAGCAGATGGGCCAGGTCTATTTTCAGAAAGCCAATTTTCACCTCAGATTCTGGCAGTTTATCGAGCATCTATCCTGTCCCCCTCCACTGCAGGTTTGATCATTCTGAAATTTAATCTTAACAGAAGCTCTGTTTTTCTTCTATAAACTCCCTTACAAAATTGCTGGATTAATGCGTTTTTCCGGACCGCACCCTCTGATGCTCTATGCAGTAAGAGGGGGCCATATCATCCCAGGTGGCAAACTCACCTTCCGGTGATCCCTCAATATCTCTGGTTATTTTGCCATCCACAATTTCGATTATGCGATCGGTCCTGCCGGCCAGGTGGCGGTCATGTGTGACTATGATTATCACAGTGCCGTATTGCTCATTGATATCCCGCATCAGATCATAGGCCTGTTCGGAGGTCTCGGTATCCAGATTCCCCGTGGGTTCATCTGCCAGCACAATGCCCGGCCTGTTCATAAGGGCCCGGGCCAGGGCCACACGCTGCTTCTGGCCACCCGAAAGTTTTGTGCTGAGATTGTTGCGGTAGGTATAAAGCCCCACAGTCTCCAGAAGTTCTTCAGCCCATTCTCTATCGGCAGAAGAAGGGCTGCCCTTCTCGATCCAGACCGGCATCAGGACATTTTCCAGGGCCGTAAATTCTGGCAGGAGATGGTGAAATTGAAAGACAAAACCCAGGTTTTGATTTCTAAAATCGGCCAGCTCATCTTCATTGAGGCTGCCCAGACTGGTTCCGTTTATCTCGATCTCACCAGCTGTGGGATAATCAAGAGCACCGATCAGATTGAGCAGTGTGCTCTTACCGGATCCGGAGGGGCCTATTATCGAGCTGAATTCATTCTCCTCCATAGCAAAGGATAGGCCGTGAAGAACTTCGGTCTTAACTTCATCACCGTAGGATTTATAAACATCTCTGACCTCCATTACCTTCTTAGCCATTCTGAATCACCTCCACGGTATTGAGGCGGGCAGAATTGCGCGCGGGAACGAGAGCCGCAATCATGCCTGCCACAGTGGCTACAATAAAGGATATCAAAAGAAACTGATAATCGAGCTGAATGGGGAATAGTGGATCTCCGGCTGCATCTCTGACAAGTGTCACGAAGAGCTGACTCAGGCCTAAGCCTCCACCTATGCCCATGATAGCACCGATGCTGCCCATCAGTCCACCCTGGATCAGGAATATCCTGCCCACTCTTTTAGGCCTTGCTCCGATCGCTTTTATGATTCCTATCTGTTTATTTTTCTGCACAACTGATACAGCCAGCACGCTGGCTATCCCCAGTGTAACTGCCACTATCACAAAGAATTGTATGACAAGGCTGGAGGCGGATTGGCTCTCAAGGGCATTGAGCAGATCAGCATTTGTTTCCTCCCAGCTCTCGATCTGCATTGCGGGAAATTCCTCTCTCAATTCAGAGCTTATCTCCTCAGCTCTAAAAACATCCTCAACCTGCATCTCCACCTGGCTTACCTCATTCCCACTAAGCCCTAAAAAAGAAGCCGCCCGGGAAATATCAGCAAAGATCCAGCTGTTATTGAGATCCTGGCTGCCCAGATCGAAGACACCCTCTACACTGAATCTCTCCCTGGAACCATCACCGGTGCTTATGCGCATGGTATCACCGGGTACAAGTGAAAGCTTATCTGCCAGCCCCTTACCGATCAAAACATTGCTGCCTCCCAGGTTGAATTGCCCGGATTCCAGACGTTTTTCCAGATTATATATACTATTGGCCCCTTCTCTATCAACACCTCTCATCACGATCGACTCACTTATATCACCCCGATTTGCAAAACCCGAACCCACCACTGCCGGAGTGAAGGCCGTTAAATCGTCCCTGGTCTCAAGATTTCTTTCTATTTGAAAATAATTTTTAATGTTATCCTCCCGCTCGACAAAAGTTATCACCCTCGAACCGGGGCCATATTCCGGGCTTATACGACGGGGAAGCTCATCCTCAGCAGTTATGGTAATATGGGGAGAAGAGCCTATTGTTTCCTGGATCAAATCCTGCTGCAGCCCACCTATGAGAGAACCCAAAAACACCTGTACGGCAACACCTATGGTAATACCCAGAACTATTAAAAGTGTCTGCAGACGGCCCGATATGAGAAAGCGGACTGCCATCTTCAGCTCAAACCACATATGCTATTCCTCCTCCGGCTCTAGATCTACCGATACGGTCATATAGGGCAGAAGATCAGGTGTCTCTTCTAAAATATCAAGCTGAACTTCCAGTATGCCCCTGTCAAGATCAACCTGAGGTGCTATATTCGCCACTTCTACATCAAAAGGACGGTCGGGGTAGGATTCCACAACAGCTCTTCCCCGCTGCCCTATAAATATTTCACCTGCTTCCCTCTCATCCGGTTCAATTAATATCTCCAGCTCGGTGCTGGCCAGTGTAACTGCCTGTTCACCGGCCGCAACATATTCATCTTCAGCTACATTTTTTTCCAATACTATCATCTCTCCGGGAGATCTAATCTCATGTTGTTCAAGTGCCAGGCGGGCCTGCTCCAGATCGGTCCGTGCCCCCTCCAGTCTGCTTTCAGCCGCCTCCAGCTGGTTCTCAGCGGCAGTCAGTGACATCTCAGCCTCATCGACTCCCAGTCTGGCCTCCTCGACTCTATCGGCATCTTCCTGCTGCTGTTCCTCCAGCCTCTTCTGGTTTATATTATAGTTCTGACGGGCCAGATCGAGATTGAATTGATAGCGGGAGAACTCAACATCCTCCATGGCATCACGCTGATATAATCTCTCAGCCCTCTCAAATTCCTTCTGCTCAAACTCCAGCTCTATTCCAGCCAGTTCTTTTTCAGCTTCCAGAACATCTCTGGTTCTATTCTGCACCCTTTCAAGCTCATGTTCGGCCAGCCGCAGTGAGATCTCAGCCTGCTGCCGGCTCTGTTCCTCTGCTCTCAGTAAAGCTTCCTCACGCTTAAGGTTGCTCTCAGCGGCCTGCACATCTTTTTCGGCCTGCGAGCTGTCAAGGCGGAAGAGAACATCCCCTTCACCGACCCTATCACCTTCAGAAACAGGCATTTCATCTATCTCCCCGGACAGGGAGGCAGATTTATTTACAGTTTCCAGCGGCCTTGTATAGCCCGAAGCCCGCAGAAAATCTGCTTCCTCATCCTGAGCCTGTGCTGACAGTGATATGCTAAAAAATAACAGCGCTAAAACCGCCACAGAAATCACGGCAGCTGAATTGATCTTTTTCATTTTCCTGCTCCCCACACATATCACACTCCTTTCAATTCTTATCCATACAATTTCTACATAAATTTACTCATACCTGCAAATGATGTTAAGAATTTTTGCGTGTTAGTGTGAGTGGAATATATCTGCGCCGGAC
>SL_8KL_010_SEDDRAFT_10001417_pt1 | contig 20778 bp, 26 predicted proteins | sample SodLakKL_010_SED_4_FD_11160 | JGI IMG/M metagenome (IMG submission 11160)
GAACTCAACCAAGTAATGGCAAAAATACTCGAAGGAAGAGACAAAAACAGGATAAAAAGACGAAACGTCAAAGGCCCAGTAAAAGAAGGAGACATACTACTCCTAAGAGACACGGAAGAAGCCAGAAAAATACAAGCACGATAGAAACTTTTAAAAAACTTCATCAAAAGAACCGATAAACAAATAGGTGAACAAAATGGACTGCAGCTTCTGCGGAGAAGAAGTACCACAAGGAAAAGGAAAAATATACATAACCTCAGGCGGAGAAAGACACCCATACTGCTCCAGCAAATGCGAAAAAAACCACAGAAAACTCGAAAGAGATCCAAAGAAAACAGAATGGGTGAAAAACAAATAAAAAACCTTCAAAAACCAAAACCATCAACAAAAACCAAATCAAAATCAAGCTAAATAAAATCAAATTCCTCGGACACCAAACTGAGGCTCATTTTCACAAAAAACCCTGAAAAAAGGGAAATAGAGAGTGAACAAGATGATTAGATCACCAATCATATGCGTGCTAGGTCACGTGGACCACGGAAAAACAGCGATACTCGACTCAATAAGAGGATCAACAGTACTAGAAGGAGAAGCAGGAAAAATAACACAACACGTAGGAGCAAGCCTAATACCAATAGAAACCGTGAAAAAACAAAGCAAAGAAATAATAAACAAATATGGATACGAACTCGAAATACCAGGACTACTATTCATAGACACACCAGGACACCAAGCATTCACATCACTAAGAAAAAGAGGAGGAAAAACAGCGGACCTAGCAGTACTAGTAATAGACATAACACAAGGAATACAACCACAAACAAAAGAAGCCCTAGAAATACTGAAAAAACACAAATGCCCATTCATAATAGCACTCAACAAAATAGACCTAATACAAGGATGGAGACCAAATAAAGGAGAACCATTCACCAAAACAATCAAAAAACAAAGCGAAAGAGTACAAAAAAGAATAGAACAAAAAACCTACGACATAATAGGCAAAGTAGCAGAATACGGAATGAACGCAAACAGATTCGACAAAGTAGAAAACCCGGAAAACACCGCGATAATCATACCAACCTCCGCAGAAACAGGAGAAGGAATACCAGAACTACTAATGTTCCTAGCAGGGTTATCACAACGCTACATGAAAAAACAACTAGACGTGGAAAAAGAAACCACAGGAGAAGGAACAATACTCGAAGTAAAAGAAGTAAAAGGACTAGGAACAACCATAGACACAATAATATTCAACGGAAAAATAGAGAAAAACGATAAAATAGTCATAGGAACCAAAAACGGAGCAAAAGAAACCAAAGTAAGAGCACTGCTAAAACCAAAACAGCTCAAAGAAATGAGAGAAGCAAAAGCAAAGGACTTCGAAAGAGTGGAAAAAGTAGAAGCAGCATCAGGAATCAAAATAGCAGCACCAGGGCTCGAAGAAACAATAGCAGGATCACCAATACTAGTAGCGAACAAAGACACGGAGAAAAAGAAAAAAGAAGTGGCAAAAGAAGTGGAAAGAGCAAAGATAGAGAACCAAGAAGAAGGAGTAATAGTTAAAACAGATACAATAGGATCACTCGAAGGAGTAGTGGATCTATTCAAAGAAAAAGAAATACCAATAAGAAGAGCAGAAATAGGAAAAGTCAGAAAAAGAGACATAACCGAAGCAAAAACAATAAAAGAAAAAAACAGATACCTAGGAGCAATATTCGCATTCAACACCGAGATACTTCCCGAAGCAAAGGAAGAAGCGGAAGAATACAACATCCCAACATTCGAATCAAACATCATATACAAACTCGAAGAAGACTACCAGGAATGGAAAGAAGAAGAAAAAAGAAGAGAAAAACAAGAAAGACTCGAAAAATACACTTACCCGGCAAAACTAAAAATAATGCCAGAACACACATTCAGAAAAAGCAAACCAGCAGTCGTAGGAATAAAACTAATGCAAGGAAAACTCAAACCAGGATACCCATTAATGAACAAAGACGGAGAAGAACTAGGAGAAATAAAAAGCATACAAAGAGACCAAAAAACACTGGACCTAATAGAACAAGGAGAAGAAGCAGCAATCGCAATCACGAACGTAACAGTGGGGAGACAGATAGAAGAAGGAGAAACACTGTACACAAATCTACCAGTGGACCAAACCTACGAACTCGAAAGAAAAGGATTCAAAAACAAGCAACTACTCAAAGAAATAAGAGACATCAAAAGATGAAAAAACAAAAACAAGAGGTGGAAACATGCAAATAGTAGTAGCGGACCCAGACAAAGGAAAAACATATCAAAAAGAAATAGAAGACAAAAAAGCAAGAGCACTACACGGAAAAACAATAGGAGACGAAGTAGAAGGAAGCCTATTGGACCTGAAAGGATACAGCCTTCAGATCACAGGAGGAAGCGACAAACAAGGCTTCCCAATGAAAAAAGGGATAAAGACAACCGAAAGAAGAAAAGTACTCATGGAAAAAGGCACGGGATACAGACCACAAGAACAGGGAAAAAAGAAAAGAAAAACAGTAAGAGGACAAACAATCTCGGACCAAATCCAGCAACTGAACCTGAAAGTAATCAAAACAGGAAAAAAGAAACTACCAGTACTATTCGGAGAAGAAGAACCTGAAGAAGAGCCAGAGGAAGAAGAGCAAGAAGAACCAGAGGAAACCGAAGAAGAGAACGAGGAAGAAGAACCAGAAGAAGAGGAACAAGAAGAAGACGAAGATGAAGAAGAAAAAGAAGAGATAGAAGACGTAGAAATGGAAGAAAAAGAAGAACCAGAAGTGGACTACGAGGAACTAGCAGAAAAAAACATATCCGAAATAAAAGAACAAGCAGAAGAATTCACAGAAGAACAGTACCAAGAACTACTGGAAGCGGAACAAGAAAACAAAGACAGAGCAACACTAAAAGAATGGATAGAAAAACAACTGGAATAAAAAATAAAATCCGAACAATAAAAAGAACTAAAGACCTTTAAAGGCGATAAAATGGATGAACCAAAACAAGCCGAAGTAAACATCGGGCTAGCAGGACACGTGGACCACGGAAAGACATCAGTAGTCAAAGGAATAAGCGGAAAATGGGCCGACACACACAGCGAAGAACTCAAAAGAGGAATCACAATGAAGCTAGGATACGCAGACACCACATTCTACAAAGGCGAAGACAAACAAGGAAACGAACTATACACGTCCAACCCGGACCAATGCAAAGGAGAACCAGAAACACTTAGAAGAGTATCATTCGTGGACTGCCCGGGGCACGAAACCCTGATGACAGTGATGCTATCAGGAGCAAGCATAATGGATGGATCACTATTAATAATAGCTGCAAACGAAGAATGCCCACAACCACAGACAAAAGAACATCTCTCAGCCCTGGACATAACAAACACTGAAAACATAGTGATAGTGCAAACAAAGATAGATCTAGTGGACAAAGAAGAAGCAAAACAACACAAAGAACAGATAGAAGAATTCATAAAAGGAACAGTAGCAGAAAACGCTCCAATAATCCCGGTATCAGCACACCACGACATAAACTACGACAAACTAATAAAAGCAATAGAGGAAGAAATACCAACACCAGAAAGAGACCCGAATAAACCAGGAAGACTCTACATAGCAAGATCATTCGACGTGAACAAACCAGGAACACCAATACAAGAAATACAAGGAGGAATAATAGGAGGATCACTAACACAAGGAGAATTCGAAAAAGGAGACAAAATAGAAATAGTGCCAGGCGTGAAAAGAGACGGAGAAACAAAAAAACTAGAAACCGAAATCGCTTCACTATCAACGGAAGAACACGAAATAGAAAAAGCAAGACCAGGAGGACTCATAGGAGTACAAACAAAACTAGACCCATCCCTAACAAAAGGAGACAACCTAATAGGATCAATAGCAGGAGAAAAAGGAACCACACCAGAAGTAACAACAGAGATAGAGATAGAGCCAAATCTACTGGAAGAAAACGTGGACATGGAAAAAGTACAACCGATCAAGACCAATGAAAAACTAGTAATAACAGTAGGCACGGGCACAGTGCTCGGAACAGTACAAAAAATATTCAAAAACACCGTGAAGATAAAACTACAAAAAGAAATGCCAATAGAAGAAAACTCAAGAATAGCACTATCAAGAAAAACAAAAGGAAGATGGAGCCTAATAGGCTACGGAAAAACCATAGAAAAATAAAAACAGAGAAAAATGAAAACAAAACCAACAAAAAAAGAAACAAAAGTAGTACTGGACACCAATTTCCTAGTACTACCACAAACAAAAAAAATAGACATATTCAAACAAATAAAACAAAAAAAACCAAGAGCAAAATTCATAGTGCTCAAATCAATCCAAAAAGAACTTAAAGAAATGAATACAAAAGCAAGCAAAGTAGCACAACAACTAATAAAACAAAAAAACATCGAAATAGACACGATAAAAACAGATAAAACACACACGGACGATAAAATAATAGAATACGCGAAGAAGAAAAACGCGGAAGTAGCCACGAACGACAAAGAACTCAAAAAAAGATGCCAAGAAAAACAAATACCGGTAATATACCTGAGAAGCAACAAGAAAATAGAAACATGAACACCAAAAAGAGGTAAACACAGGAGAAAAATAAATAACACAACGAATAAAAAACACAACAGGTGATTCAGATAAACAACACGAAAAACCTATGGAAAGACATACCAAGAGGAAAAAACCCACCAAAACAAGTCAACGCAGTCATAGAAATACCAAGAAGAAGCCGAAACAAAATCGAGTATCAAGACGAAGAAGGATACTTCAAGCTAGACAGAGTCATACACTCACCATTTCACTACCCAGGAGACTACGGATTCATACCACAAACAATATCAGAAGACGGAGACGCACTCGACATCCTAGTGCTAACTGAAGAACCAACATTCACAGGATGCGTAATAGAAGTAAGACCAATAGGAGTGCTAAGAATGGAAGACGAATCCGGAACAGATGATAAAGTACTAGCAGCACCAATGAAAGACCCAAGAAAAGCAGACTACAGGGACATAAAATCAGTAAACAAACACAAAAGACAAGAAATAGCTCACTTCTTCAGCGACTACAAGGAACTGGAAAAATCAAAATGGGTAAAAGTAAAAAACTGGTTGGGAGCAAAAAAAGCCCACAAACAAGTCAAGAAAGCCATGGACAAATACGACGAAGAAAAATAAACAAAGAGGGATAAAATGTACGAACAAATCACAGCTGAAGACTCAGTCCGAATACCACCAAAGTACTTCGACAGACCACTCGAAGAATCCGCAATAAAAGCACTACAAGACAAATACGAATCCAAAATAGATCAAGAACACGGAGTAATAATAAGCATAACCAAATGCAGAGACATAGAAGACGGAAAAATAATACCAGGAGACGGATCAGCCTACTACAACGTCACATTCGACGCACTAGTATTCAACCCGAAACTACACGAACCAGTAAGAGGAAGAGTGAACGAAATAGTGAACTTCGGAGCATTCGTAAGATTCGGACCAATAGACGCACTAGCACACGTATCACAGATCACGGACGACTACATGACATACAACGAAAAAACGGAAACACTATCAGGAAAAGAAACCGATAGAAAAGTCAAAAAAGACGACGAAATAAGAGCAAGAATAATCGCAGTATCACTCAAAAACAACGTCAACGACTCAAAGATAAATCTAACAATGAAACAACCAGGACTAGGAAAAAAAGAATGGATAGAAGAAAAGAAAGAAAACGAAGAAAAGAACTAAAAAAACAAAGAGATGATTAAAAATGAAAGACAAAGCATGCAAAAAATGCCACAGAATAGTGAAAGGCAACCAATGCCCAGTATGCAAAGAATCAAAACTAACACAAAGCTGGAAAGGATACACAATAATACTGAACCCAGAAAAATCCGAACTAGCGGAAGAACTAAAGGTAGACACACCAGGAAAGTACGCACTAAGAATAAAGAAATAACAAAGGTGATAAAATGCAGATAGAAAAACAAGAAGAAAAAGAAAACCCACTACTCCACAGAAACGAAATAACCGTAAAAATCAAAAACTATGCAGAAACACCATCAAGAACACAAGTAAAGGAAAAAGCCTCAGCAGAACTAGGATACGACAAACAAAATCTAGTAATAGATAAAATAAGCCAAGAATACGGGAAAAAAGAAGCAACATGCACAATAAAAGCATACGAAAACCAAGAAGACATGGAAAGATACAGCAAAAGCTACAAAAAAGAAAGAACACAGAAGACACAGGAAAAAGACGAAGAAGTAGAAGAGGAAACAGAAGAGACAGAGGAAGAAGAAGAGCAAGAAGAAGATGAAAGTGAAGAAGAAACAGAAAAAGACGAAGGGGAAGAACAGGAAAAAGAAGATGAGGAGGAAGAAGAATGAAAACAGATAAATACGGAACAAAAGACGGTAAAACCGAGGTAGAAAACCCAACGTGTCCAAAGTGCGGAGAAGGAGTTCTACTAGCAGTTCACGAAGACAGAAAACACTGTGGAAAATGCGGCTATACCAGATGGGAAAACAAAGAAGATGAAGAAGAAAATGAAGAGTAAAGATAACGATGATAACCTCCATAGCACTTTACGCAATACTACTCTCAATACCACTATACCTCAATAAAGGAACTATAATACAGAGGCTAGGGTTCAAAGACAACATAGAAATAAAAAGAGAAACCGCAATAGCTCTAATATTCATAGTAGCGTTACTAATTGCTTCAATAATAGTTAGCTTAGTTTTCTATCAATTAGGAATGCACGAAGACGTTCAGAGAACAGCGGAAGTGTTAAAACAAATTCCACTATACCAAGTTTTAATCGTTCTCCTTATAGGTTCATTCGTTGAAGAAGTGTTCTTCAGAGGGTTCCTCCAAAAAAGAACCAACCTATGGATCGCTTCAATACTATTCGCGCTTTCCCACATCATATACCTCTCATTCACACAAGTTGTAGGAACTCTGGCACTAGGATTGCTTTTAGGATACCAGTACGAAAAAACAGGAGGGGTGTACAGCCCAATACTGAGCCACACATTCTACAACCTCATAGCAGTAACAGCCATGTACCTAACAATATAGGAAGGTGTAAAAATGAACTGTCTTGGAATAGAGTCAACCGCGCACACTCTTGGAATCGGGATAGCGAACCAAGAAGACATAATAGCTAATGAAAAAGACGTGTACAAACCCGAAGAAGGAAAAGGCATAATTCCAAGAGAAGCAGCAGAACACCACAAAGAAGTGAAAAAAGAAGTCCTGAAAAAAGCTCTAAAAGAAGCCGAAATGGAAAAAGAAGACATAGACATAATAGCAGTTGCCAACGGGCCAGGACTACCACCATGCTTATTACAAGGTGTTGGATTAGCCAGAGAACTGTCAAAAGAACTAGAAATCAAGATAGTTCCTGTGAACCACTGCATAGCACATATAGAAGTAGCTAAAAAAGAAACAAACGCGGAAGACCCATTAGTACAGTACGTGTCAGGAGGAAACACTCAGATACTATCACATGCAGACGGAAGATACAGAATATATGGAGAAACACTGGACATAGGAATAGGAAATGCCTTTGACAAACTGGCAAGATCAATGGGTCTGGAAATGCCAGGAGGCCCAAAGATAATGAAACTCGCGGAAAAGAGCAACAAGTACATAGAACTGCCTTACACCGTGAAAGGAATGGACCTGTCATTCTCAGGACTAGTTACCCAAGCTAGCAAAAAACACGAAGAACACGAAAAAGAACATATAGCTAATTCATTCCAGGAAACAGCTCTATCAATGCTAGTGGAAGTAACTGAAAGAGCACTAGCACACACCAAAAAAGAAGAACTTTTACTAACAGGAGGAGTAGCGCTCAACAAAAGACTCAGAGAAATGGATGGAAAAATGGCGGAAGAACACGAAGCAAGTTTCCACGTACCACAAAACGAATACTGCGGGGATAACGGAGCAATGATAGCGTACACAGGCAGGCTATATAGAGAAAAAGCCGAAAAAGAAATAGATATAAAGCCAAGATGGAGAACGAATCAATACAAAACAAACAAATAAAAAGAAAAACTAAAGATAACAAAGGATAAACATGGAAAAATCAACTTACAAAAAACCATTACTACTAGTCATAATAGCAGTGGCACTAGTAACAGTGTTCTTCCTATTCGACACCATGTATGCTCTCGTAGTCTCCCCAGACATAACGCACCAAATCGAGACAATAGGGAAAAACCAAACACAAGAAGGATGTACAGTAAGATTACGAGGAAACATCGAGATAGATTACAGGCTAGAGATAAGTGAGATAACAATAGAAGGAAGAATAGGAGAATCAACTGAAGTAAGAGAACCAACCAGCCACACAGCACAGAAAACTATCGAGGATCCAGGAGAAAAAACAGACTTCCAGATAGAGATAGAAACCGATCAAGAATGCGATCTATTAGTTCACCCAACAGTAGATATCATATCAGTAGAAAAAACAGTACTTCAAAATAGAGAATAATACAAAAAACACAAATAAAGATTAATATGGATATAATATACAAAGGAGCCGAAGCAACACTATACAAAGGCGAATACCTAGGATATCAAACAGTAGAAAAAGAAAGAAAACCAAAAAAACACAGAATAGAGAAAATGGATAGAACAATAAGAGAAAGAAGAACAAAAAACGAAGCAAAGATGATAAAAAAAGCAAGAGAAGCAGTAAACACACCCTACATATTCAGAATAGATCCAGAGAAATCAAAAATCACGATGGAGTACATAAAAGGACAGACACTGAAAGAAAGAATCAAACAAGGAAAAGAAAACCCTGAAAAGATTGGAAGAAAAATAGGAAAACTGGTAAAAAACCTGCACGAACTAGATATAACCCACAATGACTTAACAACCTCAAATATAATAAGAAAAGACAACGAATTGTACTTCATAGACTTTGGACTAGCGGAAAATACAAAGAAAACGGAAGACAAGGCAATGGATCTGCTAGTGTTCAAGAAAATGCTGAAAAGCACGCACTGGAAACAATTCAAAGACATATGGGAAAATCTGAAAAAAGAATACGGAAAAAAACACGTGCTGAAAAGATTGAAAAAAATAGAAAAAAGGGCAAGATACACGGAAAAAGAAAATGAAAAACCAAAGAATAATTAAAAAAGAAGCGCAGAAACAAAACCACCTGGAAAAACAAGCATATACAAAACCAAACTTATAAAGCAAGATACCAACAATAATACAAAGCAGAACACAATAAACCAAAGGAGAAATCGGAGAAAAAAATTCTTCAAAAACCACATAAAAACACTAAATAGTGATAGAATGACAAGAATGCACACAAAAGATAAAGGAAAATCAGGATCAACAGCCCCAGCATCAAAAGAACCTCCAACATGGATAGAGTTATCCGAAAAAGAAGTAAGAGAAAAAATAAAAGAACTAAGAAAAGAAGGTAAAAACCCAAGCGAAATAGGGAGAATACTCAGAGACAAACACGGAGTACCCGACGTAAAGATAATGACCGGAGAAAAAATCACCAAAATACTGGAAAAACAAGACATGGGCATGGAGTACCCGGAAGACCTGATGAACCTGATGGAAAGAGCCGTAAAAATCAGAAAACATCTAGATAAAAACAAAAAAGACAAAAACAACAAAAGGAATCTCAAACTCACGGAATCAAAGATACGAAGACTTGTAAAATACTATAAAGAACAAGGAAAAATCGATGAAGACTGGCATTATGATCCGGAAAAAGCAAAACTAATAGTTGAAGGATAGTGATACCATGGCAAAAACAATAAACAAATGGAAAGACAAGAACTGGTACCCAGTGAAAGCACCAGAGATGTTCGAAAAAAAAGAAATAGGCGACTCACCAGCACCATCAGAAGAAGAACTAGTAGGAAGAACAATAGAAACATCACTGAGAGACATAACAGGAAAAAGAAGCCACAACAACATACGTGTAAAGTTCCAGATAAAAGAAGTGGAAGGAGGAACAGGCAAAGCACAGGTAAAAAGATTCAACGTAACAAGAGGGTACATAAGAAAAAACATAAGAAAAGGAAGAAGCACTATAAAAAACACACAAAAAATAAAAGCAAATGGAAAAACATTAAAAGTAACCACTTACGCCTTCACAGTAGGGGAATTACACTCCTCACAGAAAAAAGAAATAAGAAAAGTAATGGAACAAGAAATGGAAAGACAGGCTGAAGAAAACGACTTTAACTCCCTAATACAGAAAATGATATTTGGAAAAACCGCAACAAGCTTGTTTAAAAAAGCAAAAGAAGTAGCTCCTATAAAAAGAGTAGAAATAACAAAATGTGAGATAGAAAGAGGAGAATAATGACCCTAGGCCTATCAAGGTTTGCCTTACCTCTGTTTATAGCTCTCTTAGGGCTTGAAAATCGTTCATTAACTTTCAAAGGAGCTATTTCAGCAATATTTCTTTCATATATACTGATACTGAGACAGAACTTTTCCTGGTTCCTAATCTTGTTCTTTTTCTACGTTATTGGAACTATAGCCACGAGATTGAAGTCAAAGGAGAAAAAAAAGTCTGAACTAATGCAGAAGACTCGTGGTGCGTGGAACGTGATGGGAAATGGAGGTATTGGACTCATATTTGCTCTTTTAGGAGGAGTTGTTGGGTTTATTGGATTTGTAGGAGCTACTGCAACAGCTGCCGCTGATACTTTATCCTCAGAAGTAGGTGTTTTATCAAAATCAAAACCTAGAATGGTTACTAACTTTAAAAAAGTTGAACCTGGTACTAATGGAGCAGTGAGTAATTTAGGCATTTTTGCAGCTGTTGTTGGAGCCCTTTTAATTGGTCTGGGCTCAATGATTGAGTTCAGCTGGATCATTGTCCCAATTGCCTTGATCTCTGGGGTTATTGGTCATTTTGCAGATTCTTTTGTTGGTGCATTGATAGAGAATAAGGATTTAATCGGTAACTCTACTACTAATTTCCTGGCAACTACTAGCGGTGGTGTTGTAGCGATGTTGATTTACTTGATTGTGTTGTCGGCTTAGTTATATATAGAGTTGTTTCATTGAATATAGTTAGCTGAATCGTGCTAAATGTATTCAGTAAGAGGCAGGTAAAATGATCGAAATAGTATTGGAGGCTCTTTTCTACATATTACCCGCTTATATAGCTAATTCCTCTGCCGTGGTTTTTGGTGGTGGAGCTCCTTTGGATATGGGGAAGAGTTTTAATGGTAATAGAGTTCTTGGGGACGGTAAGACGTTTAAAGGCACTTTTTTAGGAGTTCTCTGTGGTTTTCTAACCGGGATAATTCTTTGGTTAGTAATCGATAACTCTGTGTTTTTGTTTCTGGGTTTATTGGTATCAGTAGGTGCTTTAGGGGGCGATATATTTGCTAGTTTTTTGAAGAGGAGAACTGGTGTTGAGAGAGGTGGTCCTGTGCCTGTTTTGGATCAGCTTGACTTTGTTATAGGGGCTGTTTTAATCGGATCATTTTTGAGAGCTCCTTCTCTGGAAGCGCTTACCTTGATATTGATTGTTACTCCCTTTATTCATTTATTAACCAATATAATTGGATATTCTTTGGGATTGAAGGATAAACCTTGGTAAGAAAGAGTAGTCCTGGGCGGATTCGAACCGCCGCCGCGGGGTCCAAAGCCCCGTATCCTTGGCCACTAGACCACAGGACTATTCGAGCATGTGTGTTATTCTTTGTATGGTTCTTTGTTAAATAAACTGAGTTATCTTGTTTTGAGTAGATGGGTTAAACTTTCTTTGAGAATAGTTGGTTTTACCTACTCTTTGTTGTTATTCGTAGTAAGAGGTCAGTAGTTTGAATCCGTCTTCCGTTATTGTGAATGGTGTTGGTCCTAGTGGTGTTCTTGTGGCGACCATTTTGTTTATTTTTAATCTTCTTTTTCTTTTCTTTCCCTGTTCGTCCTTTCCCAGTTTTATTACTCCGTCTACTACGTAGGGTTCTACTTGGAAGGGGGTGAGTTTTTCTCTATCCGGTTTTTCCGATATGAATAGAGTGCTGCAGCCTTCTTTTTTTAGTGATGAGGATAGTCTGTGTAGTAGTTTTCTGTAGTCGGCTTTTGAGGATGAGAAGTATCCAAATGGTGTTATATTATCTATGACAACTCTTTTCGCGTTCACTGATTCTATTAGTCTTGATAGTCTTTTTTCTATTTCTCTTGCTACTGATCTGGCGTGGAATTCTTCGTATTCTGCTATTTCGTATGTGGTTATAACGGCTTTTCTTTCTTCTTGTAGTTCTCCTATATCTAGGTTGAATCTGGAGCAGTACCAGGTTAGGTCCGTGTCGTATCCTTGTATGGTTAGGTATATTCCAGGTTCATCGTACTGTTTTACTCCATTGTACAGGTATTGTAGTCCTAGTATTGTTTTCCCCGTTCCTGATTCTCCTGTCAGAAGTACTGTTGACGGGTGGGGGAATCCTCCTTCAAGTATGTGGTCGAGTCCCGGTACTCCTGTTGATATTCTTTCCACATCGGTTTCCGGGTCCGCTTCTACCTCTTTTGTTTTCCTTATATCCGGCATGTTTATCCTCTTTGTTTTGATTTGTCTAGTTGAATTAGACACTGGTTTTTTATATGTGTTTTTGTGGTTAATCTTGATTTTTCCTTTACAGGCAGTTCTCACTGGGTAGTGTACTTGTTATAGTATTTCGTTGATTATTGCGCCGTATGCTGGTCTGGATGTGGTTACTCCTATGAGGCTTCCTATTATTGTCACTATTGCGAATCCTTGTAGCGCTCCAAGACCCATGAATAGTAATGGGAACATCGCGAATATGGTTGTCATTGCTGATCTGAATATTATTGAGAAGGCTTTTTTGACTTTTCTTGCCAGGCTTTCTTCTTTGTCAGTGGTTTTTTCGATTGCTTCTTCTGTCATTATGATCTGGTGGTCCACTCCTGTTCCTACTACTGCTATTATTCCTGCTATTGCCGGTAGGTCGAGCTGCCATCCTATCCATGCTGCTGCTCCTACTGTCATTAGCACTTCTGAGAAGCTGGTTGTTAGTAGTGGCAGTATTATCTTTTTTCGTTTGTACCTTATCGATATGACTGCAGCGACTGCCAGTAGTGCTACTAAACCGGCTAATAAGGAGTAATTCAGGAATCTTGCTCCTAGTAAAGGTGACATTCTGTCTTCTCTTTCTATCTGAACTCCTACTGGTAATCTTCCCGATCTTAATAGGATACTTATTCTTTCTATTGATTCGAATGCTTCTTCTTCGGTTTCAGCTCCTCCTGTTATGCTTGGAGTGTCAACTGGTTCTCCTCTTGTTATACCAGGGGTTAGGTGAACGATGCTTTCTATTTTCAGAGCATTAACTATCCAGAAGTCCCCTACAAACGGCACTTCTTCCACCTCTTCCGCGTTGTGTATCTGTTCTGGATCGAATGTGTCTTGCGGAATTAATACAGTTCTGTTTTCTGTTTGGTTTAGAACTGATTCATCTATTTGATTGGAAACTACTAGCTGTGCTCCGGAGTTCTGTACTAGTTCTTCTATCTCTATCTCGGTTTGTGCTCCTACCGGAGCTTCTGCTTTTTCAAGTGACTGGGGAACTAATCTCTCTTCCTCGTATAGATCTTCATTAATTAGTATTACGGCGTTTCTGGGCCTGTCTATGAACATGTAGAGAAGTTCCTGGCATCTTCCTTCTTGACCTACCATTGGTGTGCATTCGTTTTCCACTGCGTCCGCGAATGATTGAGCTGCTTCCGGTTTTACTCTGAATGGTACGCTCCATTGATAACCTGCTTCTGGGCTGCCTCTTGCCCCATATCCTCTTTGTGGATCGGTTATCACGTCAATTATATCTTGTCCTCGAAGTGCTACTTCTCCATCGTACAGTGTTTCGAAGCTTCCCTGCTGACCTATGATTTCTCTGAGGTTCTCTATTGCCTGTGGATCGGTTTCCGCTACTTCTATTCTAACGTGTGTTCCTCCCTGCGGTGTTACCGCAACATCTCTTAATCCGTAGGCATCTACTCTTTCCTGTAGTACTTGTGTGATGATGCTCATCGTGGATGGATCTACTTCTTCGTCCAGTCTGAGATCTATCATTGTCCCTCCTCGGAAGTCCATTCCTAGCTGTACTCCTCGGAGCGGTATGGGTATTATTCCTATGACTATGACTGCTATTATGAATAGATATACTCTTCTCTTTTTCAGTATTTTCTTCATTTTTTCTTTATTCATCTTGAACACTGTTTGTTTTTCTTAACTGTTCTTGTTATCTGTTTTCTCTTTTGGATAGCCATATCATTATCGGTGCGTTTATGAACCACGTGGTCATGGTGTCCCCTATTAATCCCAGTATCAGGATCAAGGAGATGCTCACCAGTATGTGTATTTGAGTTAGGTGTGAGATTATCAGTAGACCGATTAATGCACTTACCGTGGTTATTGACATTGTTAGGCCTGTTTTCATTGCTCCGAAGGCTCTTTCTTCCGGTGTTCCTTCTTTTCTTCCTAGTGTTTTCATTGTGAGCATTATATCTGAATCTATTGAGTATCCTATGACCATTAGTAGTGCCGCTACTGTCCCCAGGGTTAATGGTATTTGGAATAGCCCCATTGCTCCTAGCCCGAATATCATGTCGTATATTGGAGCTTGGAACACTGCTAGTGATACTAGTATTTTCCTGAAGAAGTAGAATACTAGTATTGATATGAATAGTATTGCTGCTAGTATCGCGTTTCTAGCTTGCATTAGGAACTGTTGACCCATTGCTGCTCCTATTGAATCGATTGAGAAGTATTCTTCTTCCGATCCTGCCTTTTCCGATATATAGGTATTTATTTGTCTGTTTATATGTGATTCTGTTTCCGATAGGTATTCTTCAGCTATTTCTTCTTCTCCTTCTATATCCCCTTCTAATTCTATTTCTCCGATTATTCCTTGTCCTCTTTGTATTACTTCATTGTATCTTCCTGCTTCTAGATCTTCCTGCATCTGCATTATAGCGTTGTGTCCTACGTAGCTCACGATCAGAACGCTGTCGGCTCCTTCTGTTTTTCGAATATCCAGATCTATTAAGTCGAACTCGTTATTCATCTCTATTTCCAGTTCAGCTGTATCTATTTCTCTTTCTAGTGGTGCTGTTATCCTTGTTCCTCCTTGGAAGTCCATTCCGTAGTTTAGTCTGGTTGTTGCGAAGAACAAGAGGATTAAGAGCAGGATCATTGGAATTATGAATAGTTTTTTGTATCTTCCGTTTTCGTATATGTTCATGTTCATCTCTTATTGTTGCTGTTAGCGGAGTTTTTGGTTCTTGGAGAAAATGGTTGTTATCACTTGTTGTCTTAGTTTTTTGATTTATGTTCGGCTTGATTAATATTGGTTTCTTTGGTTAAGTTTATTTGGGTTGATTCGTTAGGTTTTTTCTTTGTGCCAGCGGTTTTTCGCAGCTTCTCCTTTTTCAAGTTCTTTTATTTCTTTTGAGCACAGATAGGTTTCTCCCGATGCGAGTAATTTATCGTTTTTATCAACTATTAGAACAGGTTCTCCTGGTCTTAGATCCGGGTCAACCTCTTCTACGAATTTGTTGAACACTGTTTTGCCTTTTTCAACGAACTCTACTGCTTCGTCTTTCATAGATATTCTTTGTTCCGGGTACTCCGTCTCTTCGTGTAGTTTTTTTGCTGCTCCGTGGAGCAGGAACATGTGGTCACTTGGTCTTACAACTAGGTAGAGCTCTCCTTCTTTTACTAATTTTCTTATTCTACCTGTTTTTGGTGATTTCTTTATCTCCACGTCTTCCGGAATGATGTCTATCCCTAGCCAGTACTTGCTGGCTATTTTTAGTTTTTTAAGATCACTAACAATTGTCTTTGGAGTTTTTTCCTCTTTAAGTGTTTCTTCTCCTATGTGTGAGTAAGGATAGCATTCTAGGAGTGCTCTTGGCACTTCTCCGAATCCAGGTATCTTGGTTGTTTCAAGTTTTCCTTCTTGAGTTAATTGTTTTGATTTTTTGATTGCTCTTTTGTAGTCCGGTCTTTTTTCGCTGTATTCGGATACTATGAATAGATGCTTTTTCGTGATTGGGTCTCTTTTTTCTATTGTTCTCATGTCGCTTGTCAGGGTGTCCATTAGTTTTTTTAGTGATGGATGGGCTCTTGAACGTGTTTCCATTAGTTCGTATAGTGTTCCTTCTCTTATTGATTGTTTTATTTTTCTTATTTCTTTGAATGTTACGTGTAGATTGTGTTTTGCGAGTTTTTGTTTATTTTCCTGAATCTCTTTTAATTCGTTTTCAGTGCACACTGGACAATTGCAGGGTAGGTACTCCATTTCTTTTACTTTCTTTGTTCCTCTGGAGGTCAGATACCTGCCGTCATCTGCGTATAGTGAATAGGCTGCGGAGTCAAGTAGATCTGCTCCCATTGCTACTAGGAATGGGAATAACATTGGGTGTCCCGCACCGAATAGATGTATTGGTCTGTTTTCAGGTGCTTCTTCTTTGATTATTCTCAAGGGTTCTATCAGTTTTGAATACTTGTATTTCTCCATAGTCGGTACTATGGATCCGAGTGCATGTATATCGAAATTTAGTTTTGATTGTTTTTTCACGCATTCTCTGAATAGTTCTGGTTCTCTCCATCCTTGTAGCGGCCCAACGTATAATGTCTCTTTGTTCTTTATCTGTTCTTGGGTTTCTTCCGATCTTTTTATTGTTTTTTCCACTGTTCTCTGTATTTCTTCTCGGTCTTTGCTTTGTGTTGGTATGTCGAGGATTACTCCTATATCTGTGTTTATTTTTTCTTGGAATTCTAAGATTTCTTTGTTCGTTGTCTCTACTTCTCCGTATCTCATTAGTTGATAGGCTCCAGAATCGGTCATTATTGGTCCGTGGAAGTTCAGGAAGTTATGTATTCCTTTTGTCATTACTTCGTGCAGGTGATCTTTTTTCAGTATGTATGCGTTAGTTATGAGTGCTTGTGCTCCTGTTTCTTTAATCTCCGCTGGTTCTAGGGTTCTCTTGTTAGGGTTTATTACCGGTAGCACTGTGGGAGTTTCTATTTCTCCGTGTTTAGTCTGTAGTTTACCGATTCTTCCGCCTAGGTCCTTTGACTTGATTTCAAAATTCGTCATGGTTTATCTCCAGTGTTTTTTCTTCAGGTTTCTTCGGGTTTCTTCTTCATTTTTACGGTTTGTATTTTTTTCTGAGTTTTTCTATTGCTCTTTGTCTTGGTGATTTCTTCTTTGTTTTCTTTTCAGGCGTTTCTGTTGTTTCTTTTTTAGTAGTTTTTGGTTCTCCAAGCCCTTTAGGCTCCTCTTTTTCCTCGCTTTCTTCTTCAGTTGAGGAGGCGTTTGCCATCGCTATCAGTATTAGTAGTGATAGGGAGAGGAATAGTGCTATGAGTGATATTAGCCCGATTATAGCTGTGTAGTTTATTTCTTCGGTTGGTAGAACTCCGTTTTCTTCTTCCAGGTCGTCTATTATACCTTGGATTCTTTGTGCTTCTTCCGCAAGCCCTCCGTCTCTGTATCTGCTCAGTGATAATTGATAAGTTTCTATTGCTTTTTGTATTTCTCCAAGGCTTTCGTAGGCCGTTGCTGCTTTTTCATAGCTTTCAGCTGCTTGCCTGTAGTCTCCGCCCTGTACTAGGTTTTGAGAAGCGGTTTTGAATTTTTGTGCAGCTTCTGCGTATGCTTCTTCCGCTTTTTCTTGATCTCCTTCTCTTTCGTAGCAGCCTGCGGCTAGTAGGTACTCTTCTCCTGCTCCGAAGTAATCTGGGTAGGGAAACTCGGTTTTTCCCTCTGCCCGTTCCATGTAGGAGTCACATGGAGAGTTTTCCTGCGCTACTGTAATCGTTACTGTAAGAGCTATGAACATCAAGCCAATGATTATATAGGTCAAGCTTTTCTTGGAGTGATTCATCTGAATCCCTGTATTAATTTTCTTCTTCATTTTATTTATGTTTTATTTAATGTTCGAATTGTTCGAATTTTCCAAGTGTTCCTTGAATTTATTTCTTTATTATTACCCGTGTTGGGAATGGTATGCTGACTTCTTTTTCTCTGAATTCTTTTACAACACTTTCTCTTATCTGTGATCGTGATTTTGCCCAACTGGTTTCGTGTTGTTTTATCCATACTCTGCCTTCTAGATCTATTGAGGATCCTCCGAATCCTTTTATTATTACTTCTGGTTCTCTATCATCTGCTCTTGATTCTATGGATTCCAAGGCATTTTGGAAGGCTTCCATTGCTTTCTTTATATCTGAATCGTAGTGTATGCCTACTTCTACTTTTATTCTTCTCACTTCATTTGCTGTGTAGTTTATAATTGGGTTGTTCACGAGAGTTGTGTTGGGCACAGTGACTATTTCCCTGTCAAATGTTTCTATTACAGTGGTTCTGAGTCCTATTTCCTTCACTCTTCCTATGTTGTCTTTTATTTCAATAATATCATCTATTTTGAACGGCTTGTCCAGAGCTATGAATATTCCTGAAAGAGTGTTGGAAACGATGTCCTTTGCACCAAACCCTATAACTATTCCTAGAACACCTGCTCCTGCTAGGGACGCGGCTAGAACTCCTCTAAGCCCAATTATGGATAGTACGGCCAGTAAACCTATTATGTATATTATTGAGACCATTAGTTTCATCAGGATTGATCCTTCAGAAACACCTGTGCCTGTTATCCTGCTGTCCAGTTTCATCACAGATGGTTTTAGTATCGCTATGGTTACTTTTACCGCATAGAGAACTAGCAAGATTCTGAAAACTGGGTTCAAGTGTATGAGCTCGAACCCTAAGATATATAGAGCAAAATAAAGTATTAAAATATAAACAGTCCATCTCAGTATATTGGAGAACTGCTTTTTAGCCTCTTTTGATATCTTTACAGGAGAAATCTTGTCAATAAACCTGCCGAAACGGTGAGGAATCTTGGGAACCAGATACAGAGCCACGAACCCAACTGCAGCTAGGACAAGTAACTTAAATCCAGTCGAAGGAACAAGGATTTCCTCAAGGGAACGGGCTGTCAATCCCCTCAATAATACCTGTCTAATCACCATGTGAATCTTATGCGCAGACAAATATTAAATAGTTAGATGATTAAAAACTACAAAGAGAGAAAGATCTTTATCCTGAAGAATAAAACCTTAGGAAAAGAACCTGAAAAACAGCAGAGATAAATGAACTTAATGAACAACATGAACTCAAAAAAACACCCAAATCAAGTTCAAAAAGAATACTTAAAAACACGAGAAAAGAGGTGGTTAGATGAAAGAAGAAATAAAAGAAGAGATAAAGGAAGTCACGCAGGAAATGGACGATGTTGCAAACGATCGAGATGTTCCAAGAAATGTTCGAGAGAAACTGGGAAAAGCACAGAAAATGATAAACAAAAAAGCGGAAAAAGACATAGATGCACAGAACCTGGACTTCACAAGAGCAATATACCTGATGAACGAAGCATCCGAAGACATAAACATACCTTTTCACACAAGAACAGATATAATGAACATAACTTCGAAGCTCGAAAAGATAAAAGAGAGTATAAAATAAACTTTAATGAATTAACCCGTGGTAGCATAGGGGTAATGCGGTCGCCTGTAGAACGCAACCAAAGCACTCGCTTTGGCGCGACCGCAGGAAAGCGACAGACCGCAGGTTCGAATCCTGCCCACGGGATTACTTTTTTCTAGATGGATAGAGATAAATGGAAATGATTCAGATGAGTTTTGGATTAAAACAGATTCCGAGAACGCTTTACAGTCCAAAATCTGCGTTCAAGAAGATAAAGAAAGATTCCAGTGTAACAACTGGATTGTTAATCGCTATTGTATTAATCTCTTTAGGTAGCTTGGCTTCCTACGGAATGAGTGGCAACATCGAAAGAATGATGGAGACCGCTGTGGAGGAGGGACAGCTTCCTGAAGAAGCTATCCAAGGGATGGAAGAGGACCAGGAAACTTATTTGACCCTGAACCAGATAATAATGTCCATTCCCATAACAGTTGTTTTATTCTTAGTATCAATTGTGATAGCAGGATGGATGGCTTCTGCCTGGGATAGAAAGAAATTCAAAATGGATAAAAACGTAGCTGTACTGGGTTACAGCCCGCTAATAGATCTTATTCAGTCCTTTACTCTTTCCTTAACCGCTTTTTTAATGATTGATTCAGGTACAACGGGCTTAGGAATTATTGGGTTACTCTTCATCATCTTCCTTGTTTGGGAGATCTGGATAAAAGGCACCGGAATCGCGGTGGCTAACAACACGTCTTTACTAAAAGGAATTGTTAGCTGGATAGTTGCAGTGATCATAATTGGATTGATTACATTCTTCTTGGCCTTGGGAACGCTTTAGCTTTCTTTGAATATCTTTCCCTTAAATCTAAATAACTGTACATCTTTTTCCTTCCAGGAGCCGGGGCTCAACCCTGCTTTTCTACAGGTGTGATCTAAAAATTTTTCTAAATCTAGATTGTGTTCTTCCGGAACCTGTGGTAAAAGAAGACCCTGAGTTGGACCACATTTAGCTATTAAACCATGTTCTCCTATCTCTATTCTCTCTTCTGCCTGTTTTAAATCGTTTACTTCCACCCGTCCCGGTTCAGTTAGCACTGTTAGCTCTATTTCTATATCTTCTAGTTCCCTTTTTGATACTGGTGGAAATCTCGGATCATTCGCTGCTGAGGATGAAGCATCTAGAATCCCTTCTATAAGAGTTTGTTC
>SL_8KL_010_SEDDRAFT_10001420_pt1 | contig 20760 bp, 33 predicted proteins | sample SodLakKL_010_SED_4_FD_11160 | JGI IMG/M metagenome (IMG submission 11160)
AATCACACTTTCAACATCTTTTAGTCTTTCCCCGATTGCTGACACTACTGGTATTGTTGCTGAGTTTCCTGCCTGTTTATAGAGTTGACTATCAGAATTAACCTCTGCTGCTCTCTCAAAAGCCCAATCTGGAAACCCCTGAAGTCGCCAAGTTTCAAGTGGAGTCAATTTTCTAATTTTTAAACCATCTTTTATCTGTGTCCTTCTGCCTGAATTTATATCTCCTGGCGAAGTACCTTTGTGATAATTGCTATCAATACAGTAACTGTTGCCTTCCTTTGTTGTGTTTAATCCTTCAAGAATTTTTATTTTGCCTTGTTGACTATCGTAACCTTTTCCACTTACATCACATTGATTTCTTTTAATAGCTTTTGAGTCTTTTCTTCTGATAGGAAATACTTTTCTGGTGCTTTCTCCTCTAAGATGTCCGATAATAAACACTCGCTCTCTGTTTTGGGGGACTCCGAAATCTTTGCTGTTACACACCTGCCATTCAACAAACTCATACCCACATTCGTGAAGGGCGTTGAGGATTGTTGCGAAAGTCTTTCCTCCATCGTGGGAAAGCAATCCTCTGACGTTTTCCAAGAATAAATATTTAGGCTGTCTTTCTTTAGCCAACCGGAAGACTTCAAAAATGAGAGTTCCTCGCATATCTTCGAAACCTCCTCGCTTTCCAGCAATTGAGAAACTCTGGCAAGGAAATCCTGCTGTGAGCAAATCGAAGTCTGGCAATCCTTCTGGCTCGACTTCTCGAACATCTTTAGCTGTCCACTCGTTTTGGACATCATATATCACCTCGTAACTTTCTCTAGCGTATTTATCCTTCTCTATATAGCCAATACATTCATAATCTCCGGCTTGCTGCAACCCCATTCTAAAACCTCCAATACCTGCAAATAGGTCTAGAAATTTCATTGTATATCACCAACATCAATTACTTCTTCTTCTTCTTCTCTAAACTCCTCTAATAACTCTCGTGTAATCCTATCAGAGTTGCTATTGTTTTCTTCCTTCATATTATCCTCTAATCTAGTAATTTGTTTTCTAAACTTACCTGCTGACTTTATATTCTTTTTCCAAAAACTATCATCTTGACACCACTCCATTATTTTNCCGATTTCCTCCCAGCTATATCCTTTATTTTTCGCTCCGACTGGTCCTAATCTATTAAGCCTGTCCAATTCTATTGCCCAATCTTCAAGGTCGTTTGGGTTTTTTTCTGGTACTGGTTCTCTAGGATTATTTTTTAATATCAATTTTCTTAAATGAACTGCTGCTTTATATGGAGTAGATTCTTTATCAAATTTAGGTTTATCTGAAGTAGGGTTCGGACTTGAATTTTTAGAGTCCGAACAAGAATTACTTGATTTATTAGTTTTATTAGTATTTAGTTTATTAGTATTTAGTTCATTAGTACTTAGTAATATATCCCGATTTTCGGTATCCGGATTATCCAGCTCCGGATTTTCGGTATCTGGATTTTCGGTTTGTGGCACCTCATATATATTATATTCGTGTTTAAACTTACCTTCCTTGTCTTTAAACCGGTTATAAATGATATAACCAGCTTCTCTCAATTCATTTATACCTGTTCTTAATGATGATTTTCCATCTGTGGCGTTTCTTTTTAGCTCATTAAAATGCAATTCCCAATCATCTGGCAATTTAAGAAGATAAGCCAAAATTCCTTTAGCTTTCCAGGATAAATCCTCTCTTTCTAAAAATCCATTATGAATTGTAGAATAATTAGTATTTTTGTGCACTCTGTAAACAGGCAACCTTAACCCTCCTTTAATTCGTCTATTGCCCAGCTGTGGTATTGTTCCATATAAACATCAATAGCCTGTCGGACAATATAACTTAATGGTATTCCCATTTGGTCATTAACTTTATCCAGCATTTCTTTTTGTTTTTTCTCGATATTAAATGTTGCTCTCATAAATTCGCTTTCCATATCTATCCCTCCTTGCTATAACCTTATCATAAGTTATCATAAAAATCAATAATTTTTATAAAACAGGGGAGAGAAATAAATCCCTCCCCCATCACTCTATTGATTAGGGAAAAACAATTCTTCTATTGATTTATCGAATAGCCTGGCAAGAAAATAGGCTTCAGTTAGAGTAAATCTGCTTATTTTTCTTTCCCTTCTACTGTAAACTTGTCGGCTAATCCCCATTTCTTCAGCCATATCCCTTTGACTATATCCTTCCTCCTCTCTAATTCCCCTGTAATGCTCTATATCAGGGTAAACATATCCTATCTTATCATTCATTTTTATCTTGCTGCCTTTCTCTCACAAATTCCCTGTAAGCGTCTAGGGGAATTCGATACCTAGTGCCTTTAGGTGTACTGGAGCCTATATTGATAGCTCCTATCTTCCCACTGTTTATCCAGCGTCTAACAGTCCTCTTATGCACATCTAGCATTTCAGCAACATCAGCAACACTTAACATTTTTTGTTCCACTTTTTCCACCTCCGATAAATATTTCTAAATTTATATTTTCTATTGATATAAGCCTGAATATCTATTTCAAGGTCGTTTTCCTTCTCTATTAAGTCGGCAAATTCTCTGTGCAGTATCCTTATCTTTTTAGAATTAATCTCTGAAGGGGGGTATTTGCGTTTATACCAGTCGTGTACTGCCTGGTTAGATACCCCCAGTATTTTAGCCACATCAGCTTTCTTAAATCCCTTCTCGTTGAGTTCGTCTAAAAGGTGTAATGCCCTCTCCTGGATAGCTTTCATGGTTATCATCACCTGCCACATAGGTAGGGCAGCCAGTCATTAACTGAATCTCTTTAATCATTCTGGCCGGTTCCCCATTCTTTCTTGATAGGTGGAGTAAATGTATCTCCAGCAGATTAGATATATCATTCCTCCTCAAAAAGGTTTTTACATTCTCTAAGCTCATATGATTCTCAATCAACCTGGGCTTTAATGCTGTCTTTACTCTGCCCTGCCTGATATTGTTAATTAACTTTTTCTTAGTGTAATTACATTCAATCATTATTACTTCAAGGTCATTAAATTTGTATTCACAGTAACCACAGTCGGTAAGGTATAATACTCTCCTATATCTACTGCCAGTCCATAATCCTATTAGCCAGCCTACAGGCTCTTTTGCGTCATGGTTTACATCAAAGCTAACTACCCTAAAGTCCTCAGTTAAATCAGTCCTTATATGCTTTTTTGGTGTTAGTATATCTTCAACCCCTAAGGCTTCTTGAGTCCCTTCGCTGGCAAATACATCAATATCTCTGTCTATAAAATCCTGCACATACTTAGCATGGTCCCCATGTTCGTGAGAGATAAGGCAACCTACTATATCCTGGGTGTTGTAGTCTATAGCAGGACGCACCTCGTCAAAAGGTACGCCTGCTTCCAGCAATAGATACTTACCCTTATGCTCAATAGCATAGCAGTTCCCACTACTGCCACTAGCTATAGTTTTAATCACAAGCACCCCCTTACTCTCTCCAAAACTTTTTCTAGAATACCTTTGCTCTTATAGACAACACATTCTTTGCACTTATTGTAAGCCCGGCCAGCTAAATACTGGCCCCAGGCTTCACAATAGTAATGCTTTGCTCCCTCTTTGTTCTCCTTTTTGAAAATATGCTTACAATCTTCTTTAGCCATCTACATCACTCCCAAGGTGGTTTTATGTCGCCATCAAATCCAAAGGTTTCCTGCCCTTCCTCTGGTCCTTCTTCTTCCTCGGTATCTTCTGTTGGTTCTTCCTCTGGCTCATCAGTAGGTTCTTCTGGTGTAACATCAATGGTTTCACCTGTTGCCATCTTTTCTTCCTGTTCTTCCTCGATTTCAGCTTCTGGCCGGCTACCAGATACTATATCCTGCATAGCCAGGCTGCTGTCATCACTAGACTTGATGAAGCTCTTGCAAGCTCGATTAATTACAGTCTTTTTAGCCATTTCCTCGCTAAACTGGGAGTGAGGAGTTTTATTGCTACCCTCCTTATAATTACCCTGCTCCCATGCTCTTTTAATTTGCTTAATGGTCATTATCTCGATTAATGGTGGCCTATCATCAAAGTATATAGAAGCATAGGCTCCTATTATATCTCCATCTTTCGTCTGCAAAGTCTGCTTATGCTTATCAATGATTGTAAGGCCTGCCTGGTTTTGGTGATATTCAAAATCATCATCTTCATAGACTGCCTGTGCTACTACATGGGTGGCTCCTATCCTCTTAGCAAGAGCCATATTACCAAAGTAAGAAGGCTGGGCTACAAGTCTCTTGCCATAAACTATGAAGTTAACCTGGTCTTTCCCAGGGTTAAGGCCAGCCTGTACCATTTGAAGCAGAGAGTTAACGATACTAATATCAGTCGCTACCTCCAGGGCCGGCCTTCCTTTCCGGTCCCTAGTTTCCTGCAATACTAAAGCAGCACTCTGCAAAGCGTTCTTTGCCGAATAGTTATCCGGCAAATCTAAACTACCCTTATCCATCTGCTTTTCAATTGTCTGGTAAGCCTTCCCGACCAAACTATTAGATTTCTTTTTTAATTTAAGATTACTCATTACTTTTTACCTCCCTTAATTATTAATAATTCTTTATCGTTCTCTCTGACAGCATTTGCTTTTTGCTCATTATCAGCATTTTTAATATGCTGATTAGGTGTTGCTATTAGGCAAATTAACTGCCCTGGAGCAGAAACATTTTCGGTAATACTCTCTGCGTTGTCGATAAAGACTGGTAAAACACAATTATAATAGTCTGACAGCGTCTTAATAATATCTAACCCTATCAGTATCCTGTGTCCATAGTTAAGGCCATTATCATATTCCACCCCCTTATATTTGATAGTACAGGCAGGATTAGCTTTGCCTTTTTGAGTATAGCTAAACATATCTATTTCAGCCAAGTTGAATAGCTCATTTACCTCCTTCTGAAGTAATTCATCTTGCTTAACTGCTGCATTAGCAGCTAAATCTGCCAGGTAGGAGTATTTCTCATATTCCTCCTGCAATTCCTGCACCTCTGATTGCAATTCTTCAATCCTCTCAATGTCTTTAATTCGGCCAACAAGGTCTGACTTTTCTTCTCTCAATTCTTCCAGTCTTGCTCTCAATTTTGCTATCTTTTTATCTAATTGTTCGGTGTCTATTTCTTCATCTGTGTCTTCCATTTTTTCAATAAGCTGTTGTTTCTTTTCTCTAAGCTCCTTCAATTCATCAGGTTCTGGGGTGTTTTTGACTTCGTTAAATTTATCCTGGATTTCTGTAATTTCTTCTTTACCCTCTTGCACCTTCTCTCTATATTCTTCAAATTCCTTTGAATATTTCTGGCCTTCTTGCTCAATTTCTTTGAGCTTTTCTGCCTTCTTATTAAGTGCTTCCTCCTTTTGTTCCTCTGGTAACTCCTGACCACACTCAGGGCAGGTAGTATTATCAGCTTCCTTCCATTTTTTCCAGTCAGCCTTTAGTTCTTTGAGTTTCTCCTTAGCAGCTTCCATGCTATCTTTATAGTTCTGAATCTCTTTATCTTTTTTCCTGATAGCAAAGTTCAAATCGCTGGCCTTTTCCTCTATTTTCTGTTCGTGCCTGCCTTCAATTTTAATTATTTCATTTTTGATTCGCTGGATTGATTCCAGCATTCGTGCCTTCTCGCTATCAGCCTGCATACTACCCTTTTGGCTAATAGCCTGTTCCAGCTCCTTATCCTTAGCCTTGATTTCCTGCTCAATGGTTTCTATTCTGGCTCTCGCTGCGTCAATATTGAAGGATTCATCTACCTGATGTTCTTCCAGTCTGACTTTCAGTTCCTCCAGCTTGTCTTTTATCTCTCTTTTCTTAGATTGAAAATCCTTACCAACCTGCCTTATCTGGTCTGGCTTGTCAACATACTCTGCCAGCTCCTTAAATGCTTCTTGCTCCCATATTTTAGGAGTGTCTATCATATCCAGCAGTAACTTTCTGCGTTCCTCCCAATGCAAACCTGGGAATTGATAAGCATTAGTTAATAACTCTATCTGCTCTCCAAAATACTTGCTTATAGTCCCCATATAATCTGACTTCTGCACATTCGACTTATTAACATAGTAATCGTATTGATTACCCTGCCTTACATAATCAAGGCCATTCTCCTGCCAGTCCTGATTCATAGTTCGTTTAAGTCTTAGTTCCTCCTGCTCCCCATCTTCATTAGTAACTGTGAATATGCCTTCCACTTTTGCTGCCATACCTTTTTTAAGTTCTACCGGTGCAGCATTTTCCGGTAGAATCTTAAATCTCTTGTTACCCTCTGAATCCTGGTCAAGTATCAGCCATGAATAAGCATTGAAAATAGTGGTTTTGCCAGATTCATTAGCGCCGTAAATAAATAGGTCATCACCTTCTGGTACCAATCTTAGTGAATTGATACCTTGAAAATTATCTATTTTCAATTGTTTTAGCTTAACTTCCATCTTATTTACCCTCCTTTAAGTGATGATATAATTTAATCAAGTGATAAATTATCACCCATGCAGCAAACAATCCAACAACTCTACTCCACACCATTTTTAGATTCCTCCCTCTCCTTCTTATAATCCTCCTTTAATAATTTATGGCTAATCTTTTATCTATAAAAAAATGTATTCCTGTACTACATTCATTCCACCTATCTTCATCAAAATCAGAAACTTCCACTATTTTCCCTTTTTTATAGATAAAATTTCCATCCCAATTACTTGCAACTTTTTCTTTTTCTTTACCTGTATCTAAATCAGTTATTTTTAAAACTTTTGCCTTACTACACCTGCATTTTTTTGTTGTTGCATTACTTCTTTTAGCATCTTCTGTAATTTTTAATTTAATTAAACAATTTCTAGCTTTTTTATACCCTATAAAACTCCCCTCCTCGGGACATAGATTAGATACTCCTAATGTGTGTTCATTTGTTTTTATGTTGCTTAAATCAACACCTCTCAAATCAGCATTGATTAAATCAGCATTACTTAAATTAGCACCTCTTAAATCAGCATCTCTTAAATCAACACTTCTCAAATCAGCATTGATTAAATTAGCATCTCTTAAATTAGCATGGTTCAAATCAGCATTGATTAAATCAGCATAGCTCAAATCAATATCTCTTAAATCAGCATTACTTAAATCAGCACCTCTTAAATTAGCATCTCTTAAATTAGCATGGTTCAAACCAGCACTGCTTAAATCAGTATAACTCAAATCAGCCTTATCCCCACCACAATTATTGAGCCATTTTTCATGGTCATTTAATATTTTGTCAAGTTTCATTTTTAGCCTCCTCCCTCCTCTCCTTAGCTCTAAGTCGCAGTATTTCATTAGCAGGACAACCTTTTTGCCTATCCATATAGCAGATATAATTCCCAGCAATCTCTACTGATTTCCAGCACTTAGGGCAGAAAAAGCTCCATTCAGCTCTCATTGTTCCCTCCTTCCATGAAGTCAATAATAATAACTCCACCGACAATTAAACCAGCTAAAGATACAAGCAACAATGGATAATGCAGCAGGTCAAAGATAGTGATTATCATTAGTTTCCCTCCTTATGGTAGTGATATATATAGATTCGCTAGTGGCCTGCTGGGAGTGGCAACAGGCCACCGACCAGTCTATATATGGTTAATCAGATATTGTCTTTATTGCCTTTTGAAAATGCAGTTTCCAATATTAAATATTCTCTTTTTTACCCTCCTTTTGATTTCTTGCTAAGCCTTCCCATTCCTTAGCCTTTTCCATGCTCCCCCAGCTGCCTTCTGGAAGATAGTTATACATGAATAAGGCTATTCCCCTTAGATTCTCTCCATTTTCGCTATCAGCTCTGCAAACTGCGTTGACAAAATCGTTATCCATCAATGCTTTAACAAATCCACCATGAGCAAGTCCTCGACCATATAAAGCATGGTCGATAAAAGCTTGTGCAATGCTATTAGGAACATTATTTTTCTCTGCTGCTTCCTGTAATCTTTGCTTATATTCTTCCATCTTATTCACTCTCCTTAGCAGGTTTTAAGTCTTTTAGATATACCATTGCGTCCTCTAAATTATTAATTAACTGCTTTCTCCTGAATCCTGTGTGGTCTTTGTTTTCTAATGCTTTTTTGGCTGCCAAAATTGCGTTCCTAGTCTGGTTATATCTTATCTCTTTATCCATTTTATTCGTCCTCCTTTTCCCTTTTCAATCATTGATACCACTCATTAATCTAAATTCTCCAGAGATTCATTAAGGCTATAGCTGACCTCTTTTATTTCTCTTGTATTGCCTTGATATAATTCTTTAAATATATCTCCATAATCTTCAAAATCATTTTTTTGCTGAATCTTTGCGATTATTTCCCTTAACTCCTTCAAGTCTAATTTTACTTCTTGTCTTTTCTGTTCTTCCCTTAATTCCTTAATCATATTCTTGAAATCAATAGCCATTGCTGATATATCAACCGGCCATACCCATGCCTTGCAAAAACTCTTGTTCATATCTTCAGAGCTATCCTCCATAATGCTTTCTAGATTGATTAATGAGCATTTAATGTCTTCCAGTATCGTTATAACCTCTTTAACTTCTCTATATTTCATTTTAACCACTCCTTATATCCTTATAAATTTTTGGCAGTCGCTTGACAAACTTGATTGTCGCAAACATTCCCTTCTCCCTTGACCTTCTCTCCACAGAAAAAGCAATTTCTTATCTGTTCTGCCTTCCTTATGCCTTCCATTCCATTCCCTTGATTCTCCTTAGCTCTGGATAACTCCTTATCCATTAATAACCGCTCCTTATCATTAGTATTTTCCTGTTCTAATACATACTTCTAGATACCTCTTAATTCTCCTGCATCAATTTTTAAAAAATCTCAAAAAAAATTAATTAGGGCAGGCAGTTAACCTGCCCTAAATCTCCAGGAACATCTTGCATTAATTGCTATCTTTTTTCACCCCTTAAATTATTATTTCACTTCCTTGAAATACATTGTTCTGCCAAGCAATATAATCACCATCAAAATTTGAAAAAAAACTATTCTCTTTTGCAATCAAATTATTGTTCAGATACTTGACCTTTTCAGAATTCGTTTTGCCTTCTAATGTTTTTCTCAATTCTTCTTTCAATTTAGCTTGTTTAATCATTTTTTTACCTGTTAACATTTTTTACCACTCCTCTGAGTTGTAATGGCCTTGTAGATAATCATTAACTGTCAAGTCATCTTCATTCAACTCCTCAAACTTAAGATACAGGTGACCCATTTTTTTAGGTTTTCTTCTAGAAGGCTGGAGCCTTATTGACTCCAGCCTTAAGCATATACTAAGCATATACTATGACTGCCATCTTCTCCCCTATGATATATGTTGCAGAATCATCTAGGAGCAAGTCACGTTCTAAGTCTTCCCAGTTAATATAGTTCTCAAGTTCTTCAGGTATCTCCATCCAGTAGTCAAATTTATTCCAAAGTTGATGTGCAAGGTCGCCATCAGCAAAGCCTAAGTCAGTTGGAGCTTCGACAATTCTATAGTTTTCAGTCTCAAGTATTTCCAGAGTCTCCTCAAGGTCAAAGGTTCCATTTAACAGGTATGTCACTTCAGCATCATAGAGTTCAAGAAGTTCAGCCAGTTCATTTGCTTGGTCTATTGTCTGGATGTCATCAAAGTCGACTCCATAGTCTCCAAAGCCCTCAATATCAGCGATTGCCCACTCTTCAGCGTTATTTTGGTCAAGGAAGTCATTAATGATATCCCAAAGGTCTTTGTTATCCTCAGGCAGACTTATCCAAATCCAGCTCCTTGTGGTAAATTCTTCGACACAAATCCTTAGGCTAGTTGTCTCTTTTTTAGTCATTTTTTCCACTCTCCTTAATATTATTGTGTTGCTTAAAGTACCAGCAAGGGGCAGGCTTTTTAGTTCCTGCCCTATGCAAGTGCTTTAAAGCTCTGTATTGAGATAGAAGTGAACCAATAAGTCATAGTTGTCAGGCACATCAATATGAAGTATAATGTCCATTGCACCATGTTTATTCACATGGATATTGATGGGCTGATTATAGCCCATCCTTATTTCCTGACCATCGGACAAATACAAGGTTCTATCCATATCATGCGAAACAAAAATCTCATTAGCAATCTTTGAGTTGACTATGACGTGACCCATACCATCCTGTAGCTTAATCCTACCCTTCATCCTTTTATTATTATTTAGGAGGTCAGTAAGGTCATTAAGGCTCAATGACCGGTTCAATTCAAAAGTCATTACATACTCCTCAAGACCATCCATAGCTGTAGCTCTGCCTTTGGCTCTGATATACTCTGCAAGCTTTCTAGTTGTTGCCTTCTTATCAGTTTTTGCTTTTGCCATTTTTATTCACTCCTTTTTGGTTTTTGCTGACCATATTTCTTGATAATATTCCCTGCCTGCCTTAATTTTGTGCGGCAGGTATCTGTTTGTCCTGCCACATTGACTGCAGGTCAATTCTTCAATTTCCTCGCTAATTTCTGCCATCGTCTCGAAAAGGTAATTACAGCTCTTGCAGATAATAGATATTTTCTTCACTCCAACCACCTCCTTTTTTTGTGTCCTACTATATACTTATAGATACCTCTTGATTCTCCTTCTTTTTTCCCCGATTTTTTTTATTCTTTTTTATTCTTTTTCCATCTGTTATATATAGGTTTACCTTTAATTAACTTGATTACTCCCGTCATTGCTGTAATATCATACATCTTGGCAGTTTATAACTCTATCTTATAACTTTATATTATCTTTAATGCTTTAATCTATGTATTATATTACTTAGTACTTATTATATTACTTAAGTACTTAAGTACTTATTAATTACTTAATAACTAATTACTTAATTACTTAATTACTTAATTACTTATAGCTATATAACTGCTTAATTGCTTTTACCTCTATGTAGTTTTCTCTTATATCTATCTGGCCTTGTATTGATTGTTTGATGTAATAATCTGGTTGATAGCACACACCTCCATAACCTAAAATATAGCTCTATAAGTTTTTATAGCTCTTATATAACTTAATAGCTTTATAATTGGAGCTGATAGCTTTTTCTCTGGTGTTAAAGCGAATCCCCCCCAACGAATTAATTCAATCCAGCTGGCCAAAAATAGGCTAAGGAAATTCCAAAACGCTGATCAATAAGAAAAAAATATTTGCTTGCTGGATTTATTCATCAATCAAAGGAGAAGTTAGAAGGAAGGAAGGAAGTTAACCAGAAGGAGCAAAAACAGAGGAAGGTAGACTAATAAATTTGCAATAGTCTGTAGTTAGCTGGAGCTAGGGTTTTAAAAGCCATTTAGAAGGCAAGAAACCCAGGGGGGCAGGCGACCTTTGACCGCCACCATAATATATATATCCCCCCATCACATTAGCAAACATAAAAGCCCTAAAAATTATTTTAAAAAACAAAAAAAGAGCCAGACTTACCGGGGATTGGTGTTGACATTGGAGGTTAGATTAAATACCCGATAAACCTGGCTATATTATGGAAAGGAGAGTGGTATGGGAAAAAGGAGTGGTACGAGTAGAGTATAGCATAATGGGGTTTGGAGTGTCAATTTTCTAAATATAATTTGACTTATGCAGTATATGTGATATATACTGATAGTGAACCACCCTCCTAGAAATATTTTTTTATAGATTTAGTTTCCTCCTTCAAGGCCAGCTTTTAGCAGGGAGCTGGGTTTATAGCAGTTAGCTTGTATTTAGCAGATTGGTAAAGCATTAGGGGGTCGGTAGCTCCGGCTCCTGATGTTTTACTGGTAGAAAGGGCAGGTGTTAGTTAATGCGACCGAAAAAGACAGAGAGCAGAGAAGATTTTGTGGGAAGGTGCATGACTGATACTGAGATGAGTGAGGAGTTTCCTCAGGGGGAGCACAGGAGGACAATTTGCGAGAGATACTGGGAGGAGTACGGTCCTGATTCCAGGTGGGGTGAAACGAATGTCAGAATCTAGTATGCCGGCTGAGGTAGATTTTGATAAGGCTATAGAGATAAGCGACAATTTTTTGCCTGATTTTAGTAAAGCCGATAACGAGGAAAGTGCGTTTAACATGAAAGCTATCTTTCTTCGGACATTCAAGCAGATAATGAACGATTACAAGGGTAGGTTGACGAATACGAGGAAGGCTATATATCTTGCAGGTTTAGCAGCTACCGGCAGAGTTGGTTTAGCTGCCAAGATGGCTGATGTAACGAGTGAAGGTATCAGATTGTGGCGTGGTGATGTGGATAAACCACCTGTTGACTGCAATTTATTTAACGAGTTAGAGGAGCAGATGGACGCTTTACATGACGATTTACTGGTAGCAGAAGCGATAAGGCGAGGAGCCCAGGGCACGAAGAAAGGTGTATGGTATCAAGGCGAGAAGGTCGGCGAGGAAAGAGAGTACAGTGATAATTTGCTTATGTTTGCTATTAAGGCTAGACTACCCCAGTACAAGGATAACTCCACCAATGTCAATATCAACGCTGGTGATGAAGGTAGTGTAAATGTTAACTTCCAAATGCCTGAAGTTGATGGTGAGATAAGGGAGGTTGACGAGAAAGCTATTGATGTTACCCCGGAGGAGTGCTAGATATGCCAGCTGTAGGGTTGAAGCGAAGGTTAGAGCAGAAAAAAGAGAATATCAAGAACAATATCGACTTCAACATACCCTGGTTGCCCCAGAAAAGGCAATTGACCTTTCTCAAATCTATTGGATTAGACTATCCTTTCCGGTATTATGTTATCGAAGATGAAGATGGCACGATAACGAAGGTGAGAAGGGAAGAAATACCCTCTGGGCCGACCGAACCTAAGGCTGATATTATTTTGTATGGTGGTGCAGCCGGTGGTGGCAAGTCAGACGCTTTACTTATGGCCTTATTTATCGCTGCTTTATCGTTTCCAGGCTGTTCTTGTGGGTATTTCAGGCGTAAATTCACCCAGCTAGAAGGTGCAAAAGGCCCGATAATGCGTTCGAGAGAGCTTTTCAGCGATTTTCCCGGTGCCCAGTACAACAAGAAGGACCACAGATGGACTTTTACCGAACAAAACAACTCAATTATCGACTTTAACCACATAAAACACGAGGAAAACCTGTACGACTACCAATCACAGCAGTTTGGCTTCATGGCTTTTGATGAAGCTACCCAGTTTACCGAGAGAATGTACACATACATGACTTCCAGGAACAGGTCGTCAGTCAATGGCGTTATTCCTGTTATGCTTTTGGCGTCTAACCCCGGCAATATAGGCCATAACTGGGCTAAAAGGGACTTTATTTCACCTGGCAAGCCCGAAAAAGCCAATGATGTCGAAATTAGACCCGGTGTTTACAGGAAACATATGTTCATACCGGCCAAACTAGCCGATAATTACATACTTGAGAAAAGGGACCCCCGTTATCGTAAAAAATTGGAGGGTCAATCTGAAAAAGACAAGGAAAGATTGCTAGAAGGTAGCTGGGACATACACGAAGGCCAGTTTTTCAGCGAATTTAGGCGTGATATTCATGTTTTAGAGCCTGAAGATATAGATATTAACGATAATTGGAAAAGATTTATCAGTATCGACTATGGATTGGACTGTTCAGCAGTCTATTGGTATGCAGTCGATACTTTTGGTATTTATTACTGCTATAAAGGCTTTGAAGTGCCCGATTTAATACTTTCATCACTAGCTAAGAAGATTTTAGATTACATGAACCCGATTGAGAAAGATTCTTTAGTTTATATTGTCGGTCCACCGGATTTATTTAATCGCAGAGAACGAGATACCGGTAAATCAGGCAAAGTTATACTGAGAGAGAATGGACTTAAAGGTATCAGGTTTAAAATGGCCGATACCAGGCGTGTAGAAGGCTGGAGGGTGGTCAAAGAAATGCTTAGACCGATACCTGACCCTCTAGAAACTGATGATGTTGATGATGAGGACGCTAAGAAGGTAGCCAGGCTTATGTTTATCAACAACAGGGTTGATGATTTGATAAACAATTTACCTAAACTACAGCAAGATGATGATGACCCCAATGATGTAGCCACACAGCCCCATGACATAACGCATGGGGCTGATTCATTAAGATATTTCTGTATGTCAAGGCCAATGGAGAGAAGTAGTCCGAAAGACGAAAGTTTTTACAGAGAGCAATTTAGACAAAACAGGTTAAAACCAAGGTCAAAAGTAACTAATTATTAACTAAGGGAGTGTTATTAATGGCTATGCAGCCACAACCACAACAGCCACAAGGTGCTCAAGAAGGTGCTCAAGCACAAGGACAGGACCCACAAATGCAAATTGCCCAGGAAATACAGGCTATGCCCAGGGAAGAACTTGAACAGTTGGCTATACAGCTAGCAACCGAAATGATACAGCAGGCTCAAGGTGCCCAGCAAGCTCAAGCTGGTGGTGCACCAGGTGGTGGAGGCACCCCACCTATGTAAGTTAGGAGGTAAGTTTCATGGCAAAACGACACCTAGCAAGGCGTTCATACGAACAAGATGATATAACGCAAGAGCTATTAGGTATATTCCAGTATTATAAGTCTTTTAGGCAGCAATATGAAGAAAAAGCCTTAGACCACTATAAGACTTATAGGGGATATATGGAGGACAGAAAAGATGGTGATAGTAACCTGTCTAACCTGAATATACCTAAAGTCTATCAAGCTATTGATACTATAAGAAGCCAGCTGGTAACTAGCTTTTTTGGGCAAAGACCATATATTGAGTTTATCCCTATGCCAGAAACAGGCTCTTTAAGGAGTTATGTTGTTTCCGAGGATAAAGCCGAAATAGCTGCTGCTATTGTTGATGAACAGCTAGAAAAATGCACTATCAACAAGGAATTTTACGAGTTTATCACTTCTTATCTTATCTTTCCAGCCGGTATATTGGGTGTAGGCTGGAGGTTTGAGCAGCAGATGGTAAGGCGTAAAGCTCAGGTGCCAGAGGTTATTGATGGCTTATATACCGGCAACAGGGTATGGGACATTATAGAAGCTCCAGAAGTGGTCTATGACGATAACGAGGTAGTAAATATAGACTTCTTCGACTTTTGGGCTGACCCTGAAGCTAAGTCGATACAGGACGCTAGAGGAGTGTTTCATAGGGAATATGTAACCCTGGAGGAGCTGGCTAACAGGTATAACCGGTTTAAAGACCTGGAAGAAGGTATATTATACGACCTTGATGTTGATAGGCTAGAGCAGCGAAACCCTAGAAAGCATGATGATGATAGAAACCTTAGAATGAGAGAAGTAGGGATAACCCCTGAAGGCAGGGACCCTTACTACAAATCTGAGGATAAAGGGTTAAAAGGTAAAAGCGAAATAGAGTTATTGCACTATTGGGAAGATGACAGGCACTCTATTATTGTTAACAGGGATATGTGTATGTATGATGGCCCTAATCCTTACTGGCGACATGGCAGCATACCTTTTGCTATGGCGAGCTATGAGGAGCTGCCTAACGAGTTATATGGTATGTCAGCTATAGAGATAGTTTATGAAATACAGGAAGAAATCAATACTATGCACAATCAACGCATAGATAATGCTACTATGATTTTAAACAATATGTGGCTAAGGCAAAGACATTCAGATATTGACGAATCACAGCTAGTATCTGAACCTAACAAGGTTATTGATGTTGATGAAATGGACGAAATCCAAAAGTTAGAAATGGGAGATATACCTGAATCAGCCTATGTTAACGAGGATTTATTGCATAACGAAATAGAATCTTCATTACCTACACCACCGATTTTAAGAGGTGTTGAATCTTCAGGAAGGCAAACAGCTACTGAAGCTCAAAATTTACAGCAAAATGCTTTAGGCAGGTATCAGGCTAAGCTCAGAATACTTGAGGAGCAGATAGTTAATGAAATAGCCAGAATGATGGATTTAAACAACCAGCAGTTTATTACTGACCCTAGAGTGGTTAGATACGACCCAGAGGATTTAGCTAAATGGCAGGAAGTTAAACCTGGTGATTTAATAGGTGAGTTTGATTATTCTCCGGCCATGACCACTATAGATGAAGCAGCAAACAAACAGCTTAGGAGAGAGCAGCTTACTGAAGCATTAGGTTTCTTAATCCAGGCTGATGTTCCATTCATAAATTACAGGAAGTTTATCATGGAGTGGCTATCAACATTCGACTTTAAGAATCCTGAGAAGTTTTTCTTGACTGATGAGGAAATGGCTGAGATAAGAGAAAGGTATTTATCACAGCTATCAGGACTTGAAGGAGTAACCCAACAGCAAAATAGTTTAGGTTCTACAGCCAATACCGGCCATTTAGGAGGTAAGAAGCTAGAAAGCCCTAATAGACACGCTGGTGGAATAGCTAATGATGGCACTCCACAACCCCAGTTTATGGGACAGCGAGGAGGTGCAAACTATACCCAATTCACAAATCAGGGACAGGCACAGGGAAGAAATTAGTAGAGATAGAGCTTTAGGTAGTTTGTACACTCACGCTTATTATACACACTTTTTAGATTTTATTGAGGAAAAAGAGAAAAAATATGTTAATCAAATACTAAGTACACCGGCAGAAAAATCACACAAAATAGCCCGGATTAAAGGCAAACTTAAAGTTTTAAGAGAAATAACAGGGAAAATAGAAGAATACCACAGGGACAATAAGGAGGTAAATTAATGAACTTATTATCTAAGCTCAGCAACCATTCTAAAAGTTTTGACCAAAAGGTTGCTGAAGCTGAAGGGAAGGCCCAGAATACTGGAGAACCTTCTCAAGACAATCAAGAAGGCCAGAAGGAAACTTTTGATAACCTTCAAAACCAACAGGCCCAGCAAAATCAGACTGGAGAACCTGAAAACACTCAAAATACTCAACAAAAACAAAAGGACCGAAAGTTAGCTGGTAAATTTAAGTCTAGAGAAGATTTAGTTAAAAGCATGAACGAACTAGGTTTAAAACTTAATAAAGGCAGACTTAATCATGACGCTATTAAAAATATGTCTAATCAAGAATTGGAAAGCCATTACAGGCAGCTAGAAACAGAATTAGGCAAAACTTCTGATGTTGACCAAGTACGACAGGAAAACCAGGAACTTAAAAGTGAGCTCAGTAAAATTAAAGGTTACCTGGCAAGGTTAAGTAGGCGACAACAAATGCAATCCAGTCAAAATCAGGGTCAACAGCGACCCCAAAATCAGCAACAGCCTGCTGCACAGAGTAGTAACCAGAACTCTGGACAACCTGCCCAGCAGGAAAGGCAAGATTCTAGAGCCCCGAAATCACGCTTTGAAAAGCTAAAGGAAAAGTATCAAAAGAATAAAAAGGGTGATGCCGGACAAGCTCAACAGAATCAGCCGGACCAACAGGCCCAAGAGAATACTGGTGAAACTCAGCAGCAAGGCCAAGCTGATTTTGATACAGAACAACAGCAACAAGGCCAGCGACAACAAGACAATACTTTATCCAAACAACAGTTTCACCAAAGGCGCAAACAGCAGTTGGCAAGACAAATTCAAAATTTTAGGCAGAATAACGAGGTTGACCAACAAATTGAACAAGAAATGGCAAAGGTGATGAACTCAAATCCTCACCTAAAAATAGCCAATATTTATCCTAATGGCGAAAACTTGAAATTAGCTTATAATATAGCCAGGAGAAACTTAGGGCGACAGCAACAATCACCACAATCTCCTGGGGTTCAGGGTAGAAACCAGCAGNATAAAATACAGGCACAAAAAGAAACTGCTCAGATATTCTCTAACACGAGAAGAAATGTTCCTAACCAGAATAATGAAAAAATATTTGAGCAGGAATTGAAGAAAAATCTTTTCCAAAAGAAAAAGAAAGGATTTTTAGGCTAGGATTATAGGTTCACTCCTTTGCTGACAAAAGGAGTGAAAAATAATGGATGAAGAAAGATATCCCGGTTCAGGTCAGAATATTTGGTCTGGCTCTGAAATGGAACATGGCGATAATGCTAATATGACTTTTAACATTGATAGAGAACGCAGGGATATTAGTGTTGCCCCGGAAATTTATGAACTTAGGCCAGACGAAACACCATTTTTAGTAATTGGTGGACAGGTAAGTGAAGAAACAGCTGAATCACTTGAAGTTGTATGGTATGATGATGATTTAGACCAATGGTACACGCAGGCTGATGGCGATTTTGAAGATGATGACGACTACGATTACGACCAAGGTGATGAAATAGAAGTTGATGTTGATGACTATTCAATGTTCAGAAAAGACGATATAGTCAAAAATACATCTACTGGTGAACTTTTTAGAGTAACTGGTACAGCTTCTGATAATACTCTTAAACTTAAAGCAGGTATCACTTATGATACCTGGAACTCTGAATCGCATGGTACTGAACCAGGTGGTGGTCGTGATGGTGATTCTGACGACCCATATATCCAAGATGACGATTATCTTATGAGATTAGGTAACGCTATGGAGGAGAACTCTCTTTCTCCAGAGCCTAGAGCTACTCAGCCTAAAAAGGAGTTTAACTTTGTACAAACATTTAGAACTCCCTTTGCAGGCTCATGGGATAATGAAGAAGAAGGCAAACGAACTAATGAATCTGAAAGGCAGCGATTAAGAAGGCGTAAAGCTGTTGAACACAGATTTGACATTGAAAGAGCTTTATTATTCGGCGAAAGAAAAGAGATAGTATCCGAAAAAAGACGCTTGATGGGAGGTCTTTTCCAATTCCTAGAAGATGAATTTGAAAGCCGAGATATTACTTCTGATGAAACAGAATTTAACGCTTTCTTAAAAGACGCTTTCTGGTATGGTTCTAGCGAAAAACTTATGATTGCTTCCCCATCTATATTGCAAGAAATTGATAAGTTTGCTAGAGATAATATTCAAACTAGAAGCCAAGAAGAAACTTATGGATTAACTATCAGCACCTATATTTCTACTCATGGTCGCTTACATCTAGTATCTACTCAGATGTTTGAAAATGACTATGAAGAAATGGCAGTCGTGCTTGATATGGAGAATATATCCATAATGCCTTTTGCCGGCTATAACACTACCTTAAGAACTAACATTCAGGAAAATGATAGGTTAGGTTGGAAAGATGAATACCTAACTCAAATGACCTTGAAAGTTAGACTTCCAAAAACTCATAGGGTATTGCATAATGCCTTAGGTGGTGGTTCTACCCACTATTAATAGTTAAACTAAGGGGAGAGGGTTAATTCCCTCTCCTTTAAATTTTAATTGGAGGTTATATTGATGAATGAAGATATAAAACTTTGTGAAGCTAAAACAAAATCGGGCAAGTCTTGTCAAAATATAGCTGTATTCCCCGAAGATGACCCTAAGTATTGCCATTTACCACAACATCAAGAAATGTTTGGCTCTGAAAGTATCGTTGAGGAAGAAGAAAACAACGAAAAAGATGAAGATTCAACTATAAAAGAAGATGTGAATTTTGATGTGGCTAAGCATATTTTTTCTAGTAGAAGAACACGACATACTGTAGTTTTTCCTTATAAAGGAGAAAAAGAAGAAGCTAAATTTAAAGGTGGTATGTGGCAAACTTCTAATGATGATAAGGCTTTAGCTTTCTTAAAGCATATTAATTCTATAAATAATCTTCGCAGAGTTATTAATAAGGTGCAGTAGGAGTGATATAATGCAAAATCGGAATAAAGCTACATCAGGCGAAAAAATAACTGTTGATGGCGATAAAGAGTTTAGACAAACAGCTGGTATATATTTGGGTGATGAAGGAGATTTAGAGCTTAGGCTTAAAAGTATGGAAAGTGGTGAATCTATAGTATTTGAAAACTTATCACCAGGTATGGTGCACCCACTTATAGCAGTAGAAGTTTTAGAAGATAATACTACAGTAAGCGAGTTTATAGCTTTACGATAAGGAGGAAATCTAATGCACTTATCTAATCATGCTGAAGAAGAAATATTAAACCATATTCTTCGTGGAGAAAATATATCTGTTCCAGAAAATTTTTATTTAGCAATTTTTGATAGCGACGCAAGCGAAACGAGCATGGAAACTAGCAGTTTGACCCATGAAATTGATGAATATGATGAATCAGAAAGAGTAGAAGTGGAATTTGATGAACCAACAAGAAGTGAAGATACTGACCCTACATTTTGCCATTCTTTAGCTGAAATAGAACTTGAAGGTATGCCTGATGTTACTGTTCAATATGCAGCGATAATGGATAGTGAAACTTTTGGTGAGGGTAATATATGGTGGTGGTTAGAAATTGATGATGGTCCAGAAAGTATAACTGAAGGCAATTCATTAATTATAGATGAAGGTAATATTGAAGCCGGATTGGACTGATTTATATGGAAATAACCTCAAATATAAGTATAAGCTCAATAAGAGGGGCAGATGTTGATACTATTCCTAGTGATACTAGCGAATTAATGTCGGCTACTACTCTAGGTGTATCAATTAGCGAAACTGAAGTTAAATCTGCAAATACATCTTCTCCTTTTGAAAGTCAAATTATGACTGCTACAACCTTAGGTGTTGCAGTTGATAAAAGTGAATTAATGTCAGCAACGACTGAATCATAAAAGGAGTGAATTATAATGTCACAACCAGATTTTAATATAGAAACAGCTGAAATTGGCGATATTGGTTTTAACCACTTGAATTTACAGGCAGAGCTTGCAGAGTTAGCTGATATATATGACGGTGCATTGGTGTTTTTCGAGTGGGGCGAGAGTGATAGCCTTGAGGAAGGCGAAACGGAACTTGCCACAGTAATAATGAAAGATGAAGATGGTAATTTTGAAGGTTCAGTTAC
>SL_8KL_010_SEDDRAFT_10001422_pt1 | contig 20743 bp, 17 predicted proteins | sample SodLakKL_010_SED_4_FD_11160 | JGI IMG/M metagenome (IMG submission 11160)
CGGGAGACAAGATAACAGTCCGGGGTCCTTACGGTAACAGTTTTCCCCTGGATGAGTGGCAGGGCAAGCATATCCTGACCATCGGCGGTGGAATCGGCCAGGCTCCGATGCGCCCGATTGTTGAATATGTCAAGGCAAATTATGATGATTATGGTGGTCTGACTATGATTTACGGAGCCAGGACTTCTGGCGACCTATGCTTCAAAGGTGAATTTGAAGATATGGCCCAGAATGACGAGTTCTCCTGCCACCTGACCATCGATGTGGAAGAAGAAGATTGGGATCATAATGTCGGTTTCGTTCCTTCGATGCTGATGGATTTAAATCCTTCCCCGGAAAATACGATTGCTATCACCTGCGGTCCGCCAATCATGATTCGCTTCGTCCTCGAAAACCTTAAAAAGCTGGGTTTTGAAGATGCCCAAATTTATACAACTCTTGAAAACAGGATGAAATGCGGAATTGGTAAATGCGGTCGCTGTAATACCGGTGGAATGTATGTCTGCAAGGACGGTCCCGTTTTCAATTATGCCACCTTAAAGGAAATCCCGGAAGCCTTTGCATAGTCTTATTTGGCCGGTTAAACAGGGATAGATACCTAATATTTCAACAACTATTCAGAAGCACAATACCCTAAGTGGTGAGTGCTTCTTTTTCATGATAAATTAGATCAGGGCTTAGATTCCCTTGTTACTGCTTCTGTGTTATGCTAATATTTATAGACTAGCCGGTAGCTGGTCAGGGAATTTATACCGGCGCAGGAGGTTCATAAAGATAATGGAGCAGTATGGCCTGGTATCAGAAAATAAAGGAGAAACAGCAATTGTTAATCTCCAGCGGCATCTGGCCTGTGAAGGCTGTGGGCGCTGCGGGTTGATGAGCGGCGCAAAAAAGAAAGAGACTATCATCGAAGCCCTAAATCCGATTCGAGCTGAAGCCGGTCAACGGGTGCTTCTCGAAATCGATGATCGCCGCATGCTCTTTATCTCATTTATGCTTTACCTGGTTCCCCTGGGGGGCTTGTTAATCGGCATATTTTTCTGGTTGGCCATAGCTGATAACCTGGGGCTTGCCGGCAATCAGGAGCTAACCGGAGTTGGGGTTGGGCTTGGATTGATGGCTCTAATTTTCTTTTTCATTCGAACCTGGGACCGCAGAGTCAAAGGCAGCAGGCAATACATGCCGGTTATTACTGATTTAATTGAGGATGCACAGGGTGATAGCTGTACAGGCCAGGCAGAATATTCAGATAAAAATGGATCTGGTTGAGTTGTTNGGATCAGGTAATAAAGGGCTGTTGAAAATATATTAATCAAGTAAAGCAGGAGGTAGTTGTATGGAAAAAAAGGTAAATTTAGCAGTAGTCGGAGCAACCGGAATGGTTGGTCAGAAAATGGTTGAAGTGTTGGTCGAACGCAAATTTTCTTTTAATGGCCTCAAATTACTGGCTTCTTCACGCTCAGCAGATCAGATGATAAAGGTAGATGGAAAGGATTATATGGTGGAAGAGCTTACCCCTCAATCTTTTGACGGGATTGATATAGCTTTTTTCAGTGCCGGTGAATCAATTAGTGAGGAGTACGGGCCGGAAGCTGTAAAACGGGGAGCAGTTGTTATTGATAACAGTAATGCTTTCCGCATGCAAGAAGGTGTGCCCCTGGTTGTGCCCGAAGTGAATCCCGAATTTGCTTACAGACATCAGGGTATCATCGCCAACCCAAACTGCTCCACTATTCAAATGGTCGTTGTTTTGCAACCTCTTCAAAAAGCTGCTAACATCAAACGGGTCGTGGCGTCAACCTACCAGGCTGTTTCCGGAGCAGGCAAAGAAGCGGTAGAAGAGCTTAAAGATCAGTCTCGCGATTACCTGGAAGGTAAGCCGGTCTCAGCTAACTATATCCCTCGGAAAGGGGCCGAGCGTAACTACCAGATCGCTTTTAACATGGTACCTCAGCTAGATGTTTTTGTTGAAGACGGTTATTGTAAAGAAGAAATGAAAATGATCCGGGAAAGTAGAAAGATCATGGATCTGCCTGATTTGCAACTAACTGCTACTACAGTCAGAGTGCCGGTTATGAATGGTCACTCCATGGCACTAAATGTTGAACTTAATGATTACTTGTCAGCAGATCAAGCCCGTAAATTACTGGAACAAGCCCCGGGAGTGTTCATAATCGACAATCCGGATCGCCTTGAGTACCCGATGCCTTTAGATGCAAGTGGAACTGACCCTGTATATGTTGGGAGGATCAGGCCGGACCACTCAGTAAAACATGGTCTTAATTTGTGGGTTGTTGCTGATAACATTCGTAAAGGGGCGGCTACTAATTCGATCCAGATTGCTGAGCTTTTACTTTCTTAAACGAGTTTGATAATTAACCAGGCAAGCAAAAGGAGGAGAAGATGACATGATTGTTGTCATGAAGCATAATGCTGCAGAAGAAGACGTGGCCAGGGTAACTGACAAATTGGAACAAATGGGATACGGGGTTCACCTCTCCAGCGGTGAAAACCGGACTATTATCGGGGTGATCGGACAGCGTCGTGAAGAAGCTGCTCAAACCTTGGAGGCAATGCCTCAGGTTGAACAGGTTGTATTTATTACCCGCCCTTTTAAGTTGGCCGGCCGGGAATTTCATCCGGAGAATACGGTTATCCCTATCGGGGAGGACAGTGTCGGCGGGCACGAACTTATTGTTATGGCCGGTCCCTGCGCTATTGAGGGAGAAGAACAGCTGATGGAGGCTGCGAGCGCAGTTAAAGAAGCTGGTGCCCAGGTCTTTCGAGCAGGTGCTTATAAGCCGCGCACTTCTCCTTACAGTTTCCAGGGGTTGGAACAGGAAGGACTGCAGATTTTAGAAAAAGTGCGTTCAGAGACAGGCTTGCAAATCGTAACTGAAGTAATGGATCAGTTCACAGTCAATGAAGTCGCAGAATGTGCAGACATTATTCAGGTTGGAGCTCGTAACATGCAAAACTACTATCTGCTCCGTGAACTGGGTAAGATTCGCAAACCTGTTTTACTGAAAAGAGGCTTATCTGCAACTGTTGAGGAATGGTTGATGGCTGCTGAATATATCTTAAGCGGGGGTAATTACCAGGTTATTCTCTGTGAGCGGGGCATTCGTACTTTTGAGCCTTATACCCGCAACACCCTTGACTTAAGTGCGGTTCCGCTTGTCAAGCACTTAAGTCACCTGCCGGTGATAGTCGATCCCAGTCATGGTACCGGACATACCCACTTGGTTCCGGCCATGAGTAAAGCTGCTATAGCAGCAGGTGCAGATGGCTTACTGATCGAAGTGCATCCTAATCCCGAGGAAGCACTTTCTGATGGACCCCAGTCTCTTGATCCGGGTCAGTTCAGGGAGTTAATCAAGGAATTAAAAGGAGTGGCCCTGAGTGTCGGAAGGCTCATGTAAAGGTGGTTTTTTTTATAGAAAAGCTGCTCTGATTGGGACCGGTCTGATCGGGGGCAGTATTGGCATTGCTTTGCGTGAAAGACGCCTGGTGGAAACAGTAACCGGTTACGATCAAAGCCGGGATGCCTGTGCAGAAGCAGTCAAACGGGGAGCAGTTGATAGCATTGCAGAATCTGCAGCAGAAGCTGTCAGGGAGGCAGAGCTAGTTATTCTTGCTGTTCCAGTTTTCAGTACTCTTGAATTACTCAGCGAGATTCTTCCGGTGGTTAAAAAAGAAACGGTGATTACCGATGTCGGCAGCAGCAAAGGCTGGATTATGGAAGCCATAGAGAATTTTCTGCCTTCTTCAGTTTATTTTGTCGGTGGTCATCCCATGGCCGGTTCAGAGGAAAGCGGGATCAAGGGGGCTGATTCTGCACTTCTTGAAAACGCGATCTATGTTCTCACACCAGGTCCTGCAAGCCCTGATCCGGTTGTCGAAAAGCTTTTTAAAATGTTTGAAGAAACAGGAGCTCAACCGCTAAGTTTAGATCCCTCTACTCATGATCAGGTGGTTGCCCTGGTCAGTCATCTGCCCCATCTTGTTGCCTCAGCTCTTGTTCAGAGTGTTGCCGGATCGGATAATATGGAACTGGTTCGCACTCTTGCAGCAGGAGGTTTCCGGGACAGCACCAGGATTGCTCTTGGCAATGCAAAGTTGTGGAGGGATATCTGTATCAGCAATCGCCATGCATTAAGCAAAGCTTTGTCTAATTTCAGAAAAAGCATAGAAGCCCTGCAGCAAGATCTGGATGATGGCAATGAAGAGGCCTTGGAAGAATATCTTCAGCAGGCCCGTGATTATCGGAAAACTATTCCACACCGCGGGCGGGGCATCTTACCGGAGCTTTATGAAGTTATTGTTTTAGTGCGCGATACACCCGGAGTAATCGGACACCTCGCCGGATTGCTCGGCGAAGCAGGAATTAATATTGATGCAATCGAGATTTTACATGTTCGTGAATTGGCAGGGGGCAGTATCAGGCTCGGTTTTAGAAATTGGGATCAACAACAAAACGCCCTTGAGCTTTTGAACAAACGGGGCTATCCTGCTCACAGTACTGGTTAGATATGCAATAGTTAGTTTTCAAGGTTCAGGTTTTTCTGATCTCTGGCTAGATCGGCCAAGGTTTGGTTTTGCAGCTCTTTTTTCATGGCCTCTTTAAGCCGCATCCATACGGAACGGGTAACGCACTTGTTTGCCCGCTCGCAGGAATCATCGTTGTCGACACAGGCAACAGGTGCAATGGAGCCTTCGACGCTTTCTAAGATATCATATAAAGTTACTTCATCTGGTTTAACAGCCAGGTGGTAACCACCACGACTGCCTTTCTGGGTCCGCACAAAACCCCGGGCCCGCAGAGGGGCCATGATCTGTTCTAAGTACTTCACCGAAATATCTTGCTTGCAGGCAATGTCATTTAACTGGATCGGTTCAGAGCTATAGCTGCTAGCCAGTTCAACCATTGCCCGTGCTGCATAACGTACTTTTGTTGATAATTGCAATATCCTCAGCCTCCTGCAATAAATAATAGTTTCTCTATAATATTTATAGCTATGACACAAGTATTGTACCCTTTATTATCTGATCTGTCAAAAAGAAACTTTAAAGCCCGGTTAGAAAAAACTTAAATTAATTTGATGTTTGAAGTACCTTTATTTGGAAGGATTACGGTTTTCACATTTTCCGGTTCAGCTTAGATCCGCCTGCCGGGCGGATAGTTTAGATAGTTGCACAACAGATTTGTTAAGATGAGAAAAATTCTCACCCTGATAAATAGAATAGTTTTGCTTTAACTGTTATGCTATACACTTATATTTAAAATAAGTATTATCAAAATGAGAATAGAAAATATTTGGTTCGCATAAAGTATTTTTATTTAATGCGATTAGAGTAGGCTTTATAGGGGTTACTATTTTTCTTATGACATGGCAAGATAATTGCTTGTTTATAGGTTATCAGTCAATTTTGTTTTAGTTCAAAATTTTGTAGCAAACAAATAAAAAAGATACTTACTACTTATATTATTAAAAAGCCTTTAGAAGGGAAGGAGTTGATTGATGGGTTGCTAGGGTAGTCATGTTTGATTTGGTTTTATTTTTTTATTTTATGATTGTTATGATTTTAATTTTCAAGGAGGTTTTCTGATTGCAAGATAACGGTAGTCATTTCACTAAACCAACATTTTTAATTTCTTTGGTTATCATGATTGTATTCCTGATTATTGGTGCTGCTTTTACCGAACAGTTTGCTGAGGTGGCCAACACTGTTTTTGATTACATGACCACACAGTGGGGCTGGGCATTTATTCTTGGTGTAAGCATTTTTCTGTTTATGTCTTTTTATCTATTGCTTAGCCCACTGGGAGAAATTAAGCTGGGCGGAGATGATGAAGAGCCGGAATACAAAACCTTGACCTGGTTTGCAATGCTGTTTAGCTGTGCAATGGGGATCGGTCTGGTTTTCTGGGGTGTTTCTGAACCAATCTGGCACTACATGTGGCCGGCTTATGGTGAGGCAAACACTGTTGAAGCATTGCATTTATCAATGCGCTACACCTTCTTCCACTGGGGCTTACACCCCTGGGCGGTCTATACCATAACTGCCGGTGCGCTGGCCTACTTCTCTTATCGCAAAGGCCTGCCCATGCTGCTCAGTTCATGCCTTGAGCCGATCCTTGGACGCAAAGGTATTGAGGGACCCTGGGGCATATTAATTAACGTAATTGGTGTTTTTGCAACTATCTTTGGACTGGCGACTTCTCTGGGCCTTGGTGCGATGCAGATATCAGCCGGCTTGGAGCAGTTGTTCGGCATCCCCAGTACCCCCGGCACCTGGGCTGTAGTTGTTATCGTGGTCACTATTGCTGCAGTTATTTCTACCTATACAGGGATTGACCGCGGTATTAAGTGGTTAAGCCGCATTAACTTCGTGGTTGCGATAGCACTGATGCTGATGATCTTCATCGTTGGTCCCACCCTGTTTATCTTAGACATCTTTACTCATGCAATAGGAGATTATCTGCAAAATATAGTTTCCATGTCATTTGCTCTCGACCCTGCCGGTGAAGGGGCCGAAGGATGGGCTCAGGCCTGGACAGTCTTTTACTGGGCCTGGTGGATCGCCTGGGCGCCCTTTGTTGGGACCTTTATTGCCCGTATTTCACGAGGCCGCACAATTCGCAGTTTTGTTATCGGGGTGCTCTTAGCGCCGGTTCTGGTTAGTATGGTCTGGATTTCAATCTTTGGCGGTGCCGCGCTTTATCATGAACATTTCGGCCCCGGTGGATTGAGTGACCCGGTTGCCGCTGACGAAGCACAGGGCTTTTTCATGCTTCTTTCACAGTTCCCAGCTGTAACTCTGCTGGTAGGTTTAGGTATGTTCTCAGTGACTGTATTCTTCATCACCTCATCTGACTCCGGAACTTACGTCAATGGTATGCTTACCTCCGGTGGGGATATCAATCCACCGTGGCAATTAAGAATCACCTGGGGTGTTACAGAGGGGTTGGTTGCTGCTGTACTGCTTTATGGCGGAGGATTGGGTGCTCTGCAAACAGCCTCGGTTGTCGCAGGTTTCCCCTTCATGATCATCATGTTCCTGATGCTTTACTGCCTGATGAAATCTCTCATGCAGGAAAGAGAAGAAGGGTCTCTGCCATTAGAGAAAAAGCGCATTATGGATACCCTGAACGAACTTAAAGAAAACAGGAAGTAAATTTTTACTTTCAACACTCAAGTTCTTGCAGAGGGTTTGACAAACTAATACAACTACTTTATTGTTGATTAGGTTATAAGGAAATAAAACTGCCGCTGGATCGAAGAGATATCTAGCGGCAGTTTTTGTATGATCGTTTTGGATGATTGAATGTAGTAATACCATTTTATTTAGTAAAAATATTGCAAAATAAAATTTAATCTAAAAAAGGGAAATATGGTTTTATGACGAAATAAATAATTAAATAATGTCACAATATTTTGTTGATATTATATACCAATAAATATTTTGGGAAGAGGGAGATCTGCTTTTAACATTTTCCCTTTGACCGTAAAAATATCAGCTAAAAGGGAGTGATCTATGTTGTTTTAAGGGTTTTGCTTGGATATGTATCACATTTTAAAGGAGGTTTTCTGATTGCAAAATGAAGGTAGCCTTTATACCAAGCCAACTTTCCTTATTGCTTTGATTATTATGCTGGTGTTTATCATTGCTGCTGTTGCCGCTCCGGAGGCATTCGGCGAAGCAACCGGTGCTGTCTTTGGTTACATGACCGCGCAGTGGGGCTGGTCTTTTATTCTTGGCGGCAGTATATTTTTGCTGATGACCATTTACTTGCTGCTCAGTCCACTGGGTGAAATTAGGCTGGGCAAGGATGATGAAAAGCCCGAATATGGAACCTTGACCTGGTTTGCGATGCTTTTTAGTTGTGGTATGGGCATTGGCCTGCTCTTCTGGGGTGTGTCTGAGCCAATCTGGCACTACATGTGGCCGGCCTATGGTGAGGCCAATACTGGCGAAGCGCTGCATTTGGCTATGCAGTATTCGTTTTTTCACTGGGGCTTGCATCCCTGGGCGATTTACGCTATAGTAGCCGGTTCGCTGGCCTACTTTTCATATCGTAAAGGCTTGCCCATGATGCTTAGTTCATGCCTTGAACCTATCCTGGGCCGCAAAGGCATTGAAGGTCCCTGGGGCATTCTTGTAAACGTGATTGGTGTTTTTGCAACCATCTTTGGACTGGCTACTTCCCTCGGCCTGGGAGCGATGCAGATCGGAGCGGGGTTGGAAGAGCTGTTTGGTATACAAAGTACTCCGGGTCTTTGGGTCGTTATCGTAGTTGTGGTTACTATAGCTGCGGTTATTTCCACTTATACCGGTATTGATCGCGGTATTAAATGGTTAAGCCGGATCAATATCGTGGTTGCCTTAGCTTTAATGGTCCTGGTATTTATTGTTGGTCCGACCCTGTTTATTCTAAATATATTCACCCATGCAACCGGAAATTACCTGCAAAATATTATTAACATGTCTTTTGCACTTGATCCCGCCGGTGTAGGAACCGAAGGATGGACTGAAGCCTGGACCATATTCTACTGGGCCTGGTGGATTGCCTGGGCACCCTTTGTCGGGACCTTTATCGCCCGGGTTTCCCGCGGCCGGACTATCCGCAGCTTCGTTATCGGTGTTTTACTGGTGCCGGTGTTGGTCAGCATGATCTGGTTTGCAGTATTTGGTGGCGCGGCACTTTATCATGAACATTTCGGACCCGGGGGGCTGAGCGATCCTGTTGCCGCCGATGAGGCCCTGGGCTTTTTCCTTCTCTTATCGGAGTTCCCGGCTGCCTCACTGTTGGTGGTGTTGGGTATTTTCTCGGTAACGGTGTTCTTTATCACCTCATCTGACTCCGGAACGTATGTTAACGGGATGCTTACTTCCGGTGGTATGGTTAATCCGCCATACCAGCTGAGGATTACCTGGGGATTTATCGAGGGTGCAATTGCTGCTATCCTGATCTTTACCGGTGGCCTGGGCGCGCTGCAGACCGCATCGGTTGTCGGGGGCTTTCCCTTCATGATTATAATGTTCCTGATGCTTTACTGTTTGATGAAATCTCTCTTCGAAGAGAGAGCGGCAGGTTCACTGCCTCTGGAGAAACAGCGCATTAATGATGCCATTCAGGAATTGAAAAATGAAAAAGGACAATTGTAGTTTAAGCTTGCGATTCTTATAAAGCTATCTGGGAGCAATAAAAGCCCTGAGCATNTTGACTTCAATGGAAAAAGCAAACTGCCGNNGGATNTANNNTANATCCNNCGGCAGTNTGNTTTTTGAACCAGGCAGAGATTAGTTGTATTCCTATAAAAAAGGTAACAGGCTTAATAACCTGCTACCCAAAATTAGTGCTAAAATTTTGTTCGGACCTAAAGCTATTCGCCTTGATACTTAAAGGAAACATTCATTTTTATTCTGAAAATAAGGCTTCCTTCCTCAATTTTCATATCCATTTCTTTGACTTCGGCCACTCTTAAATCGCGAAGGCTTTTTGAAGCAGTATTTACAGCTACCTTAGCAGCATCCTCCCATGATTGATCACTGGTTCCGACAAGTTCAACTACTTTATATACGCTCTCCACAGCGCTCCTCCTTTCACTGAATAGTGGTTTTGAAATAATTATATATACAATTTAAGCATATGTCAATGTTTAGGCAATTAAAAATATACTTCACCTAGGTTTTATTGAAAGGATTTAGCGCTTTTAACCAGTAAAACTGTGTTGTAAATTGTAACCTAAACCTTCCTGTTCATGATTTGAAGAACTTTAAGGGCTAAGATTTAAGAGGGTGTCAAAGGATGGTTGAATCATCAGGCCTACTGCTCCTGGACCAATGTGGGCGCCGATTGCCGGGCCGACCATTCCTATGTGCAGATCAGATATATCATATTTGGACTGCAATGCTTCAAGCAATTCATGAGCGTTATCTTCCGCCCCGGTGTGGACCACAGAAAGGTCTACCGGTTGATCAGGATTTACGTGTTTGAGTGCAGCGTTGACCAGGCTGGGAATAACCTGTGAACGACCGCGCACCTTGTCATAGGGCGCAACCATTCCGTCCGGATCAGCATATAGGATTGGCCTGATCTGAAGCAGAGAACCGAGCAGGGAAGCAGCTTTGCCAATCCTGCCATTACGCTGCAGGAATTCCAGGGTGTCCACGGCAAAGATACTGAATGTCCGGTCTATTGACTTGTTGACCACGGTAAGGGTGTTTTCAAGGCTCATTTCCCTGCGTACGGCTTCTGCTGCCACCAGTACGGACCTGCCTATGCCCTGGGAAGCTGTTTTAGTGTCAACCGGCACAATTTTTGATTCAACCATACCAGAAGCGACTTCCACTGAGTTGAGAGTTCCGCTTAGCTTTCCGGAAATGTGAATGCTGAGGATCACGTCATCTTTTCCGGCCACTTCTTCGTATGCCTGGCGAAATGCTTCCGGTGAAGGCTGAGTAGTTTTCGGCAGATCTTGACCGGAAGTTAGCTTCTGGTAAAATTCCTCTGCCGATAGGTCTACTCCGTCAGCAAAGGATTCAGAGCCGAATATAACGGTGAGTGGAACAACCTTGATTGAGTATTTTTCGATCTGTTCCTCTGACAGGTCCGCAGTGCTGTCAGCAACAATTTTAATATGATTCATAAACATTCTCCTTTATATTAAAATATCTGCAGCTTTTATTATAATCAAATCAATGAATATTTGCTATAGTTTGCGGCTATTTAATGATCGTGCAATCTATGATAAAATAACATAAAGTGATTTGAGAGGGGTTGTTATGTTTGATTAAGATGGAGGTAAAAACGGTAACAGCAGATCAGGGCGGCAATTTCCTGGTCCTGTTAATGGATGATGAAGAAAATAAAGTGCTACCAATTTCAATAGGCCCTCTTGAAGCACAGGCTATTGCCCTGGTTTTACAGGGAGAAGCTCCTCCCCGGCCCTTAACTCATGATTTGCTTAAGGCTGTATGTGAAAATCTTGGCGGCGAGATGGAGAAGATTGTGATTACAGATATCATTGATAGCACCTTTTATGCAGAAGTATACTTGACTAAAAACAGTGAATCAATCATTATCGATTCCAGGCCGAGCGATGCTATTGCCCTGGCCTTGAGGTTTGACGCTCCAATTTATATGGCTACAAAAATGGTGGAGTTTACTTACGATTATCAGGACATTATAGCCCGTGAAGGTGGAGATGAGGAGCTGCACTAAGTTATTTCTTAATTTGATTTATATGGGACAGGAGTTGCCTGTTTAAAATATCAGGAAATCACTCCTGTCCCGAAATATGTACAATACACAGTGCGGTTGATAATTTGAAAGCAAAAAAGGTTAACTGACCATCACTATTAAAGGAATAACTAGCTTATGAAGCAGCTTGTTTCGTTAAAAAGAGAAAATATATATAGAGATCTCTGGCGTTTATCCTGGCCGGTCATGATGTTTATGATCTTTCAAACTTCTCTTGAACTGATTGATTTTTTCTGGGTGGGCATGTTGGGCACAGATGCCCTGGCAGCCTTGTCCCTTTCGCACAATATATTTTGGATGCTTTTTACTTTATCTCAATTGATCACTGTTTCCACTCTTTCGCTTACGGCCCGCTGTCGGGGAAGTGGCGATCTGGAAGGGGTGCAGCTTGTAGCCCGTCATACTTTCTGGATGGCGGTGTTCCTTTCTGTAGCAGTGATTATATTTATTTTTACCCTTGGCGATTATATTCTTTCCCTCTACCAGGTAGATCCGGAGGTGCACCGCCAGGCCTTGATTTATCTGCAGGTCGCCGGTACCAGTTTTCTTTTTCTTTATGGTAGTGTGGGGCTGGCTTTTTGTTTGCAGGGGGTGGGAGATTCTTACACTTCGATGGGTATCCTGGTTTTTACCAACATCATTAACATTGTTCTTGATCCATTTTTGATCTTTGGTTTGGCCGGCTTACCTGCCCTGGGCATCCTGGGAGCTGCCACAGCTTCGCTTCTGGCGCGGGCGGTTGGGTTTTTCCTCATTTTATATGTAGTGTTGAGCGGAAAGATTTCTCCCAGCGGACTTAAAATATCCGGTCTATTTAGCCTGCGCTTGTCTGCAGAATATTTTAAGAAGATGCTGCGTATTGGATTACCGGCCAGTTTACAGGGGATGACCCGGCCCCTTACAGGGGCGGTCATGATGTGGATTGTAGCTCTTTTTGGAACAGAAGCAGTAGCTGCTTTTGGGATCGGCCTTCGCCTGCTCAGCTTTTGTTTTATCCTGATTGCCGGGCTGAATATGGGTACCGCGACTATGGTCGGTCAGAGCCTGGGTGCCAGGTTTAGAGAGCTTACCGAAGATGTCATCGCTAAAGCGATGAGACTGGCTTTGACTATTCAGTCCTTGATGGGAGCTCTTGCTTTTGCTGCTGCTCCGGTGATTATGGGGACTTTTGCCGATGATCCGCTGGTTATTGAGATGGGCATATCCTATATCCGCTTGCTCGTCCCGGCCTTGATCGTGATGGGTCCCCTGCATGTTATTGCAGCTACTTTTAAGGGCGCCGGAAATACAGTTCCCCACATGGTCAGCGCACTCATTGCCAATTGGTTGGTTAAAATACCGGTCGCCTTTCTCCTGGCAGTGTTTTTCAACCTGGAAACAGACGGAGTATGGTTTGCTATATCCTTTTCAATATTTGTTGAATTAGGGATTTTGCTCCTCTGGTACCGCAAGAGAGAATGGCTATTTAATGACAGCAGGGTACAGGTTAAAGATGCGCCAAATACAATGAGCGTTGAGAACTTATAATTATAGTTAAAACCAGAGCCAAAAAAGCAGGTAAACAAAGACTAATATGGCCAGCAATGTTAAGAATAACTGTGGCAATAGCAGGCGGTACATAGCTATGCAAAATGCAAAGATTTCTTTCCATGAATAGACCGGCTGCTTTTGATCTGTCATTTGATTTTTATCCCGGTCTTCTCCACTTGTATTATTTTTATCCAAGCCGATGTTCACCCCTTTTCAACAAGGTGACAGGACACTAAATGTCCGGAGTCTATTTCCCTTAGCTCTGGTTCTTCCAGGCGGCAGCGTTTTTCTGCATAGCGGCAGCGGGGATTAAAATTACACCCTTCTGGCGGATTGGCCGGGCTTGGAACGTCGCCCTTTAAAATAATTCTCTGCGATTTAGCATCAGGGTCCATAACCGGAACAGCCGAGAGAAGGGCCTGGGTGTAAGGATGGAGCGGGTTATCATATAATTCTGATTTGCCGCATATTTCAACTATCTTCCCAAGGTACATCACTGCCACGTTGTCTGAAATATGGCGGACCATACTTAGATCGTGTGAAATGAAGAGATAGGTCAGGCCGAACTTTTCCTGTAAATCTTCCATTAGATTAACAATTTGGGCCTGGATGGAGACATCCAAAGAAGATATTGGCTCATCGGCAACTACAAAATCCGGATTGAGGGTTAAGGCACGGGCAATACCGACCCGCTGGCGCTGTCCCCCGGAAAACTCATGAGGATAACGACGGTGGTGATGAGGGGCCAGGCCGCAGACTTCGAGCATATATTCCACTCTTTTTTGCTTTTCTTTGCCAGAGGATATTTTATGTATTTCCAAAGATTCCCCAATGATTTCCCCCACGTTTAAGCGGGGGTTAAGAGAACTGTAGGGATCCTGAAATATGATCTGTAGTTCCCGGCGTAACTTTTGGAATTCATGTTTTTCGGTTTCGAAGATGTTATTTCCTTTGAAGAAGACCTGTCCGCCAGAAGGTTCGAGCAATCTTAGAATAGTCCTGCCCAGTGTAGATTTCCCACAGCCTGATTCTCCGACCAGGCCCAGGGTTTCACCTTTATTGATAGAAAAACTTACATCGTCTACAGCTTTTATATTTCCCACTACCCTGGAGAATACTCCTCCACGGATGGGAAAGTACTTTTTAACGTTTTCCATTTCAACGATAGGTTTTGTCACGGCTCATTTTCCCTCCCTGCTCACTGTATAGCCAGCAGCTTACGTCGTGGCCTGATCTATATTCTAATTTTTTCGGTATCTCTTGCCTGCAAATATCCATAACATCCTTGCAGCGCGGGTGATAAGGGCAACCCGATGGCATATGCAGGGGGTTAGGTACCGAGCCCGGTATGGGTTCGAGTTTATCCAATTCTATGTTAATGCGGGGTTTCGAATTAATCAGCCCAATTGTATATGGATGCTTAGGCTCATTAATTAAGGTTCTGATATCAGTGTCTTCAACAATTGTTCCGCAATACATGACAATGACCCGGTCTACCATTTCAGAAATAACACCCAAATCGTGACTGATAAAAATGATTGAGGTATTGATCCGCTGTCGTAAGTCTGTCATTATCTCTAATATCTGGGCCTGAATAGTCACATCAAGGGCGGTAGTTGGTTCATCGGCAAATAAAATCTTGGGTTCACAGGACAGGGCCATAGCAATCATTGCCCGCTGCCTCATACCACCGCTCAGGGAATGCGGGAATTCAGCAAAAACCTTTTCTGCCCTGGGGATACCAACCATTTTTAACATTTCTACAGACTTATCTTCAGCTGAATCTTTACTAAAGCCCTGGTGCAGCCGGATTGCTTCCTGCAGTTGAAATCCTATAGTAAAAACAGGATTAAGGGAGGTCATCGGTTCTTGAAAGATGAAAGCCATATCGTTACCCCTGATATGGCGCATTTTCTTTTCACTGAGAGAAAATAAAGNGGTTCCATCCAAAAGCATTTCATCTGCTGTGACTTTTCCGGGGTGGCCGATTAAGCGCATAATACTGAGACAGGCTACACTTTTACCGCAGCCAGATTCTCCGACTATTCCTAAGGATTCACCGTGATTAAGATTGAATGATATGCCATTTACGGCCGGAACCAAACCATCTTCAGTGTTAAATGTGGTAAACAGGTTTTTAACCTGGAGCAAATGAGACAAAGTCTTTATCACCTCTTATAAGACTAGTTTTTCAGACGTGGATCCAGTGCATCACGCAGCCCGTCTCCGACTAAGTTGATACTTAAAACGGAAATAAAGATCAGAAAGCCGGGCGGAAGCCATAACCACCACATCCTCATCAATACGGTCATGCTCCGGGCCGGTTCCAAAATATTGCCCCAACTTGGTATTGGAGGCTGGACTCCCAGGCCGAGGTAGCTTAAAGCTGCTTCAACTAAGATAGCAGTCGCCATAATTAAGGTGCCACTGATCAGGATTGGAGCCATAGCGTTGGGCAGCATATGGCGCAGTATAATGCGGAATTCGCTTGCCCCCGTGGATTTGGCTGCTTCAATGTATTCGGTTTGCTTGATCGAAAGGAATTGGCCCCTTACCAGGCGGCAGGTTTCCGTCCAAGTTAGCAGGCCAATAATCAACATCGTGTTATAGATGCTCGGTCCTAAGATTGCTGCTGCAGTAATTGCCAGGGCCAGGAAGGGAAAAGCGATGACCATATCAGTTATGCGCATGATCACTGTATCGACCCATCTTCCATAATAGCCGGCCAAGCAGCCCATTATTACCCCTATAACCATCTGTATTGAACTGGCAACCAACCCGACAGTAAGGGAAACCCTGCCCCCGTAAAGGTTACGGGTTAAAAGATCCCTTCCTTCTCGATCAGTTCCGAATAAATGTTCTGCAGATGGTGGTTCCTCCTGATTTCGCAGATCGATGGAATCCCGGTCATAGGAGGTAAGGACGGGAGCCGTTATAGCCAGGACGATCAGGATTAGCAATATAACGCTACCGATCATGGCAATCTTGTTGCGGCGGAAGCGCTTCCATATAATTTTGCCGGGACTCATAACTTTTTCTTGATTGTTGCTATTTAACGAACCCGCTTTTGCGGGGTTACGTCTGAATTTTGATAAGATACGGTTCATAATTAACCCCCTCTTAATCGTAGCGAATTCGCGGATCTACTACTGAGTAAAAAATATCGGCCAGCAGGTTACCCATGATAACCAGTACAGCCAGGAAAACATTGATGCCCATTAAGAGGCCGTAATCTCTCTGGCTGATAGATTCTATAAGAAGAGTCCCCATCCCCGGCCAGGTAAATACCGATTCGGTAATTATTGCCCCAGAAAAAAGGAAAGGTAAACTTAATCCCAAAATGGTTATTACCGGTAATAGAGCATTGCGCAGAGCATGTCTGTAAATAACTACCTGCTCAGAAAGTCCTTTTGCCCGGGCAGTCCTAACATAATCCTGCCGGATCACTTCCAGCATACTGGAGCGGGTGAAACGGACGAAGCGAGCAGTATTAGCTGCAGTCAGAGTGACCAGGGGCAGGATCAGGTGCCTGCCTACATCTAATGCGTAAGCAATAAAGGTGGGGTGACGGATTCCGGCGGAAACCATTCCCCCAATGGGAAGCCAACCCAGCTGGAAGCCAAAAAGCCAGACCAGAACGATTCCTAAGAAGAAGACTGGAACGGAAACACCTGCGATTGCNATTACTACAACCGAGTAATCAAGAGTAGAATACTGCCTGGTAGCTGAAATGACTCCGATTGGAACAGCTATTATAAAACTGACAAAGATGGAAGAAAACGTTAGCAGTACTGTAGCTCCGAGGCGGTTTTGAATAAGTTCAGAAACTAGACGTCCCCTGTAACGGGTGGAATAACCAAGGTTGCCCTGCACTGCTTCAGTTAGCCAGGTGCCATAACGCTGCAGGAGGGGACGATCCAGGCCCAATTGCTCTTCTCTTCGCTCAATAGCTTCCTGGGAAATAGTAGGATCTACCATGTGAGAAAGTGGGCTTCCCGGGGCCATATTTATAATGATATAAACGATGAAGGTGGTGCCGAGCAGGGTAGGTATCATTTGAAGCAGGCGGCGTAAAATATATTGCTTCATATCAAACCTCCATAACTTTATTACAGAAGAGGGTGTCTCCCGGGTCTGAGCCACCCTCTTGTTATCCCTGGTTCTTTTTAATCATTTAAATAACTTTAAGTAACCAGAGGAACACATTTTAAGTTATCTGTCTAATTCCCATTCTTCCACGTTCCACCACATACTAAAGGCGTCACCCTGGAAGTTCTTCAGGTCCGGAGTATGCACGAAAGCTTCATCTTCAGCATAAAGCCAGACATATGGTGCCTCATCAATTAAGAGCTGCTGCCACTCGCGGTAAATCTCAGCTCGCTCGTCAAAGTCAGTTGTTGTACGTCCTTTCCTGATCAGTTCATCGTTATCCGGATGGTCAAAACCTACTGCGTTCCAGGCATCATCACTGAGCCAGATGCCAGAAGGATCAGGTTCAATAGCCAAAGACCAGCCCATCAGGTAGAGTTCAAAATCATTTTCCTCGAAAACAATATCGGCTAGAGTTGTAAATTCCAGTAAATCCAGTTCGATAGAAATACCTACATCAGATAGCATATCCTGAATGATCTCAGCATTTCTTTCTCGCGGAACGTTTCCGCTTGGATAACTCAGAGTAAGCTCAAGCATTTCTCCGTCCTTATAACGGTAGCCGTCATCATCCATTTCCCAGCCTGCTTCGTCTAAGAGCTCGTTCGCTTTGTCTAAATCGTAGGGCAGGGGATCTAGGTCCTCATCGTAAGCCCAGGAAACCATGGACATATGGCTGACTTGTACGCTGCCCATACCGTCAAAAAGGGCATCTACAATTTCCCAGCGGTCTATTGCATGGGTTATGGCGTGTCGGACATCAACATCTCCCAGGATAGGGTGATCCAACATAACCCCCATATACTGGTAAGCATTGGCAGGATAGCTAACCACTTCTAAGCCTTCTTCCTGGTATGCTTCAAATTCATCCCTTTCAGGCTGAACCCATGCCAGGTCGGTGGATCCGGTAATCAATTCTGCCATCTGAGTATCAGATGAGGCTACTTTTACTGTGATTTGGTCTACGTTGGGTTTGCCACGGTGAAAATCTTCAAAAGTTTCCAGAGTGGTAAACTGGCCTTCTTCATATTCAGTCAACTTGTAAGGGCCTGCGCCGATTGGCTGCTCAGTGACATTGGGGTGTTCTTCTAAATCTGCAATCGGGGTTCCTTCAAAGACGTGCTTGGGAGAAATACTCCAGGTGGAAATCCTGATCAGGGCCGGAGCATCCACGTCAGAGAGGTGGAAATGAATTGTTGTCTCATCTTCTACTTCAATTTCTTCGATCGATTCCCAGTANGCAGCGCGGACACCGGTATAATCTTCGTCCATCATCCACTCGAAAGTGAATTCCACGTCTTCGGTAGTTACCGGTTCACCGTCATGAAAATAGATGTCATCCCGCAGGTGGTAGGTAAAGGTCATTTCATCATCACTTACTTCCATCTCTTCTGCCAGGTTGGGGACCAGTTCATAATCAGCATCGGGATCATGGTCCATCATTCCGGTAAAGACCGGATCGACAGCGGCGTAAGCATCATAAGCGCTCTCGTACAGGTTAGGATTGAACAATCCTTCTGGAGAACTCCAAATTGCCATAACCAGGAAATCTTCACCATCTGGTTCTTCATCTACTACTTCTTCCACTTCTTCCACTTCTTCAGGTTCACATCCAACTGCAAACAACAGAGCAACTACCATTAATAACGTCAGCAGGAAAAACAAACTCTTTTTACACAAAAATAAAACCCCCTTGATACTTTTTAAAATCAATAAACAAAATAAAGTAAAGGCCTTTAGGTTTCAGCAAAAACCCCCTCCCATAAAAATTTATAGTGCAGCTAGTTTTCTTTAGCAGTTATTTATTTACTGAATACTACTTAAATTTATACCATCTCTCAGACTTTTCTGCAACCATAATTTTATGTTAATTTTATTTATTTAAATTGAGCAATTGTATGCTTCTTTGATATTTATAAATGAAAAGTAAATATCCTGCAAACAAAAATAACCGATCTGTAGGTTATGAACGCTCCTATCTTTGTTACGGACTGATCTCTTTGACTAAGACATTACGCATAAGGAATAGAATCCATAACGATTATAGCTAAGGAACATCTTTTTTAAAGTAAAAATAGAATGAAAAATAATTGTAATTATAGAAGAAACTGATTAATGCTGCCTAACTTTCGAAGACGAGTAAGTTTGAAGCCTCTTAGAATATCTACCATAGATCTTTACTTAACCATAGCTCCTTAATCAACTACCCCGATTTTTAAACTAAACATTAAGTTTATGATCTCGCTGCACAATGCAAATATAATTAATTTAGCCTCATCTAGTAAATGCTGATTATCATTATGTCAAGCACATCGAATCGCTTTGGAAGATTTTTTTACCGCTACAGCGTTGCTTTGATGCATATATTATGATATTGTTGAAAATACTTGAGAATATTCTGAGACTATAAAAATCAATGCATATTTAAAATAAGCATCTATTTTGGAGGGATTACGATTGGAAGCTAACAAAGCGGAAGAAAATAAGGGAATCCTTTTGCAGAGCGGCACAAATGAATTGGAAGTGCTGGAATTTATGATCGGTGGAGAGTTTTACGGTATAAATGTAATGAAGGTCAGGGAAGTCCTGACCATGCAGCCGGTAACGTCTTTGCCCCAGAGCCATCAGTTGGTTGATGGAGTGATCAAACTCAGGGGCGATGCTATCATACAGATCAACCTGGTTAAATACCTGAATGCTGAAGTGTCTAAAACGGATAAGCTGATCATTACAGAATTTAATCAGCAAAAGCTGGCTTTTCGGGTCTCTGATGTTTCAAAAATTGATCGAATGTCCTGGACAGAGTTAGATACTGTTAATGCCTATGATGCTGGTGTCCCGGTTATCGGGGTTGTAAAATATCCGGATAGAATGGTTATGATCCTTGATTTCGAAAGCATAGTGGCTTTAGTTATGCCCGATGACGCAGAGATTGATTACGACGGAATTAAGACTTTATCTAATGCAAGGTTGGCGATTGCGGATGACTCCAACTTTATTTTAGAAATGGTTAAAAATTTTCTTAGCAAGGGCGGGTATAAAGATATTAAGAGCTTTCATGATGGGCAGGAAGCTCTTGATTATTTGACAAAAAACCCTGAAGAGATTGATGTTTTAATTACAGATATTGAAATGCCGAAAATGGATGGTTTAACCTTGTGTAAGAAAGTAAAAGACAATGTAGCTATCTCTCATATCACGGTCATGCTCTACAGTTCATTAATAACCGATGATATAAGGCATCGGGGAGAATCGGTGGGTGCTGATTACCAGGTTAATAAACCGCAATTTGAAAGCATTCTAAGGTATTTGAGCAGTGCTGATATAAACGGCCAGGCTTAAAATGAAGGTTTGCAAATTAGGGATTATTTCATAGGCGTTATAGTGGTACGATGTGATTTATGTTTATAATACAGACATTGCATACCTGAAGAATTGTAAACCACACCGGAGGGGAAGAACTTGGTTTTAAAATCTAGTGCTTTGCATCCCCTGGGATAATTCCTGTCCCATGTATTGTAATAATGGGTACATTTTAAACAATTTATGCGCCCCTTCTTTTTTTCTTGATCGTCCATTAATATATAACCATTTCCTCTCGTATTTATCTTGTTTGCAGCAATCAGTTTCTTTAAATGTCCACCTTGATCAGAAGAATAGTGTCCTGATATTTATAACTTAAATTGCATCTGTCCTATATTTATTATATCTGTATTACTCTGGAACTGCAAATAAAACAGGTGTTAAGCCACTTGTGCTGCTCCTGTTTTTTCCAGAGAATCAATTGTTATTTGT
>SL_8KL_010_SEDDRAFT_10001424_pt1 | contig 20741 bp, 30 predicted proteins | sample SodLakKL_010_SED_4_FD_11160 | JGI IMG/M metagenome (IMG submission 11160)
TCAGATAGATCAAGATGGATTATCGAGCAGCCATAGTGGTTTATCCACAAGTCGAAGAGTTGGATTTTATAGGACCTTATGAGACCCTCTCACATTCAGATTCTATCGAGATAGATATCTTATCTAAATCTTTAGCTCCTGTGAAAGGATACAACGGGCTCAGATTTTTACCAGATAAAACTTTTTCTGACGCTGATAAATACGACATACTGATCATACCTGGAGGCCACGGTAGAAAGAAAGCGATGAGAGATGAAGAAGTTCTCAACTTCATAGAAAAACAGATGAAAGACGTTAGCTATCTTTGTTCGGTGTGCACCGGCGCTTTTTTGTTAGCCGAGATCGGTATACTCGACGGACTCAAAGCTACAACACATCATTCAGCCTTGGATGAACTTCGAAAATCTTATCCTACTGTTGAGGTTTTAGAAGAGAGGATCATAAAAAATGATACTGAGCCCAAGATATGGTGTGCTGCAGGGATATCTTCAGGTATCGATCTGTCTCTAGAACTATTAGCAGAATTGTTCGGCGAAGATAACGCGAGAAAAGCCGCTGAGAGGATGGAATATGATCACCGATAGATGAAAGAGATCGAACTAGATCTATACTAAATTCCAAATCAAAGTCACAGATCCTAAGGATGAACTTTATCCTCTATGTCTTCGATAGCGAATTTGGCGTGGATAGTTGATATAGGAGCTTCTTCATCGATGTTATCCGATCCATTGAAGATCAGATCCGCTCGATCTTCCAGTTTTTCAGACAAATGATGATAGCCCTGTGCTCTCAAATTTTCGATCCCATTATCGAGTATATCTTTAACGACGGATAAAGGCAGGTCTACTAGTTCTCCACTTAGAACTCTTAGATGCAGTTCGAAATATTCTTTTGGATCATCTATACCATCATCAACTTTCGACATCGTATAGTCGAACCCTCAAAAGTAAATCGATCTCGAATCTTATATATGTTATGGGTGCTCCACCCTCTATATAGGTAAGCTTTTTGTATGAGATATATCATATTTTACATGATGGGGATAGACAAGTCTGAGAAAAATAAAAAGATATCATCAAGAACTCTTGATATGTCGATTGTAGTTTTGATATCTTTGATCCTTTTAACCGGTCCATTGATATCTACATCTTTCCTATCTGAAGGTCAAGAAGATGTCGCTTACTCAGTAACGATCGATGGAAACATCGATGGTGGTACCGCTTCACATATACAAAGAGCTATCTCCAGGGCAGAAGAGGATGGAAGAGATCTCATAATAAAGATAGATACACCCGGAGGACTGGTAAATCCTACAAGAGATATAGTCAATGCTATACTACGTTCAGATGTTGAGGTCATAACTTGGATAACGCCAAGAGGAGCTTGGGGTTATTCCGCAGGAGCTTTCATCACTCTAGCAGGTGATATAGCTGTCATGGATAGAGGTACCAGTATCGGATCAGCAGAACCGAGACCCGCGGATAACAAAACGATACAGGCTATGGCTAGTTGGATACAGGAGATCGCAGAGGATCAGGGAAGACCCGGTGAGGAAGCTAGGAAGTTCGTAACAGAAAACATGAATATAGGAGCTGAAGAAGCACTAGATATCGGATTGATAGATCATATAGCTGAAAGCGATGAAGAATTACTGAATATAATAGGAAGATCAAGGATAGAACAGATCGAACAAGACTTCACTGCTCAGCTTATGAGCATCCTTACAAATCCCACCATCGTATTTCTACTACTTTTGATAGGCATTCTAGGTCTAGTCACTGAGATAACAACAGGTGGTGTGGGAGTCCCTGGGATAGGAGGCGGTATAGCTCTCATCCTGGCGTTCATCGGTCTAAGGATATTAGAACTGAGCACGGTCGGCATCTTCCTCATAATCTTAGGCATCGTATTACTGATCGCGGAATATTTTGAACCAGGCTTCGGTGTATTTGGAATAGGTGGAGCTATCTCCTTATTTTTAGGTATATTATTCGTTGGAGACGAACCTTGGATCGAAGTCTCTACAGAAGTCCTTCTAGGTCTGGTCGTAATAATATTGGGAATCACTCTCTTCGTCATATGGTCGGTCAGGAAGGCTTTGAAGAAAGAAGTCGAAACCGGTATGGACAAGATGAAGGGCGCAGAAGGAAGTGTGACAAAAAGATTAGATCCCATCGGAGTCGTGAAAGTGAGAGGCGAAAGATGGGCTGCGACCTCCGAAATGGAATTAGAGGAGGGAGAAAATGTTGTTGTCAAAGATATAGTTGAGAGGAAGGGCCAAACCACCCTGTTGGTGGAAAGAACCTATGATGAATGATGTTTCTACTCCTCTTCACTTTTATCTCTTTTCTCATGTTCTCTCAGGGCAGTGGTGAGGCCCGCCACATCACCCAATTCAGATCCGAGTTTGGACGGCGTAACAACCACTAGATTTTGTTCCGTAGCTATCTCTACCAGTGTTTGAAGCTCTCTTAACCGCATGGCACCTTCTCTTTCACCGTATATCTCCGCTGCATCGGCCATCTCCTTCGCCGCTTCCCTCTCACCTTGAGCTTTCTTTATCCTGGCTCTTCTGTTCCTCTCAGCTTCTGCCTGCATGGCTATAGCCCTAACCATGTCTTTGGGGAGATTTACATTTCGGATAGTCATATTTGTGACCTTTACGCCCCATGCATCTGTTTCCTCGTCGATGATCTGCCTTATGTCTTCAGCTAGTTCCTCCCGCCTGCTCAATAGTTCATCTAACTCCACTTTACCCAAAACGTCTCTTAGTGTAGTCTGAGCCAATCTACTAGTAGCTCGGTAGTGATCTTTTATCTCCAAAGTCGCTCTCTTCGGATCGAACACTTTCATGTAAGCGACAGCGTCAACGTTAGCGCTCACATTGTCTTTAGTTATGATGTTCTGTTCAGAGACATCCATATCCATAACACGAAGGTCTTTCCATTCCAGATCATCGATAAACGGTATTATCAAGACAACGCCAGGTCCTTTAACACCTATGAATCGCCCGAACCTGAAATGTGAAACTCTTTTGTATTCTGGAACTTTGTTGACAGCTTTAGCCAATAATACCAAAAAAACCAAAGCTGCTATTATCAATATCACGTAAGTCAATATCGGCATCTTTTCACCTTATCTATTATATGGATTCTGACTTTTATACATCTTTCGATTAGATTTAGTCACCGCAAGCTTTTTACACGTCACCCTTTATCTTTCAAATATGACGCAAGAATTGGAGGAATTCCTGCCTGATAGTGAAGATCCAGAGGAAAAAGATACCGCTTTTGTAGATCCTGGAGCGCGGACTTTGGGAGAAGTCATGTTAGGGTCCAATTCTTTTCTTTATCCCGGGTCCATGGTCAAGGCAGAGAGTTCTAAAGTAGAAATAGGGGATAACAGTATATTGATGAATAAAACAAGCGTAGAAAGTACTGAGGAACATCCGACTTCGCTAGGCAAGGACTCTTTTGTAGGTCCTGGCGCTGATCTAAAAGGGTGTAACGTGGGAAAGGGAGCGATGGTAGGCATGGACGCGGTCGTTCTTGAAGGTGCTGAGATAGGAGACAACTCGATAGTTGGAAGTAACGCAATTGTCCCTGAAGGGATGAAGATCCCTGATGGTAAGCTGGTTCTAGGCCAACCCGCAGAGATAGTCCGAGACGTTTCTGACGAGGAGTTGGAAAAGATCGATGAGATAAGATCAGATCTCATGGAAAAAAGAAGAGAATTCAAGATGATCGAAAAAAGAGCTGAAAGATTCAAGGTTAACGATATACCCAAACGTCCAAGAGAGATACTCGAAGAGAAAAAACAGGAGTTCTCGGAAAAGGAAGAGGAAGTCCCCGACATTTCTGATGTGAAGAAAAAATTGAGGGACCTCTCAGAAGACAATCATACTATTTAAAAGGAAAATGGTGGGGCCGCCGAAATTTGAATTCGGGTACCAGGCTCCCAAAGCCCGAAGGATCGACCAAGCTACCCCACGGCCCCGGTGTGTTGATTAGCTCAAAATGAGGTGACAAATAAATAATTTCTCCCTGTTTTCTTTGATTTTCGGAAAAAGTCACACAGAAAATATTTTTAGATAGAAAGTATAGACGTTGTAGGAGATAACTTGAAACGGGAAGATATCAGGGCCGGTGTTTTGAGGATCGAAGGTACGAATTGCGAAGAAGAATCGCATCTAGCTTTCAAACGATTAGGAGCTCAGGCAGAAAAAGTTCATCTGAAGCAGTTGATAAAACAAGATGTAGAACCTTCTGAGGAGAGAGACATATTCGATTATGATATATTGATGATACCCGGTGGATTTTCCGCTGGCGATTACGTTCGGGCCGGAGCAATATTCGGTGCGAGGATGAAAAGTAGGCTGGGTGAAGAACTGAAAGATTTCGTAGAGAGCGGGAGACCTGTCTTGGGCGTTTGTAACGGCTTTCAGGTCCTCGTCGAGATCGGACTTCTACCTGCAGTAAATGAAGTCATGAGCGAAGTTCCTAAAGCTGCTTTAGAGACGAATGACAGCAACAAGTTCGAGTGCAGACCTACTCTTTTGAGGGTGGAAGAAGATTCCAATTGTATCTTCACTAGAGGATATCAAAAAGGTGAAACGGTCCTTTATCCATCTGCACACAAAGAAGGAAAATTCGTACTCGACGATGATATATCAGTTGATGAGATGGAAAAAAATCAGCAGATAGTTTTCAGATACACTACACCTGAGGGAAAGAAACCAGATTATCCGTGGAATCCGAACGGATCTTTTGACGATATCGCTGGTATATGCAATCCTCAAGGTAACGTTTTAGGTCTGATGCCGCATCCCGAAAGGGTCTTCCATCCATATACAAATCCAGATTGGACAAGGAACGAAGCTAGAAAAGAGAGAGGCGACGGAAAATCGTTGTTCGAATCAGCTCTTAGATATCTCGAAGAAAATTTCTAAGTACTATTCATGGAATACTCACGGCGATCTCGACTTCGTCACCATCTGATAATCCCAATTTATCTCTCAATTTTTCTTCTGCAACTATCTCTATTTGATCATCGTACCTGGTCTTTTCAGGGAGAACTACCAATGAATCAGCGCCTTCTATTTTCGAAGGGAAGCATTCAACCGATCCGAATCTTTTACCCTTTTCAACGAATCCTTCAACGAGGATACCATCTTTTTCTCTCAGTTCCTTGAATTTCTCTAGAGATCTGCCAGTCAATCTTATATTCAAAGTCCCTTCGAAAGGTTCGAATCCAAATTTTTCTCTAAAACGTTTTTTGTAACCTTGTAGGGCTAAAAAATATCTGGCTTCCCCGACACCTGAAACCACTTCACCGGTGAATTCAACACTCTCTTTTTCATCGATATCGATTTTCTTTTTAGTGAACAAAAAATCTTCACCCTCTAATTCCAGATGTGATCTTGATCGGAGAAAACCTACTGGTATCCTCCTGTCGAGAGCTCTTTTCTTCAATCCCATATCGTTGGTCACTATAACGCCATCCAACTTTTCTGCTGCTTCTAGAACACCGTCATCGCCCTTGTTCTTAACATCAAACGTTCTGTATTTTTTTCCAAGTGCTATAGGACCTTTCTTGTTCAATGATCTCAATTCTTCCATAACCGAGGAGGGAACGTAGATCTCAGGATCGCCGAACAACCTTTGGATCTCATCGTCCAAGTTTATAGAGAACTGGAAGGGCATGATCAAGGCGTTGGTATCTAGTATCACTTCAGTCATTTTATGGGTCTAATAAAAGGGTCGCTCTAATAATTTTTCCCTAGACAAAGGAGTGAGAGATAATCTATTTTATGATGAACTGTCTAAGACCTTTTTTATTTCATTATAGACATCTTCAACAGGTCTTGAACTGTCGATGACGTGCCAATCCTCTACTATAGAAAGAGCTCTTTCTCTAACTTTTTTTAGGTCATTTTTGTTTTCAAAAATCTGTCTTTCATCTCTATTTTTCAATCTGTCTATCGCATTCTCTGGATCGATATCTAGATAGAACATATAGGTAGAGGTGGGTAAAACCGAGGAAAGTAATCTGTAAGCTCTATCCACGAGAGGATCTGGCAGATAAGCTACGCTGCACAGATATCTGACGAAGATGACTGTCTTCGCTCTATCATCTATTCGTAAGAGTGAGTTGATAACATCCAAAGTGAAGTAAAATGTTGCCTGTATCCTGCTCAATCTACAGTCGCCCTTCAGGGCCTCGTCTGCTTTGTTTCCAAAAAGGTTATCTGGACATGGATGAGATCTGATGATGACATCTTCATCTTCATAGTATCTTTCTTTCAAAAGCTGGGCTTGTGTGTCTTTCCCAGAAGCATCTAGTCCATCGAGTACTATGAAAGTCATCGATAATTCAAAGATGAACTAGTATATAATAAGTTATCGAACTGATCATCGCTACAAAAAAGTTATCCAATCCTTTAACAGAAAATATCTCAACTATCGTAGCTATTCCCGCCACAAAAGGTATGATCAGAAAAGTTCCCGGCATCGAATCGAAATAGTAGAGTACCAAAAATATCATCACGGTCGAACTCAAAAACATCGCTCCAGAGCCTTCAAAAGTCTTATTTCCTTTCAATCGGTGTTTTCCGTACTTTTTACCTACTAGAGATGCGAGTCCGTCCCCATAGGACATGCAGAGTATACCAACAGCGATCACACCAGGATGATCGAAAAATAAAAATGCCAGGATGGTCCAACTGATAGAGTAATAGATCAAGCCAGAGGCATGTCCCATGCCAGAGACTTTGCTGTTAGAAGTAAGAAAAGATTTTGGACTTATAAGATATGTTATCAATATAAAAGGTGCTGCAGCTAATAATACCATCACCCACCGAGTCTCGAAGATCGGAACGACAAAGATGATATTCCCTACCAATATATGGATCAATTTTCTGTTCTTGAAGGGATCGTTCTTCAAGAAAAAATCGAAGATGAGCAATAATGCGCTTACATAAAGGTAAACTATCAGAACACCTGCAATGTCTCCGGTAAACATCCGAACCTTATTGGGATCATGCCTTAATAACGTTATCGAGCGCTAGGGATAAATAAGACCCGATTCCTAAAAAGAGGTATGGAGCCGATATGGAACGAGAGAGTCCTAAAACATAAGGACACACTGGTTATAGCAGATCTCCATATAGGATATGAGAGGGAACTTGCAGAGAAAGGTATCAATATCCCTGAACAGAGTCAGAAGATGATCGAGAACGTCTATAAACTTCTTGAAAGAGAAAAAACAGAAAGGCTTGTGATAAACGGGGACTTCAAACACAACATACCCAAAACGACCTGGCAGGAATATGAAGATATACCTAAAGCTGTAGATGAGTGGCTGAAAGTTGTCGAGGAGATACATCTCGTTCCAGGGAACCACGATGGAGGCATAGACAGATATCTACCTTCAGATGTGAAGATGCATGATTCCAGCGGAGTTGTGATAGACGATATCGGTTTCTTTCACGGTCACGCGAGACCTGCAGAAAAAGTTCTTGAAACGGGCAAAGTAGTTATCGGCCACTGTCATCCTGCAGTAACCCTTAGAGATTCCCTCGATAACAAGGAAAAAAAAGAATGTTGGGTAAGGATGGATTTTAGTCACGAAGAGATAGAAGGTGAAGCTGTGATAATACCCCATCTCAATCATCTTTTAGGAGGTATAAGCATAAATGAAGATGGATATCTCGGACCATTCTTCAGTGATGTGGAAATCTCTCAAGAGAGGATCTATCTCTTGGACGGCACCTATCTAGGTAGGAAAACTGCGTTCACAAAATTCACTCCTGATAATAGGTCATATCAGAAACGACCTTGATTAGCAAAGCATAACATATCATCGAGTCAGTTAGTCCAAGATTTTTAGCGGCCAAACCGGCTCTTATAGAGGGTCGACAGTCCACATTATGATTTTCAGCTGTGTTCAAAGCTCGACCTATAGACATGCCAAGGTCTATCATTTTGAAAGCACAGCTAGGTCCTTCGAATATCTTCTCCATCTGTGGAGCCTCATCGAAATCTTCACAGTCCTCGTAACCACAGGCCCTGCAGTCTATCCCGAGAGATTTATGGTCCTTCAATCCTATTAACATCAGTTCATCGGCCGAGTTGACTAGATCGCCTTCTTTGCTGTACGATTCATCCTTAAATTCATCGGATAGCTGATACAACTCTTCTGCCAGCATCTCTCTTTCTGATAGATCCAAAGATGTTATCTCCAAGAAATTATCAGATGATTTAGGAGAAGTCTCAGCGGATATGGTCATCAAGTCTGCAACTATATTAGTTATCTTCTTTTTTTCCAATTTGCCCACCGAAGGAAGATATTCACGGTGAGTTATTAATCTTCTTGTTCAAAAGTCGTAACTGCTGTCGATCGTAGAGAGGAAGGCGAGCCCGGCCCCTATGATACCGACGAGACCTGCAAGACCACCTACTATACCTCCAAGACCTAGCAAGAGCAGAGAGAATACACCGGCTAAAACAGCCCATTTTTTTGGATCAGAATTCATCCTATATCGAGCGAGTAAAAGAGAAAATCCGAAGATGAGATTGATGAATAATTGGAAGACCTTTAAAGGTTCGAAGTGATCGATCATGGTCAAAAGAAAATGTAAAGATCCGATCCCCATAGCTATGTAAGCGGCCAAAACTATCAGCATAGAGTGTAACGAAAGTTTTTCCAACTCATCTATAGATTTTGGGCTTTCTTTCCAGATGTCCTCTATGATATCTGTATCCATCTTTCCTCCTTATGATTTCTCTATATTTAATTCTAATTCATGAATGTGTTTCAACAAAAGTTTTATCAATTTGAATAAACGGTACTGACTTCCATGAGATTGATAGTTTCGTCGACAAAGGACCAAGCGAGTCAGAACATACTCTCAAAACTGCTAGAAGCGGACTGGGATGAATACTGTCGATGGCGTGACGATCCGATCTATAAGAAAGACAGAGATATGATTGCCGTGATAGAAGAGCGTCACATCTATTTTGACGAGATCGACAGGAAAATAGAATCTCAATTAGATGTAGAAATAGACGAAGTCGTTTTTATCTCAAAGCACTCTTCAGATGCAGGTGTAGATTCCCTGACGGTTCATCCGATAGGAAATTTTGGAGAGGCCAAATATGGTGGAAAAGATGGAAAATTGGTTCCCTCCTCCCCTCACAGTATGAGCAGCGCGTTCCACATTTTAAGGGAAAAAGCGGAGAACTACGGAGTAGATGATCGATTCGATATTTCTTTCGAAGCGACTCACCATGGTCCTTATCTGGAAACACCTACCTATTACATAGAGATAGGTAGTGACATCGAGTCCTGGAAAGATGATGAAGCTGGCAGAGTGATAGCTGAGACCGTTCTTGAAGTTGAAGATCGCACAGAAAAAGATGATCCTGTAGCAATATGCATAGGAGGAGGGCATTACACACCAAGATTCACAGATCTAGCTAGAACGAGAAAAGTCAGTTTGGGCCATATAGTACCCGGGTGGGGTATGAAATACTTGACAGAAGAGAGTTTTATAGAAACTATCGAAAAAACTCCTGGTGTTCGATATCTTTATTTCGACAGGAGCAGCACTTCAGGTAAAGAAAGGAGTAGAGTGGAAAATTGGGCATCTAGATTCGATCTTGAAGTTATACGTTCGAAGGACCTTGAGAAAAGATGATCATCTTTTCTCCCATTTGCCCAGTTCCATAACAACGGATAAAGTCCTGCCTTCTTTGATCTCCTCCCTGACCCTGTTCTCTTTTTCCATGACATCTAGGGCTCTATTTGCTATCTGTACAGCTTCTTCTTTCGGAACGACCATAACACCGCTGTCGTCTCCTATGATCCAATCTCCGGTCCTGACTCGCCTTCCTCCACATATTATATCGTCTTCCAACGCTCCGTAACCTTTCGGTTCTCCGGCATTTGATGCTCTGTATCTAGCAAAAACGGGAAACTCGATCTCTCTTATATCGCCGACATCTCGGACCGCTCCGTCGATAACGACTCCCTGCACACCTTTTTGTTGGCAGGACCAAGATGCTAACTCGCCCCAAACCGCTGTTCTGCCGCTATCTGCATCTATAACTATGATCTGATCTTCATCAGCTTCATCTATGGCCTCGACAGGTTTGGCCCAATCTCCGTCTACTGTTTTCACGGTGAGCGCTTTCCCTACTATCTTTTTCCCAGAGGTGGTCATGGGCTTTATCCCTTTCATGCAGGGCTCTCTGTGCATCGCATCTGATATGTTGGGGGTCGATACTTCCTGGAATACTTCTCTTATCTCTGCGGGACCTCTTTTCTTTTTTACTTCTGATCGTATAGATACGCCTTCCTCGATAGCTCTCTTTATATCTTCCGCGGCCTTTGTCACATCTTTAGCTTTTATGATCGCTCCACCGACGATGATTATCTTCGCTCCTCTTTTCACCATCTCTGGAGCGCTTTCTGAGTTCAAACCTCCCGCGACAGCAACAGGCAAAGTCGTTGCTTTAGATACTTTCTCCACCAGTTCGGCCGGATCCTCCCCTTTCATCTGTGCATCGATACCTATATGAACACCTATGTAGTCGGCTCCCAGCTCAGTGACTTCCTCCGCCCTTTTGACTTGATCTTCAACTCTTATCAGATCCGCTAAAACCTCTGAATCATAATTACGAGCGGCTCTGATACCTTCTTTCAGAGTTTCATCATCAGCTGCACCTAAAACACCTATCACATCAGCTCCAGCTTTGGCGGCCATCTCGACTTCGACACCTCCGACGTCCATCGTCTTCATGTCCGCCACCAGAGTCTTTTCGGGGAATTCATCCCTGAGTTTTCTTATCGCGGCCATGCCTTCAGATTTGATCAAAGGCGTGCCGATCTCTATCCAATCCACACCACCTTCCACCGCGTATTTGGCTATACGTACAGCTCTCTTCAAATTCATAAGATCGAGCGCAACCTGTAATTTAGGAAAATCTTCTTCCATTTTTCCACCTTCTTTATCAATCTAGTAAATCGGGTGACAGGTAAAAAACTTTAGGTGATGTGATATCAAAGAGGGCAAAAATAGAAGTATTAGTTTACTATAGATGTTAACTAAAAAGTGATAAGTATGGTGAAGGAGAAATTAAGATATGAAAATGATGTTTGTTTCCAAATAAATATAGGTGAGGAGGAGGTCCCTGAATATGATGTTCTTGTCGCGGGTTTCCCAGGTACTGGTCTTATAGGTGGTATAGCTTCAGAACAGTTGATAAACACACTCGACCTCAAACAGGTAGCTTCAATAGATTGTAATGAATTTCCTCCGACAGCGGTGATATTCGATGGTATCCCAAGAAGACCGGTAAGATTCTTCGCTGGAGAAAAATTCCTTCTGGTCAAGTCCGATATGGTGATCCCACCAGAACTTTCAGCTAGTCTCGCGAAAACGATAATAGATTTTGCTGTAGATAATGGTGTAAAAGAGGTCATCATATTCGATGGGATCCCGAAAAGGGAAAGGGAAGGCGAAGAAGATAAAGATAAGGTCTGGGGTGTTTTGAGTTCCCATGCAGCCAAGAGCGAGGCCGAAAAGCTTGATCTAGAGATCATCTCTCGAGGAGCGATCTCCGGCATATCTAGCTCTTTGCTTTTGAACGCCCACGAGAAGAAAATAAAAGCTGTAGGCATGCTGGCGGAAGGGAAACCTAACATGCCCGATCCTAGGGCTTCAGCGACCCTACTTCAACGTTTTGCCGATTACAGAGACATCGAGATAGAGACCAAATCGCTTTTAGAGAGTGCCGAGAAGCTGGAAGAGCAGTACGCCCAGATGGTAGATCAGGCCAACAAGGCTCAGAAAGACATGGACAGGAAAAGCGCACACCCACCATTGTACGGATAAAATGCTAGAAGAGATATCTGCAGGAGTCTTGGTTTATAGGGAAGAACAACCGACCAAATACCTTCTACTTCATTATCCGGCAGGTCATTGGGACTTTCCTAAGGGCCATGTGGAAGAAGGGGAAACAATGGAGGAGACCGCACTTAGAGAGTTGAGAGAAGAAACCGGCATCCCAGAAGAAAAAGTGGAACTGGAAGAAGGTTTTCGAGAGACCATCGACTACCTTTACAGGAAAAGAGGTGAACTCTCGCACAAAAAGGTCATATTCTTCCTCGGTAAGACCAGCAAAGAAGAGATAACGATCTCTGAGGAACATCAGGGATATCTGTGGGCACCTTACCAGAAGGCCAAAGAAAAGGTCACCTTCAGGAACGCTAGAAAACTGCTGGAGAAGTCAAAAGAATTTCTAGAGGAAGATGAAGAAAATACGTAAAGATTAAATATAAAACCGCATTGGTTCCCACAGTTCCTCAGTTCAAGGTGTAAAGATGAAAAAATTGATCAGGAAAGGAAAGGTGAAGGAGGTGTTTCAGATCTCTCCAAGTGAATTGGAATTCCATTTCAGTGATAACGTTTCTGTTTTCGGGAAGATCGTTCCTGATGAGATCCCAAGAAAGGGAGAGACTTTATGCAAAACTTCAGCCTATTGGTTCCAGAAGACTGAGGAACTCGGTATCGATACCCATTATATCGAGATGACCGGAGAAGACACGATGAAGGTAGAGAGTGTTGAAGTCATCGACGACTACGGTGATATCGATAAGGAGACTACTGGCTATAGGATACCTTTAGAGTTCGTCTCTCATTATCATGTTTCTAGTTCGTTAGATGAAAGGATCCAAAGCGGAGAAATAGAGTTAGAGGTATTAGGATTTGAAGAAGAACCGAAAAAGGGTGATCCTCTACCAGAACCTTACTTCGAGATATTCACGAAACTCGAGGAGGAAAAAGAGGTTTTGGATGTGAAAGAAGCGCTCTCGATCTCTGGTTTGACAGAGGTCGAGTTCGAGGAATTGAAAGAAATCGTCTTCGATATAGACGAATTGATGAACGAAAACGCTCGAAAGAACGGTCTGATACATGTCAAGGGGAAAAAAGAGTTCGCCATCTCTGAAAATGATGAGTTGATGCTGATCGATACGTTCGGGACGGTGGACGAAGACCTTTTCTGGGAAGCGGAAGAATACGAGAAGGGAAGGCTCGTTCAAAAAAATAAAGATCACCTTCGACAATATTATACTGAAAACGGTTATCATGATAGACTGCAGGAAGCAGAGGAGGAAGGAAAAAACGAACCTCCTATGCCCCCTCTACCAGATGATATGATAGAAAAAACTTCAAAGATTTATGTAGATATGATGGATAGATTGACTGATGGAAAATATGGTGGTATAAAATGACAAAAGACCTGATATCTGTATTGGACGTGAAGGATGAGCTAAAAGAGATACTCCGGAGAGCCGGAGAGATGAAAAAGAAGTATAAGAACGGAGAGACCCCTACTCCCCTGGAAAACAAAAGTTTGGGGATGATCTTCGAGAAACCGAGTACAAGGACTAGGATATCTTTCGAAGTGGGTATGACCCAACTGGGTGGTTCCGCACTCTATCTAAGTCCCGATGATCTGCAGTTGGGAAGAGGAGAGACGATCGCGGATACCGCTAAAGTTCTCGGACGTTATGTCGACGGTGTGATGTACAGAGCATTCGATCATGAGATGATGGTGGAGTTGGCTGAGAACTCTTCCGTTCCAGTTATAAGTGGTCTCGATGATAAGGAACACCCTTGTCAGATACTGGCCGATCTCTTGACGATAAAAGAGAAAAAAGGTGATTTCGATCAGAAATTGACGTATGTCGGCGACGGCAACAACGTATGCAATTCCCTGATGCTCGGAGCAGCCGTAGTCGGTATGGACATGGTCGCATGTACACCTGAAGATTATAAGCCTGATCAGGAGATATTCGATAAGGCCGTGGAATTGGGAAAGGAAAATGGAGCTGAGATCTCGCACCATGATAAACCTATCGAAGCGGTAGAAGACGCGGATATAATATACACTGACGTTTGGATATCTATGGGTGATGAAGACGAGGCCGAAAAACGGAAAAAAGATTTCAAGGATTATCAGGTGAATGAGGAATTGTTGAAGCCCGCTAAAGAAGACGTGATAGTGATGCATTGTTTACCCGCACATAGAGGCGTAGAGATAACCAGCGAAGTCATGGACGGACCTCACTCAGTGGTTTTCGATCAGGCCGAAAATAGACTTCACGCCCAAAAAGGACTTATGTTAGAACTCATGGATTGAACGAGGTAAAAAAGATGGATTCCCACGTCAAAAGGATGTTGGACGTCTCCTTCTCGGAGACGATGAAGATATCAAAACTAGCTAGCACCATGGAAGATGAGGGAAAAGATATCATCTCTCTCGCGGTCGGCGAACCGGATTTTGACACCCCTGACTTTATCGTTGAAGCAGCCTATGAGGCCATGAAGGAAGGATTCACCCACTACACTCAGTCCCAAGGTATACCCGAATTAAGAGAAGCAATAGCCGAAAAATCTCGGAAGGAAAACGATCTCGATTTTTCTGCAGAAAATATCCTCGTTACGCCTACCAAACAGTCGATCTTCATGTCTGTATTGGCTCATCTAGACGACGGGTCCGAGGTCATACTATCCGATCCAGCTTGGGTGTCCTATGCACCTATCGTAAAGTTCGCCGATGGGATAGTGAGGCGAGCGCCGGTAGATGAACATGATTTTTCCCTGGATCCGGAAGTACTGAAAGAGAAGATTTCCTCTCGAACCAAGATGATCATATTGAACTCTCCAAACAATCCTACAGGGAAGACTTTGGATAAACAGGACATGAAGGCGATAAGAGATATAGCGATAGATAACGATCTTTTGGTGATAACTGACGAAGTTTATGAGAAACTGATCTTTGAAGGGGAGCACATATCTCTCGGCTCTTTAGACGGTATGAGAGAAAGGACCATAACCGTGAATGGATTTTCTAAGGCGTACGCGATGACCGGATGGAGACTTGGATGGGCCGCATGTGATGAGGACCTACTTGAGAACATAGCGAAGATCCAGACACATTCTATAACCTGTGCGACTTCTTTCGCCCAGAAAGCTGGTCTAGAGGCTCTCACCAATAAGAAAAAAGCGGATGAGGCACTTGAATACATGATGAGTAGATACGAAGAAAGAAGAGACTTGATAGTTAACAGATTGAACGAGATTGAAGGATTCACATGCAGCAAGCCGAACTCTACTTTCTACACGTTCCCGGAATTCGACTTCGATATGGACAGTATGGATCTCTCGATGCACCTGCTCGAAGAGGCACAAGTAGCGACCACGCCTGGATCTGCTTTCGGAGATAAGGGAGAAGGTCATCTTAGACTGTCTTTCGCCAATTCATTAGAGAACATAGAAGAGGCCATGGACAGGATAGAAAGCACTGTATCTGATCTGTGATGGAAAGAAATAAAAACATTATACAAGATGATCAACTGGTTTAGTGATGAGAAATAGTGTATGAGCCCTCCGGGCGATGATTATCCCTATGAGTTCTGAAAACCCTTTACATTTTTTTAATCTTCGATCGAAAAACATGTAGGAAAGGTTTTTTGGAACAGATGGATGCACTCAGTGTTTCACTGAATTCAACCGAAGCTGCTTCTTTTGCCCTTATTTTTCGGCGGTTCCTCAGAGAACATCGCCGTTTCAGGTTCAACAACTATCCATCTGCTCGCTTTTCCATTTTCATTAATTCTTCTTACCATGTTTATACCTCCTTTTCGATATCTAAACTGCTTATCGTTTAGATACCATCTAATCGAAGTAATGATATGGGTAATATTTAAATATTTCGGGCTTGTATGTTCGTTTAGACGCTATCGAAGGTGTCAAGATGCCTGAAGATCTAAAACCGACAATAGACCAAATCAAGGTCCTATCGAATGCTTCTCGACTACAGATAATGGCTTTATTGTTAGAAGAAGAGATGACCATAACCGAGTTGAGTGAGAAGATCGGCATAACTCCTCAGACAGCTCATCATCACGTCCATAAATTACTCGATGCTGGACTCATACATGTTTCACGTGAAGAAACTGAAGGTAATATAGTGAAAAGGTACTACGACGTTGAAGAAGAATGGCTTGATTCCAGCGCGGTCTGGGATGATCTGACCTTGGAAGAAAAAAAGAATTATAAGATCGCTGCTCTTGGAACTGTGAAAGGTATGGTCAACAGAGGTATCAAGTATATACAGGAAAGCGAGTGCATAGATCATGAAGTAGGTTGGGTTTCATTCAAGAAAATACCTTTCACAGAGAAAGCTATGGACGAGATAGACGATATCTTTGAGGAGATGGTTGAAAGGTTGGACGATCTGAAGGACGAAGAGGCAGAAGAAGAGATCACTGTTCTCGTTTCTACATTACCAGGATAAAATTGTATTTTAGAGGTGTGATATATGGCTGTAAATCTATATTTTGTTGGGACCGCAGGTTCAGGAAAGACAACGTTGACAAAAGAGTTCAAAGGTTGGATGGAGAGTCAGGGTTATCAAGCCGTGACCGTGAATCTAGATCCGGGAGCGGATAAATTGCCCTATGCAGTAGATATAGATGTGAGAGATTGGGTATCTCTTCCTGAAGTTATGGATGAACATGAGCTCGGTCCTAATGGGGCGCAGATAGTTTCGGCGGATATGGTAGCGATGAAAGCCCCTGAGATAAGAAACATAATGGATGAATTCGAGACCCATTATTTTCTGATCGATACTCCGGGTCAGATGGAGTTGTTCACTTTCAGAGAAGCTAGCAGAGAGATGGTCAAGACGCTCGGTGATCGATCGATGATAACCTTTCTGTTCGATCCCGTGCTGGCGAAGCAGCCTTCTGGACTAGTTTCATTGATGACGCTTGCAGCGACCACACAATTCCGATTCGACGTACCTTACTTTCCAGTCCTTTCAAAAGCGGATATACTCTCTAGAGAGGAACTCAACAGAGTAGAAACATGGGCTAAAGATTTCTGGAAGCTTGATGCAGCGTTGAGAGAGAGTTCAGGGTCAGAAACGCAGGCCAGTATAGAATTGATCAAAAGCATACAGAATATGGGCCTTCACAGAGGTGTGACTCCGATCTCAAGCGTTCAACAATACGGGTTGGAAGATATATACACCGCTGCCCAAGACGCTTTCCATGGCGGGCAAGATCTTGAAACAGATTGATCTTTGTCAGTCGATCTCTTTCTCTATATCTATGTTTTTGAATTTGTCTTGATGATCTTCAAGATGATCCATATAATCCTCTGGATCCTGACAGTTTTCGTTCCCAGCACAGTGAAAATAGCCGTATTTCTTACAGTATATCCCTGTTTTTGTGTTGGGACATCGATCATCAGTGTTTGTCGCACCGGTATCTTCTTTTTCGATAAAAGGTTCTGCCGGAGGACTATCCTCAGAATCATCTCCAAACTGACATCTATCTTCCCCCACACACTCTAGCGCCATGTTATTGGGGTAAGAACATTTCCCATCGCCAAATCTATATCTACACATCAATGCATCCCATCCGTCGATATTATTTCCATCCTATTTTCTACATTTCTTATTGAAATAAGAAGATTTAAGGTTTGTGTTTATTTCTCACCGATCTTCGTCGTCTATTTCTATACTTATATCATTTGATTCTTCTTTGATCTTTTCGAGTCTATGTGCTATATTATCCAATCTCTCATCTAGTTCATCATCATAACCTGTCCCTCTATCTCTTTTAGATCTTACTTTCCAGTAAAGGTAGATGACGACCAAGACAAGTAATATTAAAACGAATATCAATGGATAGATCGGATCCACATCATACACCTTTATAGCCTTCTTTCAAGATCACTCTTTCTGGAGTTATACTTTTCACATTCTTAGTAGGTATCCTGACCCTTCTCTTGAGAGGAGACAATCCGGTAGGATCGACGAGTAACTTCCATATCTTCCAAGGATGAGATTCTGTATATATCTCATAATCATAGATCCTCCCGATCTCTTTATTTTCAAAAGTCTCTATCTTTGCACCGTCTAACCTGCTAAGATATATCTCGTTTTTATCTTTAGGAGAGTTGTGCCCTTGGTCGATAGGGACGCTGATCTTCAAATTACCCTTTTCAGTCAAATTACTGAGAACATCGGATGAGAAGAACTTTCCCTTACTAGAAATCAATCCAGTCTCTATCATTATCTCGCTGGCTTCCCAATAACCTTTAGATTGCATAGCGAGTATATCGACCAATTTGGCTTTCCCCTCTTCGATAGGGGTGTCGACCTTTTTTCTTATTATCTGTGAATAAAGGATTGTATCCATTTATATGCCTCCTATCTAGTCATCTCGAGTTTACCACAATAAGGACATTCTTTCTGATAGTCCTTATACATATCGCAGTTGCCACAGAAAGCGGAAGCCGGTCGGTAAGTCCTCTCCTCGTTTTCTTTTTTGAACAATCGGGTCTCCATCTTCCTCAATCTGTCTTCTCTTTTTTTGCTTTTAATATGTGATGCGATCTCTTGTTTAAGGACCTCTTTACTGACATCGGCTATGCCTTTTGCCTTCAAGTATCTTTGTAGGAGTTCGAGATTTTGCCCCGGATCTTCCTGTGCTAGCACATAGCTGTTTATAAGGCGTTTGAAGCGTTTTTTGTCCATCACTTTCTTTTCCAATCAGGTCCCCTCCTAAAGATCCATCTCTTCTTCTATCCTGTCAAGTCTTCTCTTGAGCGTAGAGAGTTCAGCTTCGATGTCTTTCTGAAAATCTTCCAATCGATCAACATCTTGTAGGCATTTCTCGTATTTGTCTTCGTAAACTTCCAGGTGAAGTTCTCTTACAAGCCCGTATTCTTTGATATATTCGTCAAAATGCCTGTCCAGATACTTTTCGAGTCTGCGATCGAGAAGTCTCCTATCATAACCGGTGCCCTCTATCTCCAGTTCGCCAGGAAATAGAGTTTCTTCGATACGATCTAATATGTTTGAGGTCTTTTTCACACTCTGGTTTGCGAATTCTCCCATTATTATCGATCCTCCTTTCCAAATAATTCTCTTTCAGCTCTATCTATCTTTTTCATGGTCTTCATCAGCTTGGCGTTGTCGGCTCCTTTTTCGAGTCTCTGCATCCTTTCTTCGATCTCGTTCATCATGGCAAGAGACCTTCTAGACAGAACTGCCTTATCTCTCTCTATATTGTCTATATTCTCTTTTTCCTCGTCTTTGAGGACCATAGACGCCTCTTTGAGCTTATCTAGATGCATGTGTTTCCTCTGCATGTCCAATTTTCTGTGCTTGAGTCTGAACTCCGCGAGTTCCCTTCTCTCTTTGGATTTTTCCCTAGTATGGATGACCTTCGCTATGATCAAGAGGATTATCACGACCACTATCGAGTAAAATATCTGTAGGAAATTGTTAGATATGGTTTCAGCTAAAGTCATTTTCTCATCTCCTTTCCTCCGTTTCAAACCGTTCTATTCTATTTTCCACGATATCTAGCTCTTGATCGATATCTCTCTTTTTGGTTTTGAGGGATTCAACTCTTTGAGACAGATTAGACAATCTGTCGTCCATATTTTCGGCCCACTGCTGAGCTTCGTCCTGTCTGACCAGGTCCCAACTGTCGATCATGTCTTCGAAGAACTCTTCGAAATAGAGCTCAGTGTGACTGGGAACATGGCCGTATTTATCTTTTAAAGCTTTATTCCGTGCTCTGTGCCGGAAGAACATGAAGATGCCTATCATTATCAGTATCACCAGGATCACGATGAGAGTGGTATAGACCGCCATCATTTCTCCTCCTCAATATCTAGTTTTTTTTCGAGCCTTTCTATCCTGCGGATATCTTCATGGACCCTTTTCTGTGTCTCTTCCTTCCAATCTTTTAGAGCAGATATCTCTTCGACAAAGCTCTCTATCCTTTTGTCGATGCCGCTGAGGTCTGAGCGAGTCGCCAACTTGTACTCTTCGATATATTCCGGCATATTTTTTGTTATGAAATCGTCAGCTTTGTCAGAAGGTGTTATCGACTTATTTTTGAAGAAACTCTTCGTTCTATCTAATATCCCTATATCGGATCCATCTCCCATCATTTCACCTATTTTCATCGTCATTAGGACAATGTTTTCACAAAACATAAACTTTTCCTTTTATTTAGAAGTTTAGGCATTTTTATGCGTGGATATCGCGGGAAAAGAAAATTTTAGAAGTATTTAGACTTCTGGATGTTGTTCGATACTTTGAAATAGAGACCTTATTTCCCATGGTATTATGGAAATTTCCGGACAATGCTTAAATAAATAGATATAACTTTCAAGAAGTAAATTGGAGATATCATGTCATCGTTTAATAGATTTTTTGAGGATGAAGAAGGCGTCTCCGAAGTGGTCGGCACTATTTTGACACTCGGCATAACTGTGGTTTTGTTTTCGAGTGTCTATGCTACGGTTACGACTTTGGAAGAGCCGGAGAGAAGAGATCACGTGGAGATGTTGGTCGATTACGAACCGTACGAGGTGGAAATCACCCACAACGGTGGTAGTACGCTGGATATGAGTGAGCTGAGGTTTACGGTTTATTCAGGTGATGAACTGATAGGAAGGTACGAAGAGGGCGATCTTGAAGAAGGTCCAGGGGACGGATGGTCTGTCGGTGAAGAAGTTCAGATAGACATGTCAGATAGATCCGGGGATATAGGTGAGGACCTTGAATTGATAATACAAAATATCGAAACTAACCGTGTTGTATACCAAACTGAACTCACCGTAGATGATCCAGGTAGAGCGG
>SL_8KL_010_SEDDRAFT_10001425_pt1 | contig 20739 bp, 19 predicted proteins | sample SodLakKL_010_SED_4_FD_11160 | JGI IMG/M metagenome (IMG submission 11160)
GCTAGCTCAGTTATCCAATCCTTAGCCTTGCTCTCGGAATACTCTTCTTGTTTTTTCTTAATATATGACTTCGTATAATGGAATTTCTCATAGTTTTCAATCTTATTTGCTTCTCCTGAGAAAAAAGGTATTCGCCTCATGTATATCCCTTCTTTCTTTTCCCCTTTACCTCAATCTTCATCTTCCCATTTTTCAATCTCATCTTTTGCTGCGAACATCCCGCCAAAAGTCTGGTCGGAATGAATTAGAACCTTTTCCACCATTTTCCCAATTAACTCCCGGGCATTACCATCAATATTTTTAACATACCCTTCCTCATTACGGAGTTCCTTAAATTCACCCTCACCGGCTTTGTCTGTTATTATTAAAGGGGTTTTATCAAATATCTCCTCATCAGGTGGAGCTGTTTCTGCATCATTTATATCTTCCAGGTAATCACAAAATAGGTTCCAGTTTTCTTCTCCCAGGACAAACCGATCAATCACCTTTATGTTTGCGGAAAAAACCAAAATATCTGGTGTCAATGGGCGAGCATAACGGAGAAGAACCCCGGTTTTTTTGCATACCTCCTCCAGGGCTTCTATAAGTTCCAGGTCATCAGAAACAATCAGGACCACTTTTTTGTTTTCTGGAGTAGAATGGGGAGTAATCCACCTTTCTATGGCTGCCTTAGCATATCTCCTTGTTTCCTTGGTTATATCCTCTCTCCCTAGTAATTTTTTAAGATCCTCTTCAGCTTTATAATCCCCAGCATAAAACAAAAGTTTTGCCAGTATCTCCAGTAATTCATTATCCTTAACTTCCAGGGCATTTTGGATTTCCTTAAGATCCCTTTCCTCAATTATTTCCCTGTTCTCCCTGACTTTATCCAAAAGATCCCTTGCCAGTATTATTCTGTCTTCTCTTTTCTTTTCCAGCCAGCCATTGGGCAGCCATTTTGATTGGAGCATATTCCTTACCTTTTCCGCTGAGAGAATATGATCTCTATTTTTTAATTCTTTTTTGGCTTTCCCATATTCTTCAGGATATTTACTCAGAGCTAAATTGGCTGTCTCTCGAACCCCAGGATCCGGATCTTTCATCATGTCTTTTAATATATTTGCCGGGCTGAAATAACTGCATTCTGAATAAGCTCTAATGGCTTCTGCCCTGACTTCTGGGTCAGGATCTTCTAATGCTTTCTCTATTGTCCCCAGCACTTTTTTGGGATCCTTCTTCTTCAATACCCTTATGCCCATCTTTCTTACTTTTCCCTCACTATCGTTAGCAAGCTTTTTCAGTGTTTCAATTCCTTCCTCTCCACCAATAATCGCAAGAGCCCGGATTAAAGCTTTCCTGATTTCTATTGAAGAATCTTCACTTAAAGATAAAAGTTTTTCCAGGGCTTTTTTTCTTTCTGGAAATACAAAAAACTTCCCAACTTCATCTAAAGCTATCCTTCTCATAAAAACAGGCTCCTCTTCATTGCACACCACATCAAGGATTTCTTCTTTTCCTTTTGGGTGTGGACATAACATCAGTCCATGCAGAGCAGCCATTTTTATTTCATCTCTTTTGTCTTTTAGGTAGCCTTTGAATATTACATGATGTTCAAATTCGGATTTACTTCCCAGAACCAGCAGGTTAATACTCTCCTGGTACAAATCAGGTCTTACCTGGTCAAGCCTTTTTATTATTTCACCAGGTGAGTCGGAAAAGTATATTTTCTTCATTTCAGAGAAAACTTTATTCTCTGAAAGATCTTCTTTTCTCGCCAGGGATTTAATTACCCAATCAGAAAACCCATCCATTTTTATCTCCTTCTCTCGGTGGGAGAGCGACAAAAATAACAATTCCCTTCTTTTTCTGTTTTTTATTGTCTTTCTATATATTACGGTTTTCTCCCCCAAAATTTTTACTATTCTCCCTTTCCATCCGCTCATACTCTTCCCCAATGCTTCTTAGAGCACTCTTTACCTCTTCCCGGAGCCAGTCGGGTTCTTTTACCATAACCTTGGTTCCCCAGCTCAATAACCAGGGAACCATTTCCCCTGCCTCTCCCAGATAAAAGGATACTTCAACTCTACCGGATGAAAGTTCGGTAACTTTTTGAGATGGGTGAAATTTCAGAGCCCTGAAGCGTTCAGCGGCCCCCCGGTCCGCCAGCAAAACAACTTCCTCGGTCTTGGGAGGTGGGTCCTGGGTCCATACTCCCCAGGAATGACGGTAAAAGTTCTTAAGAGAAAACTCCCGGGGGATTTCAAAATGCGTCTTATCCAGGGTCTCCAGGTCCCGGATATGCGGAAGGCTGAAAAGCCGGAGTTCCCCTTTTTCCAAACATTTCCCCACAAGATACCAGTTATTCAACCTGCTTAAAAACCCATATGGTTCAACTTCTCTCCTGGTTATTACCCCGTCATAGGTTCTTAAATATTCCAGGCATATTCGCTTTTTAAACCTGATGGCCTGGAATATTTCCAGCATTATATTTGCGTTTTTTTCCGGGTCTGCAGGAACAGGTCCTGCCACATGGACATTTTTCTGCAGGTGGTCAATAACCTGGGAATACATGCTGATGCCAGAAATAATGTCCTTTAACATGTGGCGGGTTACGGAATCAAAAGATTCTTTGAGAATATGTACATGTTGCGGATAAAGGTTCAAAACGGCCAGGAGAGCCTGGTTTAAATCCAGAGACGGTAGCTGCAGGTCTCCTTCAAACAAATAATAAGTTTTCCGGCCTCTTTTTTCTCTTTTTATTCCCATTAATGGGGGAGCAAGCTCCTCCCCCATATCCTCTTCTTCCTCTCCCTCTTCTAAGTCCTCTCCACGGGCCAGGGGATCGAAAAACAGCTCCAGTTTTTCGATGTACCTGTAAACAGTCCTTTCGCTGGGCCTTCTTTCTGTGGCTTCTTCATAGGCTTGGATCAGGTCTTCAATGGTGGCTCCTCCACCCGGAGTCTTTTCCATGATCTTAAACATAATCTGGAGATAAGCCCTCTGTTCGTCCCTGGTCATTTTATTTGCCCCTTTCCCGGATTAATGTTTAAAAACCAATGGGTTTCCTTGCTTTCCCCTGCAGGCTTTTTTTAATATCCCTGTCCTCTAAAGCCTTTTCCACATCCTCCACCTTTATTAAACGTAAGGCCTTAGGATTTCGCTCCCCTTCCTGGAAAAGTCTCTGGGATTGCTTTAATTTTAAGCGTTCAATTACATTACGAACCAGCCGCCCGTTGCCAAAATCCCTACCTGCGTTGGCCTTGGCGGCGTGGAAAAACTGAAAGAGCAGATTCTTTGCTTTCTCCTCAACCTCAAAATTTTGCCCCAGGTTATTCTGGAAAATAGCGAACAGTTCTTCCCCTGAATAGTCGGGAAAATAGATCCGGTGAGCAATTCGTTCTTTCAGCCCCGGATTAACTCCCATTAATTTCTCCATTTCTTCAGGGTACCCAGCCAGGATTACAACCAGATCATCTCTGTAATCCTCCATATATTTGGTCAGGGTGGAAATTGCTTCGGGACCATAATCCTGGTTGGTCTTTCCATCCAGGGAGTAGGCTTCGTCGATGAAAAGAACATTACCCCGGGATTTTCTAATCAGGGACGAGGTTTTTATTGCAGTGTGGCCCACATATGCTCCAATAAGATCACTTCTGCTGGCTTCAATTAAGTAACCCTCATCCAGGACTCCTTCTTCTTTCAGAATTTCCCCAATTATCCTGGCCACAGTGGTTTTTCCTGTTCCGGGACTTCCCGAAAATTCCATGTGCATGCACATTTCGGAAGTGGCAAGGCCCATTTCCTTTCTCCTTTTTCCCATGATGACATAAGCAAGGATTTCTTCAACGGTCCTTTTCACATCTTTCAGGCCCACCATTCCCTGGAGTTTTTCCCAGGCAGATTCCTGTTTTATTTTCTCTTTTTTCTCGGGATATTTCTCCAGGAGTTTCCCGCATATTTCCGGGGTAACAACCGGAGCAGATTGATCCGGGGAAAATTGAGTTGAATCTCCCATGAAGAAAAGTTCTGAGGCAATTTTCTTTAGAGTTCTCAGGTTATTAAAGTTTTCCCCTTCCTTTTCCCGTTTTATTATTTCCCTGAGCATTTCTTTCGCTTTCTCGTCCAGAACCATTCCGGCATCGGCCAGAATTTTTCCCTGGATTTTTACTAATTCCTCCAGGCCAAAATCCGGGAAGTGGACCGTCCGAAAATAGTTCCCTTTTTTCTCCAGGGTCCTTTTGATGCCTTCCAGGTTTTCGCTGCCCTCTTCTTCGACGAAAATATACACCACATTGGCCAGGTCAGCGGAAGGCAGTTCAAGGTCATCTGCAAGGAGCCTGGACCTGTAGTTGCTTTTTTCTTTCAGGATAAATACTCCATACTCCTCTATGAGCAAATCCATCCGGTGGAAATCCCGGGGCTCAATTTCGATATAGTTGGGGCTGTCAATCAGCCCCAGGTGGAAAAAGATACTGCTTAAAAGGCTGAGGGCGGTGGAATAGCCGAACCCTTCATTTTTGTATGTAAAAATGTAAAATTGCGGTAAAATATTTGCTTTTATGTCTTTCGCCTTCAGGGTCCTTATGGCCTTTTCTTTCTGGATTATTATTTCCATTTCTTTTTTGAATTCACAAAAGCCCACCAGCTTATTCATCTTTTCTATGGCTTCCTCCAGAGAAAAATCCGGACTTTGTTCCCCTGAACCCAGCTCTTCAAACATGGATATCCTTCTTCTCCGGTTTTTCGGTTTTTCTTCTCTTTTGAATTCCCGGGCATCTCCGGAATCATAGAGCTGAGGATTGTTTTCCTTGAGTTCTTTTATGGCCTCTTCACATTCCCGCCCGTCAACCTTTTTTACTGCTTTCAGGGAAAATATTTCTTTGATATCCTTTTCCCCTTCCATTTCTCCACCCCATCCAAAGTCACCGGCCAGAACTTCCAGGAATGATCCCACAGGGCTGATGTCATCTTCTTTTATTTCCGCTTCGGGATATTTTAACAAGATTTCCAGGCTTTCCCCCGTGGTGCTTAAGACTAATAGATATTTTTCTTTATCTTTTGAGGAGTTAAATTTGTCCTTGGCCCGCAACAAATCATTCACAAAATTATCCTTTTGTTCACGATCCCCCGTAACCTTTTTATTCAGATCCAGGGTAATTTTAAAAAAATTAGCCATTTTATTTCCTCCCCTCAAAGTCAGGTAAGGAAATATTACCATTGTTATATGACACCTGTATGTCAGTTAAAAGAAAAAACAAAAAATCCAAATTATTTCTCAAAAAAAAACCCGGCAATATGCCAGGGTTTCTGATTATCAAGTTATCATATATATTTCGGGTATCTGCTCTGGAGTTACTCAACTGGTTTAGGAACAATGCGAACGATTGAAACGGTTCTACCTTCAACAGCAGCATAGATAGCTCCATCATGTTGACCTACAGTAACGTCACGGACCCGCCAGCCTTCATCTGCAAGCAGGGGTTCAAGCTCTTCAAGACCATTATCTGTGAGCCGGAAATGGGCCAGGTATTCACTTGCTAGCCCTCCGACAAACAGGTCCCCCTGCCAGTCAGCAAAACCCTCAGCATCGTAAAAGGTCATCCCTGCGGGCGGAAATCCGCCACTACCGCACTCCCAGTAATGCACGGGGTTGATGGTGTCATCTCGATCTTCCGGAAGATCTCCGATTGGCTGTCGGGTAACATAACCGCAGCCATAGGTAGCTATAGGCCATCCATAGTTGTTACCTCCATGGATGATGTTTATCTCATCTCCGTCCCGCTCTCCGTGTTCACTCTGCCAGATCTCTCCCGTTTCTGGATGAATGGTCATCCCTTGAGAGTTGCGATGGCCATAGGTGTATATCTCGTCCAGGACATCTGGATCATCTACAAAAGGATTATCTTCGGGAATATTTCCATCACGATAGAGCCGAATTGTTGTGCCGAGTACATTGGTCGTATCCTGGGACACGTGATCGTCAAAGTTTTTGTCTCCCCGGTCACCTATGGTCATATAAAGGTAGTCTCCCTTTATTACCACTCTTGACCCGTAATGAGAAGTGCCACTGAGGAATGGTTCGGCAACATATAGCACTTCCAGGTCTGTTAAACTTTGCTCTTCTAAATCAAGTACCCCGCGAGCCAGAAAGGTTGTCGTGTTACCAACTTCATTGGCTGCAGAATATGTTAGATAGACCAGGTTATCTTCGTCAAAATCGGGCGACACCCTCACATCGAGCAGACCGCCCTGACCACTTGATGCAACCTCAGGAGCGCCGGAAATTTCAACAACTTGGAGTGTTTCTGTATCAATCAGGAACATCGAGCCTGAATTTTCGTTGGCCAATAACCGGGATGTGCCGGGCAGGAAATCAATTGCCCAGATAAGCCCCAGGTCTTCAGCGACTACCTCGAGTACAGGTTCCACTTCATTTCCCGCCTGGGCAATTGGCATACCGACACGAGCTTTCTCGTCTTCAAATATTCCCTGCTGCACTATATAAAATGCTAAGATTAACAGTATCACAACACCAATCGATCCGTAAATAAACAAACTTTTTCTCATTTCTATCACCTCCCGATTAATTATTAAGGACTTGCTTTGCTCGTAAAAATGAATTATAAATTTATCCTTTTCTAAATTCTGGAAAGTTTCAGTTGGGTTGGTNCTCTTATAATATGTGATTTTCAAAATATTTGCAAATTAGGATCCATTGCAAATATCCCTGTATTCCAGCTAATTGAATTCCTTGTCAATTATGGATGCCCTGTTTTTCTCTAACAACGCCACAAACTTTCCGTCAGCATAATGATAATATTTATTACAAGGTAATTGAGGTTAATTTTTCTGCTTCCTCTGGAAAATTAAATCCATTACCGGTTTTTATTACATCTACACTTCATTCAGCTTTTCCTGGCTGTTAAAATTCATCTTTAAGGGGAAAAATATCAAGAGGAGTGAAGTAACCCTTCGAAGCAACCTCAACCGCAATTATGGGGAGGTCGTCTTGGTTCCAGTAATGGGGAGGAATATGGCGGTGGGTGATTGCCTTCCCGTCTTCCCGGTCAGGTTTTTCCACGTTAATTTTCCCCTCTTCAACTTTATAGTCAGGGAGATATAATAAAGCAGCGACAGAGTCTTCATTTTCCGGTTCATAAAGCAGGATTAATCGGACTTCATGGATATTTTCCCTCCATTCCTCATCATCATCAAAAGTAATCTCTATTTCCTCTGCCCACCTTTGAACAGTTATTCCGGGAGGATCCAGAAGATCTTCTCTCTCTCCCTCAATAAGCAAATTGCACCCTCCAAGTATCCCAACAGAAAAAACTAAAAGCAAGAGAACTTGAAGGTATCTTAATTTCATTTTTCTTTACCCCCTTTTCTTCACTGTAAACGCAAAATATTAACTGATTGAGTTCCAGGAAAATTATAAAACAAAACAGCAAAAACCCTCTAATAACTAGTTTCAATATTTCTTTTAGTTTCAAGCAACTTGGACAATTACCTGTTGACCTTCGCCATAGACTGAGGAAGGAGCCCATTTTTTATTAAAACCCAATTCCAAATTTCTTTCTAACAAGCAGGTTTTAAAAACACCATCTTTACCTAAATTATACTTTATTTCCAACCTGGAAAAAAATTTCTTAAAAACTTCTCTCTTCTCCTGAAAAACCAAAAAAACGGATTTATCCTTATGCTAATCTAATTTCTTTTTAATATTGGGTTAAAGATAACTTTCAAGAAAAAACCTTCGTTATGTTAAGAGAAGAATGGTTTTCCTCATTAAAAACCAAACCCAAGCTTTTTGCTTCTTAATTTTTTCCTTCCCCCTATAAAGGTAATTTCTTCCTCTATTTAGTTTTAGTATTCTTAATTAGGGCCCCTTTTTTGGCAAATTCTCCCCAAAACTACCATTCCCAAACTCGCCCTGTTTCCTCCGCAAGTTTCCCAATTACCAGTAGGTCATTAATTTCCCTGGAATAATCAACAGAATAGGTTACTCCTCTCCGCTCGGGCAATCTTGCGAGCAGTTCCCCATTATCAACCTGCCATATTTTGATGAAATGACCCCTCCCGACGGTAACTACTACCTCTCCGTCGGCAGAAAAGGCTACATCCTTAACTACATCCCCGTGATCAATAACCTGCAGGGTATGACCAAAAAGAGGGTCCCAGATATGGGCAGTCCCATCATAAGAACCTGTAACCACCCTGCGGTGGACAGGAGAAAAAGCTGCTCCCAAAACCCCATCCTCATGCTCGGAATATTCCATTATCAATTCCCCGGTTTCCGGATCCCAGATGCAGGCTGTCTCATCGGAGGAGGCTGTAATTACTATACTGCCCCCGGGAGAAAATTCAATATCCCAGAGAAAATCATCATGTTCAGTAAATTCTGTGATGGTTTTCCCTGTTCTTACATCCCAGATGCGAGCAGTCCTATCCAGAGATGCTGAAGCTACCATTGTATCCTCTGAAGAAAAATCTACTGCCTGTACTTTTCTATTATGTCCTTTTAACACTCTTATCTCTCTACCCGACCTGGAATCCCAGATACGGATAGAATTATCTGAAGATCCACTTACCACCATTTCCCCTTGAGAAGAAAATTCAACAGAGTTAACTGGGCCCTCATGTCCAGTAAACTCGGCGGCAATTGCCCCGCTTAATGAGCTCCAAATAAAAATCCTTCCATCCGTTGCCCCACTCGCTACAAACCTATCATTGGGAGAAAAAGAAACAGTTCGAACCTGCCCTTCATGTTCAGGAAATTCAGTTACAACCGCCCCCTGCCAATCCCCTATCTCCATAAAAAGCTCAAAAATAAGCCTTTCCCAGAAACTATTTTCATCCGAGGCTTCAGCAAAACCAGCTGCAAACAACGAAACAAAAATCAGAAACAGCAATACCTTTTTCACCTAAAACCCTCCAGGGCTAATATTGTTCGGTTTAAGCTTATGCTCAAATTTTCTCTAACCCAAACTTCAATAGAAAAAGCAACTTTCCTTTTAGCCCATTTCTATTTCCCTACTAAAAAATTGCTTCTTACAAATCTACTCACAAAAACCTCCCCTGCCCAAATTATTAGGGGTGATTTTTTGACATATTTTTTCTTTGGCAAATTAATAATACCCCATCAAAGAGGGGTATTATCTAATGAAAATAATTATTTAAAAAATCAGAACCCATTGGAATACTTCATTCCTTAAGGGAAGAGCAAAGCTCAAAATCGAAGCAGGTTGTTTAAACTACGTTTCAGTCAGAAAATTAATAAATTAGTCCTGCTTCTTCGAATAAGATTTTATCAAGATAATTGCACCCGCTATCAAAAGCCCAATGGGAAAAAGGTTATTCAAGAAGATCCGCCCAATCCCGGTATCCAAACGTGTCACAACAAAAAGAAACAGGGTAAAGCCAAAGAGTGATAAACCAGGATATAGCGGCCAGTTTCTCCTTCCTTCCGAAGCATCTGATAGTTGCCGGTTGTGGATCAAATATACAAGAATGAAGGCCATGCCAATAAAAGAGAAAAAGAAATAACCCTCTATCCCCCATTGCTTCAGAGTAGCTTCCAGAAGAACAAAAAAGCCGAGCATAATTAAAATGCATCCGGGAATCAGAAAACCCACATTTCTCGAATCTGCTGTTTTTCCGGAGGCTAAATATACACCAAGGAAACCCCCGCCCAGAATCAAAAGGAGCCATTCTCCGCGAAAAATCCCAAGATTTGAGAGCAGAAAAAATAAACCAAGAATAATCAAAAGCCCACCAATCCATTTCCGATCCATACTTATTCCCCCATTTCCTAAACAACCTTCTTTGATATTATTCCCTGAAACTTCCTTTACTCACAGCATCTACCCCTGATCTACCCATAAGACCATGCAGATCCTTTTACTTCGAAATTTGCTTGCCCATCAAGCTCCTGTCAGCCAGTTATATTACTATTGATTTCCTTTTACTTCTCATTTAAACTTTTCCCCTTCGATGATATTCAATCCGGGTTAATTTTTTTGGAGAAGGACAGAAAACACTAATATTATTGAAACACTGAAAAATCATTTGTTTATTATCTCCATCAGTTCGGTGATTATTTCTTTTTCATTTTCCCCACAACTCGTATCCCCAATTGCTATGCCTGGTTTTGTTTTTCCGTGAAAATCACTACCACAGGTTAAGAACAAATTATTCTTCCGGGCAAATTTACTATAAAATTGTACCTGGTTCTCACTATGGTAACTGCTATAAACTTCTAATCCTTTAATTCCACAACCCACAATAGCTTCCAGCAAAGCACCATTTTCTTTAATATTTTTTCCGGGATGGGCAAGAACAGGTACTCCCCCCTTGTCTTCTATAACCTGGATAGCTTCCTGTAATTTAATAAATTCTACTTCAACATAGGCTGGCTTCCCCTGAGCACAGTAATCCCAATAGAAATTAACATACGGGTTATCGCTTCGGGGGCCGTTTTCATGATAAGGCTTGAGCAAGGAGTTTTTTTGCTCCCTATCAAATTGCAGGGCAGCCTCAGCAATCATTTCACCCGTAATTATTCCGTTCTTAGAAAGCTCGTCGATAACCTCCTCCGAAAAATCTATCCCCAATTCCCTAACCAGTTTTACTCGCTCCCGGGAAGCAGTTTTTTCCTGTAGGATTATTTTTTCTTCTATTTCATAAAATACTGGATCCCGGTAGTCTATCCCGTAACCTAAAACATGAAGGTCAACTGAATTAAAAGTGCAGTCCAATTCCACTCCAGGAATAATTTCTATATCCTTATTCTTACAATACATTTTTGCTTCGTGTATTCCCCTGACACAGTTGTGATCTGTAATAGAAAAATACTTAATTTTTCTTGCCAGGCATTGATCAACTAATTTTTCTGGTTCAAACTCCCCATCATTGCTGTATGAAGAATGAATATGTAAATCAATACAGCTCATTTTAAACCTCCCTATCCAATTATTGGTGCTGTTAAATTTCCTTCAGTTTGGCAAAACTCCCTGGATAAACGGAATGGAAAATAAAAGATAGAAAATAAGAAAGAGGGCAGGTTGGAATCACCCTGGATAAAAGCACTTCAACCTTACCCTCCCAGGTTTTTCCTCCAGGATTTTCAAGAGCAAATCATTTTTCTTTGTAAAATTTAATAAAAACATTGAACCCCAGTCTTTCCAGTTCAAACTGTAATAATTTGGCATCAAGCCAGGAATAATGACCCTCAAGGCAAACATGAAATAAACCGTCACTATATATTTCCGCAGTATACCCTGCAACTTTCAGCTTACCCTGTTCTCGAAGTGCGTTGTTCTTATTTTCAAAGGCCCCCACTTGAACCAGAAACAAACCGGGGTTTACCTCGGGATTTAATTTTTCTTCCTGCTCCTGGGGATTTAATTTTTCTTCCTGCTCCTGGGGCGGGGGGCTTTCTTCAGTTTTTTGCACAATTCTTACGGGAGTCCCAATTCGGACCATCTCGAATAGCTCTTCAACGTCTTTGTTGAACATTCTGATGCAGCCATCTGAAACAGCTTTACCAATTGAACCAGGATTGTTGGTCCCATGAATCCCATAATTGGGCCAGCTTAAACCAAGCCACCTGGTCCCAACTGGATTATCAGGTCCGGGAGGGACCGGAGAAAGTCCTTTCTTTCCCCAGTCACGGGGATAATATGTGGGGTATAAGACCCTGCTCACAACCCTGGTTTCTCCCACCGGAGTGGGGTTAGCCATAGCCCCTATTGCCACAGGGTAATCCCCTATCTTAACTCCATCCTGGTAAAGATAAAGCCTGAAATTGGAAAGTTCAATAACAATCTCTCTTGTCGGAACCTCTCCCAAAGCAGAAAAAGGCATGAGGAGAAAACAAAAAAGGATTGGGAATACCAGAATAATTTTTTTTAACCCGAAAGCCATTTTCCTTCCCCTCCCCCGTGAAATTAAAAAAGGGTGTTATTTCCCCAGGCAAAAACCCGGCAGTTCCAACTTTTCATTTTATCATTCCAGGTTACCAAAATAAGGTTATTCTGATTTAATTATAACTTTTCCACAGCACCTGTCAAAGGAAACTTTTCAAAAAGAATTTTACCTTATCTCAGGGAAAAAGTCCACTAGAAACTGGTTTCCCCTGAAATTCTTTACTGATAAAAAACCAGGCCCCTGGAAAGCTCGAGGGCCTGGTTTTTTGATTCAACAACAACTCTACTTATATTGGGGCACTTGGCTTTTCTCCGATAAAATACTTTCTCTCTATTTGTTCTTTGCAATACTCAACACAGGAAGAGTAGCTTTTCCTGATATCTTCGTTAGTCCGCCAGCTTTTCTGTAACACGTTTCAGATTTTGCTCGGCCTGCTGGTGGTTCAATTCAACGGCACGTTCATAACTTTCCCTGGCTGCCTCCAGCTGATTGAGGTTTTCATAAACTATACCCAGGTTATTGTAAATGAAAGCCTCCTGGGGATCCTGCTCAACTGCCTTCTCGAGATGGGTTTTTGCCTCCTGAAAATCACCAGTCCTAATCAGAGCAAGCCCCAAGTTATTCAGAACGTAATAGTTTTCCGGGTTAATATCTATTGCCCGCAAAAAATATTCAATTGCCTTCTCATATTCCTCTCCCGCCATGGCCAGTAAACCCCGGGTATTAAAGTAACTTTCGGTAGTCGTTCTATTTTCTTCGGAAACCTGGTCTAACATCGCACTGGCTTCATCTAGGTGCCCTTCCCGGTAAAGAATGCGGGCGTAATTAACCAGGGAAAAGTAATTATCTGGACGTAAGTTGTAAGCCTGCTGCATAAACCGGTCCGCTTCTTCCAACTGGTCCCTCTGGAGATAAATCATCCCCAGATAGAAATTTGCCTCCCACCCAAACTCTTCTCTTTCCTTAAGTTCAATAAAAAGACTTTCTGCCTCCTGGAAATCTCCTGCAAAATAAGCATTTCTTGCCTGCTGTAGAAGATCTTCAGTCTCGCTTGCAAACCCACTGCTGCTAACCAGCAATATAATTGCCCCAAAAACTAGGGCTAAAATCCTTTTATTCTTCATAATCTTTCCCCCCAAATGAAATTCTTAAAATTAAAGAAAGGGTTTACAGATCGGGATGTCAACCATATCAAACCTACTGATGAAAACAGATTATAAATAATTATTGTTCTATTTTCTCCAGTTGCTAATCAATTACCAGCAGGCCAAGTGCTTTCAGCTGCCTTCTCAATCTCCGCCTGATGCTCAGGATCAGATCTACTGTTAAGATGCAGGCTACTGCCTCTAAAATGCAGGCAGATGTGCCCGGGGAAATTGTTATGGGTAATTGATTGTCCTCCATGAGGGTAACCGTTTATTGACCCAGCGATCAAATTACTCCCTATGGCGACAATAACCGCTCTCCTTTCCCAGCACCAGGATCCGCCGCAAATTCTCCGCAGGATATTGGTATCCTGGGCGGTTAAGGGTTCAACATCGGCATGATAGGTTCCCCCATATCTCTTAACCCGAAAACTCAGACCCGTTTCCACATCCGTTATTAGGGCTTCCCCTTCACGGGGAAAAAGCCTTTGAACTTCCTGCCAGTGCAGGTCTTTAACGGGCAAAACCTCTCCAACCCCGGGTATCAAGAGTTGGTCTCCCGGAACCAGCAAATCAGGATTGGAAAGATTGTTTATGTCCCGAATATGGCTTACGGTGGTGTTCCACCTCTGGGCAAGAGCCCATAGAGTATCCCCTCTATTGACAGTATATAGAAAGGTTCCCCGTTCGCTTTCCATTGCAGTCCATGTTGCGGGGCCGGCTACACCATCAACTGTAAGGCCAAAGAAAATCTGAGCCTTTTTTACTGCAAGTTTTGTCTGCAATCCAAAATTCCCATCGGGTTGATCTGGATAAAAACCCAGAACAGCGAGCTGTTTCTGCAGATATTGAACTTTATCTCCCGTATCACCCTCAGAAAGGGTAGGAGGTCTTTCAAAAACAGCACTTGCTTGAATATTTCTATCCACCTTAACTTCTACCGGATTTGCTCCCCCGGAAAGGTCTCCACTCCAGTGGGAAAACCTAAAACCTGGTTTCTCCAGGGCTTTGATTCTTATTGTGTCCCCATGGGAGTAAGAATCCTTTTCTGGAGAAATCTCGTAATCTCCTCCGCCTTCAACTTTCAGGCTAACACTATATTCCCGGGGTGAAAAAACCGCAAGCACTTCCAGGTCGCGGTCTACTTCCAGGGTGGTCTTTGTTTCCCTTCCCGAAACATCACCTTCCCAGCCAGCGAATTGCCAGCCTTCTTTTGGCTTAACCTCTAAAACCAGACTCTCCCCATGCCGGTAGGTTTCTTTTTGCGGAGATACCTGCAAATCACCTTGCCCTTCAACTTTTCCTCGAAAACTGAATTGGATAGGTTCGAATACTGCCCGGACATTCGTATCATCCTTTATTTCAAGCTCCAGGGTATTCGCCACACCAGCAGCGTCCCCTTCCCATCCCTTAAACCTCCAGCCTTCTTTTGCCTCAACCTTTAAAACCAGACTTTCTCCATGTCGGTAGGTTTCTTTTTGCGGAGATACCTGCAGCTCGCCCTGTCCTTCAACTTCACCCCGAAAACCGTATTCAATGGGCTCAAATACTGCCCGGACCTCTTTGTTCCCATCCATTTCCAGGACCAGGGTATCATCCGGACCAGTGGCATCTCCTTCCCAGCCCTTAAATTCCCAGCCTTCTTCGGGTTCTACAGAAATGGTAGTAACTTCGCCGCGGGCAACTGAAAAATTTCCCACCCCTGGTTCCAGGACATTTCCACCTTCCGAGGCCTTAATTACAAGAGTTGCCTGGGGGGTATGGAAAATAAAGAAACCCAGCAAAAACAGAACTGGAAGCAAAATAAGAATACCCAAGAATTGAGGGTTAATATTTGGTTTTTTCCATGGAAAATTAAGTTTCCTACCCCGGGACCGCCCATATACCCTATTGTTTACGAAGTAACGGCTACCGCCCCGGGTTGGACGATAAGTGGTTTTTCTGGAGGAATTATTTTTTTCACCCATGGTAATAATATGTACCTCCAATCAATCCAAAATTCCTGATATTTCAATTTAGCTATGGGCCTTTCTGGGAGCTACTTCCTATCAACAGCTTATCAATTTTCTTATCCGAATCACTTTTGCTATTTCAATTTTTCCACATCTCACTATCTTTATTCGATATTAATTGCTTTCTTCCTTTTGCTCAGTTTAATTATAAGCATTTTTAACCAATCTCATGATCAAATCTTGCGGGGAAATTCACCGTGTCTTCTTCTTAGCCGGTTTCAAAAGTTCAGAAATTTTGCTCCAAATTTCTCCACCTCACTCTATTCTCGTTAATTTTTCAGTTTTATCCCAAAAAACCTATTTTTCTTGGTTAATCTTTCCTTTCCAGGCTATTGTATATTCCCTTTACCGGGATATTTTTCATATAAATATTGATTTGGGAATGATACTAAAACCCGAAAAAAATATAACAATTCTTGTTTCATCTACATCCCAGGCGGTCACTATTCAACAAAAGGGACCTAAATTCGGAAAAAAGTTGACGTGTCAACTATTTTTCAATATAATTATATGAAAATGGGGTGTGGGTTCAATGCTTTTGATCCGAAAAATTTGGTTGGACATGAAAGAAATTTTGCGCTTAGCCCGGCAAATTATAAATTCCGAGCTTGAGCCATTAAATCTTTCCGGCGCAGAAGGAGATTTGCTCTTTCTCCTTCTTACAGGAAGTAATAATCTTCAACAAGAACAACTTGCAAAACAACTTGATAAAGGAAAAGCTGCTGTATCGCGGACCGTTGCTTCCCTGGAAGACAAAGGGTATGTCAACCGGGTCCGAAGTAATTCGGATAAACGAGCTTTCAACGTCACCCTTACAGATAAGGCTTTCTCGGTTGGTGAGGAAATTAAAGATATTTACGATCAATTATATTTCCTTGTAAGAGATGGTATCCCTGATGAGGAATTTATTCATGTGGAATCTTTGCTTGCCCGGGTCGCAGCAAATCTTAAGTCTCAGGGGGAGAAATGATGTTTGTTGAGTTTGCAACTGGTTTTGGGATATTACTTGGATATTTTGCAATCTGTTTGGCCGGAGCACTTCTCCTGCGCCGGTTTGTCGTATTGCCCAGGGAAGCCTTCCGCAAAACTTTACATCTTATTTTATTGGGTTCAATATTTATCCTGACATATGGGTTTCAAACGTGGTGGGTATCCGCGATCGCAGCAATCGTTTTTATAATAATATTTTTCCCGATTTTGGTCTTTGCTGAGCGAATTCCCGGGTATTCAAAACTACTTATAGAGCGAAAAAGTGGCGAAATAAAGAGCAGCCTGGTCGTGGCCTTTAGCATGTTCGCTATTCTGATTTGCGTTTGTTGGGGTTGGCTGGGTTTAAAATTTTTGGTGATTGCGTCCGTTCTCGCCTGGGGTTTAGGTGACCTGGCAGCTGCTTTGTTGGGGAAAGAATTTGGCCAAAATTACATTGAGGGAAAAATGGTTGAAGGGCGAAAAACCCTTGAAGGCACTCTCGCAATGTTCGGGGTTTCCTTTGTGACAGTTCTTGTTGTTTTACTTGCATATGGTCCTCTGGAAGGTTTTGGGTACGTTCCAATTGCCGCTCTAACCGCAGCCGGAACTACAATCGCTGAATTATACACGAAGAATGGAATGGATACTCTTACCTGTCCATTTACCGCAGCAGCAATAATGACTCCGTTAGTCCTTTTATGGGGGGTGTGACATTCTGAAATCAGGAGAGCGCACCCTTATTGCTTCTGTAATAATGAGTTCACCGGGTCCAATAGTTGTAGGGGTGGCGCTTTTTTTTGGCCGCTCGTCAACACAACTGGCTGACTTTATTCGCCGCACAGCTGAACTGATGGCTATTATTGTATCACTGGTTGTGTTCCGGATTCTTAATAAAAATATTCCCTCTGATCTTTCCCAAAAGGAAAAACTTGAACGAACCGCTAACTTATTTGTCGGGGCAGCAATGTGCCTTTCCGGCTCGGCTATTATTTTTGTCGCCCTGTTCTCACCGGCAATGGAAAGAGGCAACGTTATTCCAGGCCTCATTATTGCTACGTTGGGCACAATAGTAAACTCGTGGTTCTTTCTTCGCTACCGCCGGCTCAACCGGGAAAAACCGGATGCCATCTTTGCCGTCCAAAGCAAACTGTACCTTGCAAAATCCCTGGTTGATGCCTCTGTAACAACTGCACTGGCAGTCGTTACTGTAGCCCCGGATGCTCCCGCAACCTTTTATGTAGATCTGGGTGGTTCGATAATTGTTGGAGTATATCTAATTATGAACGGCATTATTACTATCCGAGGAAGGAGTATTGAGTCTGTCCACAATAAAACTATGGATATTAAAAATAGTATGATCGAGAAAGACCTGAGGGCTATGGGAATAATAATGAAGATTGTTCCCAGGATTCTTTTTACTGAAACCGGATTGCGGCTGTTAAGTAAAATGCCGAATAAAATGGGGAGAAAGATAAAAAGTGATAACCTGCAGGTCGAGGAAAAGTGGATTCCCCGTAAAGATGGTTCCAAGCTACGAATTCGTATTTTTAAACCATTAGAACCCGTTGTAAATGTCCCGGGTTTTCTCTGGTTACACGGGGGAGGATATGCCCTGGGATCTCCGGAACAAGCAGCCAAAACAGCACAAAGGTTAAATAGAGCGAGTAAATGTGTGATTATCGCTCCTGATTACCGTTTGTCAACTCAAGCTCCATATCCGGCAGCTCTTGAAGACTGTTATCAAACCCTTTTATGGATGAAATCTCATGCCCAAGAACTGGGGATTAGGGATAACCAGCTTATGGTAGGAGGCGACAGTGCAGGAGGTGGATTGGCTGCTGCACTTACACTTTATGCCAGGGATAAAGGAGAAGTTGCTATTGCATTTCAAATGCCCCTTTACCCAATGATAGATGATAGGATGACAAACAATTCCTCCAGGGATAATAATGCCCCTGTTTGGAACTCCAGATCTAACTATAATTGTTGGAAACTTTATCTTGGTGAACTGTTTGGCTCTGAAAATGTACCTTACTATGCCGCTCCTTCACGGGCTACCGACTACAGCAACCTTCCTCCAGCCGCAACTTTTGTTGGTGAGTTAGAACCTTTCAGAGATGAAGTTATCCAATATGTAGAAAACTTAAGACAAGCTGGAGTTCCGGTTAATTTTCAAATATTTCCGGGTTGTTATCACGCTTTTGAACAGGTGTGCCCAAAAGCAGAAATTAGCCAGAAGGCGTTTGCTTTTATTGGGAATTCATTTAAGTATGCTGTAGAAAATTACTTTGCAGAACAAAAAATAGGGTAACCAAAAAATCCAGAAATTTCTGGGTGATTTGCGAGCCTGTTGAAGAAATTCGAACCATCCCCAAAATCTTAGATATTACTAAAAAATATAGATTCTACAGAAAAACTTAAAAGCCTGAATAAGATTTCCTTTGGGAGATTAATCAGGCTTTTTGGTTTTGGATAAATATTTTTACAGGGAGTGGAAAAGAAAAATTTTAGAGGTTAGCAAAATTACCAACAAGTACCCGAGTGATCCAATTTGCTGTCCGAATATTGCCGACATCCTGTCAAATGTTACTGAAAAGACTTTCCAGATCCCCTTAAATATGCACTTTTTTCTGGATAACTTTTAATAAACTTTCCCTTCCTGTTACATTTTCTTTTCAGGATTAAAATCCTCTTTTCTTCAATGATGATAACATAACATCGGAATGCCTTTTGAAGATTTTTGAAAATTCCTCCTGGGGTAATGTTTGGACTTCTTTCATTAACTCCCAGATTTTATCCGCTTCTTCATTCTCTATTAATCCTTGCAAACATCCATAAACTAAAATGTGTTCGGAACAAATGACATCAATATTTTGTCTCTCGCAAAATTCCTTTACATCTCTCAAATTGTTGGAGGCTACTGATCCATTTTCAACCATAGCATGCGTTAAGGCCGCACTCTCCCCTGTCCCCATTATTTGTCCAAAAAAACCACCATTTTTTATAAAATTAAAAAGCTTTTGTTTGTCACTTCCAGTTTCTATTTCTACAACTTTTCCCGGATTTTCATTTTCAAAATCCTTAAATCCCTCCCAAAATGATTTTAACTTTGGATTTATTTTCATCCTTTTTAACTCTGCTCTAACTTCCAGGGGAACTCGAAAACATTCTCCAAAACAATCAACCAAAAAATCAAATTTATTAACTCTCAAAAAGAAGAAATTAGGTCTGTGTCTGCGAAAACAAGATGAGGGTCCTCAATCCAAAAATTCATGGTCGAGAAACCCCTCAGCAATTTCAAAATACCCAAAATTCAATAAAAATTCTTTGGCTTTTCCTTTAGATATCAACCCTTTTTCTCTTGCTTTTTTTATCTTTTTTGGCACATCAGACATCGTTTCATTTCCATAGGTAGGCTCATAAAGTTTAGTTGAGAAGCCCAGCATTTTTGCTTCATTTTTTACGCCTTCCTTAAAAAAGTCTGCAGTTATTTTGGAAAACCTGTTAATTTCTTGTAATCTCCAGACCATGCATTGGTGACTAACATTAAAATAGTTTTCCAACTCAATTATGTCTTCCATTTCCAGAGCTTTTTCTCCAAATCTCTTTTCGATATAAAATTCCAGCCCTTCTTTGGGAAGCAACAAATTAACCGCAAATTGATCTGCTCGAAATTCTTCGACAGCATTTTGGTCAAATACTCCCGCCCTACATGCCCCGCCTTCTCTTCCTAAAGAATATTTGATGTGGTAAAATTCATGAGCCGCTGTAAAAATTTGATGGCCCAAAGTTTTCTCAGTATTTATTAATATCAGTTTGACTTTATCCTTTTTTAGAAACATTCCAGAAATTTTTGATTCACCCTTAAAAGGGAGAAACACGAGGGAAATATTTTGCTTATACTTCAACGCCCTGAAAATATCAATAGGTTCATGTGAACTTAATCCAAGTTGATTCCTTGTTTCCAATGCTTTTACATTGGGAGAGGTTTCTTCTTTCAATTTAGGAACCCCCACCTTTCTGTAGAATTTTTTCCAGTTCCAATGCAGAGAGAACAAAGTTTTTTGCCCAGGCCACAACTTCTAAATCACTTTCTTGTAAATCTTCCGCTCTAAACGCCAACATTACCGGTTCCTCTGAATTGCTTTTTTCGTTTTCCGTAAAGTATTCTAGTGAGTACCCATAAAAGGTTGCCATTTCCTTAAGTGTTGAAAGGTCAATTTTTCTTTTTCCTGTTTCATAATAACTGAGAACAGCTCTGTTAATACCCACTGCTTTGGCTACTTGTTCCTGGGAAAAACCCGATTCTTCTCTTGCCTCCCTTAATCTCATCCCAATCTCCCGAAACAAGTCATTAGTCATAATTTACCCCTTTCAAATTCAATTTTCGGTTACAATTTTACCCTGATTTTTATATTATTGTAACAAATTGTTACCCAAAATGCAACCGTTTTCATACCAGGGTTTTTCTAGCTTTTGTTCATCTTAACCAGAAAATATTACCCCAATTTTGAAGAGTTTTTTGTTGCTCCTGGATTAGCCATCTATAAAACTGTTTGGCTCTTTTAAATCAGTTATCATTCTCCAAAAGGTAGGCCTGCAAAACCACTGTCCAAAAAACAAAACGAGGCTTCCCGAAGCCTCTACTCTTAGTCTGTCCCTAATTTTTCTATATCAAGAACTTTTCTTTAAATCAGTTATAAATG
>SL_8KL_010_SEDDRAFT_10001426_pt1 | contig 20738 bp, 18 predicted proteins | sample SodLakKL_010_SED_4_FD_11160 | JGI IMG/M metagenome (IMG submission 11160)
AATGCGGATGATGATTACGTTTATTCCATGCAGGAAAATGTCTCCTGCAACACAGCTTTTTTCAGTATGAATGCCGGCAATCCCAGAATAAAAAAACACTGCGCATCCGGAGGAACGGCAGCGGTATACGAGGAAGGCAATATAATTCTGCGTAAAGGCGACTGGTCCATGCTGGTTGACAGGGTGATCAATATCCCCTTGACCTATTTCGGCAAGGCCGCGTTCCAGGTGCAAAACGTGCTGGCCGCCTGTCTGGCAGCCTTTATCCAGGAGGTAAAGGTGGAAGAGATTCGCTTGGGTCTGCAGACGTTTGCACCTTCCTCTGCCCAGTTGCCTGGGCGCATGAATATTTTTGAATTCGAGAAATTCAAGGTGCTCATTGATTATGCCCATAATCCTTCAAGCATGGAGGCCATGGGNAGATTCGTGTCNTCTCTGGGCATGGGAGTCAGTACCGCTATCCTGGCTGGAACAGGTGACAGGCGGGACAAGGATCTGCATGATTACGGACGGGTAGCTGCAGAGTACTTTGACAGGATCATTGTTTGGGAGGACCAGGATTACGCCCGTGGCCGGGACAGCATGAAAGTGATGCAACTCATTCAGGAGGGGGTCTCCAGCAGCTCCAAAAACACCCGGGTACTGAGCATTCTGGATGAAGATGATGCAGTGGACCATGCTCTGCAGGAGGCCGTACCAGAGGCAATAATATGCATATTTACCGGCAGGATCGAAGCCATGACCGCCAAGATCAAGTCTCTTAGGGAAAAAGAGCTGGATCTTATCATTGCCAGGGAGGATATTCCCAATATTTCTCCTGAATTGCGTATGTAAACCCTGTACAAAAGGAAAAAACCATGACCTTCAAGCTCCCCGAATACTGCCCCCCTGATTTGACCAGGGAACCCTTTTCTTCAGCTCCTCCAGCACGTACCGCAGAGGCTCCCGGTAATGGCACAGCCCCATCCGGGTTTCACGCCACTTCAAACCATCCGGAATACGTCTGCATGGAACCGGGAAAATGGGTCCTGGTCAGTGAAAGCCGCATGGACTGCGTTATTGTCCGTCGCGGGGACAGTCTGGAAGTGCTTGAGCCGCGAAGGCTCACCCGGGGTGACCAGGTTGTGCTGGGCAGGACCGAGAACGGCGAAGATGGAATATTCGTGCATACTGAAGGTTTTGATACAGGCAGGAGCTCAGCTCCGGACAAGTTTTCCTTCCGCATCCGGGGGACCAGGGAAACTCCCTTTTCCAAAAGCTATGATGCCCTGTACGATCTGCTGCGCCATGACCGGGAACATGGCTATATAGTCTGGGTGCTGGGTCCGGCTGTCGCCTTTGACCAGGATAGCCGCAGGGCCATGCAGGGACTTATCCGGAACGGATTCTGCCATGTGCTGCTGGCAGGCAACGCCCTGGCCACGCACGATCTGGAAGCAGCCATGTTTCAGACCGGGCTGGGCCAGGATATTTATACTCAGGAACCTGTCCGGCATGGACACTATCACCACCTGGATGTTTTGAACACTGTCCGACGGTATGGGTCCATCAAAGAAACCATCCGGGAAATGAAGGTCAGTGACGGGATCATGTACACCTGTGAAAAATACAGGGTACCGTATGTGCTGGCCGGTTCCATCCGGGACGACGGTCCCCTGCCCGAGGTCATGGCAGACGTGTACATGTCTCAGGATGACATGCGCCTGCATGCCAAAAAGGCCACTACTGTGGTGGCCATGGCCACTCAGCTGCATTCAATCGCATTTGGGAACATGACTCCCAGCTACCGGGTCATGGATAACGGTCTGGTGCGTCCGGTGTATTTCTACATTGTGGACATATCCGAGTTCAGCGTGGACAAGCTGGCCAATCGCGGATCCGTCCAGGCCACTGCAGTGGTGACCAATGTGCAGGACTTTATCGTCAACCTGAGCAGAAACCTGGATTCCTGGCAACAGGAAGGACAGCCGTCTTAATACCAATGCATAACGCAGCCGCCAGTGATTTTACAGCGAAAAGGCTTCAGGCAGAAAAACCGACTGCACGGATTCAGGCTAGAACAGTCTTCCCAGGACAAAGCCAAGGTAAAGGGCAAAAAAGCCCAGGATGTTCTGTCCCAGGAGGTTCAGGCCCAGCTTGAGCCACTGGGTATCCTGAAGCAGGGCAGAACACTCAAAGATATACGTGGAAAAGGTGGTAAAGGCGCCCATGAACCCCACCAGAACAATGATGCGCAAATGAGCCGGTAAAATCCCCCGTTCCTGGATCATTACCCAGATAAGGCCGAACAGAAAGCAGCCCAGAATGTTCACCGTCCAGGTGCCCCAGGGAAATCCGGGTCCAAGCAGGCTGTGCATGGCTACTGACAGCCAGTACCTAAGAAGTGTTCCGCAGGCCCCGGCCAGAGCCAGCAGTAATATCTTGTTCATGACTTTTTCCAAAAAAAAGCCACGCGCAAGGCGTGGCTGATATAGTATTAAAAAAACCGCCTTTTGTGCAAAACAACAGGAGTCATCAGCATCACGGCGGTTATCAGGGGGAACTCCATCCCCTTTCAGGCGCTCCAGTATATCCGGAAGAAGCGCCCGGAGTCAACTTTTTAGAATAGGTTCTTCTACCCTACTTGAATTCAAAGGGCAGAGCGTTTTTTATTTTCTTGATGTTCTGCCTGAGTCGCCCGGGTGTTTTTGCTCCGGTAAATATGATGGCGTAGGCAAAGCTGTAGCTGTCCTGCTCGGCAGGGTCCATCCCGGACAGCCGTAGTCCCTGGCTTGCCATTATGCTGATCATAGTGCCGGGGAACTGTTCTTCTACAGCCTGGATTTCCTGCGTATCCGGTATCCGGGTCACCAGGGCGTCCTGAAAACGGCGCAGAAAGACCTTGGCCGCACAGGCGAATTGTCCCTTCCCCGGGCTCCAGGCAGGCCTGCGGTTTAAGGCCAGTTCCACCAGGATGCGGTGATGCGGGGTGCCGTCCACTTTTTCGAAGATATCTCCATGCGACTGGGAAATGCGCGGATTGATCTCCAGGATCCAGATATGGTCCCTTTTGCTGTCCCAGAAGAACTCCATGTTGAAAGCGGAGTGGTCCAGACCCGTTTCAGCCAGAACTTTTCCAGCGATACCCACCATTTCCTGGATGACCCGGCCGGGCAGGGACGATGGATACTGATAACGGGAAAAGCTCGATCCATTGGGATAGCGAAAGGAATCCACCACTCCATACACCTGGATATCGCCTTTATGCACAAAGCCTTCCAGGGTGCACTGCCTGCCCCGGATGAGTCCCTCCACCACGCAATGATTGCCCCCAATGCGGGCAATTTCTTCGGGCAGATGGGCATAATTCAGGAACTCATTGAAGGCATTGCCCATGCCTGCAATGCCGGAACGTATTTCATGCACCGCCCGGGCCAGATCCTTGCCATTTCGCACTTTGAAACCCAGGTGGGATGAGTGGGATTTGACAGGTTTGATCCAGAAGGGATAATTTACCATGATCTCATTTAAAGCCTGATCATCAAAGGGGTCCACGCTCTGAAAGGAAGGTACATGTGCCGGGGCTACTTTCTTTTGCAGCAGCCTGCTCCAGTATTTGTGTTCGCAGCCAACCACTCCCTGCACCGACGGTGCGGTCAGTCCCAGTCTGTGGGCCAGGATAGGGATCATAAGGCTTACAGGGAAATCCCAGTAGCCGATTATCCCTCCTATGGGTCGGGGATAGGAGCGCAGCTGGTTTTCTGCAGTGTTGAGAACAGCATGAATATCATAATCCTCACTGGAGGTCACCGCATCCATGTCCAGCAGGGGATAAATGTTTACTGCAAGATCCTGGTCCAGGGACTCGAGCTTGGATCGGTTGAAGTCGTCCAGGCCCAATACGAAAAGATCAATAGGTTCATGATTGTCCATATTTCAACATCCTTTCGGGCAAGTTGATAAAAGTACGTCTGTCCTCGAAAAAGGTTTGTCGCTGCTGGTTTTAATGCAGTGCTATATTTCTGCTATGTATTCTTCCTTATCGATCTTAAAACTCAAAATATCAAGCACATGGTTGTATTTTTCCAGCAGGTTCGATCCGTCCATGCCTCCAATGATTATATTGGCCAGTTCGTAGCTGTAGCTGTCCTGCAGGGCCAGAAGCTCCGAGAGCCTGTCACCCTGCCTGACCAGAATTTTCATCTGCGTCCCCGGGAATTTTTCCCGGACCTTGTCAAGCTGTCCCTGGTCAGGTACCTGAACTATCCGTCCATCTTCAAAGGTCCTGAGCATGAAATGTCCGGCAACGCTGAAAGGCCCGTTTCTTTCCAATATCCGGGGCTTTCTACCCAGGCAGAGATCCACCATGATGGACAGATGGGAATGACCGTGCACCTTGGCGAAAAGGTCCGTATGCGCCTGGGAGATCCGGGGGTTTATTTCCAGGAGGTATACCTGTTGGGCAGTCTGGTCATAGAAAAACTCGATATTGAAGGCCGAATTGTCCATTCCGATACGGGTTATGGCTTTTCTGGCCGTATCCATTATCCTGTGCTGGATTTCCAGGGGGAGTATGGATGGGTACTGGTATCTGGCAAAGGAAGAACTGATTTTTTCCTGCACTGAGTCCACGATTCCGTAGCCCACTAATTCCCCTTTAAAACTGTAGCCTTCCAGGGTGCACTGCAGGCCTCCAATGGGGGATTCAGCCAGGCAACTCTCATGCATATGGGCTATTTCATAAGGCACCTGGGCATAGTTCTGCAAAAGATACCTGAAGGGTTCATCAATAAGGGCTATGCTTTTTCTGATCTTGTCCGTAGCCTCCCAGTACTCCAGTTCGTCATTTATCCTGAAGGATAGAAAGGACTTGAATGACTTAATGGGTTTGATCCAGAAAGGAGGCAGGAGGCGTAGCTTTTCAAAGCCCTGTTCGTCAAAGGGATCAAAAGGCTGAAACATGGGGATATGCTCGGGGATGACCTCTTTCTGCTCCAGGCGGCTCCAGTATTTGTGTTCGCATCTGAGCACGCTCTCCAGGTCGGGACCGGGGAGGCCGAAGCGCCTGGCCAGAATCGGAACCAGAACAGTGCCGGGGAAATCGTAGTATGTAGCCACGCCATCAATGGAACCTTCAAAAGATTCCATTCTGCCTATGGCTTTGTCTATGAGGTGCTGCATATCATATGACTGGACATTTCTGATGTCTGATATATCCAGGGCTGCGTGAAACTCGCATTCCGCAGCCTGGGGCAGCTGTTGCAGAAGTTTTTTGTTGAATTCATCCAGGCCGACAATAAAAATATTCTTTTTGGTCATGAAAATATCTCCGGATAAGCATAGCTTGAGGGGTTGAAAATGTTATTCTGGAAAAGGCAGGTAAAATGCCATGAAAGATCAGATGTCAGAGATCAGACCTCAGAGATCAGTAAAATCAAGGTTTTATGTCGATTGTTGATTTCTGATTTTTCATTCTCCGACTTTTTGCAGGTGCATCATGAAAGAGGAAATCTTAAACCATTTGCCTGGGAATGGTTTCATCCCAGCTTTTGCTGAAGATCCTGGCATCTCCCTCAAAGGCGTCCAGGGTGGCAGTGATCTTGAAATGCGTTCTGGTGGAAGTGAGAACTGTCCTGGTCATGGTTGAGAGTTCCATGTCGTTTCTCTGAAAGCCCCTCTTGGAAACCACCTCTCCCCGGACTGTATCGTAGTTGTTGCTGGAATAGGAGAAAGTCTCCCAGACATCTTTCTGGACAGCAAGGTTGATATGTTCCAGGTGTATTCTGGCATCGTTGTTGATCACTTTTACTTTGACCGTATTGTCGGCCAGGTTGTGGATCACGGTCCATTCCCTTTTTGCCGGGACCAGCAGGGTTGTTTTTATCCCCTCAAGCGCTGGAGGGGGATCGAAAGGAGTAAGGGCCTGATCCAGACTGGAAGGCTCTCTTATAGGCAGGATCAGCCGGGAGCTTCCCGGATACAGAGAAAGTTTGACCGGTTCCGGGGAAGGCCAGGCCACTGGCCAGTAGGAAGTGGATACCGAAAGCCTGATCCTGTGTCCGGCAGGAAAACTCTGGGCGATAAAGTTCATGGGTACCCTGACCAGGTATTTCTGATCCGGCTCCAGTTCTTCCGGGGATTCATGGCTGTTTCTGTGAGTCAGGTTCAGCAGGCCGAAGGTAACCCTGGTGCCCCGGCCGTCCTCTCCAATGTCCGAGAGTCTGACCGCCACCATGGCCTGAGGTTTGTTGGATGACAGCTCCAGCAGGGCCACGGGTCTGCCCAGGATCTCGGTTCTTTTCTGCAGGGGGGCGGTCTCAAAGACCAGGGCTCCGCCGTCCTCTTCACGCTGGTCCCAGGGCAGATCGGTGGATTCAGAGTATGAACACCATTTGCCGCCGAAAAGTCCAACACTCAGCGGACTCTGAATATCCATTCTCCAGCCGCAGGTCTCCGGATCGCTTTTCCTGTCCAGCCCGTAGGAAGTGACAATGAACTCCTGCTCTCTTATCCCGGTGGAGGGCCATGCTTTTTCCGCCACCCATCTGCCCGGTCTCTGCGATACCAGGGGGGAAACCGTATCCTGCATCCACACCCGCAGCGGTGGTTCGTCCATGATTCCTGTTTCCAGGCCTTTGAGCCACTTGTCCCACCATTTGAGGCATTGCCCGGGAAAGTCGATCTCCGGACCCAGCTCAACCATGTGGGGATACTTATGCCCCCATGGCCCCACAAGCCCCTTAACCGGGGAAGACAGGTGTTCAATCAGCCTGAAAACCGGGTTGGAATAGCCGTCGGCCCAGCCGCTGACCGCAAATACCGGCACCTGAATGGCGCTGTAATCCTCACAGATAGAGGCGTGTTTCCAGAAAGAATCCTTTTTCTGGTGTTTGAGCCATTTTCTGAGCCACAGCCCGCTTCCTTCCAGCCTTTCCATCCACATGTCCTTCCATTTTTTTCCGGCTACTTCCGGATCAGGTGGACATGAATTGTAGGCAAACATGGTGGAGGCCCAGGAAAGCTGATCAGTGAGAAGGCAGCCGCCCATGTAATGAATATCGTCGGCATACCTGTCGTCCGAGGAACAGACCGAGATTACGGCTTTGAGCTGGGGAGGCTGCAAAGCGGCGATCTGCAGGGCATTGAATCCGCCCCAGGAAATGCCCATCATGCCTACCCGCCCGTTGCACCAGGGCTGAGAGGCTATCCAGCTGAGTATCTCCATCCCGTCGTCCAACTCCTGCTTCAGGTACTCGTCTCTTAGTACTCCTTCAGAGTCACCGCTTCCGCGCAGGTCCGCCCGGATACAGGCATAGCCGTGTCCGGCAAAAAAACCGTGTAGCTGGGAGTCTCGTTTGGCCTTGATGTCTCTTTTTCTGTAGGGGATGTATTCCAGAATGGCTGGTACCGGCTTCTTCCCGGCTGATTCAGGAATCCAGATCTTGGCTGCTATTCTGCAGCCGTCACTCATGGGGATCCACTGGTTTTCAACTACCTGGATTTTACTTGTCTTGTTCAATTAGGCGCACCCAGTATTGCCGGTTGGTTGGGGGAGAGTTTAATATATTCGGATAGATAAAATTTTACCATTACTTAAGTAAATGCGTTTCTCATTTTAAGCGCATACCTTTGTTTGTCAAGCAGAATACCATGTATTCATGGTTAAAAAATGATAAAATTTAAATAGATTGCAATGCATAAAGCAGAGCCGGCCATGGTGGATTCTCCAGCAAAAAGTCGGTTTTTCAGACGTATCATGCTTGCCAAGCCAAGAGCTGGCCTGATATGAAATGTCTATTCTGAAATAAGGGGGAAGTTGAATGAACGAAGATAAGGATGAATATATCAGCAGGCTCAAGGCCAAGATGGACGAATTGAACAAGGACCTGGACAAGTTGACCGATGAAGCCGCCCAGGCCGAAGGTGAGCTCAAGGACGAGTATCAGCAGCAGATGCTGGACTTACGCAAAAAACTGAAAGAACTCGAAGGCAAGCTTTCGGCAGTGCAGGATTCGGGCGAATCCGGCTGGGAGGACCTTAAGCAGGGCATGGAAAAATCCTGGGCCACCTGGAAAAAAAGTTTTTCCAGGGCCAAGGAAGAATTTGAGAAGGCTTACAAGGAAGGACCCCGGAAAAAGTAGTACTCCGGCCTTAATTGCCTGGTCCGGATAAAAACGCCCGATTCATAAAGAGAGGGTATTTTCAAAAAAACCGGGGTCCTGGGTTCTTAAAAGTCAAGGAAAGGATTTCGATAATCAGCTTATCAACTTAATATTTGCTGACTGCCTGATTTACCTGAAGCGTTCCCTGGCGGATTTTACAGCCTGGATCATGGAGTCAACAGCCATTTCCACCCCTGATTTCATATCCTCCCAGGCACCTTCTCCTGCTTCCTGGAGTTTTTCCATTTTTTGAAGAGCATCATCCCGGTGCTTTTTTATTTCCTCCACCTGTTGCAGGTATTCCATCTTCGCTTCCGCCTCAACCTGTTCCGCCTTGGCGTTCAGGCGGTCAATCTCAGCGTTCCATTCGTCAATTTTGGCTTTTAGTTTTTGGACGAAAGCATCTCTTTGTTCACTCATGATAATCCTCCCGTGCTGCATAAAATAGATAATTATTTGCAAGTTATGGAAATGTTCCTGCCGTGTCAATTCTAAAAAATAAAGGCCCTCAGAATGGAGATGCATATCAGCCCTGTGAGCAGAGAGAGGATGAGGTTTCGGGTAAAGACGGCCGCTGCAGCGGTAATGGCAGCGGAAATGAATTCGGCAGGCCCTTTTTCCGCCAGATTGGGAACAATAATGGCCACAAGGATTGAGGCGGGGACATGATTCAGAAAAGCCCTGATGCGCGGAGTAGGCGTTATTTTACTGATGATGAACAGGCCCCCCGCCCGGGTGAAATAGGTGGCCGCGGTCATGAGTATTATGGACGCGGCAAAGACCAAATTGCCATCTTCAAGCATTCCTGAGTGCTCCGACGATTCCCCCGGCCAGTCCGCCAAGGATGATGGACCATTTTCCGGGTATAACCAGAAAAACCAGCCAGGCCACTATGCCCGCTATCAACCAGACAGGCAGCTGAGATTTTCCCTTCCAGAAAAAGATGAGCAAGGAAAGAAAAACAGCGGTAAATGCAAAATCAAGCCCCAGAACAGACGGGTCCCTGAAATATCTGTCCACCAGAGAAGACATTGTGGCCCCCAGACCCGTAGCACTGTTCCAGAAGATATAGATGCAAAGCCCGGAGCCAAGGAAAAAACCGGCGTCTTTTCGGCCTGAAGCCATTTCCCTGACGGAAAGGGCCCAGGACTCGTCGGTCAAGAAAAACAGACTGAAATAGGTCTTGCCCGGAGTGAGGCCAACCAGCCAGTCACGCATGGCCGCGCCCATGAGCAGGTGTCTCAGGTTTACCGCAAACACCGTTGCGGTGAGGGCCAGCACAGGCAGATGGTCATCCCAGAGTTCCAGTGCCATGAGCTGGGATGCACCCGCGAACACGGTCAGACTCATTATCTGTGCCTGCAGGGGGCTCATGCCGGCCTGGACAGCAAGCACGCCGAATACGATTCCATAAGCGAAAACGCCAATCCCCAGGGGGATGCACTTTAGAAAACCTTCGGCAATTCCTTTCCCGCTGAAAATAACCCGGGTACCGGGGCTATTGTTTGTAGAAGTTTTCATTATGCCGCCCGAGAAATCCCTTTATGATAAATCCAAAAAAGAAAACTCCACCGGCAGTGCTGCGGTAGAGCGAGTAAATATTTATAGTTTCTCAAGCATGGATTCTTGTCAATCAATATGTCAGAAGACCTAAGATTGCTTGTGCAGGTGAGACACTTGCCTAGCACGGGTATATCTGCCAAAAGGTACTGGAGACGTTTAATAATATTTTTCCAAAGGATGTCTTAGCAGAATGAAAAGCTTGATGCGCAACATGCTCAATTTGAGGCAGCACAACAGGGTTGTAGTTACCGGTATTGCCGGGGGCGGCAAGACGGTTTTTCTGACTTCACTACTTTCCCATCTCATGGAATTCGGCCAGGGTCAGTTTCATGTGGGCAAAGGGGTGGACATTACAGATTTTCGGGAGATTTCAGCCGGTAAAAAATGGCCCCCTTACTTTCCTCATTCCACTTTTCGCGAGGAATTGGCCCGGGGCCAATGGCCGGAAAAGACCACCGACTGTTCCGAGTTTATCTGTCAGTTCAAACGTTCGGACTGGATGCTGCATGCCCAGAAGATGTCTTTTTTTGATTTTCCCGGGGAGCGTATAGCTGATGCGGCTGTTGCAGCGTTCAACGACTACGGGCAGTGGTCGGATCATATTCTGTCTCATTTTGCCCGTCATCATGACTACGCCAGGGCAGCCGGCCCATATCTTGAGTATGTGAGCAGTTTACAGCAACTGGATTTGAACAGGCTTCTGTCTTTATACCGGGAGACCCTGGCCCGCCTTATTCTGGATTACAAGCCTCTTGTTACACCTTCGGTCTTTTTGCTGGATCAGCATGGCAGTACTGCTGAGCCGGGCAGCGTGGAGGAAATAGCCGGCCGCAGATTAGCAGGGCTGGCTGAAAGCCGCCAGTTTGCACCTCTGCCTGAAAAGGTCCGGCGGGACAATCCCGAACTGGTCAGGAAGATTTCCGTGGAATTCAAGATATATCGGAAACAAGTGGCCCTTCCTGTTTTTGAGAAAATTTCCAAAGCCGGTTCCCTGGTGGTGCTTGTGGATATTCCGTCCCTTCTTGCCGGAGGGGTGGGGCGATATAATGACAACCGCCAGATCCTGCTGGATCTCTTCGAGGTAATGAGGCCGAGCTCTGATCTTGGGACAATGCTTTTGCGGTATTTTAGATTCTGGCAGAAAAGTTTGAACCGCGTGGCCTTTGTTGCAGCCAAAGCCGATCTGGTGCACCCCATGGATATTGAAAACAGGCGGTTGACAGGTCTCTTAAAGATGATGACCGAAAGGGCCAGAAGGATGCTGCCCCAGGTTGAGAGTGAGTGGTTCGTGTGCAGTGCCTGTCATTCGACTTATGCGGTTAAGGGCGTGCGCAGGCTCAAGGGCAAAATTGCCAGAGACAATCCAGGCAAGGAATTCAAGGAATACAGCGTGCCTGAACTCCCTGTAACCTGGCCTGAAAACTGGTCCCCCGGAGACTATCCTTTTTTCAGGGTCTATCCCGATGCCCCGGAAAACTATCTTATTCCCCCCAGACATACAGGTCTGGACCGGGTGTTTGAATTTATTTCCGGGTAGTTATCATCCGGAAAAGGGTTCTTCTTACTTTTGGCGGAGTCTGCCTGTTTATGACGCACCTGCAAAATGTGTGTTTTGCAGATGAAGAGGACAGAAGTCAGATGCGCTGCAGGGAAGAAAAATAAAAGAGAAGCGAAGTCAACTTTAAAGACTGAAACCTGTCTTTTGACTTTTTGTAATTGCTTCCGTGTATTGCACGCAGCCAGGTCAATCTGCGCAATTATTCGTCAACCCTAAGATACGCCTCCTTATAAATTGCTGTGCGTGCCAATAGGATGTGACTGCAAAAAGTCATTTTTTGCAGTCACAGACGTCAGAGATCAGACGTCAGAGGTCAGTAAAAACAAAGAGTTATGTAGATTGTAGATTCCTGAATTATTCATTTCCCAACTTTTTTTGCAGGTGCATCCAATAGAAGAATCATCTCGTTTCCGGAAAGAAAACCAAGAGTTTTCCGCATCCGGAAAAATAACCCTTCCGGATGTAAACCGGATTGAGTAAAATTACTTGAAAGGCCAGTCCGGTCAAGCTGTGTTGCTTATCCAAGCCTTGATATTTTCCGCAAAGGTTGCCATTATCCAGGCTCCTCCAATCGCCGCCCTGGTGCAGCAGGTTGCATTTGAAGTATGGGCGGGTTATTAGTGTTTATGTTGGTTATTTTGCATGAAGCGATTTATCCGGGCCTGGAGCCCGCTGATCAGGGCACTGGTTAATGCACCTCATAGCAGAGTGGTTTAAACGACATTTTGGAAACCAGCAGGTTGTGATCCTGGTTGGTCTGCTCCTGTTTTTTTTCGGAGTCGTTTATTTTTTCGGCCAGATGCTTCTGCCTTTCTTCGCCGGCTTAGTTATTGCGTACCTTCTGGACGGTATGGTCAAGATGATGACCAAATACGGGATCCCCAGGCTGCTGGCGGTTATCCTGGTTTTTCTCGGGTTCATGCTCATTATGTTTTTCAGCTTTTTCTGGCTGGTGCCTATGCTCATCAAGCAGGTGACCCAGCTGGTGCAACAGCTGCCCTCAATGATCTCCGAGGCCCAGATGCACCTTCTGCAGCTGCCTGAAAGATATCCGCACCTGGTTTCCCAGGAACAGATTCAGGAGGTCATTTCTGCCCTGCGTACGGAAGTGGCCCAGCTGGGCCAGCAGATACTGAGTATTTCCGTGGCATCGGTGGTGGGGCTTATTACCATACTGGTGTATCTCATCATTGTCCCCCTGCTGGTTTTTTTCTTTCTAAAAGACAAAGAGATGCTTCTGGCCTGGTTTACCAGGTTCCTGCCCCGGGAACGCTCCCTGGCTGTTCAGGTCTGGGAAGACGTTAACCGCCAGATTTCCAACTATATTCGCGGCAAGACCTGGGAGATAATTATTGTCTGGATAACTACCTTTGTGGTGTTTTCTTTTTTCGGTCTTCAATATTCTGTTCTGCTGAGTCTTGCAGTGGGACTGTCCGTGCTTATTCCTTATATCGGGGCTGCGGTGGTCACCGTTCCCATTGCCCTGGTGGCTTATTTCCAATGGGGTTTTGGTTCAGAATTTGTATGGATTCTGGTGGCTTACGCTATCATCCAGGCCATTGACGGCAATGTTCTTGCTCCGTTGCTTCTTGGCGAGGTTGTGAACATCCATCCAGTGGGTATTGTTGCGGCCATATTCGTTTTTGGAGGTCTCTGGGGTTTTTGGGGCGTGTTTTTCGCCATTCCTCTGGCAACCCTGGTCCAGGCAGTCATCAGGGCCTGGCCCAGGGCAGAGGATGTGCAGAAACAGCAGGCCATTGATCCTCCACAGGATCCCGAGCAGGTTTAAGTTATTATGGAGAATACAAATATGATACTTAAAGGAACTACAATCCTGGCTGTTAAAAAAAACGGCCGCACCGCCATGGCTGGAGACGGCCAGGTGACCATGGGTCAGGCCATAGTCATGAAGCATACGGCCAGAAAAGTGCGCCGCATGTACAAGGACAGTGTCCTGGCCGGTTTTGCAGGGGCCACTGCAGATGCTTTTACCCTGTTTGAGCGGTTCGAAGCCAAACTGGAAGAATATCGCGGCAATCTACTCCGGGCCAGCGTGGAGCTGGCCAAAGAGTGGCGCATGGATAAGTACCTGCGTCGTCTTGAAGCTCTGCTGGTGGTGGCGGACAAGGAAAATGTCCTTATCATCAGCGGTACAGGCGATGTGATAGAGCCGGACGACGGCATAGCAGCCATAGGTTCCGGCGGACCTTACGCTTTGGCCGCTTCCAGGGCTCTTGTAGACAACACCGAACTCAGTGCTGAGGACATAGCCTGGCAGGGTATGCAGATAGCAGCTCAGATCTGCGTTTACACCAACAACAACATAGTCATGGAAAAAATCGATTAGAAAAGGAAAGAAGTTAATGAGCACGACACTCACGCCCAGAGAGATAGTACACGAACTGGACAGGTATATAATCGGCCAGCAGGATGCAAAAAACATGGTGGCCATTGCCCTGCGCAACAGATGGCGCAGGCAGCAGCTGGATCCGGAACTGCGCGAAGAGATTGCTCCCAAGAATATCATCATGATTGGTCCCACCGGCGTGGGCAAGACAGAGGTGGCCAGGCGGCTGGCAAAGCTGGCCGGGTCTCCGTTTTTCAAGGTGGAGGCTTCAAAGTTTACAGAAGTGGGCTACGTAGGCCGCGATGTGGAGTCCATGATTCGGGATCTCATGGAGATAGGGGTCAACCTGGTGCGTTCCGAAGAGCGGGAAAAGGTCCAGGTCAAGGCCGAGGCCAATGCCGAGGAAAGGCTTCTGGACCTGCTTCTGCCGCCTAAAAAGGCCTCGGAAGGCCAGCAGGGGGGACAAGGTCAGCAGGTCAATTTTCAGCTGGGGTCGCCGGGACAGGCCGGCAACGGCTATTCTCAGGACCAGCATATCCAGGCCGAGGAGAACAGGACCCGGGAAAAGCTGCGTAAACTCTGGCGTGACGGGCGGCTCAACGACCGCAGCGTGGAGGTAGAGGTGCAGGCCGGGTCCAACGTGGAGATCATGTCCATGCCGGGTATGGAGGACATGGAAATGCAGTTTCGGGACATGTTCAGCCGCGTTTTTCCCAAGAAAAAGAAGACCAAAAAGGTGAAAGTTAAAAATGCTTACGAAATCCTGGTTCAGGAGGAAACCGAACGCCTGGTGGACATGGACAAGGTTACCGAGATTGCCAAGGAACGCGTGGAGCAAAGCGGGATTATATTTATCGACGAAATAGACAAGGTATGTGCCAGCGACAAATCATCCAAGGCTGACGTGTCCAGAGAGGGAGTGCAGAGAGATCTCTTGCCTGTGGTTGAGGGATGCGTAGTCAATACCAAATACGGCATGGTCAAAAGTGATCATATCCTGTTTATTGCCGCCGGGGCATTTCACTACGCCAAACCTTCGGATCTGGTTCCGGAACTGCAGGGCAGGTTCCCTCTGCGCGTTGAGCTGTCCGCCCTTACCGGGGATGATTTTTACCGCATTCTCACCGAACCCCAGAATGCCCTCACCAGACAGTATACAGCCCTTCTAAAAACTGAAGGCATAAGCCTGGAGTTTGACAACGAGGCCCTGGTTGAATTGGCATCCTTTGCCCAGAAAGTAAACGATGAAACCGAGAATATCGGGGCCAGGCGGCTGTACACCATCATGGAAAAGCTTTTGCAGGACCTGTCCTTCAAGGCCCCTGAACTGGCCGGTCAGAAGATTACCGTGGACAAGGAATATGTCCGGGAGCAGTTAAAAGACGTGCAGGAAGACCGGGATCTGACCCGGTATATACTCTAGTCCGGGGCGGTATCCCAGGGTTAAAAAATATGACCCGGCGTCCATGCCGGGAACGGGAGCAGCATGGAAAGCGAAGCCTACAAGGCCAGGATTCTGCTGGAGGCCCTGCCTTACATCCGGGAGTTCTACGGAGAAACAGTTGTGGTCAAGTACGGCGGTCACGCCATGATCGACGCTGACCTCAAGAAAAGTTTCGCCCTGAACATCATCCTGCTCAAGTATATCGGCCTGAATCCAATCATTGTCCATGGTGGCGGCCCCCAGATCGGCAGCATGCTCAAGCAGCTCAAGATTGACTGCCAGTTCCGGGAAGGCCTGCGGGTAACTGACCAGGCCACCATGGACGTGGTGGAAATGGTTCTGGTGGGAAAGGTGAACAAGGAGATCGTAAGCCTGGTCAATCAGTGCGGCGGCAGGTCGGTGGGTCTGTCCGGCAAGGATGGTCCTACTGTAATGGCCCGCAAGATGGAAATGGTCATAAACCACAAGGATGCTCCTCCGGAGATCATTGATCTGGGCAAGGTGGGGGAAGTGGTGAATATAAACACCGGCCTTATCCAGGCGGTTCAGGCCAAGGGTTTTATCCCCATAATCGCTCCGGTAGGTGTGGATGAAGAAGGGGAAACCTACAATATCAATGCCGATTCAGTGGCAGGGGCCATGGCCTCTGCCCTGAAGGCCAAAAAGCTCATTCTTCTGACTGATGTTGCCGGGGTCAAGAATTCCTCCGGAGAGGTTATCTCCAGTCTGACCCGCAGGCAGGCGGCTCAGGTAATGGAGTCCGGTGTGGTAGCCGGAGGCATGATCCCTAAACTCAAGTGCTGCATGGAATGTTTGGAGGAAGGGGTGCAGAAGGCGCATATAATTGACGGGCGGGTGGAGAACTCCATTATCCTGGAGATTTTCACCAAAGGCGGCATTGGCACCGAGGTGGTGCTTTAGCTTTTTGAAAAAAAGAATGCTGGAAAGTTCAGCAGTGGGCGATATTTGCTGTCAGGAGCCGGTCTGTGGGTGAAGAGCTTTTGTTTACGGTTCAAGAGTCCCAGGCCGGGTCCAGGCTGGACAGGCTGGTGATGCAGTACCTTTCCCGACCATCTCCTTCCAGGTCCAGAGTGCAGGACTGGATCAGAGATGGTTATATTTTTCTTGACGGTACTGCCTGCCTGAAGCCTGCGTACAAGCTCAGTGCAGGTCAAAAAGTCCAGGTTTTTACCCGGGAGGGAAATGAAGAGCTCGAGCCTGCAGCGGGAAATCTGGACATAGTATATATGGACCGGGATATGGTGGTTGTCAACAAAGCCCCCGGTATCAGTGTTCATCCCTCCTCTTCGGACCCTGCCCCTACACTGGTGAACTACCTGCTTCATGCCTGCCCGGGGCTTGGGCTTATGGCTGACAGACAAAGACCGGGCATAGTGCACAGGCTGGACAAGGATACCTCCGGGCTTATGGTTGCAGCCTTGAATCAGGAGGCCCAGGAAGACCTTGCCGGGCAGTTTGCCGCACGTCTGGTGCACAAAACTTACCTGGCCCTGGTTTGCGGGACTTTGGAACATGATGAAGGCCGAATCGAAGTTCCCCTGGCCAGGGACCAGCAGAGCAGAACCCGGGTGGCACCAAGCAGTGAAGGTCGAAGCGCCAGAACAGCCTACAGGGTGCTGAAGCGCGATCCCGGCGGTCTGTGGACTCTGGTGCAGGTGCAGTTATTTACAGGGCGTACACACCAGATCCGGGTTCATTTTTCCCATTTGAAGCACCCTGTACTGGGGGACAGGATCTACGGCGGCACAAACTGGGAAAGGTTCGGGTGGAGAAAAAAGTATCTGCCGCGGCTGGTTAAAAGGCAGCAACTGCATTCATGGTGTCTGGGGATCAGCCATCCTGTAAGCCGGCAATGGCTGGAATTCTCCAGCAGGCCGCCAGGAGATTTTGTGCGTACCCTGCTGTGGCTTAACAGGCAGTGTCAGAAAGTAGTCATTACTGGATCAATGGGCAGTGGAAAGAGCGGTGTCCTTGCATATTTTAAAAACCGGGGTTTTCCTGTGTTCTGCGCGGACAAATGCGTGGACGAGCTTTATCAGCCGGGCAGCGAGGGCTGGATCATGCTCAGGAAACGTTTTGGCTACCGTTTCACCCCGCATGATGATGAGCCGGTGGATAAAAAAAAGCTGCTTGCAGCAGTTATGCAGGACTCTGGGCTCATGGATGAGATTACACACCTGATTCACCCCCTGGTGGGACACAGGCTTGAAGAGTTCTGGGAGAAAAACGCTGACAAACGTCTGGCCCTGGCTGAAATCCCCCTGTGGTTCGAATCCGGCATGGCCGGGGGCCGTGACTGCCTGAACGTCGGTGTGTTCTGCCCGGACTATCTGCGCAGGAAAAGGATCTGTTCCAACAGAGGATGGAGCCCGGATGTTTTTGAGGGCCTGGATGCCATGCAGTTTTCACAGCCGAAAAAAATCAAGCGCTGCCAGGTGGTGGTGGACAACAGCCGGAATTTTCAAGGGTTAGTGGATCAGACTGCGGCTCTGGAAAGGGTTTTAAAGGGGCTTCGAAGAAAAAAAGCCGGCATGTATTTAAAACATTTTAAAAATATGGCCTGCAATCCTTGATACCGTTAAAAGACAGTATTCCCAACGTGTACAGGCCTTACATGGTCATGGGCCTTATCGGGATCAACGCCCTGGTCTTTTTGTACACAGCAAGCCTTGGCCCGGAAGGGATGAACAGGGTTTTTCATCTTTACGGCCTGGTTCCAGCAAGATTCACCCAGCCTGAATGGGCCGCCTGGATGGGTTATCCAGCTGCAGGATTCTACACGGCGATAACTTACATGTTCCTGCACGGGGGATTCTGGCATTTTCTCATAAACAGCTGGATGCTCTGGATATTTGCTGTAAACATCGAGGATGTCATGGGCTCCTTCAGGTTTTTGTTCTTTTACATTATTTGCGGGGTGGCGGCCCTGGGTACACACATCATCTTCAACCTGACCTCGCCAATACCTGTTGTGGGAGCATCCGGCGCAGTGGCAGGAGTGATGGGGGCATATTTTCTGCTTTATCCCCACTCCTGGGTGCTTACCTTTATCCCTCCTTTTTTTATTTTTCGGATTCCGGCTGTGATTTTCCTGGGGGCATGGTTTATTATCCAGATATTATCAGCCATTGGGGCGGGTGCCTTTTCCTCCGGGTCAGGAGTGGCCTGGTGGGCACATGCAGGGGGATTTCTGGCAGGAATGCTTTTACTGCCTCTTTTCAAAGATAATAAAAGGTGTTATTATTGTTATCAGGCGCAGACCCGCAAAAAGGATGAATTTTTTCTGGAATAGCTGCAGCTTGCTCCAGAATTTTTTCTTGTCCATACATGGGTCCATACAGGCTTATAAACATTTAACTATGTAATTAAATTCAAGGAGTGGTCATGCTTACCATCGAAGATCTGTTCGTCAAGGTCGGGGGCAGGGAGATCCTCAAGGGGATAAACCTGCAGATAAGCGATGGAGAGAACTATATTCTTTTCGGACCCAACGGGTCCGGCAAGACATCCCTGCTTATGACTCTCATGGGTTTTGACGGCTATGAAATCGTCCAGGGCCGAATCTACTATGATGGCCAGGATATTACCCACATGCCTGCTTATGAACGGGCCAGACTGGGTATCGGAATGTCATTTCAGCGTCCTCCCACCATACACGGACTCAAGACCAGGGATATGGTCAAACTGTGCGCCGGGGACAAGGAGGTTGATGTGGACGAAATGGCCAAAGAGGTAAATTTTACGGATCTTCTTGATCGGGATATAAATTCCGGGTTTTCCGGCGGTGAGATAAAGAGGTCGGAGCTTTTGCAGCTCATGGCCCAGGATCCAGGGCTGGTCCTCTTCGATGAACCCGAGTCAGGTGTGGACCTGGAAAACATGAATCTTATCGGCAAGGTCATAAGAGGGATTCTGGATGGTCCTCTTGAGCCCAGAAACGGTATCTCCATGAAGGAACTAAAGTCCAGGCACCAGACATCCGGGCTGATTATAACCCATACCGGATACATACTGGATTACATTAATGCGGACAGGGGGCAGGTGCTTTACGAAGGAAAGCTGTGCTGCACCGCAAGGCCCAGGGATATTCTGGATCATATCAGCAAATACGGTTATAAGGAGTGTGTAAGATGTCTCAACTAAATGAAAACAAAACACCCCGGGTGGATCTGGGCAGATACAGCTTTGACCAGCAGGAGCAGCCGGCCCTTAAAGACATGCGCCAATTGAGCGAAGAAGACCGTAAGCAGCTGCTCATGGCTGGAGTGGATGCTTCAGGGACCCAGAGAAGCGGTTCATATCTGCATGTCAACCACTCCAAGGTGCATTGCAGTACCTGCCGGAAAGGAGTTGAGATCCTGGATATCAAAGAGGCCCTGGACAAGTATGACGGCCTGCCTGAATACTACTGGCAGGCCGTGGACAAGGATAAGGACGAGTTCACCCGGGCCGCCGCGGAAAAAGTACATGGGGGCTATTTCATCAGGACCGAGAAGGGGGCCAAAATTACAGATCCGGTCCAGTCCTGCCTGTTCATCAAGGGTGAGAATGTCGGCCAGAACGTCCACAATATAATCATAATCGAAGAAGATTCGGAACTGCATGTAATTACAGGCTGCACCACTTCGGCTGATGTGACCTCGGCCCTTCATCTGGGTATATCCGAGATCTACATAAAAAAGGGCGGCAAGCTGACCTTTACCATGGTGCACAACTGGGGCAGCGAGGTCATGGTTAGACCCCGCACCGTAGCCATAGTCCAGGAAGATGGAGTATTCGCCAGCAACTATATTCTGCTTCGCCCGGTAAAGTCTGTGCAGTCCTTCCCAGGGGTATTTCTCAACGGAGAAAGGGCTGTGGCCCGTTTCAATTCCATTCTTGTGGCCCCCAAGGGATCCTATATTGATTCCGGCAACAAGATAGTGCTTAATGCACCGGATACCAGGGGGGAGATCATATCCCGGACCATTACCACCGGAGGAACCATTATCGCTCCGGGGATTATAGAGGGCAATACCGCCCCGGCCAAGGGGCACCTGGAATGCAAGGGTCTGGTACTGTCCCAGGGAATTATTCACGCCATTCCTGAATTAAAGGCCACGGTTCCAGGGGTAGAGCTGTCCCACGAGGCAGCGGTGGGCAAGATAGCCCAGGAAGAAATCGAGTACCTCATGGCCCGTGGGCTGGACGAGGAGCAGGCGACTTCAACCATTGTGCGCGGTTTCATGAACGTGGATATTATGGGGCTGCCGGCGGAGCTGCAGGCCAGCATAGAGGAAATAATCGACGAGACAGAAAAGGATATGTTTTAAATATAGATTTAAGGATTGAGGAATTCAGGGATTAGGGAGTTATGGATTAAGGGATTGACGGCTCAGCACTGCAGAGGCAGAATAGAGTGTCAAATACGTTAAAAAAAGGCTCCGGGAACTAAAAAATCCGGAGCCTTTTTGATTCGAGCAAGGTCTTAGCTTATCTTATTCTTAACCCCTAATCCATAATCCCCCAATCCCATAAACCTATAACAATTACCTGCCTTTTTTCCGGGCCCGCATATCCATCCGGGTCTTGACATCGATCACCTCTTCCTTTTCATCCTCGCCAGGCAGTTCCGGTCTAAGCTTCAAGAGAATGGAGCTGGCCACAAAAACCGAGGAAAAGGTT
>SL_8KL_010_SEDDRAFT_10001427_pt1 | contig 20719 bp, 20 predicted proteins | sample SodLakKL_010_SED_4_FD_11160 | JGI IMG/M metagenome (IMG submission 11160)
CCTTCGTCTGCTACAGCCTCAAGATCCACTACTTCGTCGTGATCATAATCGAATGTCCCCTCACCAGGCTCAATCACTTCACCACCTTCAGTGGAATCTATTGTAAGGTTGTAATCGGTTTCGACAAAATCTGCCTCTATGGTGTAGTCTGCATCCATGGTTATCCGAGTATGATTTGCAGTAGTATCCTCTATGGTGTCGTTATCGCCTGTCCACTCTACAAAGTGATAATCTTCGTCCGGTACGGCTTCAATTTCAACTTCTTCACTATAATTATATTCAAACGTGCCTTCTCCTGGTTCTTCTACGGTGCCTCCTGGTGTCGAGCTAACTGTTAGCTCTAATGGTTCGACGGTGACTGTGACGGTACCAGTCGCTTCATCGTTCTCGTCTTCGTAGGTGGCTGAAATATCATATTCTCCCGCAATCTCTTCGTAGAATATCGCTACATTCTCGTCTTCATCAACTTCCGTAATGTTAGTCCAATCTGTGAAGTGCGTGATATTATCCGTTATCTCTTTGCCTAGGCTATCGTATGCCGTCGCGGTGACATTAAGTTCTTCACCTGCAGTTACTGTCATAGTTTCTGGAGTTATATCTACACTATCAGGCGGTGTCGGGATTCCTTCTGGATACTCAGCATCGAGCCATGGATTGTAGGTGACATTAGAATTAATTATTTCATCGAAGTTAGGAGTTACATCAGCCCACCAGTTGTAGGTAGCATTAACCGGATTGGTGTCTTCTATGTTAACAGCATCTTCCCATACAGCGTATTCATGGTGCTCTAGGAAATTATTATAGTTAATGTTTATTGGAACTGGGTCTTGATCAGCATGTAAATCTCCTTCTATACGTATACCCAAGTCACTGTTTTCCTCTATTCCGAATTCATTTTTCTCCACAGTAATAGAGAAATCTTGTTCACCTTCTGTTAAGACTATCTTCACTGAGGCTTCTTGCCAATCTCCAGCGTTCACTTGATTCTTGAAGGTGTTGCCTTCTATCGTGGCATTGGATTCCTGAATGAACACGCCATAAATAAGTTCATCGAATACACTGTTACTTACTATTACAGTATCATCTTCAGTATGGTAGTCATGTCTTATTCCATAATTTGTACCATCTCCAAGGAATTCACTATCTTCAATGGTGAAAGTTCCATGTAGATTGACAGAAATACTTGCGTCCCCGGGTACAAATACGTTGTGATCCAAAAGCAGTCCGTTTGCGTCGCCAGCACCGTCTTCATGGATAATGTTAGTCTCTGCACCTATTAATTCGAACCCACGAATCGTCACATCTTCCGCATCTAATTCAAATACAAACTCAGCAGTTGCGCTCGCATCTATCCTCGTCTCCTCAGGCCCTTCCTTTGAAACCACAGTAACATTTTCTGTGTCTATCGTTAATGGGAAAGTTTCCTCTGTCTCATCATAAATGTCACCTTCATCTCCAGGATAAACCAAAATCGTCTGGTTATCCTCGTCGGTCCAAGTTAGTGCCTCGCCAATTTCGTTGGTAGCATTTATACCCCATTCGTAATCACCAGGCTCATCACCATCTGTCCAACTTACGTTCACGAGTATGTCGTGGACGTCCGGATCAAGTGCTACAGTTTCATACTCCGGTATCTCTGCTCCGGCTTCTTCCTCGTTCTCATCTGTCGGTTCAACATCATCAGTTAATTCATTAGCCTCTGTAGAGGCGAGAGCCCCCGCCCCGACAGTCATCACCGAGAACACCAGTATCACTGTAGTAACAAATGCCACTAATTTCTTAGCTTGTTTTTCATTTTCGGTTTTCATATATTATTCAACCTCTGCAAAATGTAGTAATTTGTTCTATATTAATTTTGGGGTTTTTATCGAATTATTATTATCCTCATCCATTGCCCTCTAAAATCTTTTCTTTCCCTGCATTATATTATAATAGGAATTATCTACAAAAAAGGCATCCTAAATCGACTAGAGATCCCGTATTTTTTTGATTTGTATCTTCTACTAGTGATGTACTCAATTATATAGTAAAAGACACGACATTTTGTACTTCTTTTGTGTCTTTTACTAGTTGTGAAGCTCGTAACTTAGTTCAAAAGGTTACGAGTTCCATTATATTCTTCGATCATCTCGTCTATCCTCTCCGTTATCTTCTCCCAGTGACTGCCTCTCCAGTAATACTGGTCACACTCATCGCAGTACCAGAACTCTTCGTTGAGTTCGAAGACATTCTCTGGAACTTTGCCCTCGACCTCTTCTTTCTCGACTTTTTCAACTTTCTCGTTACACTTAGAGCATCTACTCAACGGCCTTATCTCAACATCGTACTCTTCTATGATATCCGGGATTATGCTTTCGGGAGGTTCTTTCTCTACCAGTACCGCGTTCTTCTCTCTAGCTAATTCCTTATCCCTGGTAATTATCACACGTCCTTCCTGCTCCGCTATCTCTTTCAGCTTATCATCTTCACCTTCAGGCGCGTACTCAGCATCGAGACCCAAGAGTCTCAACCATTTAGCGGTCTGACCCAACATCCTGTCCACTAGGAACTTGGTCATCGCTCCTCGACCTCGTACTTCAACAAGATACCGTCGTCCATCTCTTCGAATCCAAAAAGTCTCAATTCAACCGTATCTCCTATCTCCTCCGCACCTTCACCATCCACCGGAGTAGGAGCATCTCTACCTCCTATCACCAAACTGCCGACGAAAACTGTGAACTCGTCTACCAGACCCTCTTCGAAGAAAGAACTGATGGTTTCGCCGCCGCCCTCTACCAAGATCTCTTCTACACCTCGTTCTTGAAGTTCATCCATCAATAAGTTCAAGTCGACACGACCGCTTTCACCGCACCTGATCCAACCTTCTCTATCAACATCTTCCGTCGTAGCTATCAACCACTCGCCTTTATCGAAGAGCTGCGCATCTCCAGGCGTTCTACCTTCAGAATCCAACACCACCTTCAAGGGATGGTCCGGTTCTTCAACATACTTTTCCTTGACAGTCAGCTTTGGATCGTCAGCTAAAACGGTACCTATCCCGACCAGTATCGCATCGACCCTGTTCCTGATCTTATGAACGCGTTCAAAGTCCTCTTCACCGGATATCTTCACTTCGCTCCTATCGGGAAGAGCTATCTTACCGTCGGCGGACATCGCCACATTGACCAACACTCTAGGCCTCAATATATCACAACCTCAGTACCTTATCTCTACCACATCTTCCTTCTCGACGAGTTCTACAGCATCGTCCAAAAACTGGTTCACGAGCCAAGCGTTCGTCTCTAGATGGCCTGTAAGTTCACGCGTTGTCAAAACTCCTCCGGAATCTGAAAGAGCTAGGTAAGGTATGAGTTGGTCAGCCGCGTTTGGATCTAAACCAACATCTGCCTCGATATCTTTTTTCAGACCTTCAGCAGCTTCCTCACCGACTTCCTCCGCAGGAACGCCTTTCTCTCCTAAGACTCCTTTCCCCAATATCTTTCCACCGCGTGTCCATATCACGATGCCTGTTCCAGGGCTAGCCGATCCGTAACTCTCTACCGAGATGGAAGTATCGATCTCGATAAATTCTTTCAGGACTTGCTTCTTCATCCTATCGGCTATATGTTCAGGCAGTTCGCTAACGAAAGCTCTGCCCTCTATTCTCTCAACACCTCCAGTTAGAGAAAGATCACCCAGTTCACTCGGTCTGATCGAAACTTTCACTCTTCCGCCTCCCTTCGGGTAGTGACCTCTTTTGATCAGTTCAGATCCTATATCGCCGTTCATCCGTCGCAATAATTCCAAAAAAACGTTCTCAAAGTGATCGTATGGAGGCGACCACTTCACGTCGGTCCCTCCTCTCACCTTCAATATGATCTCTCCATCAGCTTCTAACGCAGCAGGTATCAACGCCTGGAGCAGTAACGTCACGCTTCCAGCCGTCCCTATATCGAAGTTGTAAACTCCGCTTTCTACCTCTCCTGGTTCAAAAGTGATCTCGGTCGAGCCCTTCTCCACTCCTTCAGTTTCAGCTCCGCATATCTCTGAGGAAGCTTTGATCGCCATCAGGTGCTGGTGAGATAGACCTGGAGTAGGTCTGTTAGCCCTGATATCGTGAACCTCTATCTCTCTCCCTTCGACCATGGACAGAGCTAACGCTGATCTTAAGATCTGTCCGCCGCCCTCGCCATAAGAGCCGTCTATCTTCAACATAGGCAGGAATGGTATTCATGTAGATTTAGTTTTTTTCCACGATACATTTAAGTACATTTTTCACTCTTATAATGGATGGTGAATCATATATGGTTAGAAAACCGGCGGTCGCTGGACAGTTCTATCCCGGGACCGAAACCTCGCTCAGGGAAAAGATAGAAGAATGCTTCCATCATGAGTTAGGTCCTGGAGGTATGCCTTCTAAGGAGGGAAACAGCAGAGATATCAAGGGCCTGGTCTGCCCACATGCCGGTTATACATACTCAGGTCCAGTTGCAGCGCACTCTTACAGGACTTTGGTAGAAGATGGTATACCTGAGAGCGTGATTTTCCTCGGTCCGAGCCACCAGGGCATGGGCACCGCGATAGCTGCAGCGGGTGAAGATTACGAAACACCTTTCGGTGTTGTAGAGACCAATGAAAAAATAGTAGAATCTCTCGAAGGAGACCTGATCAAAAAAGACAATATGGCCCATTCTCAAGAGCACTCTATCGAAGTCCAGATGCCCTTCCTGCAGTACTTTTCGGATTCATTCAAAGCAGTGCCCATATGTTTCAACAAGCAGGATCTGAAGACAGCGAAAAAAGTGGGAAAAAGATTGAGAGAAGTTACTGAAGATGAGGACGCGATCATAATAGCTTCCACCGACTTCTCTCACTACGTTTTGAAAGAGAATGCGGAAAAGAAGGACAAGATGGCCATAAAGAAGATACTGGAGAACGACCCTGAAGGTCTATTCGAGACAGTCCGAGAAAAGAACATATCCATGTGCGGCTACGGACCCGTGGTTTCGATGATGATAGGATCAGGAGGGACAGAGGGAGAACTCCTGAAATACGCGACCAGCGGAGACGTCACGCCTGCAAGGGAAGTCGTTGGATACGGAGCTATAGCTTTCCGATGAATCAACTCTTTCTCCACGCCCTATAACTTTTCACGGGACAGGAAAGCATATCTTTACAAGAGCCACACTCTCTCGGCCTTTTAAGGCAATCGATCTTCTCCGCAAGATCCCCAGCCTTTCTTGCCCCAGGCATATCACCTTCCTTCAAGGAGACCTTTCCATCTATATCCGTTCTTCCGCTCCAGCTCACATTTTTCAGTCCGGCACTTTCAGCTTTCTTTACGGCCTTGATCATATCTTCTTTTTTCGCACCTTCACAGTCCTCAAAAATGAAATTAGGTCTAAAAGCTAGAAAGTTGAGCGGAACCTCCCTATCGATCCGAGATAGAAATCTCGCCAGCGGTTCAACGTCCTGGTCATTGATACCAGGAATAAGAAGATATCTGAACTCCCAAAGCTGCTCTTTTGCCTCTTCAGCGATCTTCCTGACATTCCTCAGCACAGGATCAACGGGCGCGCCCGTCAACTCTTTATGTACATCATTTCGAAATGCCTTGATATCGAATGTAATGGAATCTGCGATCTCGATCATCCGGTTGAACGACTCTGGAGTCAAAAAACCGTTTGTGTCGTAGTTCACCTTTATATCAGTATCTAAAACCTTCAACTCTTCTACCACTTTTTCAATGTAAGGCAGGCTGGGAGTCGGAGAACCGCCGCTGAAGAATATCCGGTCGGCTCCGATCATCCTACCGCGGGTAGAGTTTATCTTAGATACAGCTTCTTCAGCAAGTTCTTGCGGTTCCACATGACCTCTCGTCCTATTCTTCTGCTCGGGGATATGAGCTATCTCCCAGTTCTGACAGTTCAAGCACCTGAAGTTGCATCCGGCCATGAAGACCGTATAGCTCTGTGGAGGTGCAGGATGAAGAGTGGTGGAAGCAACTTTCGGCTTTCCTAACATACACACGCCTTTTTCTCGCTCTAACCTGTTAACTCCACACCTCCATTCGCAGAGTTCACAGCTCTCCAATCCGCTCAGGAACCCTTCATTCATCTATATAAAACAGAAATACTAAGGGATAATAATCTTACCATATCGAGATCTTCATCCGCCGACACCGACTTCTACATGACCCTGGGCAGTGAATTCCCCTTCACCTTCCACTTCAGTAGATAACTTATCATGATAACGACTTTCTACGTCATCGAGTAGCCACCATCTGTTTCTGCCTAAAAGTTCGACAGATATCTCGATATCGACTTCATCATCTGCTTCATAACTCATCTGTATGCCCGTGTAATTGTAACTGTAATATCTCTTCGCGTTAGAATCATCCGGAACTTCAGATTCGGTAAAATTGGCATCTGGATCAAGCATCGGTTCATCTTCCAAAGGCTCCCAGGCATCTATCTCTTCGTCTGTTCCCATGGAGAGGTACAGGGTATTGTCTTCACCAGCAGACATGTTTTCCGCTGAAATAGATAATCTGTCTTCGTCCTGATGTATCCAAGTCTGCCAACCTTCTAAAAGGATGAAATCGCCATCTGATAGTTCAGAGGGGAAAGGCACCGTGATATTAACATCATGGATGTCATCTTCAACTTCCACACTCACTTCGTATTCGTATTGGCTCGTCATCGTAAACTCTCTCAAATAATACCCTCCACCATAAAGTGCCGCCACCAGAAACATGAATGGTAATATGATAGTGAGCATGAGTTTGAGTTCTCTGTCCATCTCTATTGACCTCTATCTTTTCTATAAGGCAGCTATTTAATAAATATTTTTGAGTCCGTGATGAGGGTCATATGTGAATAGTTATGTTACAGATCCAGACCAAATCGGAGTAAAAGGAAAAGGTTTAAATGAAAGAAATCGCCGTTTTCTACGATTATGTACCCTACCGTCAGTACCTACGGTTTCAAAAAGATGGTCAAGGAAGATTTGGAGAGCATCATGGACTCGGCCGTTTATATCTCTGAAACCGTGGCCGAACACATCAGAAAACCCAAGGTGATCTCAGGCTTTATGAGTTCATCTTCGACGGAAGATATCGTCCCCGAGTTTGGAAGTACATTCAATACTTCTAACCCTCTTGAAGACAAAAGAGAGTATCTTCAAGAAGAGCGGGAAAAACTGCAGGAGTCCTTGAGCAGTCGTGGAAACATAAAGAAGAAAGCAGTAAAGAGCGCTCTGATGTCGGTCTGGGAAAAGATCGTCAGTAGATCGGACATTTTGACGAGTCTGCAGAACATAGGGAGAAGGATATATGAAAGGATGATCCAGAAGTTGCTACCCTTCGATTTTGCAGATGAGAAAACCCCGATATGGTCCGGGGAAGAGAAAAAGAGATCCCTAGAAAGTAAACTGTTAGAACATTTTGAAGATAAAATAAAGGAAAGTATGAGGATGAAGATCCAGGACAGGATGGAACAGCAGATCGAATAGATACCTGTCCCGATATCCTAAAGATCATCCTTCACAAGAATCGTTTGCTTATTCTATATCTTTGACTTCGAGTTCGAATATCAGCGTCTTTCCAGCTAGTGGATGTTCTCCTCCTTCACCGTAAGCTTCCTCAGGAGGTATCTCTACCTTTTTTTCCTCACCAACTTCCATACCTTTAACACCGTCTTCGAAACCTGGTATGACTTCACCTTCACCTACCGTGAATCCGATCGGTTCGTAATCTCTTGCCTCGTCGTAAAATTCGGATTTTTTCGCTTTTTCCTCTATGGACGAGTCGAATATCGTACCGTCTTTGAGTTTTCCCGTATATTCCACCTTAACATGATCTCCTTCTTTTACAGCCATCATCTTACCTCGTGAAAGCTCAAGTGTCTAAAGGTTATAGTCTTTTCCTATGAACCAAAAAGTAGACTTTACTCCGCAGTTGAACTTTCTTCAGAAGGGAAAAACAATCTACTCCACACGACGTAAAGTAATATGACAAGCGAGATACCGAATATCTCGAAGAAAAAGTAGCCGAAAACGAGGGCGAAAGTCCAAAGGTAAAAAAACCTCATCCCTATGTCCCTTTTTCTTATATCAAAGGTCAAAAAAAGTATGGCGATGATACCGAAAACAAGGTCGACGAGGATCGGACCGATTTCCATAGTTCGTTAAAACGATGTGGATATATATAGATGTCGAATCGTCGTATTATCTTCAAAATTCGATAAAGAGGCTGCAATAAAGTTTTAAACTAGGATGAAAGTTTTTAGTACGGATAATGATGAGCACTATCAAATTGAAACTCGACGGATGGGAGAAGTCTATCACATTCTCAGCATCTCACATACTCCCGGGACACGAGAAGTGTGGTAGGATACACGGTCACAACTACGCGATACATGTTAGAATATCAGGTGAACCGAGCGAGGAAGGAGTGGTATACGACTTTCTACCTATCAAAGAAAAATTGAGAGAGATAGCCGATAGACTCGACCACCGGATCTTGATCGCCTCGGGTATGGACGGTCTTACAGAAGAAGAGAACGAGATCAGAATCGAGATAGGCGAGAAGAGATACGTGTTCCCTGAAGAAGACGCACTTCTATTGGATATAGAACAAGTGACCGCCGAGAAGTTGGCGATGTTTCTGCTTCAAAAGGTTGTAGAGGAACTCGACTTCCCGGAAAAGGTGAATTCCGTTGAGATCGGCGTAGACGAATCAAGAGGGCAAGGAGCCTGGGCCAGGAAGGAGATATGATGGGTAAAGCTGTGGTTCTCCTTTCTGGAGGACTCGATTCATCAACGACCCTTGGTGCTGCGGATGAAGAGCACGAGGAGTTACACGCTCTGACATTTCTTTACGGACAAAAGCACGATAGAGAGATAAGGAGTGCGAAAAAACTCGCGGAACACTACTCGGTGGAAGAGCACAAATTCTTGGACATCCCGCTTTCAGATGTAGGAAGGTCCTCATTACTACAAGGAGGAGAAGATATCCCAGATCACGAAGAGGACAACATCGGAGAAGATATCCCTTCCACCTACGTTCCCGCTAGGAACATAATATTTCTTTCTTACGCTCTCTCATACGCTGAAAGTATTGATGCCGATGCGATCTACATCGGCGCCACGGCAAGGGACTACAGCGGATATCCAGATTGCAGACCTGAATTTTATGAAGCATTCGAGCAGATGGCCGCTAAGGGAACAAAAAGAGGTGTCGAAGGAGACCCTGTCTTTATAAGATATCCGCTTATCGATCTGACCAAAGGAGAGATAGTCGAGAAGGCGTATGAACTTGACGTACCTCTCGAACTCACCTGGAGCTGCTATAGAGGAAAGGAAAAAGCCTGCGGTGAATGTGATTCGTGCAAGTTAAGGCTAAAAGGTTTTAAAGAAGCAGGTATTGAAGACCCGGTGGAATATGCGGATTGAGTCTTTGTTATCAAAAAGGCTATAGATATACATGATCGGAGAAGCTGCTCTCTTCGAACTCGGCATAATGATCTCCTCCCTTGCGCTTGCTGCCTGGATAGCCTCACTGCTCAACGAATCAGATATACCTCTATTCATCCTGATGGGTATCGGACTTGGTCCCTACGGAATAGGGCGATTCTGGGATTTTCATGTTGGTGTCACTTCTACTGCAGAGGAATTTATAGAATTAGGTGCAGAACTAGGAATTATATTTTTACTATTTTTTATGGGGCTTAGTTTCAGTCTTAAAAAACTGCGGAAACACAGAGGGACTATCGCAGTTGTAGGTAGTATGGACCTTCTGAACTTCGCACCCGGAGTATTGGTCGGGTATTGGTTCTTTCAAGATATAATGGTTGCTTTCTTGATCGGGGGAATAGTTTACATATCATCCAGCGCTGTCATAAGCAAATCATTGATGGACCTCGGTTGGGAGTCGACTCCAGAAGCCGACCAGATGTTGGAAAGGCTTGTTTTCGAGGATTTAGTCATAGTGGTTTACCTATCAGTTATATCTACCATCCTTCTGGGCGAGGGGGCGGACTTTCAGACCATAGCAACAAACGTTGGTCTAGCGATGGTTTTCATTTTCGGTCTTATAGCTTTCATGTTCCTTAAACCTGGATTCTTCGAGAGGATCCTCGAGACCGAATCTAATGAGACCTTTGTCCTTCGGGCGATAGGTATAATAGTGATAATTGCCGGTGTAGCAATCGTACTAGGTTTGAGCGAAGCTGTAGCTGCCTTCTTTATCGGTATAGCCTTTGGAGGCACGGAACACATGGCAAAACTCGAGAAACAGCTATACTCCGAAAGATATCTATTCGGCGGCATCTTCTTTTTCTGGATAGGTATGAGGACCGACCCTCTTCTCTTTAGAGGAATCGGCACTTTGCTTATCACGGTGATAATAGCTTCCGGGCTCTACAAATTTTTCACCTCTTATTATGGAGCGAAGTTCTTCGACCTCGGGCCTACGGGCTCTACAAGAGTCGGTTTAGGCATGATAACAAGAGGTGAATTTTCCCTGATCATAGCGGCCCTTTCAGCTGAAGCTGTAGGCCGGTACGCAACCGAGACGATAACCGAGACCATACCTGCTTTCGCAGTTTCATACGTTCTAGTGATGAGCATTCTCGGAACTCTGATGATGCAGCACATGGATAAGATAACATCTAGGTTAGGCTTAGACGAAGATTAAAAATATATTCTAACAAAAAAGATCCTATCATTCAGTTTCGATCTCTTCGATAGTTAGGGTGGAAATTTTTGATATCCATCGAAAATGATCAACATTCCGAGTCAATATCTTCTCGTTTTCTCTGATAGCTATACCCGATATCATGGAATCCTGTGGTTCTACCATTTTTCCTTTATTGCAAAGCACCCCGTCGATTCTTCCTCCTATCTCACCTGCCGTCTGATCGAACTCATGGACTGCCCTAGTTGCTAGTACTTCTTCGATCTTCTCCTTTTCCTTCTCTGTTTTTTCTGCCTGTTCTATCCCTGAGTATAACTCAAAATAAGAGATAGATGTGATATTCACAGCTTTGTCTTTTTCCTCCAACTCTTCAACTTTTCTGACCGCGCTCTCTTCACCTCTCATCACATCGATGATGAAACTAGTATCAGCTAGCATCTTCCATCCCCTTTTTGATCCCTTCGATCCTATCTCTTGTTTCCCCTCTTTTTTCCTTTATCTTTTGTTCCAGTCTATCAGCTTCATCCTCTGATAGGATGCCTGCGATTTCCGTGAGTGATCTCTCCCTAGTAAGTTTATTTATGACGTCTGTAAAACTTTCTTTTTCTTCCTTTCTAGCCTTCAAACGTTCATAGGCTTCTTCAGAAATCGTTATCGTTTTCGAGGGCATAATAATACATGTACGTATGTGTATTTAAAAATTAGGTTTGGCTACTTGACTGTTCACTCCACACCTCTCAGCTTTCTACTGACCGCTTTCCATTTTCCAGTCTTGAATCGTATCAAATTTACAAACGCAGGGATAAAGAAACCGCCGAGAATAGCTACGAAGATAGCGATCAGACCGTAATCTAGAACCATCCCGAAGATGTAAGAAACGGGCAGAAGCCATCCGTAGATGCCCAGAAGATTACCATAAAAAGGCCACTTCGTATCTCCAGCGCCTCTCAAAGCCCCTCTCATTATCCTGTTTATCGCGTAGCCTAAAACTCCGATAGCGTTTATGTAGATGAAGCGAGTGCTCAAGAAGATAACATCAGGCTCATCACTGAATAAACCAGATATAGGTCCTGCAAATAGAGCCAATACGAAGCCGATAGGTAACATAACAGAAATCGAGATCTTCAAAGTGTCCCATCCGTACAGTTCCGCCTCCTCTTCTTTTTCCGCTCCTAAAGATTGACCGACTAGAGTGCTCGATGCGGTTCCGAAACCCCAAGCGGGTTCCATCGCGAACAACTCCACTCTTCTACCGACCTGATATGCAGCGACTACACCTGTCCCAAAGCCGTCCAGCATCCATAGGAACGGAAATTGACCTAAAGTCCTAGCCATCCTCATACCTAAGAGGGGAAGTGAAACGGAAAAGAGTTTTTTAACTACTGAAGTATCCCATTGTTTTCCACTCAATTTGAAACTGACATTGTAATCGTTGGAAAAGAGCAGCGCGAAGAAAATAACTGCCATGGAGATATTGGTAATCAAGGTCCCTAAAGCCGCTCCAACGATACCGTACTCAGGAAAGATCCCTATACCGAAGATCAATAACCAATTCAGAACGACGTTGAATGGAACGCCTAGCGCGCTGACATACATCGGCGTCACAGTGTTTCCAGAGCCAGCAAAACCTCTTGCGGCGATCATGGAAAAGAAGCGGAACAACAGACCTATCATCAATACCCGAAGGTAAGCTCCACCTAGATCTATAACTTCAGGGTCAGAACTCAGAAGACCGATCATCCCTTCAGCGTGTAACCATGTGACGAGCATCAACGGCAGGGAAATCAATACAGCTAGCCAAACAGATTGTTTGATAACAAAATCTGCTTTTTCATATTCTCCAGCGCCGTGATGTTGAGATACTAGGCTTATAGTTCCACTAGATACAGCTAGAGAAAGAGCGAAGCCGATGAAGAAGAACTGGAAGCCGAAACCTAGTGCAGCGACTCCAGCAGCGCCTATAGCGAAGCCGACCATGAGAAAATCTGTTAAACGTAAACCGACTCTGAGACCTCCGGTCAAAATCACCGGCCAGGCCAGACTGAACGCTTCCGTTCCCCTCTTTTGATCTAAAATATCTAGTCTTGCGAGTAGCTTGGGCAAAGCTTCAACCAGCCGGTTATCCTGGGTCCTTATGGATCTATCATCGGAAGACATTTAACGAGACCACCAAGTTTGAAACGAAAGACTTCAAAACCAACGAACGAAGAACGAAATAAGACCTTTCTTTAAATTTCTTTTCTCTGTTATACAAAGATATCTTAAATAGATATAGAACCAAAAAATTAAACAGTAGGCAGCTAAACTCCGACTCAACATGAACTCACTGAGAGATAGATTCAGTCTCGAACTACCTTCCAAATACAAGTGGTTGATACTAGCGCTGCTTTTCCTAACTATTTTGATCGCTTTCATGGGAAGGCTGAGCACCTCAGTTGCGTTAGAAGAGATCGGAGAAGAACTGGTATGGTCGAGAGCCGAGCAGGGCTTCCTCGGAGGAGTTCTCATGGGAATCTTTCTCGTTCCTTACGGCTTTTCAAACATATTCTTCAGTCCTAACATAGACAAATACGGCCCTAAGATAATACTGGTCGGTTCGATGACTGGATGTTCGATAGCGGTCTTTTTAGGTGCTTTTTTCGGTCATAACTACGTCCTATTCCTCCTTTCGCGCCTACTTTTAGGACTCTCCCAAGGCGTCATGTATCCGATCGCGACGAAAGTGATAGCGGGATGGTTCAGTAGAGGGACTAGAGGGAGAGCGAACTCGATATTCATGGTGGGCGCACCGTTAGGGATAGTGATTTCACCTATATTGATGGGGCCTATCATACATATCTTGGGATGGCGATATTCTTTTTACCTGATCGCTCTTTTCGGTTTTTTGCTGATAATCCCGATATTCCTATTCATAGAGGATGCACCTTCGGAAGAGAGAGTAAACGAAAACAGAAATACGGGCAATGATGTCGAGATGTTAAAGGCATTCAAAAGACTGTTGAAAGACAGAGATTTCCAGCAGATAACTGTCGGTTTCACCGCAGTGAATACAGTATTCTGGGGCACTTCTTTGTGGATTCCCTCTTATCTTGAACAGACCACGGGATTAACTCTAGGTGACAATGCTTATCTTGCAGCTATTCCCTACCTAGGATCGATCTTGGGGATGTTGATAGGTTCATGGGTGAGCGACTTGAAAGGGAACACTGACAGTATAATAATGTTCTCTCTCTTGACTTCTGGACTCATGATAATCATACTCAGCTTTGCACCTGTTCAAGGAGCTGGGATGGCTATATTTTTACTCTTCCTCGTATTCCTTACAGGCCAGTTAGCCCCACCTCTGTTCTTCACCAAGCTCCAGAACAGCATTGAGGGAAAGCAACTGGGTTCCGCTACAGGACTGATGAACGGGATAGCGAACACCTTTGGAGTAATGGGCCCAGTGAGTGTGGGAATCGTTATCGCTTTGACCGGAGCTTATACACACGGACTGATCGTTCTTTCAGTGGTAGCTTTCGCGGGTCTAGTTAGTTTCGAACGTTTACTATGAATCTAACCAAGTATTGACTTTTTCAAGGGATGTTCAGTGTTTTCTACGAAAATCTTATATATTTTAATGTTTATATAGACACTTATCACCTTATTTGGTTGAAAAACCGATTAAGGGGGTGAAAAAATGATAGAACCAAGATGGGACGTGATGATCCCTCTCGTGGGATATCTTATAGTGATCTTCTATATTGGCTGGTGGTCTGGAAAGAAAGTCAAAACCACTGACGACTATTATATCGGAGGTTACCAGATACCTGGATGGGTTCTAGCTCTTTCCGAACGTTCTACAGATATGTCTGCGTGGCTTCTTATCGGTATGCCGGCGATGGCCTGGTCAACAGGGTTAAGTGCCATCTGGATTTTAATAGGTACTGGAGCAGGTATGGTACTACAGTGGATATTTTATTCTAAGAAGTTCATGGATGAGAAGAGAAGAACAGGAGCTATAACTCCCAATGACTACATAGCGAAGAGGTTCCCTGGCGGAGCTGACGGCATACGGATAGTGGGTGCGCTTGTCGTTTTCCTTTTCTACATACCCTACGTAGGATCGCAGTTCGGAGCCGGCGGTACAGTCTTAGACCAAACTTTCGGTTTAGACCCGTTATATGGTACTTTGATCGTTGCTGCTGTTGTTGGCTACATCGCAGTAGCTGGAGCAATGCTGACAGCGAGTTATACAGATGCCGTGCAGGCCCTGATGATGGTGGTCACACTGATCATCCTGCCCCTGATCTTGTTGGGACTCGTTGTAGCCGATCCCGACATATCTATAATGGGAGAATTAGACGGAGTCGTATATGAAGGAACGGAAATCGATTCATGGTTCGGTGGTGAAACAGGTGCTGGCGTTGCACTTCTTTTCGGAGTGAACATGAGCTGGATATGGGGTTATCTAGGCGGTCAACCTCACATCTTCGTGAGGATGATGGCTTTGAGGAATGAATCCGACAGGAAGAAGGGCATGGCAGTAGCTTTCGTTTGGGGGCTCCTTACTTCTATAGGCGCATTCCTGATAGGTATATTGGCCAGGGTCCTACATGGTGCACCACAAGATCTGATTGATGACTCAGAGATGACATTACCCTACATGGTGCTTGAACACACTCCAGGCTGGTTAGCTGGATTACTACTAGCAGGCGCTTTAGCGGCGATGATGTCTACCGCAGATTCTCAGCTGGCTGTAGCGAGTTCCGGTTGGGCAGAAGATCTTTATGCCAAGGTGTTCAAGAAAGACATCGAAATTTCTGAAAAGAGAAAGGTGCTGATATCTAGGCTTACCACTGCCGCTATAGCTGTTTTAGGTCTAGTCCTGATCCTCAGTACACAGGAATTGATCTACGAAGTCGTCGGATGGGGCTGGGCAGGTCTCGCCGGTGTCTACGGTCCAGTGATGACGTTGATATTCATAGGATGGAAGAGATACTCGAAGAATGCAGTGATATTCACCATGATAGTAGGTCTGTTGTTCACTGCCTTATGGGTATTCACCGGCTTGGAAGAACAGGTCGTAACAGCAAGGCTCATCAGCTGGCCGGTCGGTCTGATAGCAGGTATACTAGGAGGATTCGTATGGCCTTCTGAAGACTACAGAGAAGGACCTGGTTCAGGCACGGATGAAGAGATGATCGAAGAAGAAGAGGAAAAGATAGGCAGTGAAGAAGAAGACATCTTCGGGGAAGACGAAGAAGAGATGTTCGAGGAAGATGAGGAAGAGGATATATTCGGTGAAGAAGATTTCTAGAAGATTCCCGCGAAAACCCTTTCTTTTATTTTTCATCAGATCTTTTGAAGTTCAGCTGACAAAGTTCCAACTTCGACGATGATCCGGTTTTTTTTCAAATAAAAGTTGATAAAAGTTTTTAAACAAGCACTCTATCATCCCGAGAACAATGGAGAAAAAGATTTGGCAGTTCTTTGGGCTCATCACGATAGGCATAGTGTTGGTCATCGCCGTTTACTCCATAGTAGGGTTTGACCAGATAATAATGTCTATCTCTGAGATGGACCCGTATTATTATATCCTCGTCATAGGACTCATAGTACTCAGCATCTTCCTTTGGTCGGTTAGATGGGGTATTTTCGTCAGAAAGAATAATCCTGAAGTTACTTTTAGTGATCTATTCAAGATCCAGCTAGTAGGACAGGCGATGAATAACTTAACTCCGGTCTTCAAGATGGGGGGTGAAGCGGGAAAATTATATCTTTTGAAGAGGAAGTACGATATCGAGGTAAGAGATGGACTAGCTTCCGTCAGCACCGATCTGATACTTGAGTTTATCATCGACGTGATGCTGGTATCCCTTGCGGTGTTCTTGCTATTACTACTGACAACTCCTCCAGTATGGATATATATGATATTGCTTGCCTTCGCACTCGTCTGCTCTTTTATCCTGTTCCTGATCGTTGAGATATATTTTGACATGAAGATAATACACAACTTGTTATCTTTTCTATGCAAAAATATCAAAAAGTTGAATAAATATGAAGATGACATCTTTGATAGATACGAGACTTTCAGACAGAATCTCAAAGAAAGTCTAGCCGATAGAAAGAGGTTCAGCCAAGGCCTGGGTCTTTCTTTCGGTAGGAAGGGAATAACCATAGCGAAGTACTATATTTTGCTCTCAGCCTTCGGATTCAATATCGGACTCGCGAACATAATCATAGCTATAGGTCTGGGGATAATACTTTTGATAATCCCAGCGACACCTGGAAACCTGGGTATATATGAAGGCGGCATGGTCTCGGTCTTGGTATTCGTCGGGGTCTCCCCCGGGGTGGCTGCGACCGCCATTTTCCTTGACCGACTGATATGGTTCTGGGGAGTGATCGGAGCAGGGAGCCTTATCGGTTCCAAATATGGGATAGATATGATCTCCAAGCAAGAAACTAAAAAGATGTAAAAGAAGAGTTTTTAATAGATTGAAAAAATCACTCTAGTACCTTTTCTATCCTCTCAAGAGCCCAATCTATCTGATCCTTGGTTATTACCAATGGGGGAGCGAATCTAAGAACCGTACCTTTCGTGTCCTTGACCAGTACACCCTCCTCTTTGAGCTCCTCTGAATAGGGCCTAGCTTTTTCTTTCAACTCTACACCGATGAACAGTCCTCTTCCTCTGACATCCTTGATAAGAGGACTCTCGATCTCTTTCAATTGCTTTCGCATATATCTACCCATCTCTAGAGAGTTCTCGACGAAATCTTCTTCCTCGATAACTTCCAATGCTCGTCTAGCTGCCGCTACACCTAGAGGATTTCCACCGAAAGTAGAACCGTGTGATCCGGGATCGAAAACGTCCATGATCTCTTCATCAGCGGCTATAGCCGAAACGGGATAAACACCAGCGCTGAGAGCTTTACCTAGGATATAGATATCCGGTTCGACCTCTTCCCAATCACAGGCGAACATCTTTCCGGTCCTACCTAGACCGGTCTGTATCTCGTCAGCTATATAGAGAACATTTTTCTCTTCACAGAGTTCTTTAGCTTCCTTCAGGTAGCCTGTTGGCGGGATCACGATACCGCCTTCGCCCTGCATGGGCTCCATCAAGAAACCGACAGTGTTCTCATCTATCGCTTCTTCCAATGCCTCGATATCTCCAAAAGGTACGATCTCGAAACCGGGCGTGAAAGGACCGTAGCCCTCTCTGTACTTCTCTCTTGTACTGAATGATATGACCGTTGTGGAACGTCCGTGGAAATTGTTTTCCAACGCTATTATTTTAGCCTCGCCTTTAGGAACACCTTTCTCAAAATAGCCCCATCTCCTCGCGGCTTTTATGGCGGTCTCTACGGCTTCAGTTCCAGAATTCATGGGCAGGACCTTATCCTTCCCAGTGATATCTGATACTTTCTTGTAGAAAGATCCCAACTGATCGTTCATGAAGGCCCGAGAAGTCAGAGTGACGTCTTCAGCCTGCTCTTTAAGAGCTTTTATGACTTCAGGATGACAGTGACCGTGACTTACTGCGGAATAGGCACTCAACATATCCATATACTCTTTACCATCTACATCCGTTACCCAAACGCCTTCCGCCTCTGAGATGACGACCTTCAAAGGATCGTAATTTCTCGCTCCATACTCCTGAGTCATCTCTATTATCTCTTCACTCTTTTTTTCATCATTTTTCGAGCCCATCTTATCAGCAAATATCCCGATAAGGTAGTTGTATTAAAATCTTTGCTGGGTAGGCGTTTTACCTCCAGAGCTATTCACCCATCTGTTCACCGAACTGAAGATCGTAGAAGTGACTGAATTTTTCACCTCTATCCATCAGCTCATCGAAAGTACCTCTTTCTTTTATCTGGCCGTCTTCGATGAACAGTATTTCATCCGCATCTACTATCGTAGACAGGCGGTGAGCGATCGTGAATGTTGTCCTTCCTTCAGAGACGCGATCTATCGCCTCCTGGATCAATTTCTCGGTGTGCGAATCCACCGATGAAGTGGCCTCGTCTAAAATCAATATCTCCGGGTCTTTCAATAGTGCTCTAGCTATGGAGATACGCTGTCTCTGTCCGCCAGAAAGTTTTATACCGCGCTGACCGACTTCTGTCTCGTAGCCTTTGGGCATCTCCTCTGCGAATTGATCGACGTTAGCTTTCTCCGCCATCTTCAATACTTCTTCCTCCGAAGCCTCGGGTCTTCCGTAGCTGATGTTCTCTTTTATCGTTCCAGAGAATAGGTAATCGTCCTGGAGAACCATCGCGACCGAATTCCTCAATTCCTTCAGATCCCAATCTTTTACGTCAACGCCATCAACTTTGACCGAACCTTTATCCACGTCGTAAAGTCGGGGGATCAGCCTCACAATAGTGGTCTTTCCAGAACCGCTGGGACCTACAAGAGCTATGGACTTCTGAGGAGGTACTTCGAAATCGACGTCTCTGAGTACTTCCTCTTCATCATCATAGGAGAAATAAACTTTGTCGAAGGTGACCCTACCAGGGATGGTAGCTTTTCTAGTTGCCTTCTCCTTTTCTATCTTCTCATCGTCTACATCTTCCAGGTCCTGTATCAATTCGAGCCTTTCTTCTCCTTTCAATATAGATCTTTCTCCCCTGCTTTCCTCGTCCTCACGTTCTTCTTCATGTCCCTCAGAAACGACTTCATCAGTTGTCACCGCTTCAGAACTGGAGTATATATCCGGCTCTATATCCTTGTGATCGAAAAACCTCTCCACGGATGCGAGGAAACGACTGAGACCTTCGTTTATCCTGATCAACCTCAGCATCGGTCCTCTGAAGCCGACGAGGTAGGTGTAGAAAGCTGCTAGTGTACCAGGCGTCAATGCGCCTTCCATCACGAGGTAACCGCCGTATCCCAGTGTGAGAACGAGTCCCAAGCTGTTGAGGAAGTAAGCTCCAGGACCCAACAAGCTGATGTATTTTACCGCCACTCTTCTAGCTTCGAAGTGCTCGATGTTCTCCTCTGCGAATCTCCCCCTCTCGAACAGCTCATTAGAAAAAGCCTTAATTATCTTCACACCTGACAGATTGTCTTCCAACCTATCGGTCATCTCCGCTTTCTTGCTCCTGACCTCTCTGAAGGCTTGGTGCATCTTCCTCATCAAAAACCATCCGTAGAGGACCAACAGCGGAGCGAATGCGAGGACTACAAGTGTTAACGGGATGTTTAAAGTGAAGAGTATTATCAAAGTACCTAGAATTCTAGTGGTCGCCGTGAAAAGACCTTCTGGCCCGTGATGTACGAATTCCTGCAGCCTGTTGAGGTCATCGATCAAACGGGCGATCAGTTCGCCGGTCTTCTTTTCATCGTGGAACTTCATAGGAAGGTCTTGGAAATGACCGTAGAGGTCGTTCCTCATATCATAGACGATCTTTTGGGCGGTCTTATGCCCGTAATAGCTCCGGAAACCTCTCCCGATAGCTATAGCTCCGAAAACAGCTAAAGCGATGAGAGCTAGTTCGATAACCCTACCCATATCTCCATTGATGACGGCATCGTCTATTATGCTCCGAAGTATAAGAGGCGGTATCAGGGCCAAGATCGCAGTTACCACGTGACCTATCTGGACCGGTAAATAAACTTTAAGATTGGGCTTGAGGTATTCCCTGTAAAACCTCTTAACAAGGTGTCTCACGTTGAATTCCAAGACCGCCTTTTTTTCATCGTCTTCGCTCATATCCTTTTTACCTCATCCTGTAAGTGAATCAAACGTTTGAGTGAACATTTTCGATATAAAAATATTTTCCCGTTTTTATCAGTGTTGAGAAAAGAGAGAAAAACCAAACATTAATGTAGGCACATCTTATCTCTATGAAAGGGAGAAAAACCATGGATTTGCTGACAATAGGGATTTTATCAATCTATTCCATATGCCTTTGGGGATACCACTACCTGTACTTCTTTCTGACTGAGAGAAAAGAAGTGGTTACCCAGCGTAACAGGATCAACAAGGCGATAGTCAGTTGGTTCCATATCTCTATTGAAGAAGAAGATTACATGCTGATGATCCACCAG
>SL_8KL_010_SEDDRAFT_10001428_pt1 | contig 20706 bp, 16 predicted proteins | sample SodLakKL_010_SED_4_FD_11160 | JGI IMG/M metagenome (IMG submission 11160)
CCCAAAAGCCGCGTCAGCGGCGAAAGTATGGTAGAAAATAGTAATAGAGTAATTTTTTAAAAGCCGCGTCAGCGGCGAAAGTATGGTTGCAATAGCAGTAAAATAAAGTCATTCATCATAAAAAGCAAAAAGATATTGCGGATCATAATCAATTTCATACTTATTCATTAATGTAAGGTATTCTTTTCTGAAAGTGTTTTCCGTTTTTTATGATGCTGTTCCTGATTGATTATATAATTTATCACTTCATCCCTTTGCGATCGTGAATTTGTAAAACCCGAATACCCTCGTTGCCATTCAAATTTGCCCGATAAAAAACGGTTTTTATTAATCCATTTAGATGAATTTGCTTTTACAATCTCCATAAATTGAGATAATGTAATGTTGGCGGTAGATCAAAAAACATATGAACATGGTCTTTCCAACCATTAATTGCAAGAGGATAAATATCAATGCTTTTTGCTATGCCACCGATGTAACTGAACAATTTTGGCCTTAACTGTTCACTTAAAAAGTTATGACGGCCTTTTACGGAGAATACCGTATGTACGTTGAGTTGTGTATATGTATTTGCCATAGTTTAAGGTTTTTGGGTTAATAAAATAGTTTACAATTGTTTTGTAAATATAAAAAACTCCTGGAAATAGTTTATAAAAAATTACTGTCGCCGCTGACGCGGCTTTTGGGATGTGTGTATTGCCTGGTTTCTACCATAATATCGCCGCTGACGCGGCTTTTGGGATTGTGTATTACCTGGTTTCTACCATAATATCGCCGCTGACGCGGCTTTTGGGATTGTGTGTTTTGTGAGTGTGAAATCTCGTTTTTTCTGACTCGATTAATTACATATCACTAAATCAACAACTTACAAAACTTTGTCATTAGTAGCGGCAGGGAGAAATCTCATAGCCTTATGGTAAGGGGGAAAAAAGCAAATTTTTAGAAATTACATATTGTGGAAATTTGTTTTTTTTTTATTCAAAAACCACTCACAGCCGGCTCCTGCCGGAGCGTTTCGGATTTACGCATTATCCTGTCCGTGAGTTTCACACACGGTATTTACAGTGAAGCCCTTTAGGCTTTATGCATAAACCTGTCATTATCAAGTTTTAGCTGACTGGTAGGTAGATAATACTTGCCTTCACCTGCTCTATCACGAGATTTCTCCCTGCCGTTCGAAATGACCCTATCACCTATCACCCATTCATTGACATCAAAAATTCTTCATTGGATTTTGAAAAGCGTAGTTTTTCCAGCAGGAAGTCCATTGCTTCTAATGGTGTCATGTCTGCAATAAACTTTCTTAACACCCATATGCGGTTCAGTATATCCTTGTCAAGCAATAAGTCTTCGCGCCTTGTTCCTGATGCAACGATATCTATTGATGGGAAGATTCTCTTGTTAGACAATCTCCTGTCGAGTTGTAACTCCATGTTGCCGGTACCTTTAAACTCTTCGAAGATAACTTCGTCCATTTTGGAGCCGGTATCAATAAGAGCTGTAGCTATAATTGATAGTGAACCACCTTTTTCTATGTTTCTTGCCGCGCCAAAAAACCTTTTCGGTTTATGTAATGCATTTGCATCTACACCACCTGACAGCACTTTGCCCGAAGCAGGTGCAACTGTGTTGAAAGCTCTTGCAAGACGGGTTATAGAGTCAAGAAGTATTACAACATCATGACCACATTCCACCATTCTTTTGGCTTTTTCAAGCACAATGTTTGCAACTTTAACGTGCCTTTCTGCAGGTTCGTCAAATGTAGAGGAAATTACCTCTCCATTTACATTTCTTGCCATTTCTGTAACCTCTTCAGGTCGCTCATCTATTAGCAGCACAATAAGATATACTTCGGAGTGGTTAGCAGCAATAGCATTTGCAATATCCTGTAACAGGATGGTCTTACCGGTTTTGGGTTGAGCAACTATTAACCCGCGCTGACCTTTACCGATAGGGGCAAACATGTCAATAATACGGGCTGAGATATTTACCTTTTGGTGGCTGGTTAAATCAAATTTCTCGTTTGGAAATAGAGGCAACAAATAATCAAAGGGCACTCGATCCCTCACCTCATTGGTTTCTCTACCGTTTATTTTTTCAACTTTTATGAGAGGAAAGTATTTTTCATTTTCTTTTGGAGGCCTTATGCCACCGCAAACAGTATCACCCGTTTTTAGCCCAAAAAGCTTTATCTGGGATTGAGATACATATATATCATCCGGTGAATTAAGATAATTGTAGTCAGATGACCTTAAGAAACCATAACCGTCGGGCATTATTTCCAAAACACCTTCGGCGGTTATTATGCCATCAAATTCGTAAGTCGGTTCTCCCCGTTTGTCATATTTTTGCTTGTAGTGAGGCTCTTTTTCTTTTGGTTTTTGTTCTGCCTGTGAGGATTGTTGCGGCTGTGGCTGCTCAGTTTTTTCCTTGGGTATTTCCTCATTTTCATCAAACAAGCTGGTAGAATCAGTAATTATTGTTTCTTCAGCCAAAGATTTGTCTTTTTTACCGGAAGAGCTTTTCTCACTTGTCTTATCACGGTTGGCTTTACCTTGAGACTTTTGCTTTTGATGAGACTGTTCTTCGGTTTTGGTTGACTCTTTACTTTCTGAAGCCGATTTTTTCTCTGGTTGTTTTTTAAACTGAGAGTTAGAATCATCAGCTTTTTCTTGAGTTTTCTTTTGTGTAGGCTTCTTGCTTTGTTGTGAAGAACTCTTATCACTTTTTTGCTCGGCACTATTTTGAGTTGAAGGATTTAGTGCTTGTGCATCAAGAATTTTGTATATCAATTCTTGCTTTTTATAAGATTCTACCTTGCGGATGTTTAGCTCTTTAGCTATTTCTCGTAGCTCTGTCAAGCGTTTGCTGTTAAGTTCAACAATGTCGTACATGAAAAAAACGGATTAGGTTTTTGTAATTAATAATTAAAAACTTTTTTATAATGATTTTATTTATACTGGAAAAACAAACACCAAAATTATGTGATTATTTTTCGATAGGTCTTTTTTTTAAAAAATGATTTTATATAAATTTATAGGCTAAGAAATGACTTATAATTGCAGGTATCTGATGCAAAGATAACCATTTGTTTAAAACTACAAAAATATTTTTTATAAAATAAGTAATTAAAATACATTTTTAAACAAAAGTTGCAGATTTTTACCTGTAAGTAATTATATTTTTTAAATTTGTCTGTGGTTCTTATAATACATATTTGTAAGGAATTAAATATGAAACTTGAGTTCTCTAATTTGCAAGCTGGTTAACAAGTTAGCTATGTTGCTTATATAACTTCATTAATTAATAAAATTAATATTATTTTATAATATAAATATTTCAATATTATGTTACAACGAGTACAAACGGTTTATCTTTTTTTGGTTTTTGTTTTTGGTGTTTTGTATTTGATTTTCTCTTTAGCTACGGTACATGTAGGAGACGAATCATATACGCTTATGGCATATGAACTAATTGCACCTGAATCCATTGTGGAAAGGTTAAATGTTTGGTGGTTGCAAACAAGCTTACTGATAGCTCTTTTTGCAAGCATGGTCCTTACGATCATAATTACATTTAAATACAAAAAACGATTATTGCAAATGCGATTGTGTAAGTTTAATATTTTATTACTCTTAATTGTGGTTGTTCTTTCGTTTTTTTATATAGATTCTGTTAAGACACAATTAAACGCTGATATAGTTTATGGTGCCGGTATTTTTTTCCCTTTTGTATCGCTTATTTTGACCTTTCTTGCCAATCGAGCAATTCGTAAGGACGAAGAATTGGTTCGTTCTGCTGACAGGATAAGATAATGGGTTTTTAATTCAAATCAATCTATTATTTTTTTGGCTACATAGTCGGAGTTAAATAATCCCAGGGCGCCCATATATTTTAATTTGAATTTTATACTATCGCCGACTTTATATTGTTTTGGATTTTTCCCAAGGTCGATAACGAGCATATCGGAGCTTCCTCCTGCCATTTTGATGTTTTTGTCATCAAAAGGTTCAAGAAAATCGGGTGAGAGCTCAAGCAGTCCGACATCCAAAAGCGCTCGCCAGGCTTTTTTCCCATAATCTTTTGGGTCAACTTCATAAACATCTCCTGATGGATTTTCTCCAAGTTCACCTTCAGGTACCAGGGGTTTTTCATTTAGTTCAATTATCTCGGCATAAAACGAAATTACATCATCGCTCATACCATCTATTTTTTCACCTGTAATTAGGTTAGTTCCAAAATATAATGTTTCACCTATCCTGAAGTGGTTTATATTTTTTGGTAGTTGTTTTTTTAACAACATGGGTATTGTGACTGAAGAGCCTCCTGATATTAGAGGTATTTTTTTGTTAAATTTAAGTTCAATAATTTGTTTATAAAGGGTTAATTGTATTAGTTTGTCATGAGAAGGCATAACGCCGTAAAGGCAGTTAAGGTTAGTACCAAAACCTATAATTTCAATGTTGGGCAGTTCAAATACTTTTTCGTAAAAATTAATAAGATTTTCACCCATCACACCTTCGCGCAAGTCGCCCATTTCTATCATGATAATCACCTGGTGAACCTTTTCTTGCCTGTGTGCTTCTTCCGAAAGCAAGTTCATGGTTTCGTAATCTGTATTAAAGCTGACGTCTGCATACTTAACGACATTTTTTAAGCTTCGGTGCGGCGGTGGTTTGATATAAATTGTGCGCACAGTATGATCTATCATTTTGATCTTTTTCAGGTTGCTGATACGCGAATCCAATAACTCCCGGGCACCAAGCCGAATAATTTCTTCCAAAAATTGATTATTTCCACATAGAACTTTAGTCACAATGCCCCATTCTATGTTATTTTCTTCGAAAAGCTTACTCAAATAATTAAAGTTATGAGCAAGGTTCTTTCTGTTTAATACTATTAATGACATTTTTATTTATTGTTGTTGTCGTCGCATTTCTAAATATTTACTTGTAAATCCAAGTTTTTCATAAAGGTATCTTGCCGGATTTTCCGGTTCAACATGCAGTTTAATATCGCCTTCGGCCTGTTCAAAAGTTTTTTGCATCAAAATTTTGCCAAGGCCTTTTCCACGATGATCATTGTGTACTGCAATATATACAAGTATGTTTTCCGGAATATATCCTCCCATACCTGTTTTGTTAACAACTACTGCACCGGCCAGGTTTCCCTCATCCTTAGCAGTAACAATAAAACCACCAAACTTGGTCTTATCGTCAAGAGCAAAGTTAACACATTTCATAATGTACTTATGTTCATCGCCGAATTGATCCAGATGTTCATATAGAAAATCGGCGATATTTTTCTTTTCGCTTTCTGATATAGCGTCTTTTGGGGTATAAATATTGTATTCCATAATTTTTATTTGTTTTTTTGATTAACAATATAAGCAAAATAATTTATAATTAAAAACGAAATTGCTGACAGTGATATGCCAAAGATTATTGGATCAAGTCCCATTGGCAAGTCAGCATTGATTATTATTAATGTAATTGTTGTTCCTCCCCCCAGTATCATCGACCAAAAAGCTGCATTGGGTGAGGCATTTTTCAGGAACAAGCCACCCAGCACAGGTACAAAAAGCCCTGATACCATGAATGCGTATGAGTGTAGCATAAGTTCCAGTACGCTTGGCATAAAAGCAGCCAATGTAAGAGCTATCGTTCCGAGTATCAAGGTTACTGCCTGGGAAAACAGCAGGAATCCTTTTCTGCTTTGAGGTGTTTTAAACCATTTATTTATAATATCTGTAATAAAATTTCCTGAAGAGGCTACCAGGCAGCTATCAGCGGTTGACATAATTGCTGAAAAATAGGCTGCCATCATTAAACCCATGAAGCCAATGGGCAATACCGTTCTCAGAAGCAATGGCAACCCCATTTCTTCGTCTATATCTGTGAGAGCATCATAGCCCAGGTATTCAAACTGTCCTTGTAATAGAGCAACCCTGGCAAACAAACCAAGTAATACTCCCATAAAAGCCATTATAGGCCATTCAAAAAAACCAGCTATAAACCAGGCTTTCTGAGCTTGTTTTTTGTTTCTTGTTGCATAAATACGTTGATATAATGTCATTCCCACAAACCAAATAGGTATAATTGTTAAACCCCAGTTTAGTATTTGTTGCCAACTTATATTGGCCAGGCTGAAAAACTCGCCTGGTAACACTTCTCGTATTTCTGTAATTCCCCCAACACTGAAGTATGCAATTGGAATCCCGATAAGTACAAGACCGGATATCAATATGATCCATTGTATGGTATCGGTATAAATTACTGCTTTAATGCCACCCATGGATGTGTATACTATAACGATTATACCCATTATGATCAAGGCGGTTTGCCTGTCAAGAGCAGGGGTAAATGTAGCTTCAGCCAGGATGGCACCTGCCAGAACCTGTGAACTGGTAAAACCCAGGTATCCTATTGCTGATATTATCCCGGCAAGTAAAGCAACACGCGGAGAATATAAATGTCCTAAAACCTGTGGAAAAGAATGAAACTTTTTTAATTGATCAATTTTTTTAACCTGGGGTATTAATATTACAGCGCTTAACCAAGCACCAATTAAACCTGTAAAAAGCATCCAGGATCCGGCAATCCCCATAATAAAACCTAAACCTCCCAGGCCTATGGAGAAGCCGCCTCCTACATCCGTTGCTACTACTGATAAACCAACATGCCAGCTTCCAATGTTTCTGCCCCCTACGTAATAATCATCTGCACCCTTGTTTTTTATCAGAAAATAGACCCCAATTCCGATTACTCCCAGCATGTAAAGAGTAAAAACTCCTATGTCTAATAAATTCATCTAATTTATTAAGTGTTATTTAAGACTACAAAACTATTAAAAAATATCCATGTAATTCCAAGTTTTTTTTAACTCCTATGGCTTTAGAGCATTAAATGTACTGTGATTTATATTTTTTGCTTTTGTTAACAAGTGTATTATATATAATTGAATTTAATTCAACAATTTTAATAAGGCTTATGAATAAAACTTTATATTTTTGCACCTGGAATACTTAAATAACAAAAACATTGAGCTATTATTGGGAAAGTGACAGGCGATTTAATTCGTGGTCAACATATGCGCAAAAGAAATATGGAAGCAGGTTGCAAAAAGTTAGCCTCAATGCGGGTTTTTCATGTCCAAACAGGGATGGAACAATTGGCTACGGTGGTTGTACATACTGTAATAATGAGGGTTTTAACCCATCATACTGCGATTCCGAAAAACCTATTCCTGAACAACTTGATAAAGGAATAGATTTTTTGAAAAAAAGATATAAAAAAGCTTCTAAGTTTATTGCTTATTTTCAGGCTTATACAAATACATATGGACCTGTTGAGTTATTAGAAAAGAAATACAATGAAGCGCTTGCTCACAAAGATATTGTTGGTATTTCAGTAGGGACAAGACCTGATTGTGTTGATGAAGAAAAATTGGATTTACTAAAAAAGCTCTCTGAAAAATATTTTGTGTTTCTTGAGCTGGGAGTAGAGAGTTGTTATAATGATACTTTAGAGCGCATCAATCGCGGCCATACTTTTGAGCAATCAAGAAAAGCAATTCAGCTTGCGGCTGAAAGAGATTTACATATTACTGCACATCTTATTTTTGGACTTCCCGGCGAATCACGTCAACAAATGCTAGCCCAGGCAAAAATTATTTCTGAATTACCAATAACCGGCATAAAATTTCATCAGTTACAAATTATCAGTGGTACAAAAGTAGCAGAACAGTATTTTTCAAACACTGAACAATTTGATCTTTTTGAAATGGACGAATATATTGAGTTTATTACGGCTTTTACAGAACGATTAGCACCGTGGATATTTATTGAACGATTTTGTGGGGAAACTCCCCCAAGGTTTAATATGGGTAAGCGCTGGGAAAAAACTAAGTATGATCAGGTTTTGAAAAGAATCGAAGAAAAACTGGAGCAGAAAAATACCTGGCAGGGAAAATATTTTAAAAAGAATGAACATGGATTTGATACTTCAGCTGCTATTATATAAAAAGCGAAGTGATATTGTTGAAAAAATATTTTAGCCTTTTTTTAAAACTTTAATATAAAAATTGATTTTGGAGATGAAGATAGTTAGAAGTTGGAATTCAAATAGTAAGGGTTCTTTATTTGGATAGATGTTGTAATTTAGAAGTGAATATATGGTTTTATGAATTTGTTTAATTTTGGCGTTTTATTTTAACACCTAAAGAAAAATCAGAAAAGAAATTGTTTAACAAAAAATTGCAAATTAAGCTTAAATTTAGCAATAATAAAAAATAATAATAATGAATTTAGCAAATATTGTATCCAGGGTATTAAATGTTATTGAGCGAGTTGGCAACAAACTACCTCATCCGGCAACGCTTTTTGCCATGTTTGCTGTTCTGATAATATTTTTGAGCGGCATAACAGCAGCTTTTAATATTAGCGCTACTCATCCCGGTACCGGAGAGGTTGTTGAACCTTTTAATCTTTTCAGTAGAGAAGGTTTACATATGATTATGGAAAACATGGTTGTTAATTTTACCTCGTTTGCTCCATTAGGGACAGTTTTAACTGCTTTACTTGGTATAGGTATCGCAGAAGCAAGCGGGCTGATGTCAACATCTTTGCGGTTACTGGTAATATCAGCGCCGAAAAAGCTATTGACATTTGCCATTGTATTTGCCGGGATATTGTCCAACACTGCAAGTGAAGTAGGTTATGTAGTTTTGGTACCATTGGGGGGTATGATATTTTTAGCTGTTGGCCGGCACCCGATCGCGGGCATTGCAGCTGCATTTGCCGGAGTTTCGGGTGGCTATAGTGCTAACCTGTTACTTGGTACTATAGACCCTTTGCTTGCAGGTCTTTCAGAAGAGGCAGCAAGGATTATAGATCCGACATATGTTGTTAATCCTGCAGCAAACTACTACTTCATGTTTATAAGTACTTTTTTTATAGCAACAATTGGAACATTAGTTACTGAAAAAGTTGTAGTTCCCCGTTTGGGCAATTATACAGGCGATGCACAGCCCGAAGAGATAACTAGTATTTCTGCCTCTGAAAAAAGAGGACTTAGATTTACGTTAGTAGCTTTCTTTGCGTTGGTGATAATATTGTTATGGAGTGCTGTGCCTATTGATAATGGCTTTTGGCAGAATGTGCCGTTATCAGGGTTTTTACGGGATCCTGAAACCGGGGATTTGCTGCGCTCGCCATTTATGTCGGGAATTGTGGCAATAATTTTTCTTGTCGCCGGTATCTTAGGAATAGTTTACGGTATAGGAGCCAAAACCCTTAGTAATGATAATGATGTTATTAAAGGGATGGGAAAATCCATGTCAACTTTGGGGACATACATTGTGTTGGTATTTTTTGCTTCTCAGTTTGTAGCTTATTTCAACTGGACCAACCTCGGATTGATATTTGCAATTCAGGGTGCCGAATTAATTACTTCTGTTGGAATGGGACGGATTGCCTTACTTGTGAGTCTGGTGCTTGTTTCAGCATTTATCAATCTTGTTATAGGTAGTGCTAGTGCAAAATGGGCTATTATGGCGCCGGTATTTATACCCATGTTTATGTTGCTTGGATATTCACCGGAATTTACCCAACTTGCTTATAGGGTCGGAGACAGTGTAACAAACATTATAGCACCAATGATGTCTTATTTTGCCATGATTGTTGCATTTATGGAAAAATATGATAAAAAGGCCGGTATAGGTACCATAATTGCTACTATGTTACCTTATTCATTTGTGTTTTTGATAACATGGCTCGCAATGCTTATAATTTGGACGTTAATCGGGGCACCAATCGGTCCCGGCGCTCCCTTGTTTTTTGAATTGTAATTTAACTGTTACCGGCATATATTAAAAAATATGAAGGGACTGAATTAATTTTATATTCAATTATTTATTCATTGTTAAACAAACTTATATATTAAGTATTTTTTTGATTAAGAGAATTTTCGTAACTTTGTTAAAATAGGCTAAAAAATGGAAAGCAAAATTTTTTAAAATAGCACATTTTGTTTTAATTTTATGATTTTATGAAAATGGCAAACTCTTTAGGTGATGGGATGATGGCGCGCAACAAAATTATTGTTGCAGTAGATTTTGAAGACCAATCTATTAAAGCTCTAAAGCAATCATATCATTTGGCAAAATTATTTGATGCCGAATTGCTGTTACTGTATGTAGTAGAAGATGCTAGTTTTTCAAAAATATTTTTATCGCAAGAAGACTATAATAATAAAATATTACCCAAAGCTAAAGAGCAACTAACTGAATTTGAGAAGATGATCAAAAGTAGCTCTCCTACAGATTCAAATATTACTATTAATTCACTGATTGTTAGAGGGAAGCCTTATGAGCAGATAATTCAGACTGCTATCGACCACGAAGCCATACTTATAGTTATGGGTAAAAACAGTACGCTTAATAAAAAAGGCAGGAAGTTTATAGGCAGTAATACTTTTAATGTTATCAGGGATGCACCTTGTCCGGTAATATCTCTTAAAGGAGATAACTATGGGGAATTTAGTAATATTTTGCTGCCACTTGATTTTACTAAACCTGTAAAAAATCAAATACAAAAAGCTGTTATACTGGGAGGATACTTCGGTTCAAAAATAAATATTGTATCGGTACTTCCCAGTGAAAATAAGATGAATAAATTATTCAAGCAGGTACAGTTGACCCAGGTAAAAAACGGTATTGAAAAAAATGGTTTGTATTGTACAACTGAAGTTGTTGAAAGTAAAGATGAACCTGTTTATAAGACAATAATCAAACATGCCAGGAAAATTGATGCCAATCTTATAATTATCATGACTCAGCAAAAAAAGAATAATGTTCCGTTTTTTATTGGTTCAACAGCCCAGGAAGTTATTTATGAGTCTGAAATACCGGTTCTTAGTATAATACCTTCTGCAAAATTTCGCCCCGGTGTAGTCACTTCTTTCGTTGATCCAATGGGCTTAATGGAAAGACAGCCCAAACAAATTTGATGTGTTTGTTTAATTAAAATTTTTGGTTGCAAGTTGTAATGATTTATTAAACATTAAAAATTGAAAAATATATAACCAATTAAATTGTTAGAGAATATGAAGTCCGAAAAGAAAAATACCATCCTGGTCCCTACAGACCTAACTTTTGTTGCTGAATGCGCCATGGATCATGCGGTTGAAATAGCTCGCCTATTTAATCGTAAGATTATTTTATTGCATGTTATGGCAAAAAAGAAAGATGACGAGGATGTGAAAATGAAGCTTGAGCAAAAAGCTTCTAAATACAGTGAAGATAGCGATTTGGAGGTTACATATTTAATTGCTGAGGGTAGTATTTTTACCACTATAAGCAAAGTAGCTGAAGATGTTAATGCAGAGTTTATCATTATGGGTATTCATGGTAAGAAGGGGATGATGCAACATATTGTGGGTAGTTATGCGTATAAAGTGATAACATCTTCCAAAGTTCCGGTACTTGTTGTTAAGAAAAAGCATACAAACAAAGAATACAAAAATATTGTACTACCTATTGATTTTACCGCTGAAAGCACACAAAAAGTCAGTAAAGCCATAAGATTTGCAAAATATTTTGATGCCAGCATTCGTATTATTGGTTTTTTGGCAACAAAGAGCTCTGTGTGGAAAATAAAAAAGGAAGTGATACTTCAAAAAGTCACCGACCATATTAAACAAGCAGGCGTAGACGTAACAGCAGAAATAATCATTCAGCCCGGCGCTGTAATACATGACGTAGTATTAGATTATGCGGAAAAAGTCAAAGCTGATATGATTATGATAGTAGCTGAAATAGGAGATAGTTTTACTGATATTTTTTCACGAAACTCAGCCGAACAGATTGTTGATAAATCAGATCTACCCGTGCTTAATGTTATACCCGACCCTGTCAAGGACGAAGATTATACTTCAAAACAAACGGTTTTTAAACCATTTATTGATCCACTGGGATTGATTAAAAATGACAATGATTTATAGGCTTTTATAATAAACTAACTTAGGAAAGCTTATATTTTGATATAGTGTTTTTTTGACGTATAGCTTCATAGACTACAATAGCCGAGCTTACAGAAACATTAAGGCTGTCTATTATACCGTACATTGGTATGTTTATGCTGTTTGCAGATGCTTTGAGCCATTGTTTTGATAAACCTTCTGCTTCTGAACCTAATACTATAGCAGAGGGCTTATTGTAATCCACATCGTAATAAAATATAGTTGAACCCGGCGTTGCAGCATAAATAGATATGTCGTTATTGGTAAGCCAATCTGTAGCCTCTTCATTTTTGCATATAACAACCTGGTTTGAAAATACGCACCCAAGACTCGAGCGTATAACGTTTGGGTTAAATAGGTCGGTCTTTAAATTACATAAAATTACTGCATCTACACCTGCCGCATCTGCCGTTCTTACTATGGCTCCCAGGTTGCCGGGTTTCTCAACATTCTCCAGGATCAATATTAGAGGTAGTGACGAAAGTGTTATATCCGATAAGTTTTTTTCTTTTAATCTTGCTACACCTATAATCCCCTCAGCATCTTTTCTGTAAGCTATCTTATTATAAACGTTAATGCTGACAGATATAATGTTATGACCTTTGGTTTCTATGGGATAAGAAGGATCATCTTCATAAATATCTTTGCATATATATGTTTCAAAAATATCAATCCCGCATGTCCGGGCAATTGAAAGTTCTCGCTTTCCCTCTATTACGAAAGCTTTTTGTTTTTTTCTTTCTGAAGATTTTTGCTGAAGCTTGACTATATTTTTTATCCCGGGGTTTTGTAAATTAGTAATCATTGACTTAAGTTTATAATTAAAGTATAATTATGATCATCAGCAAATTAAAAATTAAACGTGAGCAATCCGGATTAAGCTTATTGATATCTTTTGTAAAGATTCATTGCTACAAAAGCCAAAAAGTAGCACGAAAGTGCAATGGCCATAACGATCCTGAATCCTCCTTCCACTGCTACTAATGTTGCCAGCGACGTAGCTATAACTGAAATTGAACCGTTAATGCCCCATGCCCAACCAATATGACTTTCACTATGGCTTGATAGATTTTTTATACCCAGCGGGAAAGGCATACCCATAAAAAATGATGGTATAGCTATTAATAATAAGCTAACTATAATTTTTATTATAATATGACTGCTTATTGTTGCTTCTAAAACCGGGGTGAGGAAAAATAAATAAACAAGTAGTAGTACTGCAACTAATAGAGTTACTTTTGCAGCCGATTGTTGTATATATTTTATTCTTGAGGATAAATAACTACCCACTCCGCTGATTAACATCATAGTGCTTATTACTGCGGTAATAGCATAAATAGGATGACCAAAATAAAGTACAAATCTCTGTATAAGTATAATTTCCACAAACATGTAACCTAAGCCCAGAGCCCCAAAGTATAAAAATGTAGGTAGTTTACCTTTGCCGGTTTTCTTTAAAAAGAATAAAGGAATAATTATGAATAATATTGCCAGTATTAAACTTTGCAGCAAAGTAAGCAAAACAATCAGGTAACCAAGTTCCAGGAAAGGCATTTCGGTTGGGCCAAAAACATCGGTTAGATACGGAATAGAACCTAATCGCATAAATTGCGAAAAATATGGCCTGTCATCTGTAGACGGTTTTATATGAAATCCGTAATCTTTATAAAGGTTTTCTTTGTTAGATTCAAGTATTTCATCAATATAATCGAAAAAAGAATCATCTTCCAATGTATTATATTTGACTCTTTCCTCGGGTTGAATGTCGGGAAGCAACACAGGGTCAAAAAACTTATCATCACAAAAACTTCTGATTTTTTCTGCTTCAATAAAGTTTACAGGCGTTTTCTTGATAACATAAGTTATGGTACCCCAACTCCTTATTGCAACTATATGATCTTCAATATCTTCAATATTGTTTTCTTCAGCAAGTTCAACCAGTGTGGAAAATATCTTTAAAGTAGTGCGTGGGGGATAATCCATCCATGAGGAGATGGTTATTACACCGTTGGGGTTTAACATTTCCCACATCATTTGGAATGACTCTTTGGTAAACCCATATTCTTCATTAAGTGCATTAAGACCGGCTGTACCGCCAAAGGCATCGAGTAGCGGCATGTTTATAAGATCATATTTTTGCTCACCATAGTGTTCATTGAGATATCCCCTGGATTCCTGGTGGTTTATATCTACTTTTGCATGATTGAAGAGATTTCCGCTTATATCAGAAAATTCATCTTTCATCAGATTTATTACTGCCTGATTTTCTATTACTCCGGTTACCAGATTGGCATTGTTGTTAAGAGCATGTGAGATAGCACTGCCTGTTGCAGCATTTAATACAAGCACCGAGTCGCGATCGTCCATAACATATGGCAAAGCCACAGTTGTGTAATCATGTATATTGTATTCTGCTTTATCATCGTGCTTTGGTATGGATCCATATATATCAGCATTAACAAAAAGGCTGGGTTTTACAGGCATATTATCGGTAAAAGAAAGACTAACTCCCGGTGCATATCTCAAAGCCGGTGAAGAAACCACATCTATGACACCATAAACATTGGGCTCGCGGTGTATGATTTCAGCATCAGGTAAATTCATGGTTTTGGAAAGGCTTTTGTATTGAGATATTTTGATTTCCGGTGGGATAAAAAAGAATAAAATTGATAGTAACAATGAAAGGCTGATCAAGCCATATTGTAAAAAACGGTATTTCTTTGAAATAATAATTACTCCTGAAATTATTGGAAAAATAGCAATTATTGAAAAGGATTGTTCCGGATATACAAAGGCAAATATTAACAGCACAAGGAGACCGCCAACGCCTGATCCTATAAGGTTGGAAAAGTAATAAGTGCCTATTTTTTTAGCATGAATGATAAATATCAAGCCTATAGCTAATGCACCAAAAAAGAAAGGTAGAAAAAATATAATATAATTGGCTGCTAGTCTTGGGAATTGGCGTATTTCCGTAAAAAGTACATAGACATCAAACTGCACAAAGTCCAACCTTGAGATTGGGAACATTATTATCATAGAAAGTCCTGAAAGGAGCATTAGCAATGGTATTATCCAATCAGATCTTTTAACTAGCCATTTGCGGGCAATTGCTATAATAGTGCCACTGGCACCAAAACCAAGCATAGCTATTGAAATTATCATGTAAGCGAAATGGTGCCACTGAGTAACAGAGAGCATTTGCATTAAGGCGAGTTGATATGCTATTATGGCTACGGAAAGAAGCCCCAGGGCAAACAGAAGACGAGGCTCAAAACCAATTTTTTTATATTTTATCATAATTAAATCTACCCTAAGGGTTTCTTAGTCAAATATAATAATGTCTAAACTAAATATAAGTTAAGTTATTTGGTAAAAGTAAAACTAATACAATTACACTTTTTTATATCAATCATCAGCTCTTCTAAAAGGCACAAATCTTACCGGCATTAAGTTTTCTGTTGTTATATCTCCGTCTTCTTTCTCTACCAACATTAGTTGTTGAGTACGGTAAGGAGAGCCAACCGGAATTATCATTTTTCCCCCGTCCCTTAACTGTTCAATAAGAGGAGGAGGTATATGTTCGGCAGCTGCAGTAACAACTATGGCATCATATGGTGCATTCTCTTCCCAGCCATAATAACCATCGGCTATTTTTACGTGAACATTATCATAACCTTGTTCATTTAAAACTCCCTTTGCTCCTTTTCCAAGCGCTTCTATTATCTCAATGGTGTAAACTTCATCAACAATTTGACCAAGCACTGCTGCATGATAACCCGAGCCGGAACCTATTTCCAAAATTCTATGATGATTTCTGGGTTCAATGATCTGTGTCATATAAGCTACAATATATGGCTGAGAAATAGTTTGTCCGTGTCCGATAGGAAGTGGACGATCTTGGTAAGCAAATCTTTGCTGGTTTGAAGGTACGAAAAGATGACGCTTGGTATTGCGCATTGCTTCTAATGTGTTACTGTCATAAATACCCCTTTCTTTTAACTGGTTTTGAACCATTTGCTCTCGTTGTTGACTGTGTTGATCTGTAAAAGAGGAGAAAATAACACCGCACAATACTATTATTCCAGATAGGATAATCTTATCAGTTTTATTTGATTTTTTTATCATAAGTTTAGTTTTTATCATTTCCTGTTTTTCAATTGTTTAAAATTTGCTTTGTCTGCTATATATCTTTAAATAAAAAATGAAAACAAATAATCAATAACAATGGATAAGTTAAAATTTATGTGTTTGTTATAGGTCAAATCCAAATAAAAATACTAAGATAAAATTTTTATTGCAGAAATGACATTAAAAGGCAAATTGTTTTTTAAATTAAACCTTTAGTAAAAACCTATGTAAAAATAGCGTAATAAAACAAAACTTTAAAATAACAGGACAAAACAAATTGCTATTTTTTGTTAAAAATGTTGAAATTAAACGTTTGTTTTTTTATATTTACATGTATAAAAAGTAAAAAAATTGTATGTAATATGAGTTTATTAAAATTCAAGCATTTCATAAAATATATTGGATTAACCCAAGTTTTACTGATTTTATGTATTTCTGCTAATTCTCAAGACATTACACCTGAAAGAGTTGTTGAAAATATAAATACTTTTAATAAAGAGTATCCACAACAAAAGTTATATTTACATCTGGATAAAAATTATTACTACCCGGGTGAAAATATGTGGTTTAAAGCATATTTAGTTGATGCTAAAACTCATTTACGTGATACCTTAAGTCATAATTTGTATGTTGAGCTTTTTGATAGCAATGGTGATGATGCAGCGGTCAGGTTATTAAAATTGGATAATGGCTTAGCTAAGGGTGATATACAGCTTCCTGATTCCTTACCGGAAGGTAATTATACGCTTAGGGCGTATACAACTTGGATGTTGAATTTTGGTGAGGATTATGTATTTGAGAAGCCTCTTTATATAGAAAATCAAGAGGAAGAAAATTATATTTCGTTGCGGGATATATGGAGAAATCGCCGGTTCAATAGAAAATTTGAAAGAAAACAGGATGATTATCAGTTTTATTTTTATCCTGAAGGCGGAGATTTAATTGAAAATACTGAGAGCAGAGTTGCCTTCAAAGCAAAAAATGAGATTGGCGAGGGAATTGAAGTTGAAGGGCAGTTAAAAACGCAAGACGGTAATGTGATTGCAGATTTGGAAAGTAAACACTCTGGAATGGGCTATTTTGAGTTTGTGCCTTCAGAAAACAAATCATATTATGCTGAAATAAGATTTCCTGATGGAAGTCAAGATGAATTTGATCTGCCGGATATATATAGCTCAGGCTATTCTATGAGAGTTGATAATCCCGAGGATGGCCAAAAAATTAATATTAACATAGAGGCTGAGGGAGAGGTAAGATCTGATCTGGCTATTATTGGAATGACCAGGGGTGAAGTAAACTACTTTGATGAATTTTCACTAAATAATAATCAGGCAGAGTTGACTATAGCAAAAGAGAAATTTGAGACCGGCATTTCAAAAATTACCTTGTTTGATGATTATGCAACTCCATTGGCTGAAAGATTGGTTTTTATTGATAATCAAGATTATTTGAATATTGATATTGATGAGTCATTTATAGAAGATAGGGATGCAGACAGAATAACCATTAATATAGAAGATGCTGACGGGAATCTTGTTGAAGGTACTTTCTCACTTGGTATAACAAAAATTCCTGAAAAGGTTGATCATCGCGGTGGAATTTTAGCAAATCTTTTACTTTCTTCTGATTTGAAGGGATATATCAAAAATCCTTGCTTTTATTTTTGTGATGATAATGAGGAAGCTTTTGAGGCTTTGGACATTTTGATGATGACTCATGGATGGAGGCGTTTTGATGTTGAAAAAGTTGCAGCAGGCGATTATCCCGACATTGAATATGGTATTATGACAGGTTTAAATATAGAAGGTAAGGTTACCACCCCTTCTGCACGGAGAGGTGTCGATTTTGCAAAGGTTGAAATGATGATTCACGGGGAAGCGGATAAAGATTATACTACTGAAGCCAATAAAAATGGAGAATTCGTCTTTAGCGATATTATACAAGAAGGCCTTTTTGAAGCGGAATTTACTGCAAGTCATCCTGATTATGGTGCCAATCTCAGAATAGAACTGGAATCAGCTGAATTAACTGATAAAGATTATTCTTTTAATATTTATACCCAAAAGCGCGAAGTAACTTGGTTTGGCAGTGACTGGGAACGTGTTAGTACAATCACACATAGAGATAAATATAAAAAGGATGCAAGATTTGATCGGTCGGATGCTGGTTCGCATTATCTTGATAATCCCGATCAGGTTATCTATTTTGAAGAAATTTCGACCCCCCATAGTACACTAGGAGAAGTTTTGAGAGGTCGTGTAACAGGTTTAAGATTTGATGATGGTGAAATGACCATAAGAGGGCATAGTAGTATAGAGGGAAGTAGTCGGCCTGCATTCTTTGTAGATGGAGTACAGATTAACCAAAGTAGATTTTTACAAAAGAACCCTGAAGACATAGAAAGAGTTGAGATATTTAAAGGTACTAGCGCTGCGTTATTAGGTGTAAGAGGCGCCGGTGGTGCTTTGATGGCATATTCAAAAAGAGGTGGAGTTGAAAATATAAGATCATATGTCTACCAATTTATGGGATATCATTCACCAAGGGAATTTTATGTTCAAAGTGATGAAGAAATTGACAGAGAAAGAAATAGTGAATACTATAAAACGCTAATTTGGGAGCCCAATGTTAAAGTAAATGAAGAAGGTGAAATTACTATTGATTTTCCAAGGGAGCTAGAAGAAGGTAAATATGAAATTCGCCTGGAGGGAATTGACTTCGAAGGAAAACCAGGCTCTGTAAGAAAAATTCTAAAAACTCCCGAAAAGCAAGATAATTAAGTAGAATCAAAAAGGGTTTGTCAAAAAATTTATTGTATCAATACCATCAGCATAATCCCACAATTCCGGGTATTGCGACTTGCCGAAAGGAACAGTGCCTGAGATTGTATGATCATTAATAATATTGGCAGGGGAGGAAACTATACATTGTATTGAATTTTTGTTGGTGTTTATATAATCTCTGATATCTCCCTTCGAATAGTATCGTTGGTAAAATAATACTGATAAGGATGAAGATAAATTGTTGTCTTCCTTTAATAACAAAAAACCATTATCCAGATGTTCGGTTTTGTTAACCAATAACATGGCTTTATAATAATCATAATTGTTTTTGTATTTGTAAAAATCTATAATTTCCTTCCATGATTCAATAGATTTAAAAAAATTAGTAAAAGAGTAATCTTTTGGAACTAAAAGTTTGGAAACATTTCTGCAACCCATTCCGTAGTACCTGAAAATATCCTCAGATAATGCTTTAAGAGAAACCATGTCTTCATCTCCATCCAAAATAGCTATACTGTTGCGGTTTTTCCTTATAATATGAGGATATTTCCCGAAGTAATATTCGAAGTATCTGGCAGAATTGTCACTGCCGGTAGCAATTACTCCATTAAAATCTGAAATTCTTTCGTTGGTAAAATGAATTTTGTTTTTGAAAGCCGGTTCAATATCAATTAATAGATCAGCTAAAGCAACAGGCAAAATTTGGTCATTGGAAGAAAGCTTGCCGATAATATTATGTCCAGTAATTAGCACGCATAAAAAATCATGAAAATTTACCAATGGCAAATTTCCGGCCATTATTACAGCAATGTTTTTTGGTGATATAGATTTTTGCATCACTTGTTCATATCTAGACAGCCATTTGTCTATTTTTTCTTTTTTAAGCATATAACTTATGCCGGAAAATGCATGTAAAATGTTTTTTTTGTCAAACCATGGGTTTTGCTGGGTGGCAGCATCTATTTTTTTATTTAAAAATGCTGCCTTTTCAGTATTTTCAATTTCTCCTTTAAGAAAATTCTCAAGTAGGATACCTAAACTAATAAATGCTTTTTTTCTATTATCTAAGTTTGGTTGCATAGTTTTTCATGTTAAGTAATAAATAAAAACTTATCAGTTCACAAATATATCATAATAATAAAAACATTGTTTGTACTAACTAATTGTGCCAAATATTCTTTAATTGATTGATTGAGCACAAGCCCAAGCGTACATTTGTGAAATTACAAACCATATTGGAATAATTGTTTTAATTGTATATAAGAAATAAAATCCAATCAATATTTCGAAATTTACATTTTTTAATTTTTTTGAAAACAATTGTTATTCAAATATCAACTAAAAATCATAAATAATGAAAAATAGATCTGGTTAGGATAAATTAATTTATGTATTTTATATAACTTTGCTTTTTTAAAAGGTATAATAAATTGATTATATTATTAATACTGCTTTTTTGTATATTTTTTCAAATATCATGTTTAAAGTTAGGTTTTTATTGTTTGGGTTAAACTATATTCTGTTTCACAGTCAGTTATTTTAATTCCGTGCGGAATTCAATTAGACAAGATGGTCAATTTTTTTCATCTTTTTTTGGTTTATCACAATAATTTTAATAAAATTTGCACAAGAATCAGCATTAATAATATATTAATAAAAATCAGAAGTTAAAATCTTAAAAATAAAATAGTTATGAAAAAGCATAATTTTAGTGCAGGACCATCCATATTGGCGCCGGAAGTTATTGATAACACGGCAAAAGCAGTTAAGGACTT